>Ga0268289_100062_pt1 | contig 71529 bp, 86 predicted proteins | sample MetspNORM_FD_191340 | JGI IMG/M metagenome (GOLD analysis project Ga0268289, IMG submission 191340) | Soil microbial communities from San-Diego area, Southern California, United States - Methylocaldum sp. NOR-M | ecosystem: Environmental > Terrestrial > Soil > Desert | place: USA: California... | reverse complement strand
GTCATCCGGTTCTGGCCCGGCATCGCATCCCGCGCGTAGCCGCCGTTGGCGAAGCTGAAGCTCGGCGAGCGCGGTGCCACAACCGGCGCGCCGATGTCGGCAAACCGGGCGCGGCCGGCGTGGATGGCCCGCATGGCGTCCAGGCCGTAGGCGCGCACCGTCTCCTGCGGCATCACGTACTCGCCGCGGTGCACGTCGCCGGCCTTCGTGTACTTGCCGCCCCAGCCGGTGAAACCGCCCGCGGCGAAGCCGGACGTGGATCCCACGCTGTTGGCGATCAGCAGCGTGGTTGCCGCGGCCGCGAGCTCCTTGGCCGCGTTGCTCAGGACGTTTGCCCCGATGCCGACCGCGGCGCCGGCCAGCGCCGTCTCGCCGGCCGCCGCTGTGAGCTTGCTGGCCCCGGCTCCGACGTCCGACGAGTCGGTCTTCGTGAACAGCGCCAGCAGCTTGGCGGCCGCCGCGGCCGCCAGCTGCTGCGCCGCGAACTCGGCGAGCCCCTGCGCCATGTCGAGGAAGAAGCCGCGAACAGCGTCGCTCAACGATGCGGTCTGCATCGTCAGGGTGGTCAGCAGGTTGGAGAACGCGCCTTCGAACGTGCCGGTGACGCTCTTCGCCAGCAGGTCCGTGGTGTTGCGCATCCCGTCCAGCTCGAGCTTGATGCGCTGCACGTTCGCCAGGGCTTCCGGATTCCCGGTCGCGCGGGCGAGCGCTTCCATCTTCGGCACCAGCTGGTCGAGCGTGGCCAGCTTGGTCTTGTAGAGGTCGACGATCTGGCGTTGCGCATCGGCCTCGGTGATCAGGCCCGACTGCACGCCCAGCTGGATGCGCTGCTGGGCGATCTGGATATCGCCCATGACCTGGTCGTAGACGCGCTGCAGGTCCTGCAGCTCCGCCACCGCTTCCTTGGCCTTGATCAGCTTGCGGACGTCCGCCGCACCTTCCGACTTGCCGATGAACTCCAGTTGCTTGGCCAGCTTCTCCAGCTCGGTGCGCTGCTTCGCGATGGCGGCGTCGCTGCCACTGCCCTGCAGGCTGGCCAGCTCGAGCTGCACGTCGACGAGCCGCTTGGAGGCGTCCACGCGCATGTTCTCGAAGTCGAGCATCTGCGCGTAGTCGCGCAGCGCGTCCTTGGTGCCCGCGCTCGCGTTTTTGTAGCTGCCTTCCTCGATCTCGTAGAGGATGCGGGCGGCCTCGCCCGCCTTCTTCTCGCCGTCCTCGAGGTCCCCCAGCAGCGAGATCTGGCGCTGGAGATTCTGCAGCTCGCGCTGCGCGGCTTCCTCGTCCTGCTGGGCGTCCGTCTTCTTCGGCTTGGGCCCCTTCGGCGCCTTGTACTTTTCCTCGATCGCCTTGCGCAACCGCTCCTGGGATCCGTCGAACAGGCGCGGATCCGTGCCGCCGCTGGCGACGTCGATCGCGACGTACTTGCGCGCCAGATCGTTGAGCTCCTTGAGCTTCTTGGTTTGCCGGTCGTAGCCGTCCTCGATGGCCTTGTCGATCGACGCACGGGCGGCGATTGCCTCGTCCTGCGTCTTCTGGGCGTCGCTGGCGACCTTCGCGCCTTCGCGCTCCTTGTCGACCACCCGCGACAGGGCGATGTAGCGGTCCTGCAACGCCTGGATCTGGCCGCGGATCTGCTCCGCGCGCGCGTGGTCGCCGCCCTCCTCGAACATCCGCCGGTCGGCATCCAGTTGGGCCATCTGTACCGAGAGGTGGTTCCTCTGGAACTCGGCGTCCTCGCGGCCGGCGTTCTTGATGTCCTCCCAGGCGTCGTTGACGGCGTTGCGCACCTTGATCCAGGCGCGCTCGAGCGTGCCGGCGCGCTCGATCGCCGTCTTGACGCGCTGCTCGTGCACGCGGGCGAAGGCCTCGATCGCCGCGCGGGCGGCGTCCTCCGCGCGGCCCTGCGCCTCGAGCGACTGCACGTGCTCGTAGACCGAGAGCGTCAGGAAGTGGTACTGCTGGTTCAGCTCGGCCAGCTGCGCCGACGGCGCCTCGGCCAGTTTGATGATCTTCGCCGTCGTGGACTCGATGCTGTCGCCGGTCAGCTGGGCCAGGTTGACCGCCGCGCTGGTCGCGTCCTCGAGCGCATCCACGCCGACCTTTCCCGATTTGACGAATGCCTGCACCGCCTTGTCGGCGTCGCCGTACTTGCCGGTGGCGCGCCCCACGGTGTCGCTGATCGTGTCCAGCTGCCCGGCGGTGGATGCGATGGTGTTCCCGGTCGCGATCAGCGCCGTGTCGAACGCGCGCATCTCCGTGTAGGCCTTGACGGCCGCGATGGCGAACGCAGCCGTGGCGCCGCCAGCGACGCCCAGGGCGAGACCGAAGCCGCTGAGCAGCGTGCTCGCCGCACCGGCCCGGCTGCCCATCTGCAGGATCTGGTTGCCGGCCAGCTGCCAGTCGCCGCGGGCGGCGTAGATCGACAGCTGCGTCAGGTCGCGCTGGGTCGCGGCCGACTGCAGGCTGAGGCGCTTCATCAGCGACACCTGCCGATTGGTATCCGCCGGCGACAGCGGGGTGAGCGCGGAGGCCTTGGCCTGGTTGGCGTCCCACCAGATGTCGGACCGCTTGGCGTTGAGGCCCAGAAGCGCCTTGTTGTACCGCTCGCGCGAGATCCGGCCCTCGTCCATGGCCTTCTTCAGGGCGGCCTCGTCGCGCGCCAGCTGGCGCAACTGCGCACCGGCCTTGTCGTAGCGCGACACCGTGGCGTCCAGCGACTTTTGTTGTTGCGCCGAGGAGCGGGCGAGCGAGGCCTGGGACTTGTCCAGCTGGGCCAGCGCGTCGTCGTATTCCTCGGCCGTGATCAGGCCCTTCGACATCGCCCGGTCGAGCATGGCCTCGGTGTCGGCCAGGTCGTCCCAGCTGCTGGCGCCGCGCTCGAGGCGCGCCTGCAGCTTGCCGATCAGGGCGATCTCCTGCGAGATCGCCTGCTGCGTCAGCCGGCTCGCCTGCACGTAGGCCTGCTGGGCCTGGGCGTTGGCGGCGCCGCCGCCAGTGTCGGGCACGCTGACGTCGGCCGCGGTGTCGGCCAGGTCCTGCAGATCCTTCTTGGTCTCGCGAACGGCTTTGCGCGCGGCCGTGAAGTCCGCGCGCATCCGCATGTCGATCGCAAAGTCCTTGCCGCCGCTGCCTGCCACCTAGCGCTTCCTCAGCTTCTTGACCCGCGCCAGGGTGGCGCGCAGTCCCTTCTCCGTATCTGCTCCCCCGGCGATGAGGTCCTCGATCAGGTCGGCCCGCAACTCGTTCCGGCGTCGGAGCGAGGCCTCGTACATGCCGGTCAGCTGCCGCTCGGTGTATCGGCCGAGCCGCTCGATGTCGCCCCCGAGCTCGACGAAGACGTCGAGCCATCCAACCGCGCCTTCAGGAGGCGCCCCCTGGCCCGCAGGGTGATTTCGCCGAAAAAAAAACGGCCCGCCACCCCGAACCACAGGTAGACCAGCGGCTCGATCTCGGCATCGCTCAGGCCATCGACGAACGAACGCGGCCTGCCGATCGCCTCGGCGATCGCGTAGCGCACGAATTCCTCATGCACGCCAAGCAGCGGCCGGATGTGGTCGAAGACGTCCTCGATCTCGACGTCGCCCACCATCTCTTCGACGTCGGCCAGGAACGCGCGGCCGTGGTGCAGCACGCGCGCCTTCTGGAAGAAGCCGTACTCGCGCACGACCACGGTCTCGCCGCCGATCGGCAGCTCGGCCGTGGGATCGAGCATCTGCGCTTCGTCCGCCGCCTTCTGGGCGGCGGACTTGCGCTTGGTCACCTTGCCAACGGTGTCCCCGCCGGCAGCCAGCTTCCGTGCCATCAGCTGCCGCTCCCCTCCGTCGGGATCTCCAGCCGGCCGAAGCCGCCCAGGCTCGGGTCGGCGGCCATCGCCGAATCGAACAGCGCGGTGCCCGACAGCGACAGCTCGCCGAAGTCCTCGTTGATGAAGGCCAGGCCCTCGACCGGGTTGAACTGCACCCGATACAGGTGCGCGCGGATGCGGCTGCCGTCGATGGTATTGATGCCGTCGAGCAGGAAGTAGCGCTCCGGCGACTGCGCCGTGAACAGCGGCAGGCTGGAGAACCCGTCGTGCTGGTAGTCCGCCTTGAACGGCTGGGTGAACGTGTCGACGTCCAGGAACTCGATCACGCCGCCGTTGCTGGCGTCCTGGCGGTAGTTCGTGTTGGCGGCGAGCGTGGCCGGGCTGCCGGCGCTGTCCTTGATCGCCAGCGACTGCACGTTGGCGGGCTTGGCCAGCACGATGCGCTCGCCGGCGACGATGTCGGCGGGCAACACCTCGCCCACCACGCTCGCGCCGGCGACGTTCTGCGGCGTGGCGTACAGGCCCAGCTGCACGTTGTAGGCGTTGAAGTAGCGCAGCACCAGGTTCAGCTCGACCGTCGTGCTGGTGCGCAGGCGGGCGGACTGGAGGCGCTGGCCGCTGTAGGTCTCGGTGCGGTCGGCGTTCTCGGTGTTGAGCGACAGTTCGCAGGACGACTGGTCGCCCACCCAGGTGAGCTTGTCGGGCTGGCCGTTGGCCAGGCGGGTGCCGAGGTAGATCCGGCCCTGGAAGGAAAAGTCTTGCATGGTCTTTCTCCGGTGGTGTGACCGGCAGCCGCCGGCTGGGTGGTGATCAGTTGAGGTAGCGGGAGACCAGGCGCCGGGTCTCCTTCTCGAGCAGCTGGGTGGCCTGTTCGGCGATGCGCTCCGGGCGGCGCCCGTGCGCGAGCATCTGCGCCACGGTGGAGCGGTACTCGACGGCCAGGCGCTGGCGCTGCTTGCCCTTGTAGCGGCCGGCCTGCATCGTCACCTTCGGCCCGTAGCGATGGACCACGTGCACGTTTCCGGCCTGGCCCTTGCCGACCAGCAGCGGCGCGATGAAGGCGCCGGGCTCGAGCGAGCGACGGCCGCGGTACACGCTGTACGTCACACCCTTCTTCGTCCGCCGCGTGCCCGGGTACTGCATCAGGCCGATGCCACGCTTCCACTGGCCGTACAGGCGCACGCCGCCTCGGCGCGCGGTGCCGCTGTCGAGGTAGCGCACGGCCAGATGTTCGCGCACGCGGCCGGCGCGGATGTTGTATTCGGCCTGGATGTCGCGACGCGCGTAGACGGGGATCGAGCGGTAGACGGTCTTCATCGCCTCCTGCTGGATCCACGGCAGGCGCTCGTCGAGCAGTTCGTCCATGCCGGCGCCGAACTGCTCGATCCCACGGATGTCGAAGCCGATGCCGATCGGTTCGCGGCGACCGGGCTTCTTCTGCAGGACGCTGGCGGATACCCCGGCCATCAGGCGTCGGTCCTGCGGTAGGAGGTGCTCCAGTGGATCTCGGCCGCGCACACGGGCATGCCTTCGGGCCGATCGAGAAACGCCGCCTCGTCGTAGACCACCGCCAGCGCGCCCGGCATCTGGTGGTACTTGCGCAGGCAGCGGTCGATGTCCTCTTCGGCCCTGTATACGTGGGCCAGCGCGTTGGTGAAGGTGGCGGGGACCTCGAACTCGATGATGCCGCGGATGAGGCGCTCCCCGTCGGGACGGCGACCGCCGCTCTCCCCACGGTGCTTGGTGACGCAGGCGACGGTACAGCGCTCCACCGTCGGCAGGCCGGTCTGCGAACGTTCGGTCACGACGCTGGCGCCCAGGTCGGTGTTGTAGCCGGCCGCGGTGGAGATGCCGCGCAGCGCATCGGCCAGCGCGTCCACGATCTCCTGGACGGGGACGCTAGCCATTGAGCACCCCGAACGATTCCATGCCGTCGTTCTCGTTCTCGACCTCGATGGGCTTGCTGTGCGCGCCGAAGCGGTCGGTCCACGCCACCACGTCGCCCTGGCGGAAGGTCCAGTCCGAGGCCATGCAGCGCACGCGGTCGATGCGCGCCACGACCTGGCCGTAGTCGCCCAGCCGCGCCTGGTTGCGGTCGACCACGATGCGCAGCGGCACCGCCGCTGCGGCACCGCGCGCGACGGTGGCGTCCACGCCGAAGGTCTCGTAGATGTCGAGCAGGTCGGTCGCGGCGAAATCGTCGTCGAAGCTCATCGCGGCGCCTCGCGCGTGGGTAGCTGCCCGTACAACGCCTGGTAGGCGCGGATGGTTTCCTGCGCCAGCGTCAGGGACCGGATGGCGTCGTCGCCGTTGGCGGCGATTCCAAGAGCAGCGATCGCATCCTCTCCAGTAAGTCCGGCTTGCGCGGCACCATCGCCGCCGCCGGCGGTTCCGGCAGGACCGGGCACACCAGCTGCGCCTGCGGCGACGGGCGGACATTGGAGGCGTTTCCGCACGACGACAGCGCCGCCGCGCACGCCAGCAGCAATACGATCGAACTCGGCCTTGGCATCCTCTTTTCCTCGTTGGTAGTTGGCGTCGAGGCGGCCGATCGCGACGCCGGCGGCCTGTTCCGCGATGCGTGCCTGTCCCTGGGCTGCGGCGAGCGCTTCGGCGTCATCCTTCTGCTGCCGCGCCTGCGCCGTGTCGCGCTGCGCCAGTTGCACGCGCAGGTCGCTCATCTGCAGCCAGTACGAGCCCGCCAGCATCGCCACGAGGGCCACGGCGATCGGCCAGCGCAGCTTCCACGCCGCCGCCGGCGCGCAAACTGCGGCGAGCAGCACCAGCAGGCCGATGACCCACCACACGTGCGAGGCGAGGAAGCCGATCATCGGCCGGCTCCCTTCGGCGGCATGACGCCGGTGCGCAGGATCTGCTGCAGCACCACGGCGCGCTGGCGCTCCTGCAGCGTCTCGCCGATGAGCCGCGGCCACTCGCTCAGGAGCAGCAGGTTGGCGGCAGCGTCGAAATCCCCGGCCGACAGGTCGGCCCACAGGGCCCGCCAGTCCGCGATGTACTGGACGCCCATGACCTGGGCCAGGTGCAGGATCACCGCGATGCGCGGCGCGCCGAGACGCGTGGCGTCCTGGGAGAAGATCCGGTTGCGCAGCGTGGCCAGGTGGCCGGTCAGGTCGCCGCGCAGCATCACGCGCGCCTCGCCCAGGGTGATGCCCTTGGTGCCCAGGCGCCGCAGGAACCCGATCACCACGCCGTCGCGCGGCGTGGTGTGCGGATGCGCGTGGAAGGTCTCGTACTGCTCGATCAGCTGCACGGCGTTGCGCAGGCTGTCGTCCTCGACCAGGTAGTGCCCCATGGCGGCGGATTCGCTCACCGGCGCCTCCCGAAGAGGCCGAGCTGCGTGCCTTCGCCGCGCAGCTCGGCAGCCCACCGGCGCGCCCAGGCCCAGGGACAGACCTCGAGCAGGATCAGCACCAGCGCCCAGCTGTAGGGCATGGCCAGCGCGACGATCGCGCCCACGATCAGCCCGAGCGGCTGTCGCCACAGCCACCACACGATGGAGAAGGACGCCGCGGTGCCGGCGATCTGCGCGATCAGCGTGGCCGCCGTCGGCGACAGGCAGCGCATCGGCAGCATCCCCACCCGCAGCGTCACCAGCCAGCCGCCCAGCATGGCCAGCCCCACCGCCAATAGCCCGATCGGGCCGTTGTCGATCAGGCCCAGCAGGAAGGTCCACGCCCACTCGATCGACTCGCGCGCTTCGGTGGCGCTGCCAAACCAGGCGTACACGCCAGCACCCGCGGCAACCCCGAGGCCGACCTTGGTGCCGGCGCCGGCGCGCGGCGACGCCACGGTCAGGCGTCCTCGCCCGTGGACGGCACGAGCTCGTAACGCCCGTCCGGCGGCACATCGTCGCCGTGGCCGACGATGGTGCCCAGCCGCACCTGGATCCACGCCGGGTTGCCGAAGCGAAGCCGGCTACGGACCTTGGTCGCGAGGCGGTACAGGGGCGGCGACAGCGTGACGGCGGCGGCGCCGGCAACGATCAGCGTGAGGCCAATGGCGATGTTGGCGAGCAGATCGAACATGTCAGTTGTCTCCTGCGGCGAAACGGAGGTTGGCCGCGACGCGACGGGTCCAGCCGCGGCCGAAGTGGTCGAAGGTCTTGAGCGAGGCGTAGAACTCCAGCCGCGCGGCGTTGAAGCGCAGCAGCAGGTCGTTCGGGTCGGCGCGGCGCGCCGCGGCCAGGGTGAGAGGGCCGATGGCGCCATCGGCCACGACGCCGGCGGCGGCCTGCAGCCAGCGCACGGCGTTGCCCGCGCCATGGTTGATCACGGCGTCGAGCAGCTGGAAGGCGACCGCCTTCGGCAGCTTGTCGCACTGCTGCGCGTCCCAGAAGTCGCGGCGGTAGATCGCCACGGCCTGGTCGCGCGTCAGCGCCTTGATGTTGAGCGCGGGATAGCTGCGCTTGCTGATGCCCCACTGCGTCTCGCCGCCCGGGTCGCGCTTGTCGAACACGTACCCGCCCTCGTGCGAGAGCACGCGGTCGATGAAGGTGGCGAAGGTGTCGTTCATGGGGATCCGGTCTGCGGTGGACTCGATCCCGCCGCCGCGAGGCGGCGGGATCGTCGTGCGTCGGCTCGTTGCGTCAGGCGCGCTTGGCCCGCTGCAGCATCTTCGGGCGGGTGCAGACCATCGCCGGGTAGCTGTACAGCTCCAGCTCGACGAAGGCGTTGCGCTTCTCGTCCGGGATCACCATCGGCAGGTACGGGCGACCCGGACGGTTGACGGTGTCGAACGTCTCGCCGGGGCCCTGCACCCAGTCGAAGACGCCGTCCGCGCCGATCGGGAAGAACTTCGCCTCGTTGGTGCCGATCGCGATGGCGGTGCCGTCGTCGGTCCCGCGGTAGTTGATGAAAGTCACGCCCTCCAGCTCGATGGAGCTGTAGCCCTGGATGTTCTCCAGCAGCGGCGCACGCTCGTTCTGCAGGCGCGTTTCCTTGATGTTGGCGTGGTTGACCAGGTCGTCGAAGAACGCGTCACCCGTCAGCGAACCCACGCTGGTGCCCGGCGTCCAGGCGCCTTCCGCGGCGACCTGCATCTGGCGCTTCACCTGGCGGATCTTGCCGCGCACGTCGGTGTCGGGATCGTCCAGCTCGAAGTCGATCTCGGCCGGCTGGGTGATGCCCCACTGGTCGTACCAGTTGAAGAGCACGCCGCCGTCGGCGTCGAGCACGATGCCCTGCACCGCACCGAAGCGATGGCGCTCCAGCGTCAGGTCGATGTCGCGGCGCAGCTTCGTCTGGCGGCGCAGCACCTCGTCCTGCACGGTCTGCAGGGTGTTGGTGCCGAAGCCGCGCATGTTCTGCAGCTCCGAGGCGTTCAGGCGATCGCCTTTGGCCACGCGCAGGGTGCCGAACCAGCGCACGCTGCGCGGGTCGTAGGCAGCCTGCGGCAAGGGCGCGCCGCGCGGCGTGGTGGGCACCAGCGCGAGCGTGTTGCCACGCGACTCGATGGCGAAGGCCGTGGTCGAGATCGGCTTGGGAGTGAAGATCGGCAGCTGTCCCAGCAGCTGCGGCACGTACGGCACGCGCTCCAGCGCGTCCGCCATCTCGACGGCGCTGAAGGCGTCGTCGTTGAAGATATCGAGGATGGAATCCATGGTAGTGGCCTCAGCTGCCGGAGTTGATGGGGTCGGCCGCGAGGACCGTGATCTGGCGCGCCTCGAGCTGGCCGATGGCGGTGTTCTTGTCGCCGTCGCTGATGCCGTCCGGCCAGATGATCTCGGACGCGTTGACGGCGGTCAGGGCCGCGCTCACCACGCAGTCCTGGTCGGCGCTGGTGGCGTCCACGGTGTCGAACAGCACGCCGGCGGCGTCTTCGATGCCGGTGCCGGCCTCGGTGTCCAGCGGCGCGTACTTGCCGGTCGCCGTGACGATGCCGACCACGGTGCCGGCCAGGACCACCCCGGAGCCCGACGCCATCACGCCCTGCTTGCGCGACAGGTTCACGCTGACTTCGTCGGCGATGTAGCCGCCCGCGCGGACGCCTTCGGTGAAGGTCTGGTTCATGTCACTTGCCTCCGAGCTTGGCGACGGCGGAATCCCAGTTGGTCTTCGCGCCTTCGCTGGTGGGAGCCGCGCCCTTGGCGGCCGGCGGCGCGTCCTTGCGGATCGCGGTCAGGGTCACGCCGCGCTCGCGCGCCGCGGTGACCAGGGTCATGGCGAAGGCCTCGGGCGAATCGCCGTTGTCGATCGCCGCCTTGGCCTCGGCTTCGAAGCCGGCCTGGGACAGCGCCTGGATGTCGAGCACGCGCTTGCGCTCGGCCTTGACGGCGGTGTCGGTGGCGGCGGCGCGGCCGGCGGTCTCGCCTTCCGTACGCGCTGCCGCGATGGCCGCGTCGTTGGACGCGATGGAGATCTGGTCGCCGGTGTAGCCGGCCGCCAGCGCCTCTCGCAGGTCTCCGGTGTTCGATACCGTGACCTGCCCCTTGTTGCTGTTGGACATGGTGGTCAACCTCGTGGATTTGCTGGCTGAGCCGGCCAGTTCGGCAATCACGGATTCGAGCGATCCGATTCGATCGGCCATGCCGGCCTTGATGGCTTGCGCGCCGATCAGCACGCCGCCGCGACCGAAGTCGGACAGCACCTTCTCGACGCTGGTCTTGCGGTAGTCGGCGACGGCCGCGACGAAGACGTCGGCGAGCGTGTCGACCAGGGACTGCACCTTGGCGCGCCCTTCGTCGGTGTTCGGGTCGATGCGCTTGTCGGGCGACTGGCTCGACACGATGTCGACCGTGCGCACGTCGGACTTCTCGTCGCGCTTGCGCGTGTCCGTGTACGACATCACCACGCCGATCGAGCCCAGGGCCGCGGTCTCGTCGATGACGATCTCGCTGGCCGCAGCGCCCATCCAGTACGCGCCGCTGGCGACGCTGCCGCCGCCGTAGGCGACGATGCGCTTGCGCTTGGCGCCGGCGCGGATCAGCTTGGCCAGCTCGTTGATGCCGGTCGCCTCGCCGCCGGGCGAGTTCATCTCCAGGACGATGCCGCGCACGTAGTCGTTGTCGAGCGCGGTCTGGATGTCGCGCGCCAGGACGCCGGTGCTGGTCGCCCCGGAGATCTCGGTGAACAGGTTCGCGTAGCGGAAGATCGGGCCGACCACCGGGATGACGGCGACGCCGTCGCGCATCACCACGCGGCGCGTGTTCTCGAGCGGCCGGCCGGTCTTCGCCTGCAGCGCCTGCGGGTCGCCCAGGCGGTCGGCGATCGCGAGGATGGTTTCGAGCGCCTGCGGCTCGATTACCCACGGCCGCGTCGCCGCCAGGTGGAAGGCGTCGGTGATCATGCGGCTTGCTCCTCGCGGTTTTCCGCGTCCTCGCGATCGCGCTCGACGCCGTCGTCGATGCCGTCGCCGTCGTCCCCGCCGGGGCGCTCCCCGGCGGGTGTTTCGGTCGTCGTCGTCGGCATGGTGTGGGGTTGGTCGCCGGCCACCGGCAGCCCGTTCGCGCGGCGGAACGCGACCTCGTTGGCGCGCTGGCGGATGACCTGGTGCCAGTCTTCGCCGGCCATTGCCGCGGTCTCGATCGACTCATTGCTGACGCCGATCTCGATCCGGGTCTTCGCGGCGTTCGCTTCCTTGGCCTCGTCCATCGACCCGCGCGCCGGACCGATCCAGAGCGCCGTGCACCAGGCGCGGCGGCGGATGGGGTCGTCGTAGCCGGGCAGGCGCAGGCGGCCGGAGGCAACGCCCTCGTCGATCAGCAGGTTGTAGACCGGCTGGCAGAACTGCTGCACCAGCGTCCAGCGGCGCATGGTGTAGAAGCGCCAGGCCTGCAGCATCGCGGCGCGGGCCGCGGAGTAGCTGGCCTGGTAGTGCAGCAGCAGCTCGTCGAGCGGCAGCTCGAGGGCGGCGCCGATCTGCTTGACCACGGCCACGAAGAACGGGTCGAAGTTGGCGTTCGGGCGGGCGGGGTTGGCGAGGTTCGCCTTCTCGCCGGGCGCCAGGTCCACGACCGCGCCGTTGCCCAGGGCGATGTTGCCCTGCTCGTCGAGCTCGGCGCCGGCGAACGCCGCGATCTCGTTGCCGTCCTCGTCGAATTGCTTCTGTTCTGCACGCTCGATGAACACCGTCGTCATGCCGCTCACCACCGCGGCCATCAGCTCGGCACCGCCGTAGCGGTCGAGCTGCTTCAGGGGCTCCAGGATCGGCGCCAGGTACGGCACGCCGCGCGGCTGGCCGGGACGCTCCTTGTCGTTCCACACCTGCAGCACGCGGCGGCGCCCGGTCTCGGCGCCGAAGAACGGGTAACGCTGCCACTTGGGCATGCCCATGGCATCGCGATCGCCCGGATGCGTGTCGCGGATGTGGCACGCCACCGGCGTCGCGCCTCGCAGTTCGATGCCCTGCACCAGCCGCTCGCTGTCCTGGACGCCCTCCGGATTGCTGATGCGGTCTGCCTCGACCAGCTGCAGCTTGAGCTCGTAGGCGCCACCGGCCCGCAGCTCGGTCGGGGTCAGCACGAAGACGTCGCCGCTGGCCATCGCCGACAGCAAGGCGAGGCCCTGGTGGCCGTAGAAGTCGAGCGTCGACTCGATGTCGCACTCGTTGGGGTCTTCGGCCCAGCCGTTGTAGTACGAGGCCAGCTGCGCGTTGAACTCGTCCGCGGCCTCCTGTGTCAGGCCGAGCGCCTTGGCGTCGACCGACGGCCGGCACATGAGGCCGGTGCCGACGATGTTGGTCCGCGGGCGCGTGAGCGCGGCGCGGGCGATCAGGTTGCCGCGGAAGGCATCGCGCGAGCGCGCACGCAGCGTCTGCAGCTCGCGGGACGGCGTGTCGGAGCGCGGGCCGCCGGCCTGCGGGAACCAGCTGGCCAGGCTGCGCAGGCTGCGCGAAGCACCGCGCCAGCGGGTCTCCTGCTTGTCGCCGCCGGCAGAGGCCTTCGGTACCAGCGGGGCGTCTGCGGCGCGGGCGCGCTGCAGGCGATCCATCGGGATCTGCTCGCGCAGGCGCATCATGGCGGTGGCGGCGCTGCCGCTCATGCCGGCGTCACGTACTGGATGCGATTGCGGCCGCGGCGGGCGGTGCCGGCGAGCGTGCGGCGCAGCTCGGCGATGTACTCGTCGAGCCGCTTCATCCCCTCGATGCTGTAGCTGATCTGGCGATCGCCGTGCGTCACCGACGCCTTGGTCTTGCCCGTGCGCCAGGCATGGCGCACGGCAATCGCTTCGTCGAGCTGCTCCTGGGTGGTCGCCATGGTCCCCGCATCGCGCTGGAAGCGGAGCCGGGAGCCCGGACCGCAGCGGGTCAGGCGATCGGCCTGCCCTGCTGGTGACCCATTCTTGTCATCGCATGTCTAGACGCAACAACCGCGATGCGGCGCGCGGAACTCCCTCACCCCAGGCGCCACGCCCGGCGCGCTTCGCTGCGCGCCTCTCCATCCGCGTGGCGCTCGACGGGCTCGCCGTCGGTGTGGTCGACCAGCGAGGGCACGCAGTAGACGACCGGCCTGCCCCAGTTGTCGCCGATGGCGAAGTCGGTCTGGTGCGTCAGCGGCAGGCCAATCACGCGTTGCAGTCCTGCCGGCGGGATCGAATAGCACACGGCGTGGATCAGCGCCGGCAGGCGAATGTGGTCGGGGTTGCCCTGCAGCACCTCGCCGATTTGTGCCTGGAAGCGTTGCGGTCGCCCGGTGCCGAGATACAGGCTCACCAGGTCGTCGGGCCAGCGGTCGAGCACGGCCGACGCGCGCTCGACAAAGCCCGGCACAGGCAGTGCGTCATCCTCGAGCACGATGACGCGCTCGCGCTGCTCCCTGGCCCACTCGAGCGCGCGACGATGGTTCCAGGTTGCGCCGTGGTTCTCTTCATCCATGCACAGGTGCGCATCGAGAGCGCGCGCGAGCGCCTCGGCGGCGCCACGGCGCGTATGGTGGGCCACCAGGACGAAACGAATCATGCGCTCAGCGCTTCTCCGATTCGATGGCGCTGACGGCCGCCACGGCTCGCTCACCCAGTCCATCGTTCGGACATCGTTCGCAGACGGTTTCGACATGGTCCACCGCCTGCCCTGGCACAATTCCCGCGGGGACTTCGGCCGTGCACATCTCCCCGGTGTCACCGCATATGCGGCAGCGCAGCTTGTACTTCATCGCCTCATGCATGGCCATTCCTCACCTGCTAATCAACCGCTACTTGTGCGCCCACATCGCCGTCGTGTTGCCGCGGTCGAATCGGCGGAAGACGGTATGGATGCGGGACCCGGTCTCATACTGGAACGCGCGCGCCGCGACGTTGAAGGCGCCCATGTCCAGCGTCGGCGTGCAGCCAGCGATTGCGCGGTCGCCGTATTCGCGCATCATCCGCTGGCACAGCGCCATCACCGTCGCGCGGTCGCCGCCGACCAAGCCGCAGTTGAGCAGCTGCTCGTCGCGATGCTGGTCGATCCAGCCGGCGTACTCGGGGTGGTGCTTGCGCATCCAGTCGATGCCGACCGTGGCCAGCTCCGAGCCGACGTACAGCACGCCGGCGCGCAGGTCCGAGAACGGGTCGCGCAGGCACACGACGTCGGTGGCGTCCACGCACCAGGCGTAGCGGACCTCGGGGTGCGCGCGCAGCCACCCGTAGTAGAAGCGCCAGCGGTCGAAATACGGCGAATGGATGCCGCCGACGCGGATGCCAGGCACGGTCTCCGGCAGGTCGTTGTGGATCACCTGCACATCCCGCCCGCGCAGGCTCTCGAACAGCGGGATCAGCTCGGCAACGTCCGTTCGCCAGGCGCGCCCGCGCTGCGGATCATAGACGCCACTGAAGTAGGCCGTGAGCACGACGTCGCGCGTGCCCGGCGGCGGCACGTCCCGGTACTCGCGGTACAGCGCCTGGTCGCGCTGCGCGTCGTGCCGGGCCTTGTTCGGACCGAGCAGAGCCTGCCGTGTCTCCGCCGGCACGGTGCGCGCGTGGCCGCCGTTGAGGTGCACGTGGCGGTCGAGCGAATGGATCAACCCCTCCGAGCCGCAGACATCGCCGTAGCGCCAGGTGGTCAGGCCGGCGGCATGGATCCGGTTCGACCAGTCGCCGTGCTCGTAGCCCCACTGGCCGAACGCCGTGTCCATGCCGCCCACGGCGTCGAGCACGCCGCGGTGCGCGTAGAGCATGCAGCCGCGCGGTGCGACGTGCGCACGGTGCACGCCGTCATCGAACCAGACCCGGTCGTCGCCCACCGGCTCGCCGTTGGCCCAGTGGGTGAAGTTGTGCATCAGGTGCGGCTCGTTGGATACCACGTACGGATCCCACCAGCGGTCCGCGCACGGGCGCGTGTCGTCGTCGAACAGGAACAGGTGCTCGACGCCGGCGGCCGCCAGCAGCTCCATGCCCTTGTTCTTCGCCGCGGCGATGCCGCGGTTGCGGGCGAAGCGGTGCGCGGCGTGCGGCACGGGCACGCTGCTGGCGTCGTCGATGACCAGCACCGGCACGTCGGGCGGCGTGTGCCGTGCGAACGCGGCCAGGGTGTCGGCCAGGATCTCCGGGCGGTTGCGGGTGGTGATGGCGATTCCGAAGTACATGCGCGCTACTCCGCCAGGGCCTGGACGACGTCGGCCGCTGCCGCGTAGAGGCGACACCAGCGGTCGTAGTCGGCCGGGTAGTCGAAGTCGTCGGACCAGTCGTCGACGTGAGTGGCGAACCCGACGTTGCGGCCCGGCTCGGTCAGGTCTCCGCCCGCCATGAGCGCGTACTGCTCCCAGCCGCCCGCGCGCCAGATCTCCTCGCGCCGCCGCCGCGCCGCCAGCTCGAACAGGCAGTCGCGGTAGCGCCCCTGGGCGTCGGGGTCGATCACGTGCGCGAAGTTCTCGCCCCACTCGGTACCGGTCCAGGCGCTCGCGCCGAACCGCGCCACCACGTGCCAGCCGTGCTCGTGCCCCCGGCCGCTGACGATGCGCTCCATCGCCCGCGTGGTCAGGTAGCAGTCGCCGTACAGCAGGACGGTGCGGTCCTCGGGATGCCACAGGTGCATCGACGAGAGGAACTTGTCGGCGTCGCCGTTTTGCTCGCGCAGGCGCGCTTGCTCGACCCGGGCGCCCGGCACGTGGTAGCGCGCGTCGGCAGCGTCGCGCACGACGATGCGGATGTCGGCTTCCGGCCGCAGCTGCCGGATCAGCCGCACGCTGCGGTGCAGGATCGGCTCGCCGCGCAGCGGCACCAGGTGCTTGGGCAGGCCGAGGTGGTCGCCCCAGCGGGTGGCCTCGCCGGCGGCGAGGATCAGGACTCGCATGGATGGTCTCCGAAGGCGATGGCGCCGGCCACGTACGCGTGGGCGGCGTCGAGGTAGATGTAGTAGGCGGCCCGGCTCACCGACAGGCCGTCCCGGCGCAGGCGCTGGATGCGCTCGCCCTCGGTGAGGCCGGCGGCCAGGTAGTGCACCCGCAGCACGCGCACCTCCTTCCAGCGGCCGTCGGCGTGCATGCGCTCGAGGATCGCTGCGATGTGGGCACCGTCGGCGCTGTAGTCGGGGTCGTTGGCGGCTGCGGTGTTGCGGATGGCCTCGATGGCTGCGTAGCCCAGGCGCTTGAGCTGGTCGCCGCCGGCCTCGATGGCCCACTGGCGGATCCGGTTGGCGATGTGATCGGTCGGATTGGCCATGCCGTCTCCTGGTCAGCGGATGCCGGCGTTGCGCACGCCGCGCTTGAAGCGGCGCACCGGGCGGCGCACGGTGGGTTCGACGAACAGCAGGTCGCGGGCGCGCTGGACCAGCAGGCGGTCGAGCAGCGCGGTGATCGGCTTGCCGCCTTCGGCCACCTGCGCCAGCAGGGCCTGCAGGACGGCCTCCTCCTCCGGCGTGCCGCCGGCGGCAGCCCGCCATTCGGCCAGCTCGATGGCGGTGGGTGCGGCGCGGGGGTCGCGCTCGTACTTGCAGACGATCCGGTCGATGGCGCTGCGCATCGCCAGCGGCGGGGGTGTCGGCGGCGCGATCGGCTCCGGTGTTCCACGGGAATCGCTCGGCACGGCCGCCGGCTCATCGTCGTTGGCAGCCGGCACCGAGGTTTCACGGGAATCCAGGGCGCCCACCTTGGCCGAGGCCAGCAGCCGCGTCTCCCGCGCGTCCCAGTCGGCCTTGGTGTGGCGGTGCAGGCGCACGTCTTGCCGGTGCGCGGCCGCGTAGGCGTAGCCCCAGGTGTCGAGCGGCTCGTTGCGTCCACCGCCGCGGGCAGGCACGTAGCGGTTCTTCTTCGGGTCGTAGACCTCGCTGATCAGGCCATCGAGGTAGAAGTCGTCCAGGTCCTCGGACAGGTGGACCATGCGGTCCTCCGCCGCCTTGTCGGCATCGGCGCCCAGGCGCTGGAACAGCACGTCCTTGATGCGCACGGTGCCGACCTGGTAGATGCGCACGCCGCGCTTGTCCAGCTGGCCCTTGTAATTGACGTCCGCGAGCCGCGGCTTGCTCAGCACCGGCGCGGCCGCTGGCTTGGCGCCGAAGATCGCCATGGGCCGGCGGATGCGCTTCTGGCGCACGAAGTTGTAGACGTGGTCGGTGCGGTGGCCACCGGCGTCGATGGCGGTCGCCTCCACCGTGAGCAGCCCGCCGCAGGCGTGCTCGATCGGGCGGTTGAGCAGATCGACCAGTTGCGCCCATACCGCCGGTTCAGCCGGGTCGCCGGCGAGCTCCACGTAGTCGAGCACCCAGCACACCATGCCGCGGCCCCAGCCGAGGATCTGCACGGCCAGGCGGTCGTCTTGCGTGTCGACGCCGGCGGTGATCGCCAGCACGCCGTGGGGCGCGGTGCGCAGGCGGTAGATCTCCACCTGATCGGTGAGACCGTCCTCGCGCAGCTTCTTCGTCTTGGCGTCGCCCCATACCTCCGCGAGGCGATCGTTTATGAAGGTCTTCAGCTTCGCGGGATCACCCTGCGCGCGGCGCCAGCGCTGGGCCATTTCCAGCCAGCGCGGCCCGAGGCCCAACGGATAATAGAGGCAGTTGGCGTGGTAGCCGCGAATCGGCGATCCCGGGTTCTCTGGAACCCAGCGGCCGGCGGCAATCATCTGCGGCTTGTGATACTCCTCGATCACCGCGCTGCATTCGGCGCACATGTACCAGCACTGCGACAGGTCGGACGTGTACTGCAGGCCCTTCCATTCGAGGTGCTGGAAGTGTCCGCATTCCGGGCAAGGCACGTGGTACCGGCGCTGATCGCTTTCCTTCCACTTCGCCTCGATACGACTCACGCCGGCAATCGTGGGCGTGCTGATGTACAACCGCTTGTAGGTCGAAGGGAACGCGGACGTGCGTCCATCCAGCATCTCGACCGGATCGTCCTGGCTCGTAAGGTTCGCGGCAAACTCGTCGAGCTCGTCGACGATCAGCGTCCGGATCGAACTCAGCTTCAGGCGCGAAGGGCTGCCGGCGTGCTCGATGTAGAGCTGGCCGTCGCCGGCGAACTCCTTGTACGTGCGCGTGTTGGCCGCATCCCGGCTCTTCGTACTCGCCATGGCCCGCTGGATGGCAGGCGAGTTCTCCAGCATCGGATTCAACTTCTGCGAGACCCATTTCATCATGGGCACCTCGCCTGGCAAGCAGACCATGATCGGGCCGGGGTCTTCCGTGATGTTGTAGCCGACGACGTTGCTGCCGAACATCGTCTTGGCGAACTGGATCGGCCACATCGCGACGACTTCGTGAACCGGGCTGCGTGCGGACATGCAGTCCATTGGTTCGACCAGCATCGGGTTGCGGTCGTTGCGCCAGGGGCCCGGCTCCGCGCTTTCTGCCGCGGTGAGCACGCGATTTGCGGCGGCCCACTCGCTGACACGAATGGTCTTGCGCGGCGCGATGGCTCGCGCGATCGCATGCCCCAGGATCGGAGCGGGATTCGGGTAGCTCACGCACCGCTCTCGCGACGGACCTGCTCGCGCAGCGACAGCGCGAACGAGACCATCGGGTCGGTTGCGTACAGTGCGGCGCGGATCGCCAGGAACAGGTGGCGGCGGCGGTACGTGGCCTGCTTCTTCATGCGATCACCTCTCCACGTGATTCCAGGAATTCCGCAGCCAGACGGCGTAGCGCGTTCTGACCGATGTCGATGCGCTCGGCGAGCGGCCCGCTCGGATTTCGCACGCCCTCGGACTGCTGCCGCTTCACGCCCAGCACGTCGACCACGATCGGATCGCTTCCCTCGTCGGACGTCAGGTAATAGGCGAGCACCGGATCGGCCTGGCCATCGCGGTCGATGCGCCCGACGCACTGCTCGTGCACGCCGGGGCTCCAGTCCAGCTCACCGAACACCACGGTGCGGCAGACGTGCTGCAGGCCGTCGACGCCGGCGCCGCTGCGCAGCGACATCACCAGCACCTGAGCATTGCCGTTGACGAACGCCTCTTTTGCCGCGGACTTCTGCGCCTGGCTCTCGCTGCCGCTGTAGAGCACCGGCCGCAGGTCGGCGAGGCGCTCCATCCAGATTCGATAGACCTGGCGGTGCCAGCCGAACAGCACCACCCGCTCGCCCGACTCGACCAGCATGCGCACGAATTCGGCGACGTACGGCGCCTTCGCCACGCCCGTGGCCATGCGCACCATGACGTCGAACTCGCCGGCGGCTTGCATCTTCTGGCCGCTGTACTCTTCGCGATCGGCGAGCAGCGTCCGTGCCAACGCGACGGCGCTCTCCGGGATCTGCGGCGCATCGGTCTCGACGGTGTGGGGAATCGTGGTTACCGGCGGCAGCTCGCGGCTGACGTCGCGGCGCGTGCGGCGCAGCATGATGCCCTCGCGCCTGAGCCAGGCGCCGAAGTCCTCCGGGTCGCGCAGGCGGGCCTTGTCGCCGCCACCGAGGCCGGCAGAGCACCACTCCCGGATGAACTCCTCGCGCTCGCCCATCGCACCCGGCAGCAAGGTGTCGACCACGTTGAAGAACTCGGCGCCGTAGTTGTAGATCGGCGTGGCCGAAAGGCCCATGCGCAGCGGCACCCGCGTCGCCAGATGGCGGCAGGCCCCGAAGATGTCGGAATCCGACCGGCGCAGCTGCTGGCATTCCTCGTAGACCACGTAGCGCACCAGGTCGCTGAGCGTGCCTGCCCAGCCACGCAGCTTGTGGTAGCTGATCACGATCACGTCCGGGAGCGTGTCCCAGAGATCCGCGCGGCGCTGGCGCGGCTGGCGCACCAGCGGGTACGGACGGCCGGTGCGCACCGTGTGCACGCGCAACTGCGGCGCGAACTCGGCCAGCTTCTCCGTCCAGTGGCCGGGAAGATGCGCAGGCACCACGACCGCGGCCGGCAGGTTGCCCGGCTCCGTCATGGGACACATCGCGCTCACCGTCTTGCCGACGCCAACATCATCGGCAAGCAGCAGGCCGCCCCGAACCGGCAACATCGTGCCGGGCAGGCACTGGTAATCGCGCGGCGGCTTGGCGAGCTTGAACTCCGCGGGCGGCGTGGCGCGCGCCAGCAAGTCGGCCAGCCGCTGTTCCTGCTCGACATGCTCCGCGGCGCGCGCCTCGAGGCGGCGAGCCACCGGCACTTCGATCTCCATCGGATACCGGCCGAGAAACCACAGCAGCTCGCGGCTGTTCTCTGGCGTATCGGAGAGCGACAGCGTTTGCGCGGCTGCGTACTGCGGCACGCGAGGGAACACGCGGCGCAGGCGCGAGCGCACGTGGGGCTCGCAGCGGATGCCCCAGGCCTTCGCCGCGGCGTCGTAGATGACGGTGCCGAAAGTCGTCACAGCGGCCTCGTGAGGTAGGCCATCGCGATGGGCTTCGGGTTGGCCGCGCTGAATGGCCCGACGCCGGCCTTCATGCGGGCCCAGGACCGGCTGGCGGCGAGCAAAACGCCATCAACGTCGTCGTGGGCCAGATACCGTTCCACCTGGCGCCAAGCAACCGCTGCTGAGCCCTGCGTCTTGACCTCGATGCCGATCCGTGGGAGCGGCAGGTAGAAGTCGAGCCTGGACACCGGGGTGATCACCTTCTCGCGCGCGAAAGGGATGCCGGCCTGCTCGAGCACCATGGCGATGGCCTCGTGCAGCTGCACCTCGTCTCGGAACGTGTATCGATGGCCCTGCAGCAGATCGCGGAGCTGGCACAGGCAAGCACGCAGGAATTCGTCTCGGCTCGCAATCGCGTCCATCACTTCTCTTTCCCGATGCTGTTGAACTTCCGCTCGAGGTCCTCGAGCGCGTGCTCGATCTCGTCGGCGAGCAGGACCTTGCAGCGCGTTTCGTCCGAGGCGCCCAGCTCCGGCGCCAGGCGCGCGGGCAGGCCCTGCAGGCGGTTGCGCAGGACGGTGACGAAGTTGGCCAGGGCCGAGACGGTCGATTCGCGCTCGAGCAACAGGCCCAGCTCCTTCGCCTCGGTGCGCTCCAGCGCCCGGCGCTTCAGGCGCTCCTGGGCCAGCTGCTCCTCGGCGCGCTGGCGGGCGATGGGATCGGCCGGCGCCGCGGCCGGCGTGTCGCCGCCGGCGGTACCCTCGCCGTCGCTGTCCTGATCGGCAACGTCAGCGTCCGCCGGCGGCGCATGTGCCGCCACGGGCGCCGCCGCCGCCTTGGGGGAGGCAGTGGAGGAAGGGGCGCGCCGCGCGGCACGCTGCGCGGCATGTCGGGCCACGACGCCGGCCTTGGCCGGATCCATGCTGTCGGCGATCAGCTGCTTGCTCTCGGCGACCGCGACGCGGCGCCCGTCGTCGGTGAGGACCAGGTGGCCCTTGCGCTTGAGCTCCGTGACGTAGCTGGGCTTCTTGCCCAGGTGGTCGGCGAACTCGCGGAACCCCATCGTCTCCGGCGTGGCGGCGGCGTCAGCCATCGAGGTGCTCCCCTTCCCCTTTCTTTCCGAGATTCGAAGCGAGAAACCCCTGCGCGCGCGCGCGATCGCGCCTGTGCGGGATCGGCGCGGGCCGTGCGGGAACCTGTGCGGGCAGGCCTGTCCGCAAGTGCCTGATCGCATTGGCCTGTGCGGGGTGTGCGGGGTGTGCGGCGTGTTCCCCGTGTGCGCGCATGGACGCGCGCAGGTGCCCGCACTGGTGGGCCGCCTCGCGCACACGTAGGAGCGCTCCAACCCCGCACACGCCGCACAGGCGCGCCGTGGCGCCATTCCTGCCCGCACAGGACCCCGCACCAGTGCGGGGTCGATGCCGCACAGGCGAACGCCGGATCATCGTTCACCCCGCAGGCCGCCGAGGCGCGCCTTGAAGCAGCCGATAGCCTTGCCCATCCAGATGGCCTCGTCTTCGCCCGGCGGCGGCTCCTGGCCGAACAGCAGCACGCTGTGCGGGCCGAGCTTGCCGATGTCCTGGCTGTCGGGCAGCACGTAGCGCTTGCGCTCGGCATGGATGCCGCGCCGGCGCTTGACGGTGTCGACGAAGCGCTTGAGCGATGCCGGCTTGACGCCGACGCGCCCGCACCAGGTGCGGTAGGCCTCGAACCAGTCCTGCGTGAGGCCCGGGATCGGGATGCCGTCGTTGAGCACCTGCGGCAGGTCGCCCTGCGACACGATGTCGATGAACTCCACCGGGCTGTCCTGGGCCAGGTCGATCAGCTCGCGCTTGGCCAGCGTGTCGGGCGGCGGCGTACCGGGGTTGAAATCGCCGAGCTGCACGTTGAGCAGGTAGTCGTGCAGCGCGGCAATGCCGCCGCCGTCGATCTCCTGCAGCAGCGCCTTGTAGAACTCCTTCGGCTTGGTCGGCGGCGTCCAGATGACGCAGTGCCGGCGGTCGTCTTCCTCGAGCACCGCCGGCATGGATTCGTTCGAGAGGAACACCAGGTTGACGTGGTTGGCTTCGTCGTAGGCCGCGATGTGCTTCGGGTTGATGCGGATCCACGTGCCGGTGATCAGCGTCTTAAGGATGTTCTTCAGGTCGTAGCGGTCCTTCTGGGCCACGACCTCGTCGGCGATCAGGAACAGCTTGCGGCTGGCCCAGTCGTTGTGTTTGTCGTGCAGGGCGTTCTGGTCGAGGATCCGGCCGTACTTGCCGTAGATCGACATCACCGTCTCGAAGAACAGATTCTTGCCGGTGCCCTGGGGGCCATGCACGACGATGGTGGATTTCATCTTCGCGCCGGGATGCTGGATCGGATACGCGACCCACTTGAGCACCCACTCGAACAGCTGCGCGCTGTTTCGCTCGCCGCTGCACATGTACTCGAGCAGCTCGAGCAGCAGCTTGCAGTTGCCGGGCCGCGGACTGGTCGGCCAGCCGCCCCACAGGTTGCAGGTGATCTTGGGGTCCACCTCGCCGGGATCGAAACCGACCTCGTCCGGGCGCACGATGTCGCGCTCGTTGTGCTCCATCCACGCTTTGTGCACGTCGGAGCGGATGCACAGGTTGCGCATGTCTGCCAGCGTGATCAGGCAATGCTCTTGCTTGTCGAAGGTGGCGTTGTTGGCGCCGTACACCAGCGTGAACCGCTCGAGCAGATCGCCCACGTGATGAATGGGGCGAAGCTTGCCCTCCCCGGCCCCAGATGCTGAGGAAGAATCGCCGCGCAAAACGGGGGGATGCCAGCGCAGATCCAGGAGGCGGGTGGCCACCTGCTCGCGCACGACGCCGAGCGCCTCCAGTCGGTGGAGGTCGTTGAAGTCGCTGTCCTTGATGCCGCGCTCGAGGTAACGGGCGATGCGCTCGTCCTGGTCGGCGAAGCGCGGCGCCATCCATTCGCCCGACACCGCCATCGCGGCGCTGCTGGCGGCGTCGACGCCGGCGTTGGTGCAGCCGTGGTCCTTGCCGCAGGCCGGGCAGGTCTTCGGTTGCAGCGGCAACACGACGCGAGCGCGGCACTCGGGCTCGCGGCACTTGCCGAAGACGTCGTCGTCGGCGCACACGAGGATCTTGGCCAACTTGTAGCGTCGACGCAGCGCCTTGGCCACGTGCATGAGGTTGCCGGCGTCGAACGCGACGGCGACCGGGTAGCCGGTCGCCTCGTACAGCGTCGCCGCCGTGGCGTAGCCCTCGGCGACCAGAATGATCCAGCTCGGCGCGCCGATCAGGTGGTAGTGGCCGTTCTTGGCCAGGCCCTTCGGCCAGAACTCCTTGGCGGGCCGCTCGGCTTCCTTCGCCTGGGCGGCCGTGCGCAGGAACTGCAGGCCGTGGATCCGGCCGCCGACGTCGCTCAGCGGCACCACCGCGGTGCCATGCTTCGTGTAGCGCAGGTCGTGCCCGAGCACGCCCTTCTGCTTGAGGTACGGCGACTCGCCGTCGATCGCCAGGCGCGCCCAAGCCTTGCCGGCGCGCAGTGCCGCGGCTTCGGCCTCGTGCTTGCGCTGCAGCTCGGCGGCCTTCGCGGCCTCGGCCCACACCGCGCGCATCGCCTTGCGCTGCTCTTCGGAGATCCGGCCGGTGTCGTCCTTCGGCAGGGCGATCTTCTGCTCGTTGCGGTCGTTGCCGCGCCAGACGCCGAAGGCGCCGACGATGAGCAGGCGCTCGACGTTTGGCGACCACTCGCGCAGCCAGTACCAGCCGCGCTTCTCGCGGCCGCCGTCCTGCACGAGGACGCGCACCGGCTTGTGGGTGCCGATGCGCAGACCCTCGCCCGAGGGGATGATCAGGCCGGCATCGTGCAACTGCCGCAGGACGTCGTCGTAATTCGTGGCCGCCATTTCAGTAACCCGCGACCCCGCTACCTACCCGGCTTTCGCGGCTGTGCGACCCGCATGGGGCCGACATGGCCAGAAGGACCCGCCCGGAATGCGAACGCTTCGCAACATCGAAGGCGACCCGTTCGCGTCGCCGCGTGCAATTCCCGCGCGGACTTCCACACACCAAGGGGTGCGGGGATCGCGACGGCATCATCGAGCCACCTTGCGACGCTGCCGTCGGCGCGCGCGCAGCGCAGCAGCCTTCAGCCGCTGCAGCTTGGGGATCATGGCCGTCAGCCACTTGATCTCCAGGTCGAGGTCGCACCCGCGCATCGCCTGGTAGATGGCGACCTGGTCCTCGAACCGGTGGCTTACCGAGCGGGCTTCAAGGGCAGCACGCCCTGCCTTCTTGTCAGGGCCTCGACCTCGAGGCGCCGCTGCTCCAGCTCTGCCAGCGGATCCAGCGACCTGGTCGTCGGGTCGTACAGCGTCTCCATCGCCTGGAGCAGGCCGCGGCGTGATGCCGCGTTCGGCGGTCGATGCGTCACCCTGCGGCGGCATCCCGAAGCTCTCATCTGTCACGTCCCCCTCCCCCTTGCGAACTGACGCGCACGGATGTCCGCGTCGTGCTGGCAGTCGGCACACAGCCGAGCGCCCAACCGCGTGCGCGCGGGCTCGATCGGCTCTCGGCAATCCAGCGTCTCGCAGTGCGTCAGTCCGCTGCGCCGCGCTGGCTGGGTCGATCGATGCCGGGCCAGCGCATCGGTCACCGCCTGTTCGTTGAACTCCTGCAGGCGATCCATGTCGTCAGGCATCGCGCTCGCTCTTCATCACGATGGCGCCCTGCGGACCTGCCAGCTGCTGGCGAAACGAGATCAGCGCGGCGATCACGTCATCGATCTCGCGCACCGTGCGCGTGCGCTCGGCGTCGTCGTATTGGCCGTCGACCATCGCCTCGCCGTTCGCCGACACGAAGTCGGCGAACTCATGCATCACATCGGCGATCGACGCATCTGCGCGCTCGGCCTCGGTGCGCAGCCTGGCGCCGAGGAAACCCCGCCGCCTGACCAGCTCGCACTCGCAGGCCGAGCGGTAGGGCGCCGGCAGCGCTTCCGTCCACGCTTCCTCGAGGTCGGCCGGGAACGCCTTGAGCACGCCCTTGATGTACCGGTCGACGATCTGCGCGTTGTGCTTGAGCGCATCGCACAGGGCGTCCACGTCACCCATCGGCTCGCGGAACTTCACCACCCGCAGGTGCATGGGGTGCGTGGCCAGGTAGCGGTCGACCACGTCGTTGGCGAAGGACGTCACCACCAACCGGTGGTCCTCCACCGCCTGGCGCGTGTGGCGCAGGATCGTGGCCGAGCGCGGCTCGGCCATCTGAAGATCAGCCTTCATGGTGCCCCTGTTGCGCGCGCGGCAGACTCGCCGCCATGGACAAGCCGCAGCGCGACGCGAAAGAAACGGGCCTCTCGGCCCTGTGGGAGATCCGGGACGGCGTGCGTACTCGCCTGGCCGGGGTGTTCTTCACGATGGACGCAGCGCCGGCGGACACGTCAGCCAGCCCCCTCGCCCGCGCCGTCGCCCTCGGGTGGGCCGGCGTCGTCGTTGGCGGCAGGCAGCCCCTGCGCCAAGCGGATCAGGCGCAGCCCCAGCCCGAACGTGACATTCGCGTGGCCGTTCTTGACCCGGTGGATCGTCGGCTGGGAGGTCTGGGCCTCCTTCGCGATCCGGGCCTCTGACCAGCCGGCTTTCACCAGCGCCTCGACTGCCTCGGTGGGGGTGTTCTCGTCCATACGGCGGCATCCTATACACAAACGAATAGGGTATGCAATACGTGAACGATCTATCCCCTCTCCCGGCGGGCGCGGACAATGCAGCCATGAATAGGCTGGCCGCCAATCTGCGCGAACTCATGGACCGGGAAGGCAAGCTGAGCGAGAACCAGCTGTCCCGGAACACAGGCGTGCCCCAGCCAACGATCCATCGCATCCTGAACGGGAAGGTCGGAGACCCCCGGGACGGTACCGTCCGCCCGCTGGCCGAGTACTTCGGCGTCACGCCCGAGCAGCTGCGCACGCAACTGCCGGCGCCCGGTGTCAAGGAGGCCGGCGCGATCCCGGCCTACCGGGTCAAGGCCGCCGTCGGTCGCGAAGGCATCGACCCGAGCAACGAGATCCTGATCGCCGAAGTCGACATGCACGCCTCCGCCGGACCGGGCGCCACCGCGCCCGCCATGGCCCAGACCCAGTTCCGCATGACCTACCAGCTGTCCTGGTTCCAGGCAGTCGGCGCGCGCCCCATCGACGTCGTCGTCATGAAGGTGCGCGGGGACAGCATGGAACGCACCCTCTTCCACGGGGATCGCGTGGCGATCAACACTGCCGATCGCGAGATCGCCGACGGCAAGGTCTACGTGTTCGCCACCGGCGGCGTCGAGCCCGACATCAAGATCAAGCGCCTGTTCAAGACCACCGACGGGCGCGTGCGCGTGGTCAGCGACAACCCGGACAAGGCGCTTTTCCCCGATGAATTCCTCAGCGGGAGCGACCTCGAGAACGTGTACATTGTGGGCCGGGTGATCGATCGGAGCGGCCGCGGGGGGCTATGAAACTGCAGGGCGCGACCATGGCGCTGGCACTCGGCATTGCCGCGTGCGCGCAACCCACACCGCCCTCGCGGGCGGAGGCGAAAGCGGAAGTCGCGCGCCCAGGGATGGACGCCTTTGCATGGACGCTGCGCCGCGACATCGATGCGATGACGGACGTCGAGCGCATCACCCTGATCGGACACAGCGACGATCTCGCCAGCGCCCTCGTCATCACCTGCACGAGCACCGGCGCCCTGTCGGTCTCGATCTTCAACGACGACCTCTGGCCCGGCAGCAACGACGGCTACTTCGTCGACACGCGCCTCGACAAGCTCGATGCCAACCTGTTCCAGGAGTGGCCGGGATCGCGTCGTTTCGCCACCCTGCCCGATGACCATACGGGCCGCTTCCTCAGCGACCTCGCAGCGCACCAGCTGCTGCGCGTGCGCGTGGGTTCCTCCTCGATGGTGGGCCAGAGCAAGGACGCCACCTTCTCCCTCGCCGGCTTCGGCAAGGCACGCGCCGAACACCTCGCCGCCTGCCGCCGGATCCAGCCCGCCGGAGCCGCCGCGGGGCGGTAATTCGTTGGGGTATTGCATACCCTATTCGTTTGTGTATTAATGGCGGCGTCCCGGGATGACCCGGGGCGGCGGCCGGCGCTGACTCGCAGGCCGCCTTCATCTTCGATGGAGGCGCACGATGGACGAGGTCATCTTCCTCGCGAGAAGCCCGGCCTTCCGGCTCGGGTTCACGTTCGGCCTGGCGGCAGCGACCATGGCGATCCTCGCGTTCCTGGCGCTGCGGGGCGCACGTGCCCGCCGCGCCGACCGGCGGACAGCCAACGTGATCGCCGGCGCGCTGGACCAGATGGAGCACTTCCAGCGCACCGGCGACGCGATCTTCTACGGCAACCTGCCGGCGCCGCCGCGCACCCCGGAGGCCGCCAACGCGGCCACGCTCGACCTGCGCGATGCCTACCGCGCGCCGCGCGGCACCCGCGCCGAGCTGCGGAGCTCCCCGCGATGAGCGCCCTGATCGTTCGCCTCGGGCCGGTGGCCAACGCCGTCGAGCAGCACCAGCGCATCGGCAGCCCCGACGAATCGCGGCAGGCCGTGGTCAACCGCGTGCTCGCCGACATTCGCGCCGGCCACCACCCTTACGTGCCGCCGCTGAGCGAACTGGACCAGCGCCAGCAGTTGGGTCGCATGCCGACCCGGGGCGGTGCCGCATGAAGCTGCGCAGCGCGCTGGCCAACAGCCGGCTCACCGGGATCTTCTTCGCCCGCCCGCAGCCCGTCTCGATCGACGACGGCCCGGCGATCGCCGAAGACCAGCCCGAGGTCGAAGAGACCTACATCGGCCACATCCAGATCGGCAACCAGGACATCGCCACACCAGCCTGGCAGCCGCCTGCGCGCGACCCGGAGCGACCGGTGCTGCCCGGTCACGAGCACCAGCTCGACGAGCGCAGCCGCATCGAGGTGCAGCGCGTCGCCGCCCGGCTTGCCGCCACCGAGCGCCGCGTCATGGCCATGTTCGACGACATCGCCGCGCAGATGGACCGCATCGCCGCGCAGATGCGCGCGGACGGCCTGTTCCGCGATGCCGCGTCGCGCACCCGCCAGGGAGACCTGCATTGAACGCCACCGCCACCCGCATCGATTGGGATGCTGCGGCGCGCTACACCGTGCGCACCCTGCGCGACCAGCACGGCAATTCGCCGCTGGGCCGCGCGCTCGATCGCCTGCTCGACCAGAGCCAGCTCACCCGACAGGCCGCGATCCTGGCCAGCGCCTACAACGTCTGCGGCCCCAGGACCGGCGCCTACGCCACGCCCACCACCGTCCGCAGCTTGGCCGACAGCGCAACGCTGGCGCGGTGCGTCGACGCCTACGCGAAGCACGTGGCCGCCGATCCCGACGCCCTCTACACCGTCGCCGAGGTCAACGAGGCGGTCAAGGCGGTGCGCTCGTGAGCGCTGGGGCCGAGCGGGTAGACGTGCTGCCGGGCGAGGCGCGCATCACGCTCACGGAGTACACGCCGGGCATCACCACGACGATTGCCGAGGCCGTGATGGCGTTTCCGGCCGGCACCTACTGGATCGTCCCCGACGAAGCCCGCGACGCCGTGCGCGAGCTGATCGACGCGGCGCGGTTTGCCGATTCGGTGCTAGCGCGTGACGGGTTCCGTGCAGAGGATTCGCCGCGACGCGACCTCCGCGACGCCCTCGCCCGCGTGGAGCCGCAGCGATGAAGCGCTCCCACGCACCCCACCTCGACCTCTTCGTCCTCGCCTGGTGCGCGTTCTTCGCCGGCATGCGCGTCGCCGACGGCGAGTGGGGGTACGCCGGCGCGATGCTCGCTCTCGGCCTCGTCGTGTACTGCCTGATCCTCGCCGGCTTCCAGAAGCAGGTACGCCGGCAGGCCGAGGAGCAGATGAAGGAAGTCGCGAGGGCGTTCTACTTCCTCGCCGAACACATGCGCGCCGTCGCCGCGCGCACAGCCACAGGGGAGAAGCCATGATCCACCACGCCATCCCGGCGCAACAGCCGCTGCAACAGCATGCGTGCGGCAATGCACCGCACCTGATCGAATCCCGCGGTCACGCAAGCACCGATCCGCGTCTCTTCGGCTTGCCTGCGAGCATGTACCACGTCGAGTGCTGCCGATGCGGCTTGGCCACCACGCCTGCGTGGTCCGCACGCACAGCCGAACACCTGTGGGCGACGGCAACCGACCTCGTTCCGACCACCCGCCTCCAGGCGCTGCGCCTGGAAGCCGAGCGCGCGCTCGCCGCAGCAGCGTGAGGAAGACTGTCATGTCGATGCCCTGTCGCGCCTGCGCGCCGCGCGAAGCCTTGTACGTGCCGCCCCTGCAGCGTGCCGCGCTGCTGGCCGCGTTGCAGTCGCCCAACCACACCTTGCGCCGGATGCGGAATGGTTACATCGCCCTCGCCGACGACGTCCGCACCAGCGGCGAGGCCACCGTCGTCATCGTCACCAGGCGCATGGCGCTTCGCCTGAAGCGCGAAGGCCTGGTCGACTTCGACGACTCCAAATATCCGGAACGGGTCATGCTCAACGCCCGCGGCGTGGCGCTGGCCGAGCAGCTGCGCGCCGCAGCACAGGCGGCGCAATGAAGCGCGGCCGCACCAACGGCCGCGTCGGCCACGTGCGCGAGTACCTGGCGCGCGTCAAGACCGCCCGCTCGCCCGAAGAGATCCGCCGCGCCGTCGAACCGACGGCCGCGATCGGCGTGATCTGCAACACGCTCTCCTACATGGCCCAGCGCGGCTATGTCGAACAACTGGGCCACGGCAAGGGCAAGGCGCGCTTCCGCATCGGCAAGCAAGCCCCGCCGGCCGTCGACCTCCGGGCCAACGGCACGCAGCACATCGTGTCCGCCGCGCCTGCGGTGCGGCGTGCGAAGCGCAGCAATTTCCACGCCGCACCGGGCACCGTCAGCGACCGCCCGCGCCACCTGATGAGCGCCAGCGAACGCATCGCCGCCGACATCGCCGCATTCCAGGCGCGCGGCGGAAAGATCGAAGTCCTGGGGATCACCCAGGTCTTCCACACCTACGAATCCGACAACGACGACTGAGAGGACGTCATGCCCCAGCCCCAGTACAACGCCATGCCCGGCCCCGACATGCTCGAGGCCATCGCCGACCAGGAAGCCGCCAACGGCAACGAGGTCAATGCGAACGAGTTTCGCCGCCGCGCCGGCGAATGGCGCGAAGACCTCCGCACGCTCGAGCGTGTCCAAATCGAACTGCAGGCGGCCAACGACAGCCTGCAGCACATCCGCACCACCCTTCAGGTGGCGTAACCCATTCAAGGAGAGCGGCATGACGTGCCAAACCATCAGCGTGGGCAAGACCAGCATCATCGTCGGCAGCGACGGCAGCTTCACCGTGATTCCCGGCGGCGAATTGATCGATGTGCGTTTGGATCAGAGCGCGGCGAAGGCTGCCAACGCGCCCTCCATCGATACCCCACAGGATCGCTTCGAGAAGGTGTTCAAGGCGGGGGGCAGCGTGCACTCCGCGGTGATCGACCACCAGACGGGCCTCATGTGGTCCATCGAATCCCTCGGCGACCCGGACGAGCCCGACGACGGCATCACCCAGGAGCACTGCATGGAGCGGTGCCGCGACCTGCGCCTGCTCGGCTTCGACGACTGGCGCCTGCCCACGCGCGCCGAACTCGCGACGCTCGTCGACGACACACGCCACGAGCCGGCGATCGACACCGACCTGTTCCCGCACGTGAAGCCGCGCTGGCACTGGACCAGCACCGCGGCCGCCTGGTCATCGGCGTCCGCGTGGTACGTCCTCTTCAACTTCGGCCTCGTCAGCAGCAACCTCCGCGGCAACGGCGGGTTCGCGTTGGCCGTGCGCCGTGCCGGTCAGTAGTTGGCCTTTTTGATCACCACCAGGAGTACCACCATGTCGCAACTCAAGCTCATCAAGATCAGCAGCACGGGCGAGCAGCTCGCCGACGGCGCGGCCGAGTGGGATGCCGTGCTGCTGCCCGACCACGGCCTCATGTTCACCGCCACCAACGTGGCCGAGGACGCCCCCCACGCAGACTGCGAGGCCGCTTGCAAGGCCTCGCGGGTCGCCGGCTTCGACGATTGGGCGATGCCCGACATCGACCAGCTGCAGCTGCTGATCGACCGCTCGCGCTGCAGCCCCGCGATCAACACCGACTTCTTCCGAGGCATCGCCAACGACTGGTACTGGACGACGACCCCGGCCGCCTGGTCTTCGGCGTCCGCGTGGGTCGTCTACTTCGACCTCGGCAGCGTCGACAGCGGCCCCCGCGACTACAGCGGGTTCGCGTTGGCCGTGCGCCGTGCCGGTCAGTAGTTGGCCTCTTTGACCTGACCTGACCATGCCCGCGATGCCGCCCATCGTGAAAGCTGCCGAACGCCTGCTCATCGACATCGAGCAGGCGGTTCGGCGGTTCGATCGCTACCACCGCTACGCGATCGGTACCGACCTGCGCGCGAAGGCGATGCAGGTGTACGACCTCGCCCAGCGGGCGTGGCGCGATCGCGCGCACCAGGCGCGATGGGTGGGCCAGCTGGTCTGGGCGATCGACGAGCTGCGCCACCGCCTGCAGGCGGCCAAGCTGCTCAACGCCACCGCCAGCTTCCGGCAGTTCGAACACCTTGCCCGCCAGATCTCCGAGCTGGGCAAGCAGGCTGGCGGCTGGCACCGCCACCACAACACCCCCAAGGGCCAGGATGCGCAAGGCCATCGCGCCATCGCGCAGCGCGCCCAGAAACTGAGTACCCGTGCCACCCCTGCTGGGGTCAACGCATGACGACACCGTCCTACCCCTTCGGCTGGCCGGCGATGTCCAAAGTGCGCGGGGAGGCGGCCGCCTGGTCTTCGGCGTCCGCGTGGAACGTCAACTTCAACAACGGCAACGTCAACAACAACCACCGCAACAACAACGGGTTCGCGTTGGCCGTGCGCCGTGCCGGTGAGTTTCAGGGGGAAGGGGCCGCCGAGGCCTCACTGCGCTCGCTCCACGACGCTTGGCGGCGCGCGCGCCGGCAGAAGGTGCCGAGCCACAACCAGCTGCGCTTCGACGCCGAGTGGATCGAGGGCCTGCTGCAGCTTCAGGCCGAGATCCGCGCCGGCACCTGGGCGCCGCGGCAGTCGACCTGCTTCATCGCCACGCGCCCGAAGGCGCGCGAGATCCACGCGCCGGACTTCGCCGACCGCGTCGTGCACCACTGGCTGGTGCCGCAGCTCGAGGCGATCTACGAGCCGGGCTTCATCCACGACAGTTACGCCAACCGCGTCGGCCGCGGCAGCCACGCCGCCACGCGGCGGCTGCAGCAGTTCGTCCGCCAGGTGCATAGCGGACAGCCCGGCGGCTGGTTCCTGCAGCTCGACATCCACAACTTCTTCAACAGCATCCACCGACCCACGCTCTGGGCGATGCTCAAGACGCGCATGCAGCGGCGCGGCACGCCCGAGCTTGTCCAGCGCGTCGCCCACGCCCTGGTGCGCCACGACCCGCTGCACGCCGGTGTGCACGTGCGCGCCACCGCCGCCGAGCTCGCGCAGGTGCCGCCGCACAAGCGCCTGGCCAACGCCGCACCCGGCTGCGGCCTGCCGATCGGCAACCTGTCGTCGCAGTTCTTCGCCAACGTCTACCTCGACGCGCTGGACCAGTTCGCCAAACACACCCTCAAGGCGCGCCGCTATCTGCGCTACGTCGACGACTTCGTCCTGGTGCACCACGACCGCGACCAGCTCGACGCCTGGCGCCGGCAGATCGAAGCCTTCCTCGCCGACCGCCTGCGCCTCTCGCTCAAGCCCGACATCCGCCTGCGCCGCCTGCCCGACGGCATCGACTTCCTCGGCTACGTCATTCGCCCCACGCACACCCTGGTGCGCCGGCGCGTCGTCGCACATGCCACAGAGAAGCTGGTGGCCATCGAGGCGCTCCACGTGCGCCACGGGCGCCTGCGTGCAACGCGCCGTCAGCACGAGGCCGCCCGCAGTGTGCTGGCCAGCTACGCGGGCCACTTCCAGCACGCCAACAGTCACCGCCTGCAGCAGCAGCTGCAGGTCCGTTTCCCTTGGATCAAGGACCTCATCCGATGACCGACAACGCCATCCAGTACATCCCCCTCGACAGCCTCCGCCTGTCGCCGAAGAACCGCCGCAGGCAGCGCGACCCGGACGCGGTCGACCAGCTCGCCGCGTCGATCGCGGCGCACGGCTTGTTGCAGAACCTCACCGTCGAGGCCTCGGCCAACGATGACGGCTTCTTCGAAGTCGTCGCCGGCGGCACGCGCCTGGAGGCGCTGCAGAAGCTGCAGCGCGAGCATGTGCACGGCAACGTGCCGGTGCCCTGCCGCGTCATCGCCAACGGCGAGGCCGTCGAGGCCAGCGCCGCGGAGAACCTGGTGCGCACGCGCCTCGCGCCCGCCGACGAGTTCGATGCGTTCAAGGCCATGGCCGACAACGGCAAGAGCCGCGACGAGATCGCTGCGCACTTCGGCGTGGCGCGCATCGTGGTCGACCGCAGCCTGAAGCTGGCGAACGTGCATCCGGATCTGTTCGAGGTCTTCCGCAACGGCGGCATGGAACTTGACCAGCTGCAGGCGCTCGCCCTCACGGACGACCACGAACTGCAGCGCAGCATCTGGTTCTCCGGCGACGCGTACCAGCGATGGGCCCACCACATTCGCGACCGGATCACAAACCGAGAGATCAATGCCAACTCCGGGATCGCGCGCTTCATCGGCCTCGACGCCTATGAGGCCGCCGGCGGCACGGTGCGCCGCGACCTCTTCGGCAAGGACGCTTGGCTCGCCGATCGCCAGCTGCTCGAGTCGATGGCCATGGATCGCCTCGAAGCGACGGCGCAGGAGCTGCGCGATGACGGCTGGTCGTGGGTGGAGGCCCACATCACGCTCGATTACAACCAGCTCAACGAGTACCCGCGCGGCTTCGGCGACGATCGGGCCGCCGGGGCGCCGCTCCCGGAAGCGGATGCGAAGCGGCTGGAGGCCATCGAGAATCGTCAGCAGGAGATTCAGGATCTCGACGCCGACGACCTCAGCGACGAGCAGGAGGAAGCGTTGCGCGCAGAGCTCGACGACCTGGAAAGGCAGGAAGAGACCATCCGGGCCGGGCAACACATGATCTGGCCAGCCGACGTCAAGGCGCAGTCGGGCTGCCTGGTCTACCTCACCCGCCCGAACGGGATCCTGACCATCGAATGGGCGCGCCTGAAGCCCGGCCAGAAGCTCGCCACCGGCAAGGTCTCCGGCACCGCGCGTCCCACCAGCGCCGACAAGGCCGCGGCCAAGGCGAAGCCCAAGGCGCCCACGCTGAGCGCTGACATGGTCGAGCGCCTGCACCTGCACCAGCGCGCCGCGCTGCGCCACGCGATCGTCAACGACCACGCGCGCGCGATCGAGCTGCTGTTGGCGCAGCTGCTCGCGGATCTGTTCTCGTCGTCCGTCGCGGCCTCGCTGTTCTCGGTGCGCGTCAGCAACCACCACGCCAGCGACATCGATGGCAAGGCCGTGCAGTTCGCCGACGTCAAGGCCTCGCCGGCGCGCAAGGCGCTCGACACGCAGATCGCCGCGCTCAAGGCCAAGCTGCCGAAGAAGGCGTCCGACATCCAGGCGTGGCTGGCGTCGCAGACCGTCGACCAGCTGCATGCGCTGCTGGCGCTGGTGGCGGCGGTCTCGCTGGACACCTCCAAGCCGCAGGCCGCCGCGCTGGCCAACCAGGTGAAGCTCGACATGGCCCAGTGGTGGCGCCCCGACGCCGACCACTACCTGGGCCACGTGTCCAAGGCGGTCGTCGCCGAAGCCGTGCGCGAGGTGCATGGCAAGGACGCCGCCGCCAAGATCGAGGCTGGCAAGAAGGACGCCGCCGTGGCGGAAGCCGGCAAGCTGCTGGCCAACACCGGTTGGCTGCCGAAGCCGCTGCGGGGCAACGGCTACCAGCCGCCCAAGCCCGCGAAAGCGCCCAAGCCCGCGCCGGCGAAGGCCGCCAAGGCGAAGCCGAAGAAGGCCACGGCGACGGCAGCCGCGCCTGGCAACCCGGCCGTCAAGAAGTCTGCGGCGAAGAAGCCCGCCAACAAGCCGACGGTAGCGAAGAAGGCCGCGCCGAAGAAGCCCGCCGCGAAGTCGGGCAAGGCGGCCGCGTCGTGAGCGCCGACACCAAGGCCATGATCGCGGTGACGGCGCTCAACAACATGTTCGAGAGCCACGCCTTCAGCATCTGCACGATCGACCAGGTCGCCACGATGCTCGGCGGCATTCCGGACAAGGACGCCTACCGCCAGCTGCATGCGCTGCATTGCGTGCACTGGTCGGCGATGCCTGCCGAGCTGCGCCGGCAGGTCCCGGACCTGGTCCAGCGGGCGCTGAGCGGCGGGGCCAGGTTCCGTTTCCAGCTCGTGCCCGAGGCCGAGCTGCCTTCCACCCATGCCCTCACCGTCATCGACGGCTGCAAGCACACGCGCCGCCCGCTCCGCCAGCGGCTGTTCGGAGGCTGACATGCAAGTCGAACAAACCGAAACGATCACCACGCACGTAGGGCTCGCCATGGAACTAGCACGCATCGAGGAGCGCCTCCGCACTGACGGCGTGTCTCAGGCCGAGCGCGCGATCATCCGCCGCGCGGCCGACTGCCTGGCAACCGGTCTCTTTCCGCCGCCGCACAGCTCCGTCTGGATCGTTGGCCGCTGGCCCGAGACCGGCGTGTGGCAATTCCAGGGCGTGTTCGCCACCGAAGCCGGCGCGATCGAGGCCTGCGAAGACGGCCGCTATTTCATCGGCCCTGCGCAACTTGGTGCTCGCATCCCAGCCGCAATCAGCGAGTGGCCCGGTGCATATTTTCCGGGTTCGCCTTCCGATCGCGACACGCAGGCCGCTGCACCTGGAGAGCAACCATGAGCAGCGCCAAGATGCCGCCCATGCTGCCGATTCCCGTCAGCGCGGCCGAAACGATCGCCAAGAACTTCGGCTACGACCAAGTGATCGTCATCGCGCGCCGCGTCGGCGAGCCTCCCGCGCCCGCCGGCGAACACGTCACGACCTACGGGCGCAACTCCGAGCACTGCTGCGTTGCGGCGCGGGTGGGGAATTTCCTGAAGCACAAGGTCATGGATTGGCCGGAGTACGAAGGCTCGACCGAAGCATCGCTGGACAATCTGCGCCAGTTGGCCGAGGCGCTGGAAATGCCCGAAGACTACGGGTTGGTCGAGTTCCTGCCTGGACAGTGGTCATTCCAGTTCGAGCGAGCCGACGGCGAAGTCATGGCATGCGGCACAAACTGGAATCATCCGGCGCTCGCGGCCTGCGCCGCGTGGGGCCGCCACGCGGACGCCCTGCGCCCCGCCGGGCCGGACAATGCGGAAAGCACCACCCCGCCGGCTGCGAAGGATGGGGCGGTGGATGCGAAGCTGCGCAGAGCAATCGAGAAGGTCGATTTGATCGAGCGCTACCGGATTAACGACGGAAACGCCTATCACGACTCGTTGATGATCGTGCGGTCCGCATTGGTCGAAGCCCTCGCCGCCTCCGCGCAGCAGGCCGTGGTGTCGGATGCAAAGGTCGATCGTGTGACCGACTACCTGTGCGAGCAGGAATACGACATCGGCGGGCGCGCCGAATTGCGCAAGCATGTCGCCGCCGCCCTGCGCAGCAGTGAGGTGGCGTGATGGACCGCATGTCTGACGTGGAGCGCGCGGCTCTCCAATCGGCAATGGACGAGCCTATGACCGACGATGAAGCCATCGGTCTGATCGCCGAAATGGTGCAGATGATCGTCGCACTATTGAAGGCAGCGCCGCCAAGCGCCGACGGCGAATTTGCGCCCAAGGCTATCCGTTGCGCGAACGTCATTTCGTATGTGGGCGAAGCCTTCAAGGATCGCGACAACTACCATCGCCGGCTGCTCGACAAGATGGAAGAAATCGCCGCCCTGCGCCCCGCCGGGCCGGTCGATGCGGAAAGCACCACCCCGCCGGCTGCGAATGACGGTGCAGTGGAGGCGCCGTCCTACGGAATCATCGACCCCGACTACGCCCGAATCTACTCAATTGCTCGGTGCTTGGCATGGTCGGAGGGTTACGCGCTCACGCTCCACGGCTCATTTACTCGCGATCTCGACCTTGTTGCAATTCCGTGGACCGACACGGCGTGCGAAGCCGAGCACCTGGCCCATCGCATCGAGGAAGCCGCCGGGCTCGTGAGCAAGGTCAGCAACCCAGGCGAGAAGCCGCACGGTCGACGCGTGTGGACGTTGCACCTTCCTGGTTTCGGGGAGCCGAGATGGGTCGACCTTTCGATCATCCCGCATTCCGCCACCGCGCAGCAGGCCGTGGTGTCGGAGGACATGGTGGATTGGGCGATGGCTGCTTACTACGGTGAGGGCGTCGATAGGGACGATCCAGTTCGGCAGGACATGCGCGCCGCCCTACAAGCCGCTCTGCGCGGCAGCGAGGCCGCGTGATGAATCCACGCCACTCGATGCTCGTGGCCGCACTTCTGGCGGCTGCGGGGTACGCGACGCCATCGCCGCAGCGAGTGCGCGAGCGCGACAAGCAGCCTCGCAAGTTCACTGACGCGCGCAAGGCGGAGGCAGAGGCCAAGCGCCAGCGCAAAGCCGCGAAGCGTGCCGCCACACGGGCACGGCACCCGGGAGACAACCCATGAAGCGCCTCGCCACCTGGCTCTTCCGCCTCCTCTTCGACAACATCGTCCTGGCGCGCGAGCCCGACTTCATCGTCGGCGCCGACAACTCCAATGGCGCCTATCTGCTGCGCTGGTGGGTGATCCCGCGCAATCGCCTGTTCAACGTCTACCTGCACCAGTTCCTGCGCGACGACGACGACCGAGCCTTGCATGACCACCCGTGGGCCTGGTGCTCGTTCCTGCTGCAGGGCCAGTACATGGAGCACACCATCGCTGCCGGCGGTATCCACCGCCGCCAGCTGCGCCAGGCCGGCAGCCTCAAGCTCAGCGGCCCGCGCCGCGCTCACCGCGTCGAGTTACTGCGCGAGATCGTCGACAACGGCGATCCCATCGTGCAGCTCAGCGATCCGCCCGTGCCGTGCTGGACGCTGTTCATCACCGGACCCGTCGTGCGCCGCTGGGGCTTCCACTGCCCGAAGGGCTGGGTCGACTTCGAGCGCTTCACCAAGCCCGGCGCAACGGGTGAAGTCGGCAGCGGGTGCGACGGATGAACATCACCGTGGAGAAGTGCGCCCTATGCGGCGTCACGCTCGACCCCGACGTCGACGACATGGAGCGCTGCTGCTGCGACGACTGCAAGCACCACCCGGCGGCCCGCCGCCTGGGCCGCAAGGTGCCGGCGGCGACGCACGCCGGCGGCGCGCGCGAGTTCACGCTCGCCGAGCGCACGCTGATCCGCCGCGTGCACGGCTTCATGCCGGCCGAACAGCTGCTGGGCCTGCTCAACGAGCGGCTGGTCTGCGACCTCGGCCCGGATGCCGCGCGCTACACGATGGAGCAGCTGCACGGCGAGATCCGCGACCTGCCCGGGCGCGTGCCCGCCGGCGACTGGTCGGCGCTGCGCCAGCTGCTCGCGCACGCCCGGCGCGAAGGCGTGCTGGACGCGATCGACGCCCGCCTGGTCGACGACTTCGCCGTCGTTTTCTCCCTCTCCACCGCGCAGGCGCTGCGGCTGAAGGACGTGATCCTCAGCGCGAAGGAGTCCAGCCGATGAGACAGGTCACCCGCCGCAACGAACTGGTGGGCACCTCGCTGGACCTGGGCGGCACGCCCATCGAACTGGCCGACTACGCCACCACCGGCCTGCGCATCGTCACCGTCGGCCCCAGCGGCATCGGCAAGACCAATGCCGGGCTGCTGATCGCCGAGCAGCTGGCCGCGCAAGGCTGGGTGAGCGTGCTGGTCGACCCCGAGGGCGAGATCGAGTCCATGTACGGCGAAGCCGCCACGCCCGACACCCTCGAGAAGCAACTGGCCACGCGCGAGCACCCGATCGTGGTCGTGTCCGCGAAGGATGCCACCGAGTTCATCCCCTTCGGCCGCGTCATCCTCGAGGCCGCGGACAAGCATCGCCAGCCGCTGTTCGTGATGCTCGACGAAGGCCAGGTGTTCAGCGCCAGCCGCAAGCGCAAGAACGACGTCGGCACCGCGTCCGACATCGTCAACGAGTTCGCGCAGCGCGGACGCAAGCGCGCCCTGGACCTGTTCCTTACCGCGACCAGCTTCACCGGCTCGCTGCACCGCTCGATCTTTGCCAACAAGAACCTCTCGTTGATCGGTTGCCAGGAGGATCCGACCGCCTGGGCCGCGCTGGCGCCGCAGTTCAGCGCCTCGCGCATCGCCTTCCACGACCTGGCATCGCTCGCGCCCGGCGAGTTCTTCTGCTTCAGCCGCCGCGGCGTGGAGAAGGTGCGCATGCCCATGGCCGAGGCCATGCAGGCGGTGGCGATGAAGGCGCCCACGATCCGGCCGTCGTTGCCCACCACCTTCAGCCAGTGGGACCGGGCGATGCGCGAGATCCCGACGGCGCGCCTGCAGCGCCTCACGGACCCGGTGGTCACGCTGCTGGCCACGATCTCCGGTCTGACCCTGCAGCAGATGACGTCGGGCCGCCGCGCGCTCGAGGACGAGCTGGCATGCCGCTGAGCTGGCAGGCCTTCGTCACCGGGCCGGAGGCGGCCGGCGTGGGCGCGTCCTTCCTCGCCGCCATCGTGGGCCAGCCCGAGGACGCCGTGCGCCGCGTACGCGCTGCCAGCGGCCCGCGTGGGGCCGTCCGGGGCAGCAGGGGCGGCGTGGCTGTCTTCCCGCGCCTGTTCGCCCAGTGGCACGGCCGCGCGCCCGAGGCGGCTGATTGGCCGGCGCCGCGGGCATCCGGCGCCGCCGGCTTCGAATGGCTGCCGCCCGAGGACGCCGAATTGGCCGGCCTGATCGGCCAGATGGGCAAGGCGGAGATCTCCGAGATCCTGACCCGGCGCCTGCGCCAGCTCACCGGCAACACTGCGGCCTGCCGCGATCGCAATGCGGTCCAGATCCGGGCCAACCGCCTCGGGCTGTGGATCACCGACGTCGTGGGCGGCATCAAGATCTCCGACGCCGGCGCCGAGATCGGCAGCGTCGAGGTGGTCCGCAATGCCATCCGCAACGAGTCGCTGCCGACGTTCCGCCAGGGCCGCCTGATCGTCATCCCGCGCGAGGCATGGCAACGCTGGAAGGCGGGCCGAATGCTCGCACCGCGCGGCTTCGTGCGCTTGGCCAGCATCCGCGAGCAGCTCGGCATTCGCAGCGACAGCAAGCTCTGCGAGTTCGCCAAGCTCGGCTACGTGCCCACGGCCATCCAGTGCAATCCGACTCGTCCGGATGGCCGCAACACCCGCTGGGGCTGCTGGTTCATCGATGCCAAGGTGGGCCGCCGCCTGGTCGCCGATCGGCATGCGGGACGCCCCATGCCATGGCACGGCAAGCCCTTGCCGGACAACCTGCGGCACACCTGGAAGCGCTGGCGCGAGCGCAAGCACCCGGCCAGCTGCGCGACGTGCGCGGCGCTATGGGGCACCGCCGGCGCGCCCACGACCTTCGAGGACTTCTGCAGCCGCTACCACCCGCTCGAGCACGGCGCCAAGCGCCACCTCACGTTGCGGTGGCACCCAGGCCTCACCGTCGCCGACGTCGCCCGACAAGCCAAGCGGCGCCGTGTGGACGTCGAGTCCGCGATCGAGAACGGCATGCTGCGCGCCACGCGCGATGGCCGCCTGCTGCGCATCACCCGCACCGACGCCACGCGCTGGATCGCGCGCCGCTGCCCGACCGGCAAGGACGGCGCCTCCTGGATCTCGCTGGCCAACGCGAAACGCTGGTACGGCTTCAGCCTCAAGGAGCTCCGGGCGTTCGTGGCCAGCGGCGACCTCACACAGCGCGCCGGCGCCGCCGGCGACGTGCTCGTGGCGCGGCAGCAGTGCGTCGAGCTGCGCGATCGCATTGGCTTCACCGAGGCGCAGGCTGCCGCCAAGCTCGGCGTCGGCGTAGCGGCGCTGCGCGACCTGCTCGCCGGCGTCGACTGGCGCGGCGCCGAGCTGATCCCCCTGGTCACGCTGCAGGCCGTGCGCAAGCGGATGCAGTCCCAGGCCGGCCACACCATCGAGGAGGCCGCAGCCGAGGTGGGTCGCTCGCCGGCATGGGTGCGCGCGCGGATCAAGGACGGCACGGTGCGCGTCTCGCGCGCGCCTTGGGACCGCCGGCGCCTGTACCTCAGCGCGCCGATGGTGCAGCGCCTGAAGGCCGCCAGGCGGCGCAAGGCCCGCGCACCCAAGCTCTCGGACGCGTGGATCCGCCTCGGCCCCGCCGCGCGCCTGGCCGGCGTCAGCGACGGCACCGTCCAGAACTGGGCGACCGCCGGCGAGGTGCGCTTCCGCATCGCCGGCGACGGCTATCGCCGCTACGCCCGTGTCTCCGTCATGTCCCGCGCCCGCCGCTACTGGCAGCGATACGCCACGCGCCGCGTGGATCCGCCCGCATGGATCCAGGCGCAGGCCACAAAGAGGAAGGCCCGATGACCAACCACGCCGCCCGGCGCAGCCGCGCCAAGCCCGCCCCGCTGACCGTGGCCAGCGCCTGGCCCGACACCATGGGCCTCGAGCAGGCCGCCGAGTACCTGCGCCTCGGGCGCGACGCCACGCGCGAGCTGTTCGACACCGGCCAGCTCGCCGGTACATCGTTCAACCAGAAGCACCTGGTGTTCCGCCGCGTGACCCTCGACGCCTTCCTCGCCGACGTCGAGGTCCGGCAGACCGCCGAGCGCGCCAAGCGCCACGCCGCGCTGCAGCCGGCGAACGATCCCGGCACCCCCGCCGCACGCCCGCGCACCGCGAAGCCGGATCTGGCACGCTACGAGGCCGGCGCAGCCAACGACGAAGCCTGACCAGAGGATTGCAGCCCATGACCGAACAGACGCCTCCCTCGCTAGACAACTTGACGCCACAGCAGATGGCGATCGAAGCGCTACGCGAGGTGGCACAGAACCATCTCATCACGGCGGACGGCTTCTTCCCCGGGTTCAGCACCCTGGATTACAGCGGCGCCGCCGTTCTCGCTGCGCTGACCGAGGCCGGTGAAGTCGAAACTGTGAATCGCCATGAAAGCTACAGCGGGCTCCAGCAGCCCGTCTGGCAGGGTAAGCGCCTTCGCGAGCACTCCAGGCCTTCGGCGTTTCGCGGCATGCGCCTGCCACGGTACGACCTTCGCCGAGGTTACTGAGCATGTTGAAGCTCAATGACGGAGACGTTTCCATCCTGGTCGAGCCCGGCCTTCGCGTTCCGCTTGGCAAGCTGGTCGACGGCCAAATTCTGCGGATCCAACAGGCCGAGCCAAATGCCGACCCGCTACTCCTCCGGAGCTCGGTGAACGTTTCGTGGGAGATGAGCAGCGACGCCTACAGGCGGCTGCGCATGTTCGCCTTCGGCTACCGCCGTTGGCTCGCGCTGCGGCAGCAGCTCAAGAACGAGCGCCGCCGCGGCTGGCGCCACATCAGGTAGGACCCAGAGGGCAAGTGTATGACCGTGCAAGAGCTGATCGCCGAACTCAACAAGTGCTCGAAGAACGCCCAGGTGTACTTCTTCTTCGACTGGGACTCGAAACGCGAGGTGATCGACGTGTCGCCCGAGGACAGCGACGGCCATGTGGTCCTCGGCGAAAGCCTCCCGCCGGAGTTGTACGCGCGCGACTACAAGTACGATTGAATCACCACAGCCGCGCGGCCAGATCCGAGCCGCGCAAGTTCGCGTACCGCGCCAGCGATCGAATGTCCTTGTGCCCGGTGATCTTCGCGATCTGCAGATCAGTCAGCGTGGTGCGCTCGTAGAGCCTGGCCGTGGCCTCGTGCCGCAGGTCGTGGAACCGGAGATCCGCGCAGCCCGCAGCTTCGAAGATCCGGGCGAACTGCCGCGACAGCTGCGCCGTGCATCGCTTCATCGTCTCCGCCTCGCGATCGCCATTCCACCACGGGAAGACCAGCCCTGACCGCCGCTTGCCGATCATGGCCTTGAGCACGCGCTTGGCCACCGACGTCATCGGCACCTGCCGCTTGCTCCCGTTCTTCGTGCGCTCGAGGAACACCGTGCGCTTCGTGAAGTCCACCTGGCCCACCTCGAGCGTGTACATCTCGCTCATGCGCATGGCCGACTCGAGCGCCAGGTCGAACAACGTGGCCAGCGCGAGCTTCTCCTTCAGCTCGAGCGCCCGCTGCCGGTCCGCCCGCTTCTCCCCGGACAAGACCGCGCGGATCCGCGCCTCCTCGCCGGCGGCCAGCCGCCGATCGCGCTCAGTGCTCTCCTTCGCCTCGCCGCCGCCCTTCCGGGTGGCCACCGCGGTCGCGTCGGCGTCCGAGTACTGCGCGTAGCCCTTCGGCAACTGCCGCAACGGATTGATCGGAAGCTTCCGATGGGCGACCGCCCAGTCCAGGCACCGCGCGAGCGCGCCGACGTGGTGCCGGATGGTTGACGGCGCCAGGTTGGCGTCGCGCTTCATCGACGTCACCCAGCCGGTGGCCCACTCGAACGTCACGACACGCAGCTCGAGCGTCGCCTGCAGGCGATCGAGCACCACGCTGATGTACCCGCTGTCCGCAGCGGAGAGCGACACCGCGCCCTTGTACTCGAGCACCACCTCGCGCAGCCGCGTCGCGCGCTCGCGCCGCGCCGTACGGAACTCGTCGGGCACGATGCCGCGATCGAGCAGCTGCTCGAGGCGCCGCACGTATGCGTCCCCCTCCGCCTCGACGCGGAACGTCATCGAGATCGGCTTGGGCAGCATCCGCGATCGCTTGACCACGAACTCCCAGGAACCGTCCTTGCGCTGTCGCTTCGTCGCCATCCGAACTCTCGTCAACGGCCTACCGGGCACCTGCCGGGTGGTTTACCACCCGAAAACGGGTGGATAGTAGGCTATTTCGGGCGGCAATCGGGGGATCATCGGAAACGAAAAGGCCCGCCGAAGCGGGCCAAGTCGTTGTTTTTGCTTGGAGGCCTGGGTCGGAATTGAACCGGCGTACGCGGCTTTGCAGGCCGCTGCATGACCACTCTGCCACCAGGCCGGTGACGCGTTGCCGGGGGACGATACCCCGGAACAGGGGGCGCCGCATGCGACGCCCGTAAAACACGAAACCCCGGCATTGCCGGGGTTTCGCTGGATCTGGAGCGGGAAACGAGACTCGAACTCGCGACCCCGACCTTGGCAAGGTCGTGCTCTACCAACTGAGCTATTCCCGCGGAGGAAGCGGAATTTTACCGTCGCGTTCGGAACTGTCAACAGGAATTCCCTCGCCGGCGCGCAAAACCGGCCAGGCCGCGCGCAGGTAGGCCAAACCTGACCACAGGGTAAGCAGCGCGGCGACCGCCAGCAGCCAGTCGCCGACGTGGAAGATGGCGTCGCGCAGCGGCAGGTCGTGGCGCGGCGCCTGGTCCGGTGAGACGGCGTACAGCAGGCACAGCAGGGCCAGCATCTGCGCCACGGTCTTGATCTTGCCGATCGCGGCCACCTTGACCCGGGCGCGCTGGCCGAGTTCGGCCATCCACTCGCGCAGCGCCGAAACCGCGATTTCGCGCCCGACGATCACCGCCGCCCACAGCGCCATCCAGGCGGTCGGATGGCCCTGCACGATCAGGAACAGCGCCACCGCGACCATCAGCTTGTCCGCGACCGGGTCGAGGAAGGCGCCGAAGGCCGAGTACTGGTGGTAGCGGCGGGCGATCCAGCCGTCCAGCCAGTCGGTGACCGAGGCCAGCGCGAACACCGCGGCGGCGGCGAAGTTGGTCCACTTGTAGGGCAGGTAGAACACCAGCACCAGCACCGGGATCAGCACGATCCGCAGCAGCGTCAGCCATGTGGGGATGGTCAACTTCATCCTGTCCTCATCAGCCCGGACTCCCGGCGCCCGGCTCCCGCAACCCGTGCAGTGTGGCGTAAATCCGCTCGGCGAGGGCGGCATTGATGCCTTCGACGTGCGCGATCTCGTCCGCGCTGGCGTTCCTCAGCCCGCCAAGGCCGCCGAAATACTTGAGCAGGCTCGCGCGCCGGCGCGGGCCGATGCCGGGGATGTCCTCGAGCCGGCTGCTGCTGCGCGCCTTCTGCCTGCGCCCGCGGTGGCCGGTGATGGCGAAGCGGTGGGCCTCGTCGCGCACCTGCTGCACCAGCTGCAGCCCGGGCGATGCCGCGCCCGGGTGCAGCTCGCGTCCGTCCGGCAGCAGCAGCGTTTCGTCGCCCGGGCGGCGCGCCTCGCCCTTGGAGACGCCGACCAGCAGCGGGCCGTCGATGCCCAGGTCGGCCAACACGTCGCGCGCCTGCGCCACCTGCCCCGCGCCGCCGTCGATCAGCAGCACGTCGGGCAGCACGCCGTCCTCCTCCACCGCGCGGCGGAAGCGGCGCTCCAGCGCCTGGTGCATGGCGGCGTAGTCGTCGCCCGGCTCGATGCCGGCGATGTTGTAACGCCGGTACTGGCCGCGCACCGGGCCGTTGGCGTCGAACACCACGCACGAGGCCACCGTCGCCTCGCCCATCGTGTGGCTGATGTCGAAGCACTCGATGCGCTGCGGCAGGTCGTCCAGCCCGAGCATGTCGCGCAGCGATTCGGCGCGCGCCTGCTGCGCGGCCTGGCTGCCCAGCTCGGTGGCCAGCGCCAGCGCGGCGTTGCGGCGCGCGAGGTCGAGGTAGCCGGCGCGGTCGCCGCGCACGCTGGTCTTGACCTGCACGCGGCGGCCGGCGGCGGCGCCGAGCGCTTCCTGCAGCAGCGCGGCGTCCTCGATGTCGCGGTCGAGGATGATCTCGCGCGGCGGCGGCTGCTCGGCGTAGTACTGCGACACGAATGCGGCCAGCACCTCCGCCGGGTTGTCGCTGCCGTTGGTCCTGGGGAAGAAGCCGCGGGTGCCGAGGTTGCGGCCGTCGCGGAACGCGAGCAGCAGCACGCAGGCGTGCGTGCCCTGCATCGCGCAGGCCAGCACGTCCATGTCGGCCGCGTGTCCCTCCACGTACTGGCGCGCCTGCAGCTTGCGGATGGTCGCGACCTGGTCGCGCAGGCGCGCGGCCTCCTCGAAGTCCAGCCGCGCGCTCGCGGCCTCCATCGCGCGCGCGAGCTCGTCGCTGAGCTCGTCGCTGCGGCCGTCGAGGAACAGCCCGACGCGGCGGACCGACTCGGCGTACTCGCGCGCCTGCACCAGCCCGACGCACGGCGCCGTGCAGCGGCCGATCTGGTACTGCAGGCACGGGCGCGAGCGGTTGCGGAACACGCTGTCCTCGCAGCTGCGCAGCTTGAACAGCTTGTGCATGAGGTTGAGCGTCTCGCGCACCGCCACCACGCTCGGGTACGGCCCGAAGTACCGGCCCGGGACGTTGCGCGGCCCGCGGTGCAGGGCGATGCGCGGCCACGGTTCCTGGGTCAGCAGCACGTAGGGATAGCTCTTGTCGTCGCGCAGCAGCACGTTGTAGCGCGGCTTGAGCGACTTGATGAGCTGGTTCTCCAGCAGCAGCGCCTCGGCCTCGCTGCGGGTGACGGTGACGTCCATGCGCGCGACCTGCGCGAGCATGGCCATCGTCCGCGACGGCTTGGGCGCGTTGCTGAAGTAGCTGGCCACGCGCTTCTTCAGCGCGCCGGCCTTGCCGACGTACAGCACGCTGTCGTCGGCGGCGAACATGCGGTACACGCCGGGCGCGGTGCTGAGGCCGCGGACGAAGGCCTTGCCGTCGAAGGGGGGATGCGAAGCGGTCATGCGCGGGCAAAGCTGAGGGCTGCGACGGCGGGAAGCAAGGGCTGCCGCTGCCTGTCATCCCGGGCGCAGCGAGGGATCCGCTTGCGGTCGCCACGCGCCGACTGGACGGCAGATTCCTCGCTGCGCCCGGGATGAGAAAGGAATGCCCCGGAATGACAAAGGGACGCGGCGCCCCGGCGCCGCCCGCTCATTCGCCCACGGGCACGTGGCGCAGCGCGCCGTTCTGGGTGTCCAGCCGCAGCACGGCGTGCGCGTCGGTATCGGCGATCCAGACCACGCGGTCGGCGACCGCCAGCCCGGAAGGGGCGTGCAGCCGCTGCGGCAGCTCGAAGGTGGCCAGCTCGCCGCCACCCAGGCGCAGCATGCGCAGCGCGTCGTTGCCGCTGTCGGCGATCCACAGCATCGGCGCGTCGGGATCGAGCGCGATCGCCTGCGGCTGCTGCAGCCGCGCGTCCACGCGCGCGCCGTCGGCCTGGCCGAAGTTCCAGGCGTCTTCGCCGAGCAGCGTGGTGACCTGGCCGGTGCGGGCGTTGACGCTGCGGATCGCCGATCCCGCGGCGTCGCACACGTACAGCACCTGCTGCACCGAGGCCAGCCCCACCGGCTCGGCGAAGGCGGCGCGCTTGCCGGTGCCGTCGACCACGCCCAGCGCGCCGGAGCCGGCGAGCATCCGGATCTCCTGCTTGCCCAGGTCGTAGGCCCACACTCGGTTGTCGCCGGCGGTGGCGATGTGCATGGCGTCGGCGCTCACGGACACCGCGCGCGGCTGGTCGAGCGCGATCGCGCGCGGGTCGGTGATCTGGCCCTGGACCGGCTCGCCCGGGCGCCCGGCGCCGCAGACCGTGTCGATGTCGCCGCTGCGCAGCTGGATCCGCCGCACCGCGTGGTTGCCGCTGTCGGCGACGTAGAGCATGTCGCGCTGCAGGCAGATGCCCTGCGGGCGGTTGAACGCCGACAGCTCCATCGGCCCGTCGATGAAACCGGGGCCGCCGCTGCCGAACTGGCGCAGCACGCGGCCGCCGTGGTCGCACTCGAGGATGCGGTGGTGGCCGCTGTCGGCGACGTACAGGTAGTTGGCGTTGACCGCGATGCCGACCGGGAAGCGCAGCGGCAGCATCGGCTCGCGCAACGGCCGCAGCTCGACCGGGGCGGCGTTGCGCGAGCGCGGCACGGCCGCGTCGTTGAGCGCGCTGACCGCCGAGTCCATCTCGCGCACCTGGCCGTCGCCGACCCAGCGCTCGCGCACCTTGCCCTCGCCGTCGATCAGCACCACCGTCGGCCAGGCCTCGATGCCGTACTGCTGCCACAGCGTCCAGTCGGCGTCGTGGGCGATCGGGAAGTCGAGCTTCTGCCGCGACAGCCGCTTGGCGACGCGGCGCGCGTCGCGCTCGTGGTCGAAGCGCGGCACGTGCACGGCGACGACGTTCAGCCGCTCGCCGTGGCGCGCGCGCAGGTGGGCCAGCTCGTTGAGGCGCTGCAGCGACCACGCCGAACCCGCGTTGACGAACGCCAGCGCGCAGACCTTGCCGCGCAGCTGCGCCATCCGCAGCGGTTCGGACAGGTTGAGCCACTCCAGCGTCTGCGGGAATTCGGGAGCGAGGGTGAGTTCCATGCCGCGGGGTCCCCTGAAGCCTGCCGGGATTATGCGTCAATCCCCGCGGGCCTGCCGTCGCGCAGCCGCGCCACGGCGGCCAGTGCGGCCGCATCGACCTGGCGCCACACCTGCTCGAAGTGGTCCTCGCCGCCGGTGTAGGGATCGGCGATCGCGCCTGCCAGGCCCGCCCAGTCCATGAACAGCGCGATGCGGGCGAGGCCATCGCCGGGCGCCAGCGCGCGCACGTCGCGCAGGTTGGCGTGGTCGGCGCACAGCAGCCAGTCGAACGCGGCGAAATCGTCCGCGCGCAGTTGGCGCGCGCGCAGGCCGCCGATGTCGACGCCGTGGCGGCCCGCGGCCGCGATCGCGCGCCGGTCCGGCGGATCGCCCGCGTGCCAGCCGCCGGTGCCGGCCGAATCGACCTCGACGATGCGGTCCAGCCGCGCCTCGCGCAGCCGTGCGCGCAGCGCGCCCTCGGCCATCGGCGAGCGGCAGATGTTGCCGAGGCAGACCAGCAGCAGCCGCTGCGGCTCAGCCACCGTCCTGCCCCGCGAGGTGGCGCTCGGCGCGGGCGAGGTCGGACGGCGTGTCGACGCCGGGCGGGAACGGCTCGGGCGTCAGCGCCACCGCGATGCGGTGCCCGGCCTCGAGCGCGCGCAGCTGCTCGAGCGACTCGATCTGCTCCAGCCGTCCGGGCGGCATCTTCGCGAAGCGGCGCAGGAAGCCGGCGCGGTAGCCGTAGATGCCGATGTGGCGCAGGCATTCGCCGGGCATCAGCACGCGGCGGTCCCGCGCGAACGCGTCGCGGTGCCACGGGATCGGCGCGCGGCTGAAATACAGCGCGTCGTGCCATTCGCCGCCCGCGTGCGCGTCGGACAGCGCGCCGCCGGCGAGCACGATCTTCACGGCATTGGGATCGAACAGCACGTCGGGATCGGTGATCTGCGCAGCCAGCGTCGCCATGTCGGCGCCACTGCCGGCGAGCGTGGCGGCGACCGCGCGGATCCCGGCCGCGGGCGCGAACGGCTCGTCGCCCTGCAGGTTCACCACGACCTGGTCGTCGCGCCAGCCGGCGATGTCGGCGCATTCGGCGAGGCGGTCGGTGCCGGAGGCATGCGCGCGCGAGGTCAGCGTCGCGCGCACGCCGCTGCCCTCGAGCGCGCGCAGGATGCGCTCGTCGTCCGCCGCCACCCACACCTCGCGCGCACCGGCCGCCAGCGCGCGGCGCGCGACGTGCAGCACCAGCGGCTCGCCGGCGAGCAGGCGCAACGGCTTGCCCGGCAGGCGCGATGCGTCGTGGCGGGCGGGGATGGCGACGATGAAATCGGGGGCGGCCATGCGGCGATTCTAGCCGGCCCGATCCTGCCCTGGTGGGGGATCCTTGCCTTCGAAGGCCGTCATCCCGAGCGCAGCGAGGGATCTGGCAATGCCGGTGTCATCGTGCCCGGAGCAGATCCCTCGCTGTGCTCGGGATGACAACCAGGAGGCATCCGGGATGAGGGGATCAGGAAGCGCCCGGCGGTTTCGAGTTCGGCTTCAGCGGCGCCAGCCGGTCGAGCAGCGCCACCCAGAACGCCTCCGGCAGCTCCGCGCGCACCGGCACGCTGAAGTGGCGGTCGCCGGCGAAGGCCGCGCACTTGACCGCGTCCTTCTCCGTCATCAGCACCGGCAGGTCGCTGCCGAAGTGCAGGTCCTCCGCAGCATACCGATGGTGGTCGGCGAAGGCGTGCGGCACGACGGCGATGCCGAAGCCGCGCAGGCTCTCGAAGAACCGCTCCGGGTCGCCGATGCCCGCGACCGCGTGCACGCGCCTGCCGGCGAAGGCCGCCAGCGGCATGGGGCGCCCGCCGAGCAGCGGCAGCGCCTGGTCGGCGAGCAGCCGCATCGGCCATTCGCCGAACCCCGGCGCGATGCCGCCGCTGCCGGCGTTGAGCACGCGGAAGTCGCAGGCTTCGCCGCGCGCGGCGGGCTCGCGCAGCGGCCCGGCCGGCAGCAGGCGGCCGTTGCCGTAGCGGCGGCGGCCGTCGATCACCTCGATCTCGATGTCGCGCTGCAACCGGTAATGCTGCAGCCCGTCGTCGCAGACGACGATGTCGCATCCGGCCGCGACCAGCGCGCGCGCGGCAGCAACGCGGTCGGCGTCGGCGCGCACCTTGGCGCGCGTGCGCCGGGCGATCAGCACCGGCTCGTCGCCGCCGAGCGCGGTATCGGTGCCGGGCTCCACCCAGCGCGCCGTGCCGGGCTCGTCGCGGCCGTAGCCGCGGGTGGCGACGCCCGGGTTCCAGCCGGCGGCGCGCAGGCGCTCCACCAGCGCGATCGCCAGCGGCGTCTTGCCGCTGCCGCCGGCGATGAGGTTGCCCACCACCACCACCGGCCGGTCGATGCGGAAGCGCCGCAGCACGCGCGCCCGCAGCAGCCGCATGCGCAGCGCGATCGCGCCGGCGTACAGCTTCGACAATGCCTTCGCGTGCCACGGCACCGGACCGCCGGACCAGTACGCGGGCGTCCGCGCGCGCGCGCTCATGCCCCGCCCGGCTCGCGGAACTGCATCCGGTGCAGGTGCGCGTAGAGCCCGCCGCGCGCCAGCAGCTCGGCATGGGTGCCCTGCTCCACCAGCCGGCCCTGGTCGAGCACCAGCACCTGGTCGGCATGCTCGATGGTGGACAGCCGGTGCGCGATCACCAGCGTGGTGCGGTCGGGCATCAGGTGCTCGAGCGCCTCCTGCACCAGCCGTTCGGACTCGGTGTCGAGCGCGGCGGTCGCCTCGTCGAGGACCAGGATCGGCGCATCCTTGAGCATCGCGCGCGCGATCGCCACGCGCTGGCGCTGGCCGCCCGACAGCCGCCCGCCGTTGGCGCCGATCGGCGTCTGCAGGCCCTCGGGCAGGCGCTCGACGAATTCCATCGCGTTCGCCCCGCGCACCGCGCGCTCCAGCGCCTGCGCGTCGGCGCCGGCCATCTCGCCGTAGGCGACGTTGTCGGCGACGCTGCCGTCGAACAGCATCACCTGCTGGCCGACCAGCGCGATCTGCCGGCGCAGGTCGGCGAGCCGGTACTCGCCCAGCGGGTGGCCGTCGAGCAGGATCCGGCCGGACTCGACCTCGTAGAAGCGCGGGATCAGCTTGACCAGGGTCGACTTGCCGCTGCCCGAGCGGCCGACGATGGCGGTGACGGTGCCCGGGCGCGCCTCGAAGCTGACGCCGTCCAGCGCCGGCTCGGCCTGGCCGGGATAGCGCGCGACGACGTTGTGGAACTGCACCAGCCCCTGCGCGCGCTGCAGCGGGCGCGTGCCGGTGTCGACCTCGTCGGGCGCGTCGAGCACGCCGAACAGCCGCTCGGCGGAGGCCACGCCGCGCTGGAGCATGTTCTGCACGTTGGTCAGCTGCTTGAGCGCGGGGATGACCGCCATCATCGCCAGCATCAGCGCGACGAAGCCGCCCGCGCTCAGCCGCCCGGCCATGGCCTCGCGGCCGGCCACGAACAGCAGCAGCGCGAGCCCGATCGAGCCCATCAGCTGCACCATCGCCGAGGAGATGCTGCGCGTTGACTCGATCTTCAGCGACAGCTTCATGTGCTTGTCGGCAAGCGCGGAATAGCGCTCGAACTCGGCCTGGCGCGCGCCGTAGACCTTCACTTCCTGGTGGTTGCTCAGCGACTGGTCGGCCGACTGCATCAGGTGCGCCGAGCTTTCCTGGATGCGGTGGCTCACGCGCCGGTAGCGCTTGCCGACCTTGTCCATTACCCACGCCAGCGGCGGCGCCAGCACCAGCACCGCCAGCGTCACCTGCCAGCTGGTCCACAGCATCACCACCAGCGCCGCGATGATCTGGAACGACTGCTGCAGCATCACCTTGGCCGCGTCGATCGTCGCCTGCGCGACCTGGTCGCTGTCCGAGCCCAGCCGCACCAGCATCGACGGCACCGGCTCGGTGTCGAAGCGCAGGCCCGGCAGGCGCAGGTACTTGCCCAGCACCTGCACCCGCATGTCGCGGGCGATGCCGCGGCCGGCGCGTGCCATGTTGTAGTCGGTGAGGTAGCCGGCGATGCCGCGCAGCACGAACAGGCCGACGATCGCCAGCGGCAGCCAGGCGCTCTCCTTCGCGTCCTTGACCACGAAGGTCTCGTCGACCACCGGCTGCATCAGCTTGGTGAACGCGCCACCCGCCGCGGCCTCGACCAGCATGCCCAGCAGCGCCAGCACCAGCAGCAGGCGATAGCGCCTGGCGAAGCCGACCAGCCGACGGTAGATCGGCCACGCCGCCGCGGGCCGGCGCGCATTCACCTCGCGGGCTCCGCGGCGCGCTGCTCGGGCGCCGTGGCGTTGGCGATGCGGCGGAAGCCGAGCTGGCCGAGCGCGTCGTAGGCGGTGATCACCGCCTGCCAGGGCGTGCGCGCGTCGGCGCGGATGAGCACGGTGCGCTCGCGGTCGTCACCGGCGACTTCCACGATCGTGCGCTTGAGCGACTCGACGTCGGTGCGCAGCGCTTCGCGGTCGTCGACGAAGTAGCGGCCCTGCGCGTTGATCAGCAGGCTCAGCTGCTTCGCCTTGGCATCGCTGCGCTCGCCGTTCGCCTTCGGCAGCTCAAGCTTGAGCACCGAGCGGGCGTCGAACGTGGTGGTGATCACGAAGAAGATGATCAGGCACAGGATCACGTCGATCATCGGCACGAGGTTGATGTCCGGGTTGTCCTCGGCGCGGCGGTCGCGGATGCGCATCGGCTCAGCCCTGGGCGGCGGGCACGGCCGACACGGCCGGCGCGGCGCGGCGCGCGCGCGGGTCGATGGCGTCCATCAGCTGGATCGCCTCGTGCTCCATGTCGACCAGGTAGCCGTCGATGCGCGCGCGGAAATAGCGGTGGAACATCAGCGCCGGCACCGCGACGATCATGCCGGTGGCGGTGCACACCAGCGCCTTGCCGATGCCGCCGGCGAGCTGGTTCACGTCGCCCACGCCGTAGTCCATGATCCCCAGGAACATCTGGATCATGCCGACCACGGTACCGAACAGGCCCAGCAGCGGCCCGGCCGCGGCGATCGTGCCGAGCGTGTTGAGGTAGCGTTCCATCCGGTAGGCCAGGTGGCGGCCGACGTCCTCGACGCGCTCGCGCATCTCCTCGCGCGGGCGGCTGCGCATGTCCAGCGCCGAGGCCAGCAGCGCACCCAGCGGCGAGTTGCCGCGCAGCGAATCGATGTGCGCTGGGTCGAGGTTGCCGCGCGCGGCCCAGGCCCGCACCTCGCCGCCCAGGCCCGGCGGCAGCACGGCCTTGCGCCGCAGCGCCCAGAAGCGTTCGACCACGATCGCCAGCGCGACCGCCGACAGCAGCAACAACGGCAGCATCGGCCAGCCGCCCGCCTTCACCAGTTCCAGCACTCGATTTCCCCCGGCCCCTGGCCGCTTCGATCCGGCCGACAGGATACAAGGCCCGGTTACTCCGTGCCCCCGGGATCGCCGCCGGAGAGGCGGTGCAGGCGCGCGGCCGCGTCCCATGGCGCCGGATGCGACCACCGTCGCGCTTCCACCCGGGCGCCGCCGGGCTGCAGGCGCACGCGCAGCGCGCCGGCGTCGAGGGTGTCGAGCACGCGCGCGCCCGAGCGCCGCCAGCGCTCGACCACCTCCGGCCTGGGATGGCCGAAGCGGTTGCCGTAGCCGGCCGAGACCAGCGCCAGCCGCGCGCCGGTGGCGCGGATGAACGCCGGATCCGAGGACTCGCCGCTGCCGTGGTGCGCGACCAGCACGACCTCGGCGCGCAGCGCGGCGGCGTCGCGGCGCACCAGGTCGCGCTCGACCACCTCGCCGATGTCGCCGACCAACAGCGCCGCGCCATGCGCGGTCTCGATCCGCAGCACGCAACTCGATTCGTTGTCCAGGTACGGGAAGTACAAGGGCGGATGCAGGAAGCGGAAGCGCACGCCGTTCCAGCGCCACTGCATGCCGGCGCGGCAGGGCGTGGTGCCTGGGACGCCGGAGCCCTCGGGCGAGAACGCCGCCGGCATCGGGAACGCGCGCCGGATCGCGGGAAAGCCGCCCGCGTGGTCGTTGTCGCCGTGGCTGACCACCGCCGCGTCCAGCCGGCGCACGCCCAGCGCGTGCAGCGAGGGCACGCCGATGCGCTCGCCGGCGTCGAAGCCCTCCGGCTGCGCCGGGCCCATGTCGTAGAGCAGGCTGTGCCCGGCGGTGCGCACCAGCACCGACAGCCCCTGCCCCACGTCCAGCACCACCAGCTCCGCCGCGCCCGGCACCGGCAGCCCGCGCGAAGGCCACAGCAGCGGCAGCCACAGCAGCAGCGCCAGCCCCCTGCCCGGCACGCCGCGCGGCAGCAGGCACCAGAACGCGCCCAGCAGCGCCAGCGGCAGCGCGAACCAGCGCGGCTCCGGCAGCCACCACAGCGCGAAGCGGCTGCCCGCCAGCCACTGCAGCAGCGGCCACGCCAGGTCGAAGCACCAGGCCGCGGCGCGCCAGGCCCATTCGCCGGCGCCGGCGTGCAGCGCCTCGAGCGCGGTACCCGCCAGCGACAGCGGCACCACCACCAGGCTCCACCACGGGATCGCCACCAGGTTGGCCAGCGGGCCCGCGAGCGAGGCCTGCCCGAACAGCACCACCGTCAGTGGCAGCAGCCCCAGCGTGGCCACGCCCTGCGCCGAAAGGAAATCGCCGACGATGCGCTTGCCCGCGTCCGGCAGGCACCAGGCCAGCCAGGCGACGCCCGCGAAGCTGAGCCAGAACCCCGGCGTCAGCGCGGCCAGCGGGTCCACCATCAGCATCGCCAGCGCCGCCATCGCCAGCGCGTCGACCACCCGCACCGGCCGCCGCAGCGCACGCGCGGCCACCACCACCGCGATCATCAGCACGGTGCGCACGGTCGGCAGCGCGAAGCCCGCCGCGACCGCATAGCCCCCCGCGCCGAGCAATGCGGCGAGCGCCGCCGCCTGCGGCCGCGGCAGGCGCCTGGCCAGCGGCGGCAGCGCCCGCCAAAGTCCCGAGGCAAGCAGCGCGAACAGCGCCGCGACCATGCCGACGTGGAAGCCCGAAATCGCGACCAGGTGGGTCAGCCCGGTGGCGCGCAGCGCCTCCCAGTCCAGGTCGTCGAGGCCGCGGGTGTCGCCCAGCGCCAGCGCCTGCACGTAACGGGCGGAAGCCGACGGCACCGCGCGCGCGATCCGCGCCGACATCGCCCCGCGCCACGCATCCACGCCACTCGCGCGCGCCAGCAGCCGCGCGTGCCGCGGGTTGCGCACGTAGCCGGTCGCCGCGATGCGCCGGGCCAGCGCGGTCTTCTCGCCGTCGAACACGCCCGGGTTGCGCAATCCGCGCGGCGCGCGCAGGCGCAGGTCGAAGCGCCAGCGGCTGCCGGCGCGCAGGGTGAAGCGGCGCGAGGGCGCGACGGCCTTGTATTCGTCGTACCAGGCCAGCTGCAGCAGCCGTCCGCGCAGCGGCGCGGGCACGGAGGCGCCGTCGTCGACCCGCAGCATGAACCGCGTGCGCCGCGCCTCGTGCACCGGGAGGTCGACCACCGTGCCCGTGACCGCGGCATCGGCGTGCTCCATCGCAGGCGGCAGTTGCAGCGCCAACGCATGCACCACGTGCAGCCCGCACAGCGCGAAGCCGAACGCGCAGGCGCCGGCGATGCGCCGCCAGCGGCGGCCGCGCGCCCAGCCCCAGGCACCGGCCGCGAGCAACGCCGCGAGCAGCGGCCACGACGGCATCGCCGGCAGCCGCAGGCAGGCGGTGATCCCGAGCAGCAGCGCCACCGCGGTGGCGATTGCGAATGGCGGCGTCCTTGCCGTCCCGTCCATGTGGCGTCTCCCTACACCTCGTTCGTGGCCAGCTCCCTGAGCCTGCCTTCATGCAGCTCCAGCACCCGGTCCAGCCGGCGCGCCAGGCGGCGGTCGTGGGTCACCAGCACCAGGCTGGTGCGGTGCGCGCGGTTGAGCTCGAGCATCAGCTCGAACACGGTCGCCGCGGTCTTCTCGTCGAGGTTGCCGGTGGGCTCGTCGCCGAGCACGCAGCCCGGGCGGTTGACCAGCGCGCGCGCGACCGCGGCGCGCTGGCGCTCGCCGCCCGACAGTTCGCCCGGCTTGTGCTCGAGCCGGTGGCCCAGGCCGACCGATTCGAGCAGGCTGCGCGCGGCGCCCGCCGCATCGCCCGCGGCGACGCCGCCGAGCATGACCGGCAGCATCACGTTCTCCAGCGCGGTGAACTCGGGCAGCAGGTGGTGGAACTGGTAGATGAAGCCCAGCGCGCGGTTGCGCAGGCGCCCGCGGTCGGAATCCGACAGCGCGCTCATGCGCTGCCCGGCCACGTGCACCTCGCCTGCGGTCGGCGTGTCCAGCCCGCCCAGCAGGTGCAGCAGCGTGCTCTTGCCGGCGCCGGACGCGCCGACGATCGCCACCGTCTCGCCCGCGTGCACCGCCAGGTCCAGGCCGTCGAACACCGGCGTGCGCAGCTTGCCCTCGGCATAGGTCTTGGCCAGCCCCTCCGCCCGGATCACCTCGCCGTCGTGCACGCGCTGGCCCACGTCGTTCGCTTCCTGTCCGCGGCTACTCATAGCGCAGCGCCTCCGCCGGCGCCGTGCGCGCCGCGCGCCAGGCCGGGTAGATCGTGGCCAGGAACGCCATCGCCAGCGCCACGATGGCGATGATGGTGACGTCGCTGGCCTCCAGCTGGGTCGGCAGGCCGGTGATGTAGTAGACGTCCTCGGGCATCAGCTGCACGCCGAGCACGCGCTCGATCGCGCGCAGGATGTGCTCCAGGTTCAGCGTCAGCAGGATCCCGCCGATGACGCCCGAGACCGTGCCGATCAGGCCGATCAGCGAACCCTGCACCATGAACACCTGCATCACCCCGCGCGGCGTGAGCCCCAGCGTGCGCAGGATCGCGATGTCGGCCTGCTTGTCGGTCACCAGCATCACCTGCGACGAGACCAGGTTGAACGCGCCCATGGCGATGATCAGCGACAGCAGGATCGCCATCATCGTCTTCTCCAGCTTGAGCGCGCGGAACATGTTGGCGTTGTCGCGGGTCCAGTCGGTGACGCGGTACGGGCCCTTGAGCCGCAGCGCCAGGTCGCGCGCCACCTCCCAGGCCAGGTCCATGTCGTGCAGGCGCAGGCGCACGCCGGTGACGCCGTCGCGCATGCGCAGTACGCGCTGCGCGTCGCTCAGGTTGACCACCGCCAGGCCCTTGTCGAAGTCCTGGTAGCCGGCCTCGAAGATGCCGCTGACGGTGAAGCGCTTGAGCTGCTGCACCGCGCCCATCGGGGTGGCGCGGATGTCGGTCAGCACCATGACCTTGTCGCCGACGCCCACGCCCAGCCACAGCGCCAGCTCGCGCCCGAGCACGATGTTGAAGCTGCCGGGCGCAAGGTCGGAGAGCTTGCCCTCGACCATCTTGTCGGCCAGCACCGAGACGCGGCTTTCCTGCGCCGGGTCGACGCCGCGGATCAGCGCGCCTTCCTTGCGCGCGCCCGACAGCAGCGCCTGCGTCTCGATGTAGGGCGCGGCGCCGGCCACGCGCGGATCCTTGTAGGCCTCGTCGATCGCCTGCCGCCAGTTCTCCATCGTGTCGCCGTCGGCGGTCACCGTCGCGTGCGCGGCCATCTGCAGCATGCGGTCGCGGATCTCGCGCTGGAAGCCGCTCATCACCGCCAGCGTGGTGATCAGCGCGGCCACGCCGATGGCGATGCCCAGGATCGAGGCCAGCGAGATGAAGGAGATGAAGCCGTTGCGGCGCTTGGCGCGCAGGTAACGCAGGCCGATGGCGACGGGGATGGGTTTGAACATGGGGTCGGGTCGACGAAGCAGTGGCTATGGTGCCATCGATGCCGGTTCGCCGGCAGCCGCGGGCACGGGCGCGGCCAGCCGCAGTTCACGGCGGCGCGGGGCAGGCAGCGTATCGGGCCAGAACACGTGGCCGCCGCGACGGCCATCGGCCTCGCGCCACTGCACGAAGGCGATCGGCCCGCGCCAGCGTACCCGCAGCGCCTCGACCGCGCGGCCGTCGACGGTCCCGGCCGCGCCGCCCGTCGCGACCACGATCTCGCCCGGCGCCGCCCGCGCCTCGCGAAGACCCAGCCAGGCGCCGTGCGCGATGGCCGCCAGCGCCAAAGGCCACGCGGCGGCGCGCGGCATCTCCGAGGCCAGCGTGGCGAACCCGGCCAGCGCGCCGAGCACCGCCAAGCCGGCGACGAGCAGCCACGAGGGCCTGCGCGCGAACCTGCGCGCGGATGCGTCAGCCGGCGCCGTCGCCGCCGGGCGGCACGGCGCGGATGCGCCGGACGAGCGAATCGAGTGCGGCATCGGGAGCGACCTCATGGCCGAGGAACCAGTGCCAGAGCCTATCGTCCTCGCAGGCCAGCAGCTGTAGGAAAACCCCGCGCTCTGCTTCGGAAGATGCCGCCCATTGCGTGTCGAGCCAGCGCTCGAGCAACTGGTCCAGTTCCCGCATGCCACGCCGGCAGCGCCAGCGCAGGCGCCGCAGCTCGGCCTCGTCGCCCCCGGCGCTCATCGCAGGAACAGCAGGAAGCCGAGGTAGCCCCACAGCACCCACAACACGACGCCACCGGCCAGGTAGGCCTGGAAGCGGTGCATCACCTTGTTGTAGCTGCAGTGGATCGCGCTGTGCGCCACGCGCAGCAGCACGAACAGCCAGGCCAGCACGAGCACCCCGGTGGTGGCGAGCCCGGACACAGCCGCGATCACCAACGCGAGGTAGAACAGCACCGGAAGCTCGAACAGGTTGCGGAAGTTGTCCGCGGCCTTGCTGTCGGTGAGCCGGGCCGCGGCCTGCGCGGAGGTGGCGACGGCCTGCGGGTGGATGCGCTCGCGCTTCATCTGCGCGATCCGGGTCGTGTACATGCGCAGCCAGACCACGAGCGTCAGGGCGGCCATGGCGAAGGCGGGAAGGAAGATGGCGCGTGGCATGGGGATCCCCTTGGCGGATTCGTGCGCTACCTTGCCATGCGCACGGGCGACGGTGTCGGCGATGCATGGCCGCGGCACGTGGGCGCCGGCGCTTGCCCGCCGCCCCCGTCATCCTGCCAGCCCGTCAACCCGGCGTTGCCTGTCATTCCGGTCTTGCCTGTCATCCCGAACGTAGCGAGGGATCCGGTTGCCGGCGAAAGATCCCTCGCTGCGCCCGGGATGACAGGCCGGGTGGGGGCAAGGCTGCCGCTGTCGTGTCCTGCTGCGGCCGCCGCTACTGCTGCCGCGCCAGCATCAGCTGCTTGATCTGCCCGATCGCCTTGGCCGGGTTCAGGCCCTTCGGGCAGGTGCGCGTGCAGTTCATGATGGTGTGGCAGCGGTAGAGCTTGAACGGGTCCTCGAGGTCGTCCAGGCGCGTGCCGGTGTCCTCGTCGCGGGAATCGATGATCCAGCGGTAGGCCTGCAGCAGGATCGCCGGGCCGAGGTAGCGGTCACCGTTCCACCAGTAGCTCGGGCACGAGGTCGAGCAGCACGCGCACAGGATGCATTCGTAGAGGCCGTCGAGCTTGGCGCGGTCCTCCTTCGACTGCAGGCGCTCGCGGTCCGGCGGCGGCGCGCTCTGGGTGCGGATCCACGGCTGGATCGAGGCGTACTGCGCGTAGAAGTGGGTCAGGTCCGGCACCAGGTCCTTGACCACCTCCATGTGCGGCAGCGGGTAGATCGGCACCTCGCCGTTGCCCTTGCCGCAGTCCTCGATCGCCCTGGTGCAGGCCAGCGTGTTGGTGCCGTCGATGTTCATCGCGCAAGAGCCGCAGATGCCCTCGCGGCAGGAGCGACGGAAGGTGAGCGTCGGGTCGATCTCGTTCTTGATCTTGATCAGCGCGTCCAGGACCATCGGGCCGCACTTGTCCAGGTCGACCTCGTAGGTGTCGGTGCGCGGGTTCTCGCCGTCGTCCGGGCTCCAGCGGTACACCTTGAACTCGCGCACGCGCGTGGCGCCGGCCGGCGCGGAGAAGCGGCGGCCCTTGTGGATCTTCGAGTTCCTGGGGAGCGTGAATTCGGCCATTACTTGGTTCCTGCAACGCCTGGTGTCGCGGGAGCGGCGCCGGCCGCCCCCGGAAGAACATCAATAAACGCGCGCCTTCGGCGGCACCACCTCGGCCTCGTCGTCGAGGGTGTACATGTGCACCGGGCGGTAGTCGATGCGGGTGCTGCCGTCCTCGCCCACCCAGCACAGGGTGTGCTTCTGCCACTGCGCGTCGTCGCGGTCGGGGAAGTCCTCGCGCGCATGCGCGCCGCGCGATTCGGTGCGGTTCTCGGCCGAGACGATCGTGGCCAGCGCCTGCCCGAGCAGGTTCTGCAGCTCGAAGGTCTCGACCAGGTCGGAATTCCAGACCAGCGAGCGGTCGCTGACCTTGACGTCGGCGAACGAGGCGTGGATCTCGCCGATCTTCTTCACGCCGTCGGCCAGCGACTCGCCGGTGCGGAACACCGCGGCGTCGGCCTGCATGGTGCGCTGCATGCGGTCGCGGATGACCGCGGTCGGCGTGCCGCCGTTGGCGTTGCGCAGGCGGTCGAGGTTGGCCAGCGAGCGGTCGCAGGCGTCCGCCGCGAGCCTGCCGTGCGGCTGGCCGGGCCGGATCGTCTCGCCGCAGCGGTTGGCGACCGCGCGGCCGAACACCACCAGGTCGAGCAGCGAATTCGAGCCCAGCCGGTTGGCGCCATGCACCGACACGCAGGCGGCCTCGCCGATCGCGTACAGGCCTGGCACCACGGCGTCCGGGTTGCCGTCCCTGAGCTGGACGACCTCGCCATGGTGGTTGGTCGGGACGCCGCCCATGTTGTAGTGCACGGTCGGGATCACCGGGATCGGCTGCTTCTCGACGTCGACGCCGGCGAAGATCCGCGCGCTCTCGGCGATGCCGGGCAGCTTCTCGTGGATGTCCTTGGGGTCGAGGTGGGTGAGGTCGAGATGGATGTGGTCCTTGTGCTCGCCGACGCCCCTGCCCTCGCGGATCTCGATGGTCATCGAGCGCGAGACCACGTCGCGCGAGGCCAGGTCCTTGGCGTTGGGCGCGTAGCGCTCCATGAAGCGCTCGCCGCTGGCGTTGCGCAGGATGCCGCCTTCGCCGCGCACGCCCTCGGTGATCAGGCAGCCGGCGCCGTAGATGCCGGTGGGATGGAACTGCACGAACTCCATGTCTTGCAGGCCCAGGCCAGCGCGCAGCGCCATGCCGCCGCCGTCGCCGGTGCAGGTATGGGCCGAAGTCGCGGAGAAGTACGCGCGGCCGTAGCCGCCGGTCGCCAGCACCGTGCCGTGGGCGCGGAACAGGTGCAGCGTGCCCTCGCTCATGTCGAGCGCCAGCACGCCGCGGCAAACGCCCTCGTCGTCCATGATCAGGTCGAGGGCGAAGTACTCGATGAAGAACTCGGCGTGGTGCTTGAGCGACTGCTGGTAGAGCGTGTGCAGGATCGCGTGCCCGGTGCGGTCGGCGGCGGCGCAGGTGCGCTGCGCGGTGCCCTTGCCGTACTCGGTGGTCATGCCGCCGAACGGGCGCTGGTAGATCTTGCCTTCCTCGGTGCGCGAGAACGGCACGCCCTGGTGCTCGAGCTCGATGATCGCCGGGATGGCCTCGCGGCACATGTACTGGATCGCGTCCTGGTCGCCCAGCCAGTCCGAGCCCTTGATGGTGTCGTAGAAGTGGTAGCGCCAGTCGTCCGGGCCCATGTTGCCCAGCGCCGCGGAGATGCCGCCCTGCGCCGCGACGGTGTGCGAGCGGGTCGGGAACACCTTGGTGATGCAGGCGGTCCGCAGCCCCTTCTGCGCCAGGCCGAAGGTGGCGCGCAACCCGGCGCCGCCGGCGCCGACGACGACCATGTCGTACTTGTGTTCGGTGATCTTGTAGGCGGTGGTCATGGACGGGCGGGGTTCCTATCAGGCGAGCAGCGCGATCCGGGCGATTGCATAGAGGGACGCCAGCGCACCGAATGCGCAGGCGAACGTCGTCAACAATTGCAGCGTGACCTCGAGCGCGCGGGTATGCACGTAATCCTCGATCACGACCTGCACGCCGAGCTTGGCGTGCCAGAACAGCGCGACCACGAACAGCGCCAGCGCGATCGCGTTGAACGGCCTGGCCAGCGCGACCTGCACGGTGGCCAGGTCCGCGCCGACGAACGACACCAGCGTGCCGAGCAGCCACGGCGCCAGCACGGCCAGCAGGATCGCGGTCACGCGCTGCCACCAGAAGTGGCCGGTGCCGGACTTGGCCGACCCCAGGCCGCGGGCGCGCCCGATCGGGGTGCGGAAATCCTGCCCGGCGGCATTCGACTGCGACTCGTTCATGCCCCACCCCGCAGCGCGAAGAACCAGATCAGCGCGGTCAGCACGACCGTCAGCCCGGCGACGGTCCAGCCGGAACGGTAGACCTCGGGGATCTCGAAGCCCCAGCCCGCGTCCCACAGCAGGTGGCGGATGCCGTTGAGCAGGTGGTAGACCAGCGACAGCGAGAAGCCGAACAGCACGAACTTGCCCAGCGGCGAGGCCAGGCACGCCGCGGCGCCCGCGTACGCGTCGCCACCGGCGGCGACCGCCAGCAACCACCAGGCCAGCGCGAACGCGCCGACCACCAGCACCAGGCCGCTGGCGCGGTGCAGGATCGACATCGTCATCGTGATCTGCCACCGGTAGACCTGCAGGTGCGGCGACAGTGGGCGTTCGCGATTGGCCATCTTGCCTCGTTCTCTCGCTGGGCGGCCGCGGCCGCGTGGCTGGCGCTTCGCCACGTGCCGCCGGCGCCGCCCGGTTCGCGGGAACGCGATCGACACGTTGTGGCAAAGCCCCGGCCATCCCCGGTGCATCCGGGATCAGGCCAGGCTACGAATGCAGGGCCTCAGAAATCGATGCAGCGTCCGTTCTTTTCCCAGTCGCCATAGCGCGTGGGATCGGGGCCTTCGCGGCCGCCGACTTCCGGCGCTGGCTTCGTTTCCGGGACGGACTGTTCGGCCGGTCCTGGAGCGGGCGGAGGGAGCGTTTCGCCTATCATTCCGGGGTCTCGCAACCCGGGCAGTCTAATTCCCGGGCCAATTTTGGACAAGCACGCCCGGACCCGCGCCCCTTGGACCAGCCTGCATTCGCCCTTCCCGACCACCGCCTCGTCGCCCTGCACGGCCGCGATGCGCTCGCCTTCGCGCAGGCGCAGTTCATGGGCGACATCGACGCGCTCGCCGACCACCAGTGGCAGTGGAGCGGCTGGCTGACGCCGAAGGGACGCGTGGTGGCGCTGTTCGCGCTGCTGCGGGTCGATGCGGAGTCGGCCTGGCTCGTACTGCACGACGCCGATCCGGTCGAGTTCGCGCAACGCCTGCAGCGCTACGTGTTCCGCAGCAAGCTCTCGATCGACGTGCGCGACGACCTGCGCGTAGACGGCGCGTTCGATGCGCGGCCGGCGGCAGCCGGCGCCACCGCGGCGCCGGTGGGCGACGGCTTCGCGCTGGATTTCGGCGGCGCGGGCGGTGCGCGCACGCTGCGCGTCGGGGCACCGGGGACGTCGCCCGCCGACGCCGAAGCGGCCGCCCGCTGGGCCGTCTTCGACCTCGCGCACGGCTTGCCGCGGTTGCCACCGTCGCAGGCCGAGCAGTGGACGCCGCAGCAGCTGTCCCTCGACCGCCTGCGCGCGTACAGCGTGAAGAAGGGCTGCTACCCGGGCCAGGAAATCGTGGCGCGCACCCACTTCCTCGGCCAGGCCAAGCGCGGGCTGGTCCTGTTCGAAGCCGACGCGCCGCTCGCCGCCGGTGCGCAGGTGATGGATGGCGAGCGCGCGGCCGGCACGATCGTCAGCGTTGCCGACGCCGGCCAGCGGCATCGCGCGCTGGCGGTGCTGCCGCTGGACCAGGCCATCGCCGTCCCCGTCGTCGACGGCAGGCCCTTGCGCCGGCTCGCCCTGCTGGACGGCCTGGCGCGCTGAACGAGGCGCTCGTTTCGCGCTACCCTTCCAGGTCGAAATGAACGCCAGCGACGCCCCTGCAGGCTCATCGGGAGGCGCGGTCGAACGGACCGTCCTGCGCCGCCAGGGCGACCGCGTCGAGCGGGCCCGCGACCAGGTCGCGGCCGAAGTGCCGGTGGCCTTCGCGATCAACGGCGCGCCGTTCGCGGTGATGATGGCCACGCCCGCCGACCTCGCGGACTTCGCGCTCGGCTTCGTGCTGTCGGAAGGCATCGTTGCCGATGCGGACGAGGTGGGGATCGACGCGATCGAAACCTCGCTCGAGGGCATTTCGATCGCGCTTTCGATTCCCGCGGCGCGCGCGGCAACGCTCGATGCGCGTCGCCGCAATCTCGAGGGCCGCAGCGGCTGCGGCCTGTGCGGCGCCGCGGAGATCGAGGCGGTGCTGCGGCCGCCGCCACCGGTCGGCCCCGGCCCATCGATCGACGCCGGCGCGCTCGATCGCGCGCTGCGCGGCCTGCAGCGCGCCCAGCCGCTCAACGCGCTCACCGGCGCCACCCATGCGGCCGGCTGGGCCGACACCGCCGGCGACATCGTGCTGGTGCGCGAGGACGTCGGCCGCCACAACGCGCTCGACAAGCTCGTCGGCGCGATGGCGCACGCCGGCATCGACCCGCAGTCGGGCTTCGCCGTGGCCACCAGCCGCGCCAGCTACGAGATGGCGATGAAGGCCGCGCAGGCCGGCATCTGCCTGCTGGCCGCGATCTCGGCGCCGACCGCGCTGGCGATCGCGCTGGCCGAAAGCTGCGGGCTGACGCTGGTCGGGTTCGCGCGCGAGGACGGCTGCGTGGTCTATTCGCGCCCGGACCGGTTGCCAGGCATTGCCCGGCCGGAGGTCGCGGCATGAGCCGCAGGAAGGCCATCCGCCGCTACGACCGGCCGGCAGGCGGCTGGGACGCGCTGCGCAACGTGGCCAGACACCTGATCGAGCAGGACGTGCCGGTCCACGGAGCGAAGACGCTGCTGTCGGTCAACCAGCCCGACGGCTTCGACTGCCCCGGCTGCGCCTGGCCGGACCGCGACCATACTTCGACCTTCGAGTTCTGCGAGAACGGCGCCAAGGCGGTGGCGGCGGAAGCGACGAAGCATCGCGCGACGCCGGAATTCTTCGCGAAGCACACCCTGGCCGAACTGGCGCGCTACAGCGACCACTGGCTCGAGGACCAGGGCCGGCTCACGCATCCGATGCGCTTTGATGCGGCCAGCGACCGCTACCTGCCGGTGTCGTGGGACGAGGCGTTCGCGGCCATCGCCAAGCACCTCGACTCGCTCGACTCGCCGGACGAGGCGATCTTCTACACCTCCGGGCGCACCAGCAACGAGGCCGCGTTCCTGTACCAGCTGTTCGTGCGCGAGTTCGGCACCAACAACTTCCCCGACTGCTCGAACATGTGCCACGAGCCGTCAGGCACCGGCATGACGCCGCAGATCGGCGTCGGCAAGGGCACGGTGTCGCTGCACGACTTCGAGCTGGCCGACGCGATCTTCATCTTCGGGCAGAACCCCGGCACCAACCACCCGCGCATGCTCGGCGAGCTGCGCCGCGCGGCCAAGCGCGGCGCGGCGATCGTCTCGTTCAACCCGCTGCGCGAGCGCGGGCTGGAGCGCTTCGCCGACCCGCAGGACACGCTGGAGATGCTGCGCGGCGGCTCCACGCGGATCTCTTCGGACTATTTCCAGCTGCGCATCGGCGGCGACCTGGCGGCGGTCAAGGGCATCGCCAAGCACGTGCTGGAGGCTGACGAGCGGGCGCGGCGCGACGGCAGCCCGCGCGTGGTCGACGTCGACTTCATCACCCGCCACACCACCGGCTTCGCCGCGTTCGCGGCCGACGTGGCGGCGGAAGGCTGGGAAACGATCGAGGCCGAATCCGGCCTGTCCCGCGAAGCGCTCCAGCGCGCCGCCGACGTCTACATGGCCGCCGGCAGCGTGATCTGCTGCTGGGGCATGGGCATCACCCAGCACAAGCACTCGGTGGCGACCATCCAGATGATCGTCGACCTGCTGCTGCTGCGCGGCAACCTCGGCCGGCCCGGCGCCGGCGCCTGCCCGGTGCGCGGTCACAGCAACGTGCAGGGCGACCGCACGATGGGGATCCACGAGAAGCCCTCGCCCGCCTTCCTCGATCGGCTGCGGCAGGTGTTCGGCTTCGAGCCGCCGCTCGCGCACGGCTTCGACACCATCGGCGCGATCGAGGCGATGCTCGACGGCCGCGGCAAGGTGTTCTTCGCGATGGGCGGCAACTTCGCCACCGCCACGCCCGACACCGCGGCCACCCACCGCGCGCTGCGCAACTGCGGGCTGACGGTGCACGTGGCCACCAAGTTCAACCGCAGCCACCTGGTGCACGGGCGCGAGGCGCTGGTCCTGCCGTGCCTGGGGCGCACCGAGATCGACGTGCAGGAAGCCGGGCCGCAGGCGGTGACCGTCGAGGACTCGATGAGCATGGTGCACCTGTCGGCCGGCATCAACGCGCCGGCTTCGGGCGACTTGCTTTCGGAGCCGGCGATCGTCGCGCGCCTGGCCGAGGCCACGCTGGGCGGGCGCAGCAAGGTGCCCTGGCGCTGGCTGGCCGGCGACTACGACCGCATCCGCGACCTGATCGCGCGCGTGTTCGACGATTTCCACGACTTCAACGCCCGCGTGCGGGTGCCGGGCGGCTTCCGCCTGCCCAGCAGCGCCGGCGAGCGGCGCTGGAAGACGGACAGCGGCCGCGCCGCGTTCATCGCCCACGCCGTGCCGACCGACCTGCCCGTGCACCGCGCGCGCGCCGGCAGCGACCGGCCGGTGTTCACCCTGACCACGGTGCGCTCGCACGACCAGTACAACACCACCATCTACGGTCTCGACGACCGCTACCGGGGCGTGTTCGGCGAGCGTCGCGTGCTGTTCGCCAACGCCGACGACATCGCCGCGCTGGGGATGCAGGCCGGCGACCGTGTCGACCTCGAGAGCCTGTGCGACGACGGCGTGCCGCGGCATGCGCGCGGCTTCCTGCTCGCGGCCCACGACATCCCGTGCGGCTGCCTGGCGGCCTACTTCCCCGAGACCAACGCGCTTGTGCCGCTGTCGAGCTTCGCCGACCAGGCGCGCACGCCGACGTCGAAGTCGATCCCGGTGGTGGTTTCCGCGCACGATGCAGCCGCGGTGGCGCCAGGAGACGCACCCCGTGACATCCCGCTCGCCATCCACGACTGAGGGGGCCGCCGGCAGCGTGGCCACTGCGGACGCGCTGCTCGCCGAACTCGCGCGCGAGCCCGGCGGCATGTCGCTGCCGCGCCTGTGCAAGCGCCTGGGCCTGCGCATGAGCGTGCTGCTGCGCGAGCTCGCGTGGCTGGGCGAGGAGACGATCGGCGGCCGGCCCGGGCCGGGCCTCGTGCGCGTGGAACGGCGCGGGGAGCGCGAGATCGCGGTGCTCGTGGCCCGCGAAGCCCCCGATCCGACCGATCACCCGTAGGAGCGGCGGAAGCCGCGACTGTTCTTCGTGACGATCGCGCGGTCGCGGCTTCCGTCGCTCCTGCTGGGCACGGGCGCCCGACCGGAAATCGGCTCAGGCCAGCGAATCGGCCGCCGCGACGATTTCTTCTTCCGACGGGATCACCAGGAACGCCGCGCCCGCCAGCGGCGTGAACGTATCCGCGCCGACCACGCGCCGGAACGGCCGTGCGCCGTAGCCGCCTTCCACCACGGCGGTGACGATGCCCTCGCCCACCCCGGCGCTGCGGCGGCCCTCGTCGACGATCAGGATGCGCTTCGCGCTGGCCGCCTGCTCTCGGATGAAGGCTTCGTTGAGCGGTGCCAGCCAGCGCAGGTCGACCACGCGCACCTTCCAGCCGTGCTTCGCCTCGATCGTGCGCGCGGCGCGCAGGCTCATCGGTACGCCGTTGCCGAAGGTGAAGACGACCAGGTCGTCGTTGCCCTCCCCGTAGACGCGGCCCTCGCCGAGCGGCATCGCCTCTTCCGGCGGCGGGTACGCGGTGAGCCAGCCGCCGTCGCCCGGCTCGTGCAGGTCCTTGGCCATGTACAGCGCGATCGGCTCGAGGAAGGCGCACACGCGCCCGTCCACCTTGGCCAGCGCCGCCAGCGTGCGCAGCATGGTCGCCGCGTCGTCGCCACGCGACGGGCAGCCGACCACCAGCCCGGGGATGTCGCGCAGCGCGGTGATCGAGTTGTCGTTGTGGAAATGCCCGCCGAAACCGCGCTGGTAGCCCAGCGAGGCGATCCGCACGACCATCGGGTTGCGGTACTGGCCGTTGCTGAAGAACTGCAGGCTCGCCGCCTCGCCGCGGATCTGGTCGCATGCGTTGTGGAAGTACGCCAGGTACTGGATTTCGGGCAGCGGCAGCATCCCCATGTTCGCGCAGCCCTGCGCGAGGCCGAGGATCACGGTCTCGTCGAGCAGCGTGTTGAACACGCGGCGCGCGCCGAACGCCTTCTGCAGGCCCTTGGTGACGGTGTAGACGCCGCCCTTCTGCGCCACGTCCTCGCCGAACAGCAATGTCTCGGGGTATTTGCAGAACAGGTCGTGCAGCGCGTTGTTGATCTGGATTGCCAGGTGGCGCGGCGGCTGGCGTTCGGGGAGCTTGTCCTTGCCGCCGAACACCTCCTCGCGGCGCTTGCCGTAGTCGGCGCGCGCTGCCTCCTTCGCCACCGCCTCCGGCGTGTATGGCGCCAGCGGCGCCATCACTTCCTCCAGCGTCTGCAGGCGCGGGCGGCGGTCGGCCTCTTCCGCGGCGGCGAAGCACTTCTTCCTGGTGTCCTCGTATAGCGCGAGCACCTCGTCCTTCGACATCAGCCCGGACTCGAGCGCGATCGCGGCCGAGCGCAGCAGCGGATCGGTCGCCTCGACCGCGCACAGTTCCTCGATCGAGCGCCACTCGATCTCGAAGTCGGTGCCGGCGTGGCCCATGATCCGGGTCGTGCGCAGGTGCAGGAAGGTCGGGCGGCGCGTGCGGCGGCAATGCTCGACGGCCTTCTGCACGTCGCCGTAGCCCGCGGCCAGGTCGAGGCCGTCGGCGGCGAAGTAGTCGAGGTCCGGGCGGCCGGCGAAGTTGCGCGCGACCCAGCCGTCGGGCGTTTTCACCGAGATGCCGATGCCGTTGTCCTCGCACACGAACAGAACCGGCGCCGGCAGCTTCTGGTAGGCCGTCCACGCGGCCGCGTTGAACGCGGTCTGCGCGGTGGCGTGGTTGCTGGAAGCGTCGCCGAAGGAGCAGATCGCGATGCTGTCGTCGGGGATCGGCAACTGGTGGCCGATGCGCCGCGCCTGCTCGATCGCCACCGCGGTGCCGAAGGCCTTGGGCAGGTGCGAGGCGATGGTCGAGGTCTGCGGCAGCACCCACAGCGGCTTGCTGCCCCAGACCTTGTGGCGGCCGCCGCTGGCGGGATCTTCCTTCGACGCGGCGAACGACAGCGCCGAGTCCATCACCGGATCCATGCCCGGCAGCTTGCGGAAGCGCTCGGCCATGAAGCCGCCGCTGCGGTAGTGCAGGAACGCCGGATCGGTATGGCGCGTGAGCCGCGCCACCATCGCGTTGCCCTCGTGGCCGCTGGAGCCGATGGTGTAGAAGACCTTGTTCTGCACCCGCAGCACGCGCGCCATCAGGTCGAGGTGGCGGCTGACCAGCTGCGACTCGAACAGCTCGCGGAAGCCGCGCGCGTCGAGCGCGCTGCCGTCCAGGACGGCCTCGCCCGGCGCCGGCGCGGCGTCGGCGCGGCCACTCCAGCCACGCACGAACTCGCCGAAGTTGACGTCGCAGATCTCGGCGCGATTGAGGCCGCGCATGCGGGCAGGGATGGGTTGTGCGGTCACGATGTCTTCCGTAGGTCGGGCCTACGCGCCCGACGGCTGTTTTGTCGATGTGCCCGGCGGCCGGGCGTCGGGGGCGTAGCCCCGACCTACATTGCGAGTCGCGCCTGCGCCTCCGCGTCCGGTGGCGGCATGGCGATGAAACCCGGCGTCGCGCGCACGCGCGCCAGCCAGCCGCGGACCGCCGGGTACGGCGCGAGGTCGAAGCCGCCCTCGTGGGCGACGTCGGTGTAGGCGGACAGCGCGATGTCGGCGATGCCGTAGGCCGGCCCCGTGAACCAGGCATTCGCGGCCAGGTGCCGCTCCATCACCGCCAGCGCCGCGTGGCCGCGCTCCAGGCAGCGGGGCAGTTCGGCGGCGCGGCGCGGCGAGTCGGCCGGCGTCCAGCCGCGGATGAAGCGCGCCACCGCGATGTACGGTTCGTGGCTGTACTGCTCGAAGAACATCCACGCCAGCGCCTGCGCGCGCGGCCAGGCCTCGTCCGGCAGGAACGGCGTGCCGTCCGCCAGCCAGCACAGGATCGCATTGGACTCGGCGAGCACGCGGCCGTCGTCGAGCTCGACGATCGGCACGCGGCCGTTCGGGTTCTTCGCCAGGAATTCCGGCGTCCGCGTCTGCCCGCGGCTGCTGTCGGTCTCGACCCAGCGGTAGTCCTCGTCGAGCCGGCGCCCCAGTTGCTCCAGCAGCAGCCGCACCTTGTGGCAGTTGCCCGAGGACGAAAAGCCATGGACCGTGATCACGCCCGCGCACCCGTGCGTCCGGCCAGCCATTGGGCGCGCGTCTGGCCCCAGATGTCGGTCGGATGATCCTCGTACGGCGCCGGCATCCTGCCCGGGCCGCGGTTGTGCGAGCCCAGCCGCTGCGCCACGCGCTGCGACGGCACGTTGCCGGGATCGATGCAGTGGATCGCGTCGTCCCATCCGAGCTCGTCGAACGCCCAGTCCAGCGCCGCGCGCGCGGCCTCGGTGGCGTAGCCCTTGCCCCAGGCGTCGCGGTGGAAGGTCCAGCCGATCT
>Ga0268289_100060_pt1 | contig 73654 bp, 63 predicted proteins | sample MetspNORM_FD_191340 | JGI IMG/M metagenome (GOLD analysis project Ga0268289, IMG submission 191340) | Soil microbial communities from San-Diego area, Southern California, United States - Methylocaldum sp. NOR-M | ecosystem: Environmental > Terrestrial > Soil > Desert | place: USA: California... | reverse complement strand
ACGAGAGGACCGGAGTGGACGAACCTCTGGTGTTCCGGTTGTCACGCCAGTGGCATTGCCGGGTAGCTATGTTCGGAAGCGATAACCGCTGAAAGCATCTAAGCGGGAAGCGCGCCTCAAGATGAGATCTCCCGGGGCACAAGCCCCCTGAAGGAACCATCAAGACTAGGTGGTTGATAGGCAGGGTGTGTAAGCACGGCAACGTGTTGAGCTAACCTGTACTAATGATCCGTGTGGCTTGACCATATAACCTCAAGTGGCCTTGGACTCGACGGCACGTCGATGTTCGACGCAAACAGTTTCGCTACGTCCCAACTTATTCGCCGACGGCAGGCCGCTCCATGGGCTTGTTCCGAGGCAGCCAACGAGAGCGTGTGCGCGTCAAGCCGGCAACGGCCCGCGACCCTCCACCCTCTCCCTGGTGACAATAGCTGCGTGGAACCACCCGATCCCATCCCGAACTCGGAAGTGAAACGCGCACGCGCCGATGGTAGTGTGCATCTAGCATGCGAGAGTAGGTCATCGCCAGGGTCTTTACCCAAAACCCCGCAGCTTCGGCTGCGGGGTTTTTCTTTGCGCCGGCCTGGCAAGAGTCGAGTGCGGACTGCATCCCGCGGAGCGAATGTCCCCCGGGATCCGCCCGCGGCGAATCCCTCCTCCCTAATTTCGCTCCGAAGGGAAGCAGCCCGCACCCGCGGCGATGTCAGAAGACGAGCGGGGGCTCGCCACCCACGATGACCACGTCGGCGGGGCGCCGCGCGAACAGGCCGACGCTCACCACGCCCGGCACTTGGTTGATCTCGCGCTCGAGCGCGACCGGATCGGTGATGGCGAGGCCGTGCACGTCGAGGATCCAGTTGCCGTTGTCGGTCGCCACGCCCTCGCGCCAGACCGGCTGGCCGCCCGTCATGGCGAGGATCTCGCGTGCGACCAGGCTGCGCGCCATCGGGATGACCTCCACCGGCAGTGGGAACCTCCCCAGCACGTCCACCCGCTTGGCGGGATCGATGATGCAGACGAACCGCTCGCTCGCCTCGGCGATGATCTTCTCGCGGGTGAGCGCTGCGCCACCGCCCTTGATCAGGCGCTTTCCTGGATCGCATTCGTCCGCGCCATCCACGTACAGCGCCAGCTTGCCGGCGTGGTTGAGGTCGATAACCTCGATGCCATGGCCGCGCAGGCGCGCGCTGCTCTGCTCGGAGCTGGACACGGCGCCCTCGATCCGGTGTCGGATCTTCGCCAGCGCATCGATGAAGTAGGCGACGGTCGAACCGGTGCCGACGCCGACGACCATGCCGTCCTCGACGTATTCGATGGCCTTTTCGCCGGCCTGGCGCTTTGCGTCGGACATGGTGGTTCCAGTCGTTGGGGGTGGACGAAAACGGACGCCACCCCTCATGCGGCGAGGACTTGCCAGCGTGACCGGGAACGAATCCCGTCGGATTCCGGATGGCGGTGGATAGTATGCCCCGCCTGCCGGCGGTCCCGTCACTCCAGCGAGAGCAGGTACTTCCATTGCGCTGCCGTCACCGGCAGCACCGACAGCCGGCTGCCCTTGCGGATCAGCGCGAAGTCCTCGCCGAGCTTCGCGGCGTGGGTGCGGATGGCGTCCAGCGCGATCGGCGACTTCAACTTGCGATCGAAGCCGACGTCCACGAGGAACCAGCGCGGCTCCTCCGGCCGCGATTTCTCGTCGTAGTACTTCGACTTCTTCTGGAACTGGGTCGGATCCGGGTACGCGGTGCTGGCCACCCGGCCGAGGCCGTAGATGCCCGGGACCTCGCAGTTGGAGTGGTAGAACAGCACCCCGTCGCCGACCTGCATGCCGTCGCGCATGTAGTTGCGCGCCTGGTAGTTGCGCACGCCGGTCCAGGGCTCGGTGCCGACGCGCTCGAGGTCGTCGATCGAGAAATCCCCGGGTTCGGACTTCATCAGCCAGTAGCGCTTGCGTGGACTCATGCGGTGCCTGATGGGCCAGGGAAGGTGTCGCGTTCGGTGCAGACCGCGTCGAGCGGCACGTCCCAGGCTTCGGGCGCTACCGACTCGACCTGCTGCGAGGCGAACGCCGCGCCGACGAGCCACGGCGGAGCGGGGCGTTCGCGCCGGAACGCGAAGCTGCGATCGTACCAGCCCGCGCCCATCCCGAGCCGGTGGCAGCGCGCGTCGAAGGCGACCAGCGGCGCCACCACGAGCGCCATGTCCCCGGCCTCGAGCAGGGCGTCCTCCGCGACGTCGGGTTCGGGGATGCCGTAGCGGTTGGACACCAGCGCGGCGCCCGGGCGCCATGGCGCGAAGCGCAGCAGGTCGCCCTGCAGGACGGGCAGGCAATAGGTGACGGTGGAAGGCAGTCCGAGCTGCCAGGCGTGCAGGCCGATCTCGCCATCGACCGCCCAGTAGCCGGCGACGTGGCCGCGTGCGGGCATGCAGGGGAGCGCGAGCAGGCGCCTTGCCAGGGCTTCGGCTGCGGCGATGCGCTCCCCGGCAGGAGCGGCGCGGCGGTGTTCGCGGATCCGGCGGCGCAGCGCCTTGCGGTCGAGGCTCATCGCGCGCCCTTGCGCGCGGCGGCAGCCGTCCGCGCTGGAAAAGATACGTCCTCCGCCATGTCGATGCGTGCCAAACGACCTTGAACCCGGGGTTCAAGTGGGAGCGCCTGGAATCCATCGGGCTTTCCGCTGCGAGGCGGACTTGCACGCCCGGTTTCCGCTGCGCCCCCGTGGTCGTCGTTAAGGGACAAGGCGAATGTTTGGGCACGCCGTCGATCACGGCAGAGGACGCGAAGCGAGTATAGCGCGTGGCCGGGGGCGACCGGTTCCGTTCGTCGGTCGGCGTTCATCGGCAATGCATTCCGCGACCGCGCCGCGGCGCGGATTCAGGCATCGAGCAACGCATCGAGCTTGCGCTGCAGCTCGCCCAGCGTGCGCGACAACGCGTGGTCGCGCCTGTCCGACTCCTCGCGCAGCTGCTGCAGTTCGTGCGCGAGGTTGAGCGCGGCCAGCACCGCGACGCGGTCGACCGCGGCCATGCGGTTGGCGCCACGCACCTCGCGCATCTTCGCGTCCAGCAGCTTGGCCGCGGCCAGCAGGCTGTCGCGTTCGCCGGGCTCGACGCCGACGGTGTACTCGCGGTCGAGCAGGCGGACGCTGGCCGGTTCGCTGCCGCCGCTCACGTGTGCTGCTCCAGCGACTTGAGCCGCGCGATCATCGCTTCCACGCGCGAGCGCGCCTGCTCGTTCTTGGCCAGCAGCTGCGAGCGCTCCCCGGCCAGCTGCTCGTGCTGCTGGCGCAGGCTGCGGTTCTCCTCCGCCAGGCGCCGGGTGCGTTCGGCCAGCGCGTCGAAGCGCTCGGAGAGCGCACGCAGCTGTTCGATCACGTCCGGGCTGTCCATGTCCGGCACGATAGGCACGCGGCCGGGGCCGGTCAAGGCGCGGAAGCGGCGACCCCGGCCCGGGACTGCGACCAGTGCCGGATGAAGGCCAGGCAGGCGTGCGCGTCGAGCGGCGGGGAGACCCGGAAGCCTTGGACCTCGTCGCAGCCCTGGGCGCGCAGGAACTGCATCTGGGCCTCGGTCTCGACCCCCTCGGCGACCACGTTCAGCCCCAGCGAATGGGCCATCGCGATGACCGTGCTGGTGATCGCGGCGTCGTCGGGGTCGCGGGTCAGGTCGCCGATGAATTCCTTGTCGATCTTGATCGTGGTGATCGGCAGGCGCTTGAGGTAGGCCAGCGACGAATAGCCGGTGCCGAAGTCGTCGATTGCCAGCGACACCCCGATCTCGCGGAAGGCCTGCAGCCGCGAGGCGGCCTGGCTGGCGTTGGCCATCAGCACGCTTTCGGTGAGCTCGAGCTCGAGCGCATCCGGTGGCACGCCGGTATCGGCCAGCACGCGCCGCACCACCTCGGGGAAGTTGCCGCGCAGCAGCTGCAGCACCGACATGTTGACCGCCATCGCCAGTCCGTCCAGCCCGTGCTGGCGCCACCGGCGCAGCGTGAGGCAGGCCTCGCGCAGCACCCATTCGCCGATCTCCAGGATCAGCCCGCTTTCCTCGGCCAGCGGGATGAACTCGGCCGGCGGGATCTCGCCGTGCTCGTCGCTGGTCCAGCGAAGCAGCGCCTCGACGCCGGTGATGCGCGAGGACGGCAGCGCCAGCCGCGGCTGGTAGACCAGGTGCAGCTCGCCGCGGTCGATGACCTTGCGCAGCGCGCCGGAGATGGTGGCGCGCTGGCGGATCGCCACGTCCATGGCGTCGTCGTAGCGCACGAAGGTGCGGCGGCCCGCGGCCTTGGCCTGGTACATCGCGGTGTCGGCCTGCTTGAGCAGCTCGGTCGGCACCTGGCCGTGGTCGGGGTACAGGCTGATGCCGATCGACGGCGAGATCGAGACTTCCTGGCGCTCGTCGATGATCAACGGCGCCTCGAAGGCCATGATGACCTCGCGCGCGGTCCTGTCCGCGTCCGACGGACTGGCCAGGTTCTCCAGCACCACGGTGAACTCGTCGCCGCCCAGGCGCGCGACGGTGTGGTGCTGGCCGACGGTCTGCTGCAGGCGCACCGCGGCCGAGCGCAGGATGCGGTCGCCGGCGGCATGGCCGAGCGAGTCGTTGATGTCCTTGAAGCGATCGAGGTCGAGGAACAGCACCGCGACGCGGTTGTTCTCGCGCCGCGCGCGCACGATCGCGCGCGAGAGCCGCTCGGACAGCAGCGTGCGGTTGGGCAGGTTGGTCAGGGTGTCGAAGTTGGCCAGATAGCGCAGCTCCTGCTCGGCGCGCTTCTGCTGGGTGACGTCGTTGAGCACGGCGACGTACAGCGGCGGCTCGCCTTCGGCCTCCTGCACCACGCTGGTCTCGATCGCGCACAGGAACTCCTCGCCGTCCTTGCGCCGCTGCCACATCTCGCCGGAAAAACGCCCCTGGCGCAGCGTGATCTCGCGGATGTGGCGGTAGAAGGCAGGATCGTGCTGGGCGCTGTCGAGCAGTTCGGCGCCGCGGCCGGCGACTTCGTCGGCGGCATAGCCGGTGATGCGGGTGAACGCGGGATTGACCGAGACGAAGCGGAACTCGCGGTCGAGCACCGTCACCGCCTCGCCCATGTGACGCAGCACGGCGCTGGCGATCTGGCGCTCGCGCTCGACGTGGCGCTCGTTGGTGATGTTGAGCGCGGTGCCGGCCATCCGCCGCACGCGACCGTTGGCGTCGCGCTCCACCGCGCGGCCGCGGGCGCGGATCCAGACCCACTGCCCGTCGGCGTCGAGCACCCGGTGCTCGGAGCGGAACATCGGGCTCTCGCCGTCGATGTAGCGCTGCAGGCGTTCGCGCGCGAGCGGCAGGTCGTCCGGGTGCACCACCTGGTCGAGGTCGGCCAGGCTCGGCAGCCTGCGCATGCCGGCCTCGGACTGCGCCGCCTGCTCGGGTTGCGAGCGATGCAGCTTGCCGGTGGCCAGGTCGTAGTCCCAGTAGTGTTCGCCGGTCGCCCACAGCGCCAGCTTCAGCCGTTCCTCGCGCTCGCGCAGCTGGGCGACGTAGGCGCGCTCGCTGCGGCGCCGCAGCGTCACCAGTACCACCAGCGCGACCACCAGTGCCACGACCAGCAGCACGGTTCCCAACAGCATCAGGTCGATGTGTCCAGCCAAGGCGAAAGTCCCCTCCGCAGGCTGCCCGCGGCCCACGCAGTGTAAGTCGCGGCGTGCGCGGCGCAAGGCACCCGCCATCGTCCGATGCGGGGGGCGTTGCTACACTGGCGCCGCCCCGTCCGCCGTTGTCGCCGTGCCCCCGAACCTGCCGACCCTGTCCGAAGTCGACGATGCCTGCCGCGCCCTTGCGCTCGGCACGAGGGCGTCGGAACTGCATGGCGCGCTGTCCGGCTGGCTGGCGGGGGGTGGCAGCGTCGCCGGGCCCGGCTGGCTGGGCGCGCTGCTGGTCGACGCCGGCCTGGGGGATCCGGCCGAGGGCAGCGCGCTGGACCGGCTGCGCACGGCCACCGTCGCCCAGCTCGAGGACCGCGACTTCGGCTTCGCGCTGCTGCTGCCGGGCGAGGACCGTGGTTTGGCGGAGCGCAGCTGCGCGCTGTTCGACTGGTGCCGCGGCTTCCTCGGCGCCTTCGGCATGGCGGCGGGCCAGGATCCGTCACTGTCGGAGGAGGGGCGCGAAGCCCTTGCCGACCTCGCCAGGCTGGCCGCCGCCTCGCCGCAGGACGAAGGCGACGAGGAGGACGAGGAGGCGCTGGCCGAGATCGAGGAGTTCGTGCGGGTGGCGACGCTGCTGCTGCATGGCGACTGCGCGCTCGGCCCGCGCCACAGGCAGCGCCTGAACTGAGTCCCGCGACCCCGGCAGACGCCATCGCCCATGCCCAGCAAGCCGACGATCCCCAAGAGCGCCCACGCCCGCCGCCGCAGGCAGTTGATGCGCATGGCCGGCGACGACGCGATCCTGGTGCTGCCGTCCGCGCCGGAGCGCGTGCGCAGCCGGGACACCCATTATCCGTACCGGCAGGATTCCGACCTGCTTTACCTGTCCGGCTTCCCGGAGCCCGAGGCGGTGCTGGTGCTGGTGCCGGGCCGCAAGCATGGCGAGAACCTGCTGTTCTGCCGCGAGCGCAACCCCGATCGCGAGGCGTGGGACGGCCCGCGCACCGGGCCAGAGGGCGCGGTCGAGGCCTTCGGCATGGACGATGCCTACCCGATCGACGACCTCGACGAGATCCTGCCCGGCCTGCTCGAGGGCCGCACGCGGGTCTACTACCACTTCGGCCGCGACACCGATTTCGACCTCAAGCTGATCGGCTGGGTCAACCGCGTGCGCGCGCAGGTGCGCCACGGCGCGCAGCCGCCGCACGAGTTCCTCGAGCTCGGCCACCTGCTCGACGAGCTGCGCCTGTTCAAGTCCGCCGACGAGCTGAAGCTCATGCGCAAGGCCGCCGCGATCAGCGTGCTCGCGCACGAGGCGGCGATGCGCGCGGTGCGGCCGGGCATGCACGAGTACGAGCTGCAGGCGGAGATCGAGCGGGTGTTCCGCGCCCACGACGGCTGCCCGGCGTACGGCAGCATCGTCGGCTCCGGCGATAACGGCTGCGTGCTGCACTACGTCGCCAACGACGCGCGCGTGGGGGACGGCGACCTGGTGCTGGTCGACGCCGGCGCCGAGTACCGCGGCTACGCCAGCGACATCACCCGCACCTTCCCGGCCAGCGGCCGCTACACGAAGGAGCAGCGCGCGCTGCACGACCTGGTCGGCGCCGCGCACGCGGCCGCGCTGGCGCAGGCCCGGCCCGGCGTCGCCTACGAAGCCGGGCACGCCGCCGCCGTGGAGACGCTGGTCGAGGGCCTGCTGCGGCTGGGCCTGCTCAAGGGCCGACTGGAGAAGAACATCGCCGACGGCAGCTACAAGCGCTTCTACCGCCACAAGACCGGCCACTGGCTCGGCCTGGACGTGCACGACGTCGGCGACTACCGAATCGACGGCGAGTCGCGGCTGCTGGAGCCGGGCATGGTGTTCACCATCGAGCCGGGCCTCTACGTGTCGCCGGACGACAAGAGCGTGCACGCGAAGTGGCGCGGCATCGGCATCCGCACCGAGGACGACGTGGCGATCACCAGGGACGGCCACGAAGTGCTGACCGCCGCGCTGGCGCGCAGCGCGGAGGAGATCGAGGCGTTCATGGGCGGGCGGACGCGCTAGCCGCAGCCCTGTCGGCATCGGCTGCGCACGCGGCCAGCAGCGGGAATGCCGCGCCGGCGCGTCGACGGCGGTAGTGCAACGGCATTCGCGCCCGCGGCGCCCACCGTCACCAACCCTTTCCCGCAAGCGGGAGAGGGCCGCTCAAGCCGCCGCGGCGAACGCCTCGCGGGTGAGGTTCACCGGCTCGCCGTCGGTGCACGCCACGTCGTCCTCGATGCGGATGCCGCCATAGGGCCGGAAGGCGTCGACGCGCGACCAGTCGACGCTGTCGGCGTGGCCGTCCTCGCGCAGCTTGTCGAGCAGCATGTCGATGAAGTACAGGCCCGGCTCGATCGTCACCACCATGCCCGGCTCGAGCACGCGGGTCAGGCGCAGGTGGGGATGGCCTTCGGGCCGGGCGATGGTGCCGCCGGCGTCGGAGGCGGCGAAGCCGGCGACCTCGTGCACCTGCAGGCCGATGCCGTGGCCGACGCCGTGCGGGAAGAAGGCCGCGCTCACGCCCGTGGCCAACGCCTGCTCCGGCGCGACCTTGATGATGCCGAAGTCCTTCAGCACCGCCGCCAGCGCCAGGTGCGCGTCCAGGTGCAGCTGCTTGTAGTCGAAGCCGGCGCGGACCTGCGCGCACATGCGCTGCTGCGCGGCGTCGACCGCGCCGACCAGGGCCTGGAACTCGTCCGACGGATCGGCCGAATAGGTGCGGGTGATGTCGCAGGCGTAGCCGCCGTGGCTGGCGCCGGCGTCGATCAGGAAGCTGCGCACCGGTTTCGGCGGCAGCCGCCCGAGCTCGGTGTAGTGCAACACCGCGCCGTGCTCGTTGAGCGCCACGATGTTGCCGTAGGGCAGTTCGGTGGCGTCCTGTCCCGCCGCCTGGCAGTAGGCGAGGTGGATGCCGAACTCGCTGGCGCCGGCGCGGAAGGCGCGCTCGGCCGCGCGGTGGCCGCGCACGCCGTGGCGCGTGGCCGCGCGCATCATCGCGATCTCGTAGGGCGTCTTGAAGGCGCGGTGGTACTCGAGGTAGTCCACCACCGCCGGCGGGTTGTTCGGCGCGAACGCGCCGTACTGGCCCAGCGCGCTCTGCGGCTCGCCCAGGATCGCGCAGCGGCCGGCGTTCTTCGGCAGGTGCTGCAGCGCCTCCTCCGGGGTGCGGATCACGACGACGTCGAAGTGCTCCGTCCAGTAGCCGGCGGGTGCCTCGGGCACCACGTGCCAGTAGTCGCGCGGCTGCAGGTAGACCAGGCGCGGCTTTTCACCCGGCCTGTAGGCCAGCCAGCTGCCGGGGTTGCGCGTGAGCGGCAGCCAGGCCTTGAACTGCGGGTTGACGGCGTACGGGTAGTCGCGGTCGTCGAAGGCCTGGTAGTGCAGCGTGCCGCTGGGAACGACCAGGTGCTCGAGCCCGGCGCGCTCCAGGGCGGCGTCGGCCCGGCTTCGCAGCACATTGAGATGCTCGGCATATAGGATGGCGGGATCGGGATTCATCGGTGGGGCACGATGGAGAGGTCACCGCATTCTGCCGCAAGCACTGAGACCGTGCAGGGCGAGGAGGCCACGGCGCTGCCGCCGTTGCTGGGGCTGCCGGCGTGGGCGTTCGCGCTCGCGGGACTGCTCGCGGGCCTGGTGGTGACCGCGTCGGTGCTGCTGCTGCAGCGCGCCAACATGGAGGCCGAGGCGCGCCTGCGCGATTCGCAGGCCGCCAGGCGCAGCGTGGTGCAGGTCATGCGCCAGTTCGAGGCCAGCGGGTTGCTGCTGCGCGCGGTGCAGTCGGCGTTCCTGGTTGACGACGACATCAGTCGCGAGCAGTTCGCGGGCATGTACGAGAACCTGCGTTCGCCGGACATGCTGCCCAGCCTGCTGGCGATGGTGTTCGCCCGGCGCGAACCGCCGGCGGAGCCGGGCGCACGGCCGCACTATCGCTACCACCTGGTCGCGCCGCTGGCCGGCAACGAGTCGCTGTCCGGGTTCGACATGGCCCCCCAGGAGGCCAACCTGCGTGCGCTGCTGCGCGCGCGCGACACCGACCGCCCGGTGATGTCGGCCGCCTTCACGCTGCGCCAGCCGGTCGGCGACCCGCGCGACGCGCTCGGCGTGGTGGTGCGGCTGCCGGTGTATGGCGCCGGGCCGCGGCCGGTGGACGTCGCCCAGCGCCGCAGGCAGGAGCTCGGCGCGCTGGGCATCAGCATGCGGGTTCGGCCGATGTTGCTGGCCGCGTTCCCGCAGGACATCGTGCAGCACTACCGGATGCGCGTGTTCGACGTGACCGACGAGGCGATGGTGCCGCTGTTCGATTCCGGCGGCGAGGTCGCCGCCGGGGCACGCAGCACGAGTCGCGACGTGTCGTTCGGCGAACGCCGCTGGCGGGTGGAGCTGCAGCGGCGCGGCCGCGGCTACGACGCCGGCATGTTGTGGATGATGGGCCTGGCCGGCGCGATCGCCAGCCTGCTGCTGGCGCTGCTGCTGTGGTCGGTGGCGACCACGCGCCGCCGCGCGGTGACGCTGGGCCAGCAGATCGCCGAGCGCTACCGAGAGAGCGAGGAGCGCTTCCGCACCCTCAACGACCTGCTGCCGGCGCTGGTGCTGATGGCGCGTGCCGACGATGGCCGCGTCGTCTACGCCAACGAGGCCGCGTCCGCGCGACTGGGCGAGGGCGTGGCCAGCGACACCGCGCTGGTGGACCTGTTCGAGGACGAGATGCTGCGGCACCGGCTCGCCAGTCGCGAAGGCGGCCTGCACTGGAACAACGTCGACGCGGCGCTGTTGACCCGCGGCGGCGACCGGTTCTGGGCGTCGACCTCGCTCACCCAGGTGCAGATGGGCGGGCTCGACCGCCTGCTGATGGTGGCCAGCGACATCTCCGAGCAGCGCCAGCTCACCGAGATGCTCAGCTACCAGGCCACGCACGACGCGCTGACCGGGCTGTGCAACCGGCGCGAGTTCGAGCGCGCCGTGCGCCGCGAGCTGCAGTCCGTCGCCAGGGGCGGGCCGCCCGCGGCGCTGCTGTACATCGACCTCGACCAGTTCAAGCTGATCAACGACACCTCCGGGCACCTGGCCGGCGACCAGCTGCTGAGCCAGCTGGCGCTGGCGATGGCCGAGCACCTGCGCGGCGACGACCTGCTGGCGCGGCTGGGCGGCGACGAGTTCGGCGTGCTCGCCCACGACGTCTCGGTCGAAAGCACGCGCGCGCTGGCCGAGCGCCTGCGCACCCGCATCGAGGGGCTGATCTACGTCTGGGAGCAGCGCTCCTACACCGTCAGCGCCAGCATCGGCGTGGTGATGGTCGATCGCCCGGGCATGACCCTGGACGACGCGCTGGCGCACGCGGATGCGGCCTGCTACATGGCCAAGGACCACGGCCGCAACCGCATCCACTTCTATTCCGCCCAGGACGACGAGACGCTGCGCCGCCGCGGCGAGATGGAATGGGCCAACCGGCTGCGCTGGGTGATCGACGAGGGCAGGCTGCTGCTCGACTACCAGGAAGTGCGGCCGCTGCAGGAACGGCCGGCGCAGGACCCGCACATCGAGCTGCTGCTGCGCCTGCGCGACGAGGACGGGCGCGTGGTGATGCCGGGCGCGTTCCTCCCCGCCGCCGAGCGCTACGGGTTGATGCCCGCGCTGGACCGCTGGGTGATCGGCGCGGCGATCGAGCATTTCGACCGCCTGCATGCCAGCGGGCGCGCGCCGGGGCGCTGCTCGATCAACCTCGCCGCGTCCACGCTCGACGACGACGGGCTCGCCGACTACGTGTTGCAGCTGATCGACCGCCATGGCGTTGCGCCGGGGCGGCTGTGCTTCGAGATCACCGAGACCGAGGCGATGCGCAACTTCGCGCGCGCGCTGCGGGTGATGGAGCGGCTGCGCGCTTTCGGCTGCCAGGTGGCGCTGGACGACTTCGGCGCCGGGATGTCCTCGTTCGGCTACCTGAAGAACCTGCCGGTGGACGTGATCAAGATCGACGGCAGCTTCATCCGCGAGCTCGACGTCGACCCGATGAGCCGCTCGATCGTCGACGCGATCACCGAGATCGGGCACCAGCGCGGCCTGGACGTGGTGGCCGAATGGGTGGCCAGCGAGGGCATCATCGACCTGCTGCGCCAGCTCGGCGTCGACTACGGCCAGGGCTTCGCGCTGCACCAGCCCGAGCGCGTGCTGTACCAGCGCGGCTGAGGCGGCGGCCGCGCCGCCGGCGACGGGTTACTCGAACTGCCCGCCGGGCGCCGCGATCCAGCGCTGCAGGCCGGCCAGCGAGGTGGCGGCGACGGCGATGAAGCGCAGGCCGATCCACGCCTGCCCCGGCGCGCTGGCGCGATCCATCCACAGCAGGTGCGCGCCGACCACGACCATGGTCGGCTCGCCCTTCTCGTTGGGCAGCGCGAACTGCAGCTGGTAGAGCGCGTCGTCCACCAGCGACTCGTTGGCGATCAGCAGCATGCCGCTCTCGGACAGGTTGCCGATCTGGCCGACCACGCGCTCGGTCATCGCGTCGGTGACCAGGATGGTGTCCGTGGCCTTGCGGCGGCGGGCGCGGCGGAACTCGTTGATCATGTCGGCTCCGGCAACTGCGCGTCGTCGCTGCGCCCGGCGAAGCTGCGCAGCGCGGAGACAGCGGCCTGCCACGCGCGGTCGACCAGGCGCCCGCGCGCGGCGGTGACGATGCGCGCCTGCCCGGACGCGATCATCCGCGAGAGGCTGTCGAGCGAATGCTCGCCCACGCGCTGGCCGCGCTGGTTGACGAACAGGGCGTTGTCGGTGACCGGGCTGAACCACGACAGCCGGCGCCGCACGACGTCGCCCTGCTGGTTGGTCACGAACTCGATCCAGGTGCCGAACGGCATCACCCGCAGCTGCTCGTAGCGGGCCTGCTCCTCGGGCGTGCGCGGCGGCAGCTTGGGGCGCTGCGCCTTTTCCGGATCCTCGCCCAGGCGCGCGCGCGCCTTGAGCTTGACCGCAAGCTCGGTGCGCGAGGCGGGATCGTCCTCGCCTTCCGGCACGCGGCTGGTGAGGCGCTGCGCGATGACGCCGGCCTCGTCGGCGTGGTAGCCGACCTGGGTCAGTGCCTGCGCGACGTGCGCGGTCAGTTCGGGATCGGCCGGTGCGTCCTCGCGGCTGCAGGCGGCGACGATCTTGCGGGTCGCCTCGACCTGCTTGCGCCACTCGTCCGAGTCCTCGCCCTGCCGCAGCAGGGTGAGGGTGAGCACGTCGGCCCAGGCCTGGGTGAGCAGCGCGCGCACGAACTTGGCCAGCCGCGTGTCGCCGATCAGCGCGTTGAGGGTCTCGCTGGCGCGCAGCTTGGCGACCTCGAGCTTCTCCTTGCCGCGCGCGGCCTCGACGTGGCGCCGTTCGAGCAGCTCGGCCTTGCGCACCTGCTCCTGCAGGTGCGTCTCGAGCTTGGCGTTGCTGGCGGCGAACACCGCCTCGTCGCCGTCGTAGTTCTCGACGACGTGGGTGACCGCCTGCTGCAGCGGCAGCAGCATCTGCGGGTCGTAGTCGTCCTTGTCCAGCCACTTGGCGGCGGACTCGGCCACCGTGTTGAGCAGCTGCCGGGCCGGATGGTGCCCGCGCACGAAGAACGCGCGGTCCTGCAGCGCCACCCGCAGCAGCGGCAGCTGCAGGCGGCGGATCAGCGCGGCCGCGGGCGCGTCGGCGCGGATCTCGCTCTCGATCTGCCCGTACAGCATCGACAGCAGCTCGAAGGTGTCGTTGTCCTTCTGCGACAGCGTCGCGCCCTGTCCGCGCTGCTGGCGGACCTGCGCCAGCAGGGTCTGCTTGATGTCCTGCAGGCCGTGCGTCGGCCCGGTCGGCGACGGCGGCTGCGCCTGCAGCGCGCCCAGCGCCTGGAACACGTCGCTGGTGCTCAGTTCCAGCCGCGGGCCGCCGGGGCGGTTGGGGCGCAGCTTGCCGATCAGCGCGCGCCGGCCCGACATCAGCTGCTGCAGCATGTCCAGCGAGGCAGCCTCGTCCTCGCCGCCGGCGTCATCGTCCGCGCCGTCCCAGGGCTCGCCCATCCATGCGGTGTGCGGGCGCTGCTGCGCCGCCAATGCCGCGGCGGCGACCGCGTCGCCCTCGCGGCGCCCGTGCATCTTGGCTTGCCGGCGCTTGCCGCGGGCATCCGGGGTGGCGGCCTCCGCGCGCTCGGCCGCCTCCTGCTGCGAGGTGGGGCGCACGCGCACCGGCACGAAGGTCAGGCCGGGCAGGACGCCGTCGGCATCCATCGCCTGGTCCAGCTTCTCGAGGATGACGGCGTAGTTCGCCATCACCTGGTGGTCGAACATCCGGTACAGCAGCAGGCGCGCCTCGTACGGCACGTGCAGGGTCTGGCTGGCGCTGCGCATCGCCCGGCACAGCGCGCGCGGGCCCAGCGGGATGCGCTCGGCGTCGAGCGCCGGGCTGCCGGCGAGCACGCCGAAGCGCTGGCCGAGCAGGTGCAGCGGCAGCGCGGCGCGCGCCTCCTGGCGGGCCGCGATCTCGCGCAGCACCGCGTCCTCGTCCATGACCTCGTCCTCGACCAGCGACAGGTTCTGGAACTTCACCGGCTTCTCGCCGGCGGCCGCCGCCTGCGCGGCCGCGTTGTTGCGGATCGTGGCCACGCCGGCCTCGAGCTCGAGCATGAAGCGCGGGATCAGGTCGGCGCGGTTCATGCGCAACGTGCGCAGGGTCTGCATGTAGCCCGATTCCGCGCCGGGGTTGCGCGCCAGGTCGGCGAGCCGGAACAGCTCCTGCTCGAACTCCTTCAGCATCGCCCCGAGGTTGTTGTCGAGCTCGACCGTGACCAGCGACAGCGCGTGCTCCAGCGCCTTGCGCACGCGCCTGGGCAAGCCGGCACTGGCGAGCGTGCGCGGCGTGGCATCGTTCGATGGCGTCGAAGCGGACATGGACTGGATTGTGCTCCCCTGCGCGCTTCTTATCACGGTCCGGGTGGCCACGGCCAGCCTACGGATTCGAAAGGCCATCGCGGCCAGCGGCGCAGGCGACGCCGGGGGACGTCCGCGCGCCGTTCAGCCCCCCCGGGCCAAGCTTCGGGGCAGCGTCGGGATCGATCCTCCAGGATCAATCCTCCAGGAACAGCGCGATCACGTCGTTGCCGAAGCGCCGGCCCAGCGCGGTCGGCCGGACCTGGCCGTCCGCCACCTCCAGCCATCCGCGCTCGCGTGCCTGGTCCAGCCCGGCCGCGATGGCCGACCGCGGCAGCCCGGTGGCGGCCTCGAACCGGTCGAGGCCGAAACCTTCCACCAGCCGCAGCGCGTTGAGCATGTACTCGAACGGCCGGCGCCCGGGCGCGATGCGCTCGTCGCCGCCGATCGCGGCCGCGCTGCCTGCGTGGGCGAGGTAGGCGACCGGGTGCTTGAGCTTCCAGCGCCGCAGGATCGCCTGCTCGGCGCCGAGGGTGAGCTTGCCGTGCGCGCCGGCGCCGATCCCGAGGTAGTCGCCGAAGCGCCAGTAGTTGAGGTTGTGCGCGCACTGGCGCCCCGGCCGCGCGTAGGCGCTGACCTCGTACTGCGCGAAGCCGGCGTCGGCGAGCAGCGCCTGGCAGCGCTCCTGCATGTCCCAGGCCAGGTCCTCGTCGGGAATGCCCTCCGGTGGCCTGGCGGCGAACACGGTGTTGGGCTCGAGCGTGAGCTGGTAGTGCGAGACGTGCGCGGGCCGCAGCGCCAGCGCGCGCTCGATGTCGGCCTCGGCCATGGCCAGGGTCTGGCCGGGCAGCGCGTACATCAGGTCGAGGTTGAAGTTGTCGTAGCCCGCGTCCTGCGCGAGCCTGACCGCGGCCTCGGCCTCGGCGCTGTCGTGGATGCGGCCCAGGCGCCGCAGCACGGCATCGTCGAAGGTCTGCACGCCGAAGCTCAGCCGGTTCACGCCGGCCGCGCGGTACTCCTCGAAGCGCCCGTGCTCGGCGGTGCCGGGATTGGTCTCCAGCGTCACCTCCAGCCCCGGCGCGAAGCGCAGCCGCGCGCTGGCGCCCTGCAGGAAGGCGTCGATCGCATCCGGCGGGAACAGGCTGGGCGTGCCGCCGCCGAAGAACACGCTGTGCACGGTGCGGCCCCAGGCCAGCGGCAGGTCGAAGTCGAGGTCGGCCAGCAGCGCCTGCACGTATTGCGCGAACGGCGCCGCGGCGCCGGCGCCGCGGTACTCATGCGAGTTGAAGTCGCAGTACGGGCACTTGCGCACGCACCAGGGCAGGTGCACGTACAGCGACAGCGGCGGCGGCGTCAGCATGGCGAGTAGGCGCCGACGCGGCGCTCGCCGACGGTGAGCGCGTCGCCACGCGCGTCGATGTCGGCGTAGCGCGGCGCGGCCGCGGCGAGGAAGGCCGCGTAGGCGGCCTCCGACGTCCAGCGGTCGATCGTGAGGTGGCGTCCGCTCTCCGGATCGCGCAGCAGTTCCGTGCCCAGGTAGCCCGCGTGTGCGCGGAACAAGGCGACCCAGTCGCCGCCGGGCCCGTACAGCGCCTCGAATGCCGCTTCGCCGCCGGCGCGGACTTCGTATTCCCAGATCACGACGTGCATGGCGGGCGGACCGGCTGCGCGCTCAAAGCTCGCCGATGCGCAGCGCCAGCGCCGCCAGCGCCCGGCCACGGTGGCTGATGCGGTTCTTGAGCGCCGGCTCGATCTCGGCCGCCGCCCTGCCGTGCTCCGGGTCGAGGAACACCGGGTCGTAGCCGAAGCCGCCGGCGCCGCGCGGCGCATGCAGGATGCGGCCGTGCCAGCTGCCTTCGGCGACCAGCGGCTGCGGGTCTTCGGCGTGGCGCAGCAGCACGACCACCGCGTGGAAGTGCGCGGTGCGGCGCTCGTCGGGCACCTCGCGCAGGGCGTCGAGCAGCTTTTCGATGTTGGCGCGCGCGTCGCCGTGCCCGCCGGCGTAGCGCGCCGAGTACAGGCCGGGCGCGCCGCCGAGCGCGTCCACGCACAGGCCCGAATCGTCGGCCAGCGCCGGCAGCCCGGTCGCGCGCGCGGCGTGGCGCGCCTTCAGCAGCGCGTTCTCGATGAAGGTCAGGCCGGTTTCCTCGATGTCGCCGACGCCCAGCTCGCCCTGTGCGGCGAGCTCGATGCCGCGTCCGCCGAGCAGCTGCTGCAGCTCGGCGAGCTTGCCGGCGTTGCCGCTGGCCAGCACCAGCTTCACCGGCGCGACGTTCATCGGCGCGGCTTTCATCGGCACGGTTCCAGCAGGTCCCAGCGGTTGCCGTACAGGTCCTCGAACACCGCGACCGTGCCGTAGTCCTCGTGCCGCGGCGCCTCGACGAAGCGCACGCCGCGCGCCAGCATCGCGGCGTGGTCGCGCGCGAAATCGTCGGTCTCGAGGAAGAAGGCCACGCGGCCGCCGGCCTGGTCGCCGACGTGCGCGCGCTGTTGCTCGTTGCCTGCCTGCGCGAGCAGCAGCGCGGTCGCGCCGCCGCGCGGCGCGACCCGCACCCAGCGCTTGCCTTCGCCGCGCGGCGCGTCCTCCAGCAGCTCGAAGCCGAGCGCGCCGGTGTACCAGGCGATGGCCTCGTCGTAGTCGGAGACGACGAGCGCGACGGTGGCGATGGACTGCGTCATGCGCGCCGGCCGGTTCGCGCTAGCGCGCCAGCGCCTCGCGCTGCATCGCCAGCAGCTCGCCGATGCCGCGCTCGGCCAGGCCGAGCAGCGCGTCGAGCTCGTCGCGGCGGAAGGCGTGGCCCTCGGCCGTGCCCTGCAGTTCGATGAAGCCGCCGCCGTCGTTCATGACCACGTTCATGTCGGTGTCGCAGTCGCTGTCCTCGGCGTAGTCGAGGTCGAGCACCGGCACGCCGCGGTAGACGCCGACCGACACCGCCGCCACCGCGCCGAACACCGGGTCCTTGCGGATCTCGTTGCGCGCGAGCAGCCAGCGCGTCGCGTCGACCAGGGCGACGTAGGCGCCGGTGATCGCGGCGGTGCGGGTGCCGCCGTCGGCCTGCAGCACGTCGCAGTCGAGCGTGATGGTGCGCTCGCCGAGCGCGCGGCGGTCGACGCAGGCGCGCAGCGCGCGCCCGACCAGGCGCTGGATCTCCAGCGTGCGCCCGCCCTGCTTGCCGCGCGCGGCCTCGCGGTCGCTGCGGCTGTGGGTGGCGCGCGGCAGCATGCCGTACTCGGCGGTCACCCAGCCCTCGCCCTTGCCGCGCAGGAACGCAGGCACGCGGTTCTCGACGCTGGCGGTGCACAGCACGCGGGTATCGCCGAAGCACACCAGCACCGAGCCTTCCGCGTGGCGCGTGTGGCCGCGCTCGATGCGCACCTCGCGCAGCTGGTCGGGCGCGCGGCCGCTGGGACGTTCGGTGGAAGGCATGCGGATGGCCGATCGAAGGGGGCGGGAATTCTACCAGCCGGCGCGGCGGCGCCGGGCGCGCGTTTTCGCCGGTGGCATACTGCGCACCCCAACCCGCCGAGCCGCCGAGCCGACGCATGATCCGCAGCATGACCGCCTTCGCCTCCGGCGAGCGCAGCACCGAATGGGGCGCGCTCGGCTGCGAGCTGCGCGCGGTCAACCACCGCTTCCTCGAGCTGGGCATCCGCCTGCCCGACGAGCTGCGGCTGCTGGAGCCGGTGCTGCGCGAGCGGGTCGCCGCGCGCCTGTCGCGCGGCAAGGTCGACCTGACCCTGCGCCTGCGCGCCGGCGAGGGCGGCGGCACGCTGCAGGTCAACGACGCGTTGCTGCAGCGGCTCGGCGCGCTCGCCAACGACCTCGACGGCCGCTTCCCGGCGCTGCGCACGCAGTTCACCGACCTGCTGCAGTTCCCCGGTGTGCTGCAGTCCAGGGCGGAGGACCCGGCCGCGCTGCAGGCCCAGGCGCTGGAACTGCTCGACGCGGTGCTCGGCGATTTCGTGGCAGCGCGCGAGCGCGAGGGCGGCAAGCTGGTGGCGGCGATCCTGGAGCGCGTCGACGGCATCGCCGCGCTCGCCGCGCAGGTGCGCGCGCTGATCCCGGCGATCCGCGCCGGCCAGCGCGCCAAGCTGGAGGCGCGCCTGGCCGACCTCGGGCAGGCCGCCGACCCGGGTCGCGTCGAGCAGGAGCTGGTGCTGTGGCTGCAGAAGCTCGACGTGGACGAGGAGCTCGACCGCCTCGACAGCCACGTCGCCGAGGTCCGCCGCGTGTTCACCCAGCGCGAACCCGTCGGCCGGCGCCTGGACTTCCTGCTGCAGGAGTTCAACCGCGAGGCCAACACCCTCGGCTCCAAGTCGGTGGACGCGCGCACCAGCAACATCGCGGTCGAGCTGAAGGTGCTGATCGACCAGGTGCGCGAGCAGGTGCAGAACATCGAATGACGCCGTGGGTGGCGATTCGTGATCGGTGACGGGTGCGCAGGCATGGGTGTTGCACGGGAGGGTTTGCTTTGACGAATCACGAATCACCGATCACCGGCCATGGCCCCATGCGCGGCACCCTCTTCATCGTCGCCGCGCCCTCGGGCGCGGGGAAATCCAGCATCGTCAACGCCTGCCTGGCGCGCGACGGCAACATCCGGCTGTCGATCTCGTTCACCTCGCGCACGCCGCGCCCGGGCGAGCGCCACGCCGAGCACTACCACTTCGTGGGCAAGGACGAGTTCCAGCGCATGATCGCCGCCGGCGACTTCTTCGAGCACGCGCTCGTGCACGACGACTGGAAGGGCACCGCGCGGCAGTCGGTCGAGCCGCAACTGGCGGCGGGCCGCGACGTGCTGCTGGAGATCGACTGGCAGGGCGCGCGCCAGGTGCGCGCGCAGGTGCCGGAGGCGGTCGGGGTGTTCATCCTGCCTCCCTCGCGCGAGGCGCTGCTCGAGCGCATGCGCAAGCGCGGGCAGGACAGCGAGGAGGTGATGGCGCGGCGCCTGGCCGCCGCGCGCGAGGAGATGTCGCACTACGACGAGTTCGACTACGTCATCGTCAACGAGGACTTCGACACCGCGGTCGCCGAAATGTGCGCGATCTTCGTCGCCAGCCGGCTGCGCCGCGAGGCCCAGGCGCAGCGCCACGCCGGACTGGTGCGGGCGCTGCTGGCGCAGGACGGCGACGACCGTAACCTGTAGGAGCGCGCCCTGGCGCGACCGCGTTCCCGGCGCAAGCGGTCGCGCCCGGGTGCGCTCCTGCGGGGCCGGAATCGGGCAGGATTCAAGGCTAACCCATTGATTTGGCAGGGACGCGCTTGCGCCCGCTTCGCGGAATCCCTATCATCCGCCTCCCCCCGTCTTTTGAGTCGACGGCCTGACCGGCCGCCGGGAGAGTTATGGCCCGCATTACCGTGGAAGACTGCCTGCAGGTGGTCGACAACCGCTTCGAGCTCGTGATGATGGCCGCCAAGCGCGCGCGCCAGCTGGCCAACGGCGTCGAGGCCCAGATCGACAACAGCGAGAACGACGACAAGCCGACCGTGCTGGCGCTGCGCGAAATCGCCGCCCGCCGCATCGACCAGCCCTACATCGACGCCGTCGACAAGGCCGAGCGCGAGCGCAAGGAGCGCGAGGCGCTGGAATGGGCCGCCGCCGAGGTGGTCGCCGACGAGGACATGTCGAAGGGCGACGACCTGTAAGGACGCGACCGGGGATCGGGAATCGAAGGGCGACACCGCCGTTCCTCCCGACCATCCAGGCTGACGCGATCATGGCGGCCCCGCAGTGCGGGGCCGCTGTTTTTTTGGCCGCTGAATGGGTGGCCGGGGTCGTTCGTTGCCGGCATGGCCGCTCCGATTCCCCGCTCCCCATTCCCCATCCCCGGCTTTTCGCCTTAGGCTCGCCATCATGACCCCCGCCGAGCCCGCCCATCTCGAGCCGACCGTCCCCGCGGACGAGTCCGTGCCCGACTACGTGCTGGAGCTGGAGCGCGCCGCCGCCTACCTGCCCGACGCGCAGCGCGCGCTGCTGCGCCGGGCCTGGGCGATCGGTGCGGCGGCGCACGCCGGCCAGCTGCGCAAGTCCGGCGAGCCCTACATCACCCACCCGGTCGCGGTGGCGCGGGTGCTGGCCGACCAGAAGGTGGACATCGAAACTCTGGTCGCGGCGATCCTGCACGACACCATCGAGGACACCCCGCTGACCCGCGCGCAGCTCGCCGCGGAGTTCGGCGAGACCGTGGCCGAGTTGGTCGACGGCGTCACCAAGCTGGACAAGCTCAAGTTCCAGGACCGCCAGGAGGCGGCGGCGGAAAGCTTCCGCAAGATGCTGCTGGCGATGGCGCGCGACCTGCGCGTGATCCTGATCAAGCTCGCCGACCGCCTGCACAACATGCGCACGCTCGGCGCGCAGACGCCGGAGGCGCGCGAGCGCATCGCCCGCGAGACGCTGGAGATCTACGCGCCGATCGCCCAGCGCCTGGGCATGAACCTGATCAAGGCCGAGCTGCAGGACCTGGGTTTCCGCGCGCTGCACCCGATCCGCCACGCGGTGCTGCTCAAGCGCATCCGCGCCCAGCCGCTGGTGCGGCGCGAGGCGCTGGCGCGGATCGAGGCACAGCTGGCGCAGAAGCTCAGCAACGAGGGCCTGCAGTTCCGGCTGGTGAGCCGGGTCAAGTCGCCGTGGAGCATCTACGGCAAGATGCAGGCGGAAGGGAAGACCTTCACCCAGGTGATGGACGTGTTCGGCTTCCGCATCATCGTGGGCAGCGTCGGCGACTGCTATCGCGCGCTGGGCGTGGTGCACTCGGTGTACAAGCCGCTGGACGGGCGCTTCCGCGACTTCATCGCCATCCCCAAGGCCAACGGCTACCAGTCGCTGCACACGGTGCTGTTCGGGCCGTACGGCTCGCCGATCGAGGTGCAGATCCGCACCCAGGAGATGGACCTGATCGCCGAGCGCGGCATCGCCGCGCACTGGGCCTACAAGCACGGCGGCGAGGCGCCCAACAGCGCGCAGGTGCGCGCGCACTCGTGGATCAGCGGGCTGCTCGAGTCGCAGCGCGGCACCGGCTCGTCGCTGGAGTTCCTGGAAAACGTCAAGGTCGACCTGTTCCCGGACGAGGTCTACCTGTTCACGCCCAAGGGCGACATCCTGGCGCTGCCGCGCAACTCCACAGCGCTGGATTTCGCCTACGCGGTGCACACCGACGTCGGCAACCAGGCGGTGGCCGCGCGCGTGGACAAGAAGCTGGTGCCGCTGCGCACCAAGCTCGCCAGCGGGCAGAAGGTCGAGGTGGTCACCGCGAAGTCGTCCAGCCCCAAGCCGCAGTGGCTGGAGTTCGTGGTCACCGGCAAGGCGCGCACCGCGATCCGCCACCAGCTCAAGCACCTGGAGCACGAGGACGCGGTGCAGCTGGGCCATCGCATGCTCGACCGCGCCCTCGAGGAACGCGGCAGCTCGTTGGAGCGCCTGCCGGCCGCGCGGCTCGAGGCCTACCTGTCGGAACTGCGCTACCCGCGCCTGGAGGAGCTGCTGGCCGACATCGCGCTGGGCAACCGCATGCCGGCGCAGGTCGCGCAGGCGCTCACGCGCGACGAAGGCGGCACGCTCGACCTGCTCGACACCGCGGCGATGCCGCGCAGCGGCGACCGCATCCTGATCACCGGCAACGAGCGCGGCATCATCACCTTCGCCTCGTGCTGCATGCCGATCCCTGGCGACGAGATCATGGGCTACCACACCACCGGCCGCGGAATCATGGTGCACCGGATGGAATGCCCGAACGTGGCCGACTACCGCAAGTCGCCCGAGCGCTGGGTGGCGATCGGCTGGGACCGCGACGTCAGCGGCGACTTTGGCGCCGCGCTCAAGGTCGAGGTGGAGAACAGCCCGGGCGTGCTGGCGCAGGTGGCCGCCGCGATCGCCGAGGCCAACTCCAACATCGACGGCGTGGAATACCTCGAGCGCGACACCAACGTCGCCACCATCCGCTTCTCGATCGAGGTGAAGGGCCGCAAGCACCTGGCGGACGTGATCCGGCGCACGCGACGGCTGCACGTGGTGCATGGGGTGCAGCGCCTCTGAGGCGTCGTGATTCCGATTGGCGATTGGTGATTCGCGGGAGCGGGGCACCGGATTGTCATCCCGAGCGCAGCGACGGATCTGCCGGGCGGGCCTCGGATCCCTCGCTGCGCTCGGGATGACAGCGAGCGTGCGATGATCCTGCCAATCACCGATCACCAATCACGGACCAGAACGCCATGCCACGCCAGCCCGTCCACACCGACAAAGCCCCCGCCGCCATCGGCCCGTATTCGCAGGCCGTGCGCGCCGGCGACACCGTCTACCTGTCCGGCCAGACCCCGATCGACCCGGCCACCGGCGACCTGGTCGCGGGCGACATCAAGGCGCAGGCGCGCCGCGCCTTCGACAACCTCAAGGCGGTGTGCGAGGCGGCCGGCGGCTCGTTCGACGACGTCGTGCGCGTGGGCCTCTACCTCACCAACCTGGGACAGTTCGCCGAGGTCAACGCGGTGATGGCCGAGTATTTCGCGCAGCCGTACCCGGCGCGCTCGACCATCGAGGTGTCGGCGCTGCCCAAGGGCGCCGCGTTCGAGGTCGATGCGGTGATGGTCGCCGCTTCCTGACAACCGCTCCGCCACGTGCTCGCGCTGCTGGTGGGAGCGGCTTCAGCCGCGAGCCGTTGGCCTGCACCTGCACCCGCCTGAGGCAAAGCTCGCGGCTGAAGCCGCTCCCACATGCGACCCCTAGAGGCCGGCTCGCATGCGGCTGGGCGTGGTGCCGGTCCAGCGCCGGAACGCGCGCCGGAACTCGCGCGCATCGCGGAAGCCCACGCGCGCGCCCACCTGCGCGATCGGTAGCGCGCCCTCGTGCAGCAGCTCGCGCGCGCGCTCGCTGCGCACCGCGTCGTGCAGCGCCTTGAAGCCCGTCCCGGCCGCGACCAGCTGGCGCCGCAGCGTGCGCTCGGTCAGGTGCAGCTCGGCGGCGACGTCGGCTAGCCGCGGGCCCTCGTGCAGGCGCGCGCGCAACAGCTGTCGCACCGCCGCGACGATCTCGCCGCCGGCGTTGCCGCGCGGCATCTGCGCCCGGCACAGCGCCAGCGCCTGCTGCGCGCTGACCGGGTTGTAGGCCGGCAGCCGGCGCGACAGCCAGGCCGCGTCGACCAGCTCGCGGTTGCGCGGCATGCCGAAGCGCACCTCGCATTCGAACAGCGCCTCGTACTCGCGCGCATACGCCGGCGCCGGGTAGGCCAGCTCCAGCCGCAGCGGCCGGAATCCCGGCCCCACCAGGCCGCGGCACACCATCAGGGTGCTGGCGAACAGCTCCTCACACAGGAATGGCAGGATCGCCTCGTCCGGCGCGCGCTGCACGGCCACCAGCGCCAGCGTGCCCGGTTCGGCCGGCTCAAGCTCCAGGTCCATCAGGCTGCCGGACACCGGCGCGTACTCCAGCCCGATCGCCACCGCGTCGCCGAAGCTGCGCGCAGTCGCCATCGCCAGTCCCAGCAGGCCGAAGTTGCCGAGCGTCTGCTGCCGCCCCAGGCGCAGGCCGACGCCCGGCCCGGGCAGGTCGCGCAGCGCGCGCTGCACGATCCGGCTGGCCTGGCGGTAGGAGACCCGCACCGAGGCATCGTCCACCTGCGCCCGCGCCAGCGGCAGGCCGGCGAACCAGTGCGCGCAGGCGATGCCCTGCTCCTCGGCCATCAGGCACAGCCCGGAGAGGATGTTGGTGGCGATGTCGGCGGTGGTCAGCCGCGGGTCGACGGCGTCGCGGTTCGTGCGCATCCGGCCAGTTTGTCCGTTTTTCCCCCCTCGAGTATGCCGCGAATGCCCTCCACCGGCGCGGCCGCGACCGTCGAGACTGTGGCCGGGAGGGCCGTCGCCACCGCGACGGCCGAGGAGGGAACGACATGAACGGGAAAATCCCCGCGCTGGCCGCCTGCGCCCTGCTGGCCGCCTGCGGCCGCGGCGGCGACCAGGCCGCGGCGCCCGCCGCCGCCGCCGGCTACCAGAAGGTGCTGCAGCAGCAGCTGCTCGATGCGAAACCCGGCGACGTGATCGAGATCCCCGCCGGCCGCCACGCCTTCGACCGCAGCCTCAGCCTGCGCGTGGACGGGGTGACGATCCGCGGCGCCGGCATGGACAAGACCGTGCTCAGCTTCAAGGGCCAGAAGACCGGCGCCGAAGGGCTGATCGTCAACGCCGACCGCTTCACCCTGGAGAACCTCGCGATCGAGGACACCCGCGGCGACGGCCTCAAGGTCAACGAGGGCGAGGACATCACCATCCGCGGCGTGCGGGTGGAGTGGACCAACGGCCCGGACACGTCCAACGGCGCCTACGGCTTGTACCCGGTGCAGACGAAGAACGTGCTGATCGAGGACTCGGTGGTGATCGGCGCGTCTGACGCCGGCATCTACGTCGGCCAGTCGCGCGACGTGGTGGTGCGCCGCAACCGCGCCGAGCGCAACGTCGCCGGCATCGAGATCGAGAACTGCATCGGCGCCGACGTCCACGACAACGTCGCGACGAACAACACCGGCGGCATCCTGGTGTTCAACATGCCCGACCTGCCGCAGCCGGGGCACACCACGCGCGTGTTCGACAACCGCATCCTGGCCAACAACACCGGCAACTTCGGCCGCAAGGGCTCGGCGGTGGCGGCGGTGCCGGCCGGCTCGGGCGTGGTGATCATGTCCAACGACGAGGTCGAGGTGTTCGGCAACGAGATCGCCGACAACAGGACCGCCAACGTGCTGATCGCCAGCCATTACTCGGCAGGCTACGACAGCAAGTACAAGCCTTCGGCGGCGTTCGATCCGTACCCGGAGAAGATCTACGTGCACGACAACCGCTTCTCCGGCGGCGGCGACTCGCCGGACGGGCTGGACCTGAAGGCGCTGAAGGTGGCGATGTTCGGATTGAACGGGCATTTCCCCGACGTGCTGTGGGACGGCTACGCCAACCCCAAGCGCGCCGAGGGTCCGCGGATCTGCATCCAGGGCGCTTCGGGCGTGCTCGACGCCGACGGGCCGAACAAGAACAGCAACCCGAAGTCGGATGCGAAGCCGTTCGACTGCCGGCTCGATCCGCTGCCGGCGGTGGAGTTGAAGCGGGTTTGAGCGCGACGATGCCCCGTGGCACGGCGATGCTCCTTCTGGCGATGACGCTGGTCGCGGGTTGCGCCCGCACGCCGCCACCGGTCGCCTTCCACGCCGACGGCTATCCGTCGAAGCTCGACGACTGGCACGTCGTCCACGGCGACGGCAAGACGCTTTCGCTCAACGCCGGCGTCGTGCCGTTCGACCTCAACACGCCGCTGTTCAGCGACTACGCGCACAAGCTGCGCACGGTGTGGATGCCCGCGGGCACGTCGGCGCGCTACCAGCCGCGCGAGGCCTTCGACTTCCCGGTCGGCACCATCCTGAGCAAGACCTTCTTCTACCCGAAGGCCGGCGCGGCCGGCGAAGTCAGGCGCACCGACGACACCTCGCGCGACCGCGCCGGCGAGGGCCTGGACCTGCGCAACGTGCGCATGGTCGAGACCCGGCTGCTGGTGCATCGCGCGCAGGGCTGGGTCGCGCTGGCCTACGTCTGGAACGACGCCCAGACCGAGGCCACGCTCGAGCGCACCGGCGCCAGCGTGCCGCTGCGGCTGGTCGCCGACGACGGCGGCCGCGAGGACTTCACCTACCAGGTGCCGGACCAGAACCAGTGCGCCGGCTGCCACGCCAGCAACAACACCACGCGCCGGATCGTCCCGCTGGGCCCCAAGGCGCGACACCTGAACCGCGAATACGCCTATGCCGGCGGCAGCGGGAACCAGCTCGCGCACCTCTCGCGCATCGGCTACCTGCGCGGCGTGCCGGCCGCCGGCGTGCCGCGCAACGCCGACTGGCGCGACGCCGCGCATGCCAGCCTGGAAAGCCGCGCGCGCGCCTACCTCGACATCAACTGCGGCCACTGCCACAACCCGCGGGGGCCGGCCGACACTTCGGGCCTGTGGCTGGACGCGTTCGACCACGACCCGCGCCACCTGGGCCTGTGCAAGCCGCCGGTGGCGGCCGGGCAGGGCACCGGCGGGCACCGCTTCGGTATCGTGCCGGGCAAGCCCGGCGAATCGATCCTCGCCTTCCGCATGGACAGCGACGATCCGGGGGTGATGATGCCCGAGCTCGGGCGCGACGTGGTCCACCGCGAAGGCGTGGAACTGGTCCGCGCGTGGATCGCCGCGATGGAAGGGGATTGCAACGACGCTTGAACCGGGCGCGCCCGCGCGCCCATGCGAACACGACAACGACCGAAAACGGGGAAGGGGAGAACGCGATGTCGCCGAAGCAACGGATCCTGTGTACCTGCCTGCGCCGCGCCCTGCTGGGCGCCTGCGCCGCGCCGCTGGTGGCCTGGGCGCAGCAGTCGCCGCCCGCGCCCGCACCACCGCCCGACGCGCCGGCCGCGCAGGCGCGCGACGACGCGCTCACGCTCGACCGCATCGTCGTCACCGCGCAGAGCCGCGAGCAGGAGCTGCAGGACGTGCCGATCGCGCTGCAGGTTGTCGACAGCCAGCTGATCGACGACGTCGCCGCCGAGGACCTGGGCGACCTCGACAGCTTCGTCCCCGGCCTGGTGGTCGACAGCCAGCAGCCGACCCAGCCCAGCTTCCAGCTGCGCGGCATCAGCACCGACGACTTCGGCATCGGCACCGACCCGGCGGTGGGCGTCTACGTCGACGGCGTCTACGCCGGCCGCGGCGGCGGCGTGCTGCTGCCGTTCACCGACGTCGAGCGGATCGAGATCCTCAAGGGTCCGCAGGGCACGCTGTTCGGACGCAACACCGCGGCCGGCGCGATCTCGATCATCACCCGCAAGCCCGGCAACGAGCAGGAGGCGCGCGCGAAGCTGCGCCTGGGCAACGACGGCAAGCAGTACTTCGAGGGGATGCTGAACCAGCCGGTCGGCGATGACGCGGCGTTCCGCATCAACGGCCTGTTCAACCACGGCGACGGCTGGCTGCGCGACGCGGTGACCGGCGAGGAGCTCAATCCCGAGAACAACTGGGCCACGCGCGCCGCCTTCCGCACCCGCCTGGGCGACGACACCAGCGCGCTGGTGAGCTGGGACCACGAAAGCCTCGACCAGCGCGCGCAGGCCACCACCGGCATCGTCGCGCTGCCGCCGGCGCCGGGCATCCCGGCGCTGCCGGTCGACGAAGCGGCCTACCTCGACCCGCGCGAGATCCCCACCGTCACCGACGCCGACGGCAGCAGCGAGACGCGCCGCTTCGACGGACTCACCCTGATCGTCGACCACGCCTTCGACTGGGCCAGCCTGACCTCGACCACGTCCTGGCGCGACTACGACTCGGCCAATGCCGGCGTCGACGAGGACGGCACCAACCGCCGCGACCTGTACATCGACTCCACCAACACCGAGAGCAACACCAGCTTCTACCAGGAGTTCAGGTTCAACGGCAGCAGCGAGCAGCTGGACTGGGTGGCCGGCGCCAGCTACTTCCAGGAGACCGCCGACCAGACCAGTGAGGTCAACACCTACACCGATACGGTCGACACCATCGTGCGTAACCTCGGCATGGGGCTGCCGCCGCAGGTCGACCCGCAGGGACGGCTGTTCGGTTTCGTCAGCGACGTGGCGGCCGCGAACGGGATCCCGCTGAGCCTGATGGGCCACCGCTGGAACGAGAAGTTCGTCAACAGCCTCGATACCAAGGCCTATGCGCTGTTCGGCGACGTGATCTGGCACGCCACCGACCGCCTCAACCTCACCGCCGGCCTGCGCTACACCCGCGACGAGAAGGACTTCACCTGGTTCAACGACCACCGCTCGGCGCCGACCCTGGACGCGACGCTGGCGCAGCTCGACGCACTCGGCTTCTTCGCCGCGCTCAACGCGATGGGACTGCCGCTGACGCCGGACAGCTTCATGTTCGACGTCGCCTTCATCGACCCGCCGGCGATGCTCAACAAGGGCGTGCGGAACAAGGCCTCGAAGTCCTGGACCGACTTGTCGCCGCGCTTCGTCGTCGACTACCACTTCGACGACGACACCATGGGCTACGCCTCGCTGGCCAAGGGCTACAAGGCCGGCGGCTTCAACGCGCTGCAGATCGGCAGCGAGTTCGACAACGAGGACGTGTGGAACTTCGAGACCGGCATCAAGCAGGCCTTCCCCGAGGCCCGCATCGCCTACAACGCCTCGGCCTACTACTACGTCTACGACAACCGCCAGGCGGTGCGGCTGGACATGACCACGACCATCCCGCGCTTCGTGGTCGACACCTCGGACCTGGAGGCCTGGGGCGTGGATTTCGACGCGCGCTGGCAGGCCACCGACGGCCTCGCGCTCGACTTCAACGCCGGCTACATCGATTCGACCTACAAGGACTACGTCACGCCGGAAGGCATCGACGTCAGCGGCCAGCCGACCGGCATCCCGAAGTGGTCGGCCGCGGTCGGCATCGACTACCTGTGGCGGATGAACGACGCCGGCGACCTGCGCTTCACCCTGCGCCACGCCTACCGCGGGCCGACCCGCTGCAGCGACGAATCGCAGTCGCAGGGCACCTGCGGCATCAGCGACGCGCTCGACCTGGGCGAGTCGCAGCAGCTCACCAACGCGCGCATCGCCTGGACCTCGGCGCTGGGCCACTGGACCTGGGCGCTGTACGGCCGCAACCTGTTCGACCACCAGTACATCAACTCGCTGGGCACCTACGGCAAGACCGTGCTCGGCACGGTCGGCGCGCGCGTCACCGAGCCGCGCACCTACGGCGTGGAAGTCGGGGTGAAGTTCTGAGTCGCTGCGGCCGCGGCGGCGTGCGCGCCGTCGTGGCCTGCCCTGCGCTCAGTCCCGGGTCGGCGACGGCGGCACGTACTCGGAGCCTTCCTCGCGGTCGCGGTACAGCGCGGCGCGCACCAGCAGCATCAGCGTGATCGGGGTGGTCGCGGTGAGGAACACCCCGATCAGTACTTCGTGGAAGACCGGCCTTTCCTGCAGCACCGAGAAGCAGGTGATCGATCCGGCCAGCACCAGGAACGTGCCCAGCGTCGTGCCCAGCGTGGGCGCGTGCACGCGCTGGTAGAAGTTCTTCAGCCGCAGCAGGCCCAGCGAGCCGACGAAGGCCATCAGCGCGCCGCCGAGCACCAGCACCGCGACCACGATCGCCGCCCACGGCGGCAGGGCGTCGAGATGGCTCATTCGATCACCTCCCCGCGCATCAGGAACTTCGCCAGCGCCATGGAGCTGGCGAAGCCCAGCAGGGCGATGACCAGCCCGGCCTCGACGTAGAGCACGCTGCCGGTGCGGATGCCGATGGTGAGGAGCAGGATCATCGCGTTCACGTATAGCGCGTCCAGCGCGACCACGCGGTCCTGCGCGCGCGGGCCGCGCGCCATGCGCACGATCGAGAATCCCATCGCGAGCAGCAACAGCACCTGCGCCAGCAGGATCGCGGCCGCCAGCAGGTCATGGCTCATTGGAAGATCTCCAGCAGGGGGCGCTCGTAGCGCCGTTGGATCGTGTCGATCCACGCCTGCTCGTCGACCAGGTCGAGCACGTGGATCAGCAGCACGTTCCCGGCCGGGTCGTAGCTGACCCAGATCGTGCCGGGCGTGGAGGTGATGATGCAGGCCAGCACCGCCAGGCCATGGTGGTCGGTCAGCGCCAGCGGGATGGGGACGAAGCCCGAGCGCGCGCTGCGCGCGCCGCGCAGGATGAGCCGGGCGACGGCGAAGTTCGAGCGCACGATGTCGAACAGCACCCGCAGCAGCAGCCGCGCCGCCAACGGATAGTTGCGCACGCGCGCCGCGGGCGTGCCCAGCATCCCGAACACCCTTCCCAGCAGCAGCCCGAGCACGGCGCCGAGCAGGAGCGTGCCCGGCGACAGGCTCTGGTTGAGCACCATCCACAGCGCCGCGAGCACGCCGGACAGCAGCGGATGCGGCAGCCAGCGCCGGATCATGGCCCGGCCCCTTCCGGCGACAGCACGCCGTGCACGTAGTTGCCCGGGTCGTGCAGCTGGCGCGCGGCGGCTTCCAGGTATCCCAATGGCGCCTGGCCCGCGACGGTCAGCAGCAGGCACAGGCCGAGCAGCAGCACGATGGCGCCGACCTCGGTGACGCGCGCCTGCGGGAAGCTGCGGTCCGGGTCCGCCCAGAAGATCTGGATGCCGGCGCGGCACATCGCGACCACCGTGCAGAAGCCGGCGACGATGACCAGCGCGAACAGCGCATGCGCGCCCGCCCGCGGCGCGCCGTCGAGCATCGGCGCGAGCATCGCGAACTTGGCCAGGAAGCCCGACAGCGGCGGCAGCCCGGCCAGCAGCAGCGCGCAGGCGAGGAAGCTCACCGCCAGCATCGCGACCGGCGCTGGGATCACGGTGCGGCTCTCGTCCTCGTCCGCGTACAGCTCGTGGCCGCGCGCATCGCTCCCCGCCGGCTCGTAGGGCTCGAGCGCCAGCGCGTCGTCGGCCTCGTCGTCGCCGCCATCGGGCGTGAGCAGCCCGGCGACCAGGAAGAAGGTGGCGATGCCGAGCGTGGAGACCACCAGGTATGCGAGCGCGCCGGCGGTGACCGCCGGTTGCTGCAGCCCGACCGCGCCCAGCAGGGTGCCCGAGGAGATCACCACGTTGTAGCCGGCCAGCTTGCCCAGGTCGCGCGCGCCGAGCATGCCGATCACACCGGCGACGATCGTGGCGATGCCGCCCCACAGCATCCAGTCGCTGCCGAAGCCGCTGGACGCGGGCCCTGCGCCGTCGCCGAACAGCAGCAGGCCCAGGCGCAGCAGCACGTAGATGCCGACCTTGGTCATCAGCGCGAACATCGCCGCCACCGCCGGCGCCGAGGCCGCGTAGGTGCGCGGCAGCCAGAAGCCGAGCGGCCACATCGCGGTCTTGACCAGGAACGCGATGCCCAGGATCGCGGCGCCCGCGTGCAGCAGCGCGCGGGTGTTCTCCGGCACGGCGGGGATGAGCTCGGCGAGCGCCGCCATGTTGAGCGTGCCGGTGACGCCGAACACCAGGCTCACGCCGAGCAGGAACAGCATCGACGCGGTCAGGTTGACTGCGACGTAGTGCAGGCCGGCGCTCACCCGCCGCGCGCCCGAGCCGTGCAGCGCCAGCCCGTAGGACGCGGCCAGCAGCACTTCGAAGAACACGAACAGGTTGAACAGGTCGCCGGTCAGGAACGCACCGTTGAGCCCCATCAGCAGGAACTGGAACAGCGGCTGGAAATAGTGGCCGCGCTGCTGCCAGCGGCCCAGCGCGGCCGGCAGCGCCGCCAGCGCCACCACGGCCGTCAGCAGCAGCATCAGCGCCGACAGCCGGTCGCCCACCAGCACGATGCCGAAGCGCGCCGGCCAGTCGCCGAGGCGGTAGACCGCGGTCGTCGCCCCGCCGCCGGCCCGGCCTGCGGCATCGAGCAGCAGCATCGTCGCCAGCGCCACCAGCGCCAGGCACGAGGCCAGGCTCAATCCGGCCACTAGGCGCTGGCGGCGTTCGCCGGCCAGCAGCTGCAGCGCGGCCACCGCCAGCGGCAGCACGATGGGGGCGACGAGCAGGTGCTGGCTCACGGCGTGCCGTCCGCGCCGTCGACGTGGTCGTTGCCGTTGAGCCCGCGCGAGGTCAGCAGCACCACCAGGAACAGCGCCGTGGTGGCGAAGCCGATCACGATCGCGGTCAGCACCAGCGCCTGCGGCAGCGGGTCGGCGTACTTCGAGATGTCCCCGGCGGCCTCGCGCAGCACCGGGTCGGCGCCGGTGCGCAGGCCGCCGATGGAGAAGATGAACAGGTTCACCGCGTAGGAGACCAGCGTCAGCCCGATGATCACCTGGAAGGTGCGTGGCCGCAGCAGCAGCCACGTCCCCGACGCGGCCAGGATCCCGATGGCGATCGCCAGCACGAGTTCCATCAGCCGTTCTCCTCCGGTTCGATCGTGCCCTGCGCCGTGACGATGGTGGCCGCGCGCGGCCGCCGCAGCGACTGGTGCGCCAGCGCCACCAGCATCAGCGTGGTGGCGCCGACCACCAGGCAGAACACGCCCAGGTCGAACAGCACCGCCGTGGCCAGCGGGATGCGGCCGAGCAGCGGCAGGTCCGCGTACTGGAAATGCGAGGTCAGGAACGGATGCCCGAACAGCAGCGACCCCAGCCCCGTGCCCACCGCCAGCAGCAGCCCGGCGCCGATCCAGCGCACCGGCTGCACGCGCAGGTGCGCCTCCACCCAGCGCGCGCCGCGCGCCATGTACAGCAGGATCAGCGCCACAGAGGCGGTGATGCCCGCGGAAAACCCGCCGCCGGGCAGGTCGTGGCCGCGCAGGAACAGGTGCACGCCGAACAGCAGGATCACCGGGAACATGAGCTTGACGATCAGGCCCGGGATCATCAGGTAGTCGGCCGCCGACTGGTCGATGGCGCGGCCGGAGCCGGCCGGGTCCTGCACCGACCCGCGGCGTTGCCGGCGCAGCGCATTGATGCTTTCGGCCGCCGGCCGAAAGCGCCGCAGCAGCACGAACACCGTCAGCGCCACGATCGCCAGCACGCAGATCTCGCCCAGCGTGTCGAAGCCGCGGAAGTCGACCAGGATCACGTTCACCACGTTGCGGCCGCCGCCCTCGGCGTAGGCGCGCTCGAGGAAGAAGCGCGAGATCGAATCCGCCACCGGGTGCGTCATCGTCGCGTACGCCAGGCTGGCCACGCCCGCGCCGACGACGATCGCCAGCAGCAGGTCGCGCCAGCGCTTGATGCGCGCGCGCGGCGACTCCGGCGACAGGCCCTGGATGCGCTTGGGCAGCCAGCGCAGGCCCAGCAGGATCAGGATCGTGGTCACCACCTCCACCAGCAGCTGGGTGGCGGCCAGGTCCGGCGCCGACAGCCACACGAAGCTCACGCACGACACCAGCCCGGCGCCGCCGGTGAGCACCAGCGCGGCCAGGCGATGGAACTTGGCCTGCGTCGCCGCGCCGATCGCGCACGCCGCGCCCAGCAGCCACAGCAGCGCGAAGGCCGGGTCGATGCCGTCCCAGCGCGGCGCCGCGGCGTCGAACGGCGCGGTGGACGCGGCGAGCGCGCCGGCCACCAGCGCGGCCAGCACGACCAGCAGCAGCTGCGGCTGCAGCCGGTGGTCCGGGAAGAAGCGCGCCAGCCGCGCCGGCAGGTCGACGGTGAGGGCGGCCAGCGCGTGCTCGAACAGCCGCCGGCCGCTGATCCGGCCGATCAGGGGCGCGCGCTCGCAGCGCCTGAAGTACCCGAGCAGCGCCACGTACAGCAGGCAGCCGGCGACGAAGGCGACGATGCTCATCTGCAACGGCGCGGTCCATCCGTGCCAGACGGACAGGCTGTAGTCCGGCATCCGCGCGCCCAGCACCGACTGCGCCGCGGCCGCCAGCGACGGCCCGATCACCTGCGCTGGCAGGATGCCCACCAGCAGGCAGGCCAGCGCCAGCAGCCCGATCGGCACGCGCATCCAGCGCGGCGGCTCGTGCGGCTCGCGCGGCAGTTGTGCCGGCACCGGGCCGAAGAACACCCCGCGCACGAAGCGCAGCGAATAGGTCACGCCGAACGTGCTGGCCGCGACCGCCAGCAGCACCGGCACCGCGTCGGCCAGCATCCCGCGCTGCGCCGCCAGCGTTTCGGCGAAGAACATCTCCTTCGACAGGAAGCCGTTGAGCAGCGGCACGCCCGCCATCGCCGCCGCGGCGACCACCGCCAGCGTCGCGGTGATCGGCATGGCGTGGCGCAGGCCGCCGAGCTGGCGCAGGTCGCGCGTGCCGGCCTCGTGGTCCACCGCGCCCGCGGCCATGAACAGCGAGGCCTTGAAGGTGGCGTGGTTGACGATGTGGAAGATCGCCGCCACCACGCCCAGCGGGCTGCCCAGGCCGACCAGCATCGTGATCAGGCCCAGGTGGCTGATCGTCGAATACGCCAGCACCGCCTTGAGGTCCTGCTGGAAGATCGCCGCGTACGCGCCCAGCAGCAGCGTCGCCAGACCGGCGCCGCAGACGATCCAGAACCACTGCTCGGTGCCCGCGAGCACCGGCCAGAAGCGCACCAGCAGGAACACGCCGGCCTTCACCATCGTCGCCGAGTGCAGGTAGGCCGACACCGGCGTCGGCGCCGACATCGCCTGCGGCAGCCAGAAGTGGAACGGGAACTGCGCGCTCTTGGTCAGCGCGCCCAGCAGCACCAGCACCAGCGCCGGCGTGTACAGCGCGTGCCCGCGCACGAGGTCGCCGGCGGCGAGGATCGCGTCGAGGTCGTAGCTGCCCACGATGCGGCCGAGCAGCAGCACGCCCGCCAGCAGGCACAGGCCGCCGCCGGAGGTGACCACCAGCGCCATCCGCGCGCCGTCGCGCGCCGACGCGCCGTGGTGCCAGTAGCCGATCAGCAGGAACGACAGCAGGCTGGTCAGTTCCCAGAAGAACACCAGCTGCACCACGTTGCCGGACATCACGATGCCCAGCATCGCGCCCATGAACGCCAGCAGCAGCGCAAAGAAGCGCGACAGCGGATCGTCGGCCGGCATGTAGTAGCGCGCGTAGACGCCCACCAGCATGCCGATGCCGCACACCAGCAGCATGAACAGCCACGCGAAGCCGTCCACGCGCAGCGTGAACTCCAGGCCCAGCGACGGCGCCCACGCGAACGCATGGCGCAGCACGCCGCCGCCCGCGACCGCCGGATGCAGCCAGAGCGTCAGCAGCAGGCAGGCCAGCGCAGTGCCGACCATCAGCCAGGCCGCGGCATCGCGGCTTCGCCCGCGCAGCGCGAACACGCCGATGGCGGCCACGAACGGCAACCAGAGGATGGCGCTTGGCACGGCGTGGTCAGGCATCGCGGCTCGACGTGGAGGGCCTGGCGCGCCGCGCGGAGCGCCGTGGCGCGACCGGCGCACGCATGCGCGGCGCGGGGCCTGCCGAGGTGCGACCAAGCGGGCGGCCCCCGATTCTATACGGCGGCAGTCGCCACCGTGCGGCGATTGTGCAATGGTGGGCCCGGTCTTCGCGGCGGTTCCGAACGGAGGTCATGCATGGGCGATGCCGATCCGGGCCGGCTGGACAGGATCCTGCTGGCGACCGACCTCAGCGCGCGCTGCGATCGCGCGCTCGACCGCGCCGTGCAGCTCGCCGCGCAGTGGCAGGCCACGCTGCTGGTGGTGCACGCGGTGCGGCGCGAGCGCGGCGTCCGCCGGCATGGCGGCGACGGCGCGCCGGCGCGGCTCGCGGCCGATCCGCTGGAGGCGATCCGGCAGCGCGTCGAACGCGACCTGGGCGACGACGTCGCTGCCGCCGACATCCACGTCGAGGAAGGCGAGCCGGCCGACGTGATCCTCGACGTGGCCGCGCGCGAGCGCTGCGGCCTGGTCGTGCTGGGCGACGCGCGCGAGGCGCCGGCGGCACGCCTGCATGGCGGCACCATCGATGCCCTGCTGCGCAGGTCGCCCGGCTCGCTGCTGGTCGTCAAGCGGCGCCCGCGCGGCGCCTACCGGCGCGTGCTGGTGGGCACCGACCTCACGCCCGAATCCATGCACGGCCTGGACACCGCCGCGGCGCTGTTCCCGCAGGCCGCGTTCACGCTGCTGCACGCGCTCGACATCCCGTACGAATCGCTCTGGCTCGACGAGGCGCGCCGCGACGAGCTCGTGCGCATGGAGGCCGCCACCATCGAGGCCTTCGCGGACCGCGCGCGCCTGCCCGCGGAGCTGCGGCGGGGCATGCAGCTGACGGTCGAGCACGGCCATCCCGAAGCCATGCTGCGCAAGCGCGCGCTGGAGCGCGACCACGACCTCACCGTGATCGGCGCGTTCCGCCGCGGGCTCGCCTTCCACCTGCTGGTCGGCGGCACCACGAGCCGGATCGTGCAGGCCGCGCCCACCGACGTGCTGGTGGTGCGCGCGCCGGCGTCGCCCGGCGAGCGCGGATCCGGCGATGCCTGAAGGCGGCCACACGGCGCTTCGATGAGGTTGCGTTTGCGCCGAGCGCCGGCGCGTGGCGGGCCGGCGAAGCCGCGGTTCCGCACGCGACGCGCACGACGGCGTCTGCGCGGATCAGGGAATCCCGACGCGCCGGCCCGGGCAACACCGGCCCCGCGCCGCGCGCCGGCGGGGTTCTTGTTTGCGTTGCATCCGGGCATCCTTGTGCGATGCCTGCGCCTTCCACGCCTGCGGCCACCGATCCCGCGCACCTGCCGCTGTCCGGACTGCCCGGCGTCGGCCCGCGGGTGGCGGAGAAGTTCGCCGCGCGCGGCCTGGCGACGCTGCAGGACCTGTGGCTGCTGCTGCCGCGTCAGTACGAGGACCGCACCCGGATCGCGCCGATCCGCGGCCTGCAGGCGGGCGTGCCGGTGCAGGTCGAGGGCGTGGTCGAGGCGGTCGAGCGCGGCTTCCGCTACCGCCCGCTGCTGCGGGTGGCGATCGGCGACGACTCCAATGCCACCTTGGTGCTGCGCTTCTTCCATTTCCGCGCCGCGCAGGTCGCGCAGTTCGCGCCCGGCGCGCGGGTGCGCTGCTACGGCACGCCGCGGCTGGGGCAGCACGGCCTGGAGATCGTGCATCCGAGCTACCGCGTGCTCGGCGAAGGCGAGGCCGGCGCGCTCGACGACAGCCTCGACCCGGTCTACCCGGCGATCGAAGGCATCGGCCCGGCCACGCTGCGCAAGCTGATCCGGCAGGCGCTCGAGCGCCTGCCCGCGGACGACGCGCTCGAGCTGCTGCCGCGCGAGTGGCTGCAGCGCCGCGACCTGCCGGCGCTGCGCGACGCGCTGCTGGCGATGCACCGCCCGCCGCTCGGCGCCGACGTCGCCGCGCTGGTCGCCGGCACCCATCCCGCGCAGCGCCGCCTGGCGCTGGAGGAACTGCTCGCGCACCACCTGAGCCTGCGCCGCCAGCGCATCGCGCTGCAGGCCCAGGCCGCGCCCGCGCTGCGCGACGCGGCGCTGGCGTCGCGCCTGCGCGCGTCGCTGCCGTTCGCGCTGACCGGCGCGCAGCAGCGCGTGTTCGACCAGGTGCGCGAGGACCTTGCGAAGCCGGTGCCGATGCTGCGGCTGGTGCAGGGCGACGTGGGCAGCGGCAAGACCGTGGTCGCGGCGCTGGCGGCGATGCTGGCGGTCGCCGAAGGCCGCCAGGCGGCGCTGATGGCGCCGACCGAGCTGCTCGCCGAGCAGCACATGGCCAACCTGCGCGCCTGGCTGGAGCCGCTGGGCGTGCGCGTCGCCTGGCTGGCCGGCAAGGTCACCGGCCGCGCGCGCGTCGCGGCGCTGGCGCAGGTCGCCGACGGCCAGGCGCAGGTGGTCGTGGGCACGCACGCGTTGATGCAGGAGGGCGTCGCCTTCCGCGACCTCGCGCTGGCGATCGTCGACGAGCAGCACCGCTTCGGCGTGCACCAGCGGCTGGCGCTGCGCGACAAGGGCGGCGAGGGCGGCCGCGTCCCGCACCAGCTGGTGATGACCGCCACCCCCATCCCGCGCACGCTGGCGATGGCCGCCTACGCCGACCTCGACGTGTCCGCGATCGACGAGCTGCCGCCCGGGCGCACGCCGGTGCAGACCGTGGTGCTGGGCGCGGCGCGCCGGCCGGAACTGGTCGAGCGCATCCGCGCCGCCTGCGCCGAGGGGCGGCAGGCGTACTGGGTGTGCACGCTGATCGACGATTCCGACGAAGTGGTCGCGCAGGCCGCGCAGGGCACGTTCGAATCGCTGTCGGCGGCGCTGCCGGAGTTGCGCGTCGGCCTGGTGCACGGGCGCATGAAGCCCGCGCAGAAGCAGGCGGCGATGCGTGCGTTCAAGGCCGGCGAGCTCGACCTGCTGGTCGCGACCACGGTGATCGAGGTCGGCGTCGATGTGCCGAACGCCTCGCTGATGATCGTCGAGAACGCCGAGCGCCTCGGCCTCGCCCAGCTGCACCAGCTGCGCGGCCGCGTGGGCCGCGGCAGCGCCGCCTCGACCTGCGTGCTGCTGTACCAGCCACCGCTCTCGCAGATGGCGCGGCAGCGGCTGGAAACGATGCGCGAGACCGGCGACGGCTTCGTCATCGCCGAGAAGGACCTCGAGCTGCGCGGCCCGGGCGAGCTGCTGGGCACGCGCCAGACCGGGCTGGCGGCGTTCCGCGTCGCCGACCTGGCGCGCGACGCCGACCTGCTGCCGCTGGTGCACGCGCTCGGCGAGCGCCTGCAGCGCGAGGCGCCGACGCTGGCCGACCGGCTGGTGGAGCGCTGGATCGGCGGCGCGGCGCGCTACGCCTCGGCCTAGCGAGCCCCCGGGCGCTGTCGTTGCGGCGCAGCGGGTCATGCCGGGCGCAGCACGCCGGCTCCTCGCTGCGCGCGGAGTGACGAACGAGGCCATTCGGCGTTTCCCCGGGCGGCGGCAAGCCCGGGGTTTCGCCGCGCCCCCAGGGGTGCCACACTCGCGCGCCGACCCGGGCAACCCGCATGACCGAGAAGATTCCGCTGCTGGTCGACACCGATCCGGGCGTCGACGATGCGCTCGCGCTGCTGATGGCCTTCGCCGATCCCCGCCACGAGCTGGTCGGCCTCACCATCGTCGCCGGCAACGTCGGCCTGCGGCACACCGTCGCCAACGCGCTGAAGCTGTGCGAGGTCGCGGGCCGCGGCGACATTCCGGTGTTCGCCGGCGCGCAGGCGCCGCTGCTGCATCCCGCGCCCGACGCCGCCTATGTACACGGTCAAGACGGCTTCGGCGACGTGGGCTATGTGCCTGCGGCGCGGCCGCCCGAGGCCGAGCACGCGGCGCGGGCGATCCTGCGCCTGTCGCACGAACACGCCGGCAGGCTGGTGCTGGTCGCGCTCGGCCCGCTGACCAACCTGGCGCTCGCGCTCAAGCTCGACCCGAGCCTGCCCCGGCGCATCGCCCGGCTGGTGGTGATGGGCGGCGCGGTCACCGGCCACGGCAACATCACGCCGGTGGCGGAGTTCAACGTCTACTTCGATCCCGAGGCCGCGCACATCGTGTTCGAGGCCTTCGAGCGCTTCGACCTGTCCGACTGGGAGGCGACCATCGCCCACGGCCTGCACCACGGCCGGGTGGTCGAATGGCTGGGCGCCGGCGGCGACGTCGCGGCGTTCTACGCCGGCATCTCGCGCAAGACCCGGGAATGGTCGGCCGACCGGCGCGGCGATCATTGGCACTCGGCCGATGGCCTGGCGATGGCCTGGGCGCTGCGCCCGGAAGGGGCCATCGAGGCGGTGGAGCGGCCGTTGGCGGTCGCCCTGGGCGATTCGGCCGCCCGCGGCGCCACGATCGTCGACTGGCAGCGCCAGACGGGTCGGCCGGACCGGGCCCGGATCCTGCTGCGCTACGACCAGGCGGGCTTCGAGGCGCTGGTCCGCGGGGCGCTTTCGGCGGGGTGAGTCCGGCTTGCGCCGAGCGGCCGGCGCGGGCTAGAATGCCGCTCTTGTCCCCAGCAGAACCGGTGCCGCCATGAAGGCCGACATCCATCCCCAGTACAACGAAGTCGTGTTCCAGGACGTGACTTCCGACTTCAAGTTCCTGACCCGCTCGACCCTTGGCAGCAAGGAGACGATCAAGTGGGAGGACGGCAACGAATACCCGCTGATCAAGATCGAGATCTCCTCGGCGACGCATCCGTTCTACACCGGCCAGAACAAGATCATGGACACCAGCGGCCGCGTGGACAAGTTCCGCAAGCGCTACGCCAAGTAAGCGCGAGACCGCGATCGCGCACGACGGCCGCCGATGGGCGGCCGTTTTCGTTTGCGCGGCGCGGGCCGGAACGCTGCGTGCCGCGCTGCAGGCCCGGGCCGCCGGGCGCCCGTCCGGCGACGGTGTGAGATAATTGCTGCATCGCGGCAAGCCGCCGATTCCGTCCACCGTGCGCCCAGGGCGCCGGGCCACGAGGAGTGCATCAGTGTCCGAACCATCCGCCATCGACCAAGTCACGCTCACCGCGGGCGACAAGCAGGTCGCGCTGCCCGTGCTGCGCGGCACGCTCGGCAACCCCTGCGTCGACATCGCCCGGCTGCCGAAGGAAACCGGCTGCTTCACCTACGACCCGGGCTTCACCGCGACCGCCTCGTGCCGCTCGGCGATCACCTACATCGACGGCGACGCTGGCGTGCTGCTGTACCGCGGCTACCCGATCGAGCAGCTGGCCAAGCATTCGAGCTTCCTCGAGGTCGCCTACCTGCTGATGCACGGCGAGCTGCCGAGCAAGCAGGAGTTCACCGCATTCGACCACGAGATCACCCACCACACGATGCTGCACGAGGCCTTCAAGGGCTTCCTCGGCGGCTTCCGCCACGACGCGCACCCGATGTCGATGCTGGTCGGGATGCTCGGCTCGATGGCGAGCTTCTACCACAACGATCTCGACTACGACGATCCTGCGCAGCGCCAGCTCGCCGCGATCCGCCTGATCGCCAAGGTGCCGACCATCGCCGCCGCCTGCCACCGCTATTCGGTCGGCTGGCCGCTGCGCTACCCGCGCAACAACGTCGAGTACGTCGAGCGTTTCCTGCGCATGATGTTCGAGGTCCCGAGCGAGCCGCTCGCGCTCAACCCGGTCGCGGCCAAGGCGCTCGACCTGTTGTTCATCCTGCACGCCGACCACGAGCAGAACGCCTCGACGTCGACGGTGCGCCTGGTCGGTTCCACCGGCGCCAACCCCTACGCGTGCATCGCCGCCGGCGTGGCCGCGCTGTGGGGCCCGGCGCACGGCGGCGCCAACGAGGCCGTGCTGAAGATGCTCGCCGAGATCGGCGACGCGAAGAACGTGCAGTCGGCGGTCGACAAGGCCAAGGACAAGGAGTCCGGCTTCCGCCTGATGGGCTTCGGCCACCGCGTCTACAAGAACTTCGACCCGCGCGCCAAGATCATCCGCGAGATGTGCCACAAGGTGCTCGACGAGCTGGGCGTCGACGACCCGATGCTGGAAGTGGCGATGCGGCTCGAGGAAGCGGCGCTCAAGGATGACTATTTCGTGCAGCGCAAGCTGTACCCGAACGTCGACTTCTACTCCGGCATCATCTACAAGGCGCTGAAGATCCCGACCGAGATGTTCACGGTCATGTTCGCGATCGCGCGCACCGCCGGCTGGGTCGCCCACTGGCTCGAGCAGCAGACCGACCCGGAATTCAAGATCGGCCGCCCGCGCCAGATCTACACCGGCCACGACGTGCGCGACTACGTGCCCGCCGACAAGCGCTGAGCATTCACTGTCGCGCGATACCGAACGCCCCGCCCGAAGCGGGGCGTTCCTGTTTGCGATCGGGAGAAACGCCGCCTGTTCCCGGGCGGGGTGCGCGAGGCCCTGTTCGACAGCGTGTAGCCACGTAACGTCGGACAGCCCCCGACTGCGAAGACGCCGTCAAAGTCGCCACGCCGGGTGGGATGGCCTTGGGGGCGAAATCAAGGAGGAGGCAGCGGCCGAAGGTCGCTGCCGGGGGACATTCGCCCCCAAGGCCATCCCACCCGGCGCCCCGCGCGCGTGCAAGGAGTAAAAAAGCTTTTCCTTCGCCAGGAAGAGGTCGCGAAGTACGCGCCGCAACCCCTCAGCGCGCCTGCGCCGACGCGGCCTCGAAGCCGGCGATCTCCTCTTCGGCCAGCAGCGCGCGCAGCTGGCTGGCCGAGGCGCGACGCATCGGCTTCTCGTCCACGCCAGACAGCGGCGCCTGGCGCAGCGCGTCGGCCGGCAGCACGGTCAGGTCGAAGCCCAGGTCCTCGGCGCTGAAGATCCAGGCCGGGAAGTCGCCCTCGCGCATGCGGTCCAGCCGCAGGTGGCGGCTGCGCGCGTCGGCGGGGATGCGATGCTCGTCCAGGAAGCGCGCGACCGCGTCGGCGTCGTCGGTGTAGAGCTGCAGCGCCACCGGCGTGTTGGCGTCGGCGGTGCCTTCGAGCACCGGCCCGACCAGGCGCGCGTCGAAGCCGGCGAAGAACTCCAGCGCGCGCAGCGCCGCCTCGCGGCGCAGGCGCAACCCGGCGGCGTGGGCGTCGCCCAGGAACAGGCGCTGGTACTCGCGCAGCGCGTCTTCGATCTCGCGGTTGCGCGGCAGCGAGGCGTCGTCGTGGATGCCCAGCCGCGTGGCGGCCTTGAGCTTGGCCTGGTGGAAGTCGCGGATGCCGCCCTCTGCCATCAGGCGGGCCGCTTCGTGGGCGAGGCGGCGCCGGCGTTCGCGCGTGCGCGCTTCGGCGTGCTGACGGGCGCGGTGCATGGTTGCCTCCCAGCCGGTGTCCCGCGCCGACTTTACAGCATGCCGCCCGATTGTCGATGCGAGGGCCTGGCGCGTCATGCCGCCAGGCGATGCCGCGCGTTCACGCGGCATCGGCAGCGCCGTCGACGCCGCGCGAAGGCGATCAGAAGATGTCGAACGCTTCCTCGTCCTGCGTCTGCTCGGTGTTGTAGTCGGTGTAGTTCTGCATGCGCTCGAGGTCCTCGACCTTCACGTACTCGGTGATGCCGCCCTCACCGCCTTCCACCAGCGTGCCGTTGGCGGCAACCGAGACCTTTACCATGCCGTCGGGCGGGTCGTTGGGCGCGATCGGCTGGTCCTTGAGCGCAACGCGCATGTAGTCGATCCAGATCGGCAGCGCGGCGCGTCCGCCGTACTCGCGGTAGCCGAGCGAGCGGAAGTCGTCTCGCCCGACCCACACCGTGGTGACGACGTTGCCGCCGAGCCCGGAGAACCAGGCGTCGCGGTAGTCGTTGGTGGAGCCGGTCTTGCCGGCGACGTCCTCGCGCCCGAGCACCTTGGCCGCGGTGCCGGTGCCGCGCTGGACCACGTCGCGCATCATCGACACGATCTGGTAGGCCACGCGCGGGTCGATCGCGCGCGGCGCCAGCACGGTGTCGGCCGGCGGCGGCACGGGCTCCGGCGCGGCCGCTGGCGGGCCGACCTCGCCGGGCTTGCCGGCCGGCTTGGCCGGCTTGGGCTGTTCGGCCGGGCCGAGGTTGAAGCCGTCGACCACGTTGGACACCGCCACCGCCTGCGAGCCGCCAGACGCCGTGCAGGCGCGGCACGCGGTCGCCGGCTTCTCCTTGAAGATCACCTTGTTGTCGCGGTCGCGCACCTCGTCGATGAACCAGGGCGTGACCTCGAAGCCGCCGTTGGCGAACACCGAGTAGCCGCGCGCGATGTCGATCGCCGGCAGCGACGCGGTGCCCAGCGACATCGACAGGTTCGGCGGCAGCAGCGCCTCGTCGATGCCGAAATGGCTGATGTAGCGGCGCGCGTAGTCGACGCCGATCGCGTCGAGCAGGCGCACCGACACCAGGTTGCGCGACTGCACCAGCGCCTCGCGCAGGCGCATCGGGCCGGCGAAGTTGCCGCTGTCGTTCTGCGGCCGCCACACCTTGCCGTTGCGCATGCGGAACACCACCGGTGCGTCGAGCACGATCGACGCCGGGTTGTAGCCGCGCTCGAACGCGGCCGCGTACAGGAACGGCTTGAAGCTCGAGCCCGGCTGCCGCCGCGACTGGGTGGCGCGGTTGAACTTGCTGCCGGCGAAGCTGAAGCCGCCGACCAGCGCGAGCAGCGCGCCGTTCTGCGGGTTCAGCGACACCAGTGTGGACTGCGCGCGCGGGATCTGGTCGAGCTGCCAGGACACCTTCGCGGGCGCGGCGGGCGCGGTCGCGCCGCCGTCCTGCTTGTCCTTGCCATCGGCCTTGGCCGGGGTCTCGATCCTGCGCACCCGCACCATGTCGCCGCGCTTGACCAGGGCCGACGGCGCCTTGCCGGTCCAGCGGCTCGAGGACGCGTCGAGCGTCACCGTGCTCGCGTCGGCCAGCGCGACGTCGATCGTGCCGCCGCCGCTGCGCAGCACCACCGCGGGCAGCAGCCCGGCCTGCGCCGGGATCCGCCGCAGCCGCGCGGCCGCGGCGGCTGCGTCCTCGTCGTCGGCGAGGTCGAAGTGCCGCTCGACCTTGTTCCAGCCATGGCGGTGGTCGTAGACCTCCAGCCCGCTGCGCACCGCGCGGTCCGCGGCGGCCTGCAGGACCGGGTCGATGGTGGTGGTGACGTGGTAGCCGCGGGTCAGCACGTCGCCGCCGTAGCGCGCGACCATCTCCTGCCGGACCATCTCGGCCACGTACGGCGCGTACACCTCGATCGGCCGCTCGTGCGGGCTGGCGTGCATCGGCACCGCGCGCGCCTGCGCCGCCTCGGCGGCGGACACGAAGCCCAGCTCGGCCATCCGCGCGAGCACGTAGTTGTCGCGCCGCTCGCGCGCGCGCTCGGGGTTGGACAGCGGGTTGCCGCTCGACGGGAACTTCGGGATCGCGGCGAGCGAGGCCATCTCGTCGAGGTCGAGCTCGTCGAGCTTCTTGCCATAGTAGAACTCGGCCGCCGCGGCGACGCCGTAGGCGCGGTTCCCGAAGAACGACTTGTTGAGGTAGAGCTGCAGGATCTCGTCCTTGCTCAGCTCGCGCTCCATCCGCATCGCCAGCAGCATCTCGGCGAGCTTGCGCGAATAGCTGTACTCGGAGCTGAGGAAGAACTGGCGCGCCACCTGCTGGGTGATGGTCGAGCCGCCGGGCACGCGCTTGTCGTCGGTGGTGGCCAGCAGCCAGACCGCGCGCGCGACGCCCTTGAAGTCGACGCCGTGGTGCTCGTAGAAGCGCGCGTCCTCGGTGGCGAGGAAGGCCTGCTTGACGCGCTCGGGCACGTCCTTGATGTCGATCGGGTAGCGCCGGGTCTCGCCGAACAGCGCCATCAGGCGGCCGTCCCGGGCGTACACGTACATCGGCTCCTGCAATTCGACGTGGCGCAGGCTCTGCACGTCCGGCAGCCGGGAGGAAACGACGAAGTAGAGCGTGGCGAGGGCCAGTCCCCCCAGCAGGGCGGCGGCGAGGAAGGCAATGACGATCCAACGCAGCCAGCGGCGAAAACGTGACATCTAGGGGATCCTGTTGCGAAACGCATTGCGGGTGCCGGAGGCGCGGAGTATAGAGGAGCGGTCCTGACCCCCTTCCCGGGCGCGCCGCGCCGGGGAATGCGGCAGGGGGCACGGTCCCGCAACGGGACAGTTGCCAAGGGGTGAAAAGTCCGTTATTTAATGCCGCGGGGCACGAAGAGCGCGTAAGCGCCCGTGACAAGGGGAGAAATCGTGGGGCTGATCACAAAAAGCCAGGCACCGCTGGTCGGGGTCGACATCAGCTCGACTGCCGTCAAGCTGCTCCAGCTGTCGCGGTCGGGCGACCGCTACCGGGTGGAGCACTACGCGGTCGAGCCGCTGCCGCCCAACGCGGTGGTGGAGAAGAGCATCGTCGAGGTCGAGGCGGTCGGCGAGGCCATCCGGCGCGCCGTGTCCCGCTCCGGCACCCGCGCGCGCCAGGCCGCCGCGGCGGTCGCCGGCTCGGCGGTGATCACCAAGGTGATCCCGATGCCGGCCGACCTGGACGACGACGACATGGAGTCGCAGGTCGAGCTGGAAGCGGTGAACTACATCCCGTACCCGATCGAGGAAGTGAACCTCGACTTCGAGGTGCTGGGCATGATGCCGGGCAACGCCGAGATGGTGCAGGTGCTGCTGGCGGCGTCGCGCTCGGAGAACGTCGAGATGCGCGCCTCGGCGCTCGAGCTCGGCGGGCTCACGGCGCGTGTGATGGACGTCGAGGCCTTCGCGATCGAGAACGCCTTCGCGCTGCTGGCCAACACGCTCAACATCCCGCACGACGGCATCGTCGCGCTGGTCGACGTCGGCGCGACGATGACCACGCTCAACATCCTGCGCAACGGCCGCAGCCTGTACAGCCGCGAGCAGGTCTTCGGCGGCAAGCAGCTGACCGACGAGGTCATGCGCCGCTACGGCCTGAGCTACGAGGAGGCGGGCCTGGCCAAGCGCCAGGGCGGCCTGCCCGAGAGCTACGAGATCGAGGTGCTGGAGCCGTTCAAGGAGGCGCTGGTCCAGCAGATCAGCCGCCTGCTGCAGTTCTTCTACGCCGGCAGCGAGTTCAACCGCGTCGACCAGGTGGTGCTGGCCGGCGGCTGCGCTTCGATCCCCGGCGTGGCCGAGATGGTCGAGGAGCAGCTCGGCGTGCAGACCATGGTCGCCAACCCGCTCGCACAGATGACCCTCGGGCCGCGCGTGCAGGCGCACGCGCTGGCCCAGGACGCCCCGGCGCTGATGATCGCCTGCGGCCTCGCCCTGAGGAGCTTCGACTGATGGCCCGGATCAACCTGCTGCCGTGGCGCGCCGAACGCCGCAAGCAGCGCCAGAAGGAATTCGGCGTCATGCTGGGCGTCGCCGCCCTGGCCGGGCTGGTGTTGTGGTTCCTCGTGAACAGCTACTACAACGGCCAGATCGAGGGCCAGAACGAGCGCAACGCCTACCTGCGCGACCAGATCACCCAGGTCGACGCGAAGATCAAGGAAATCGACGACCTCGACAAGCAGAAGGCCCGGCTGCTGGCGCGCAAGGAAGTCATCGAGCAACTGCAGGCCAACCGCTCGCAGATGGTGCACCTGTTCGATTCGCTGGTGCGCACCATCCCCGACGGCGTGGTCCTGACCTCGATCAAGCAGGAGGGCGAGAAGCTCACCCTCGAAGGGCGATCGCAGTCCAACGCGCGGGTCAGCACCTACATGCGCAACCTGGAGGGTTCCGGCTGGATGACCAAGCCGGAGCTGTCGATCATCGAGGCCAAGGGCTCGGTCAAGGGCCTGCCGTACACGTTCTCGCTGACCGTCACCCTGGCCAATCCCAACGCCGCCAAGGACGAGAACGGCGACGGCGTCCCCGACGCCGTGCCGCCGGTCGGCGAGGCGCCGGCCCCGGCTGACAGCCCGGCCGCCACCCAGGCCCCGGCGCAGCCGTCGGCCCCGGCCGCCGCGCCGGCCAAGCCGGCCGACGCTCCGGCGCCGGCCCCCGCCAACGGAGGAGCCGCCTCGTGAGCCAGAGAAAAGTGAAGCTCAACGAGCTCGACCTCAACAACCCGGGCGGCTGGCCGCGCAACTACAAGATCGGCTTCTGCGTGCTGGTCGGCGTGGTGATCTTCGGCCTGCTCTGGTGGCTGCTCACCCGCGACAAGGGCGACCAGCTCGAGCAGCTCGACCGGCAGGAAACGGAGCTGCGCGGCGAGTTCGAGACCAAGCAGGGCCGCGCCGCCAACCTCGAGCCACTCAAGCAGCAGCTCGCGCAGATGGAACAGCAACTGCAGCAGATGCTGCGCCAGCTGCCGAGCAAGACCGAAATGCCGGACCTGATCGTCGACATCTCGCAGACCGCGCTGGCCACAGGCATCCAGAACGAGCTGTTCCAGCCCGGCCCGGAGACGCCCAAGGAGTTCTACGCCGAGAAGCCGATCGCGCTGAAGATGGTGGGCACCTACCACCAGTTTGGGGCCTTCGTCAGCGGCGTCGCCTCGCTGCCGCGCGTGGTGATCATGACCATGCACGACATCTCGCTCAAGCCCGTCGGCGGGGACAAGGACCCGGCCGCCGGCATCCGTCCCAACGCCCCGCTGGAACTCGCCGGCACCGTGAAGACCTACCGCTACCTCGACGAGGAAGAAGCCGCCGCGCAGGCGAACGCCGCCGCGCAGCAGGGTGACGGAACCGTCGCGCCGGCCAACGGGGGAGGGAACTGACATGGGCATGTCGAACACCTTCCTGCGCGCCACGCTCGCGCTGGGCCTGGGCTTGGCGCTCGCGGGCTGCGGACGCAGCATCACCAGCACGCCCGGCGACGCGCCCAACCTCGAGGAATGGGTGGCGAACGTGAAGGCCAAGCCGGCCCCGCCGCTCGATCCCCTGCCGGTGATGCAGCAGTTCGAGACCTTCGAGTACGCGGCGCAGGGCATGCGCGACCCGTTCAGCGACGCGTTCACGTCCGAGGACACCGGCAGCGGCCTGCGCCCGGATTCCCATCGTCGCAAGCAGACGCTGGAGCAGTTCCCGCTCGACAGCCTCGACATGGTCGGCACGATCGGCCGGGGCAACGGCGTGGTCGGCCTGGTGGTGGCGCCCGACAAGGTCGTCTACCGCGTCCAGCCGGGCGTCTACATGGGGCAGAACGACGGCCGCGTCACCGCCGTCCACGAAGACCGGATCGAACTCGTCGAACTTGTGCCGGATGGCGCGGGCGGCTGGCTGGAAAGGCCGGCGTCGGTTGCGCTCGAAGACAATTGATAGGGGAAGCAAGATGACCGTTACCCAAGCGCAACACCTGCCCAAGCTCCGGGGTGCCGGCCGCCGTGCCACACCACTGCGGGCCGCCATGGTCGGCCTGGTCGCAGGGCTGGTTTCGGCCTTCGGCGCCGTCCACGCACAGCCCGCGGCGACCGCGCCCTACTTCGCGATCGCCCAAGCCGCGGTCCCGGCCGCCGTCGATCCCGCCAGGCAGGTGCCCGGCGGCCTGACGGTGTCGAGCATCGACTTCAAGCGCGGCGACGGCGGCTCCGGCAAGCTGATCATGCGCTTCTCCGGCGACGGCGCCGCGCCCGACATGCGCACGCAGGGCTCGAACGTGGTGATCGACGTCGGCAACGTCGGCCTGTCGCAGGCGCTGCAGCGCCCGCTCAACGTCACCGACTTCGCCACCCCGGTGCAGCGCATCGACGCCAGCCAGGCGGGCAACGGCTCGAAGATCGTGCTCAGCACCAACGGCCCGTTCGAGTCGATGGCCTACCAGACCGGCCGCGACTACATCGTCGAGATCGTCCCGCGCGCTGCCGCCCCGACGCGCGCCGTCGGCGCGCCGCAGGCCGCGGGCCGCCAGGCCGCCGCCGACCCGACCGTGCGCACCTACACCGGCAAGCCGGTGACGTTCGACTTCCAGAACATCGCCGTGCGCACGGTGCTCAAGCTGATCGCCGACGAGTCGCACCTGAACATCGTCGCCTCCGACTCGGTGACCGGCGACGTCACCCTGCGCCTGGACAACGTGCCGTGGGACCAGGCGCTGGACATCGTCCTGCAGGCCAAGGGCCTGGACAAGCGCCGCAGCGGCAACGTGGTCTGGGTCGCACCGCAGTCGGAGATCGCGAAGTACGAGCAGGACAAGGCCGACGCGCGCATCGCGATCGAGGAGCGCGCCGAGATGGTGACCGAGTACATCCCGGTCAACTACGGCAACGCCGAGGAGATCGCCAAGCTGCTCACTGACGAAAGCAAGAACAGCACCGGTGGCGGTGGCGGCGGCGCCGCGGGCAGCCAGAGCCGCGGCTTCCTGTCCTCGCGCGGCAGCATCAGCTTCGACCGGCGCACCAACACGCTGCTGGTGATCGACATCCCCGATCGCGTCGCCAACATCAAGAAGCTCGTCTACGAACTCGACCGCCCGGTCGACCAGGTGGTGATCGAGGCGCGCATCGTGATCGCCACCGAGTCCTTTGCCCGCGACCTGGGCGCCAAGTTCGGCATCAACGGCGCCACCGGCAAGGACGGCGACCGCAGCTCGCTGGGCTTCGGCAGCACCACCGACATCTCCGGCAACAACGCCGAGGAGCGCGCCAACAACGTCAGCCCCACCAACCCGCGCGGCCTGAGCGATGCCTACAACAAGGGCCTGAGCGTCAACCTGCCCGCCACCCTGGCCGGCGCCGGCTCGTTCGCGCTGTCGATCCTCAACGCCGGCTATCTGCTCGACGTCGAGCTGTCGGCGCTGCAGACCGAGGGCCGCGGCGAGGTCATCTCCAACCCGCGCGTGGTGACCAGCAACCAGAAGGAAGCGGTCATCACCCAGGGCCGCGAGATCGGCTACATCACCGTGACCGGCGGCCAGAGCAACAACGTGCCGACCGTGCAGTTCAAGGAAGCGCTGCTGCAGCTCAAGGTCACCCCGACCATCACCAACGACGGCCGCGTGTTCCTCAACATGTTCGTGACCAAGAACGAACAGGACGGCCGCGTCGACCTGGGCGACTTCGGCTTCGTGCCGACCATCGCCCGCCGCGAGGTCAACACCGCCGTGCTGGTCGACGACGGCCAGACCGTGGTGATCGGCGGCGTGTACGAGTTCAAGGACCAGAACGACGTGTCCAAGATCCCGTTCCTCGGCGACATCCCGTTCCTCGGCAACCTGTTCAAAAAGAAGAGCCGGTCCAAGGAAAAGGCCGAGCTGCTGGTGTTCGTGACGCCGAAGATCCTCAAGGTCGCGCAGCGCACCAACTGAGCGCCGCGCAAGCGGTTCGACGGACGGGGCCTTCGGGCCCCGTTCGCGTTTGCAGGATGTGGCGCGTGGCCCTTGCCCGCGACAGCGGCGCCGCCGCTTGGCGCCAGCCTGAACCGCGGCCGGAACCAAGCGGCCGCACATGGGTCAAACTGGCCCCGACGCCGCCGGGGCGCCGCCGCATGGGCGATCCATGGATACCGCCAGCCACCACACCTCCCGCCTGCACGGCCTGTTCGGCGCGCTGCGCGACGGCCTTTCGACCCAGATCATCGGCCAGGCCGGGCTGGTGGAGCGGCTGCTGATCGCGCTGCTGGCCGACGGCCACCTGCTGGTGGAAGGCGCGCCGGGGCTGGCCAAGACCACTGCGATCCGCGCGCTGGCCGCGCGCATCGAGGCCGACTTCGCCCGCGTCCAGTTCACTCCCGACCTGCTGCCGGCCGACCTCACCGGCACCGAGGTCTGGCGCCCGCAGGACGGCCGCTTCGAGTTCCAGCCCGGGCCGATCTTCCACTCGGTGCTGCTGGCCGACGAGATCAACCGCGCGCCCGCCAAGGTGCAGTCGGCGCTGCTCGAGGCGATGGGCGAGCGCCAGGTCACCGTGGGCCGCCAGACCTATGCGCTGCCGCCGCTGTTCCTGGTGATGGCGACGCAGAATCCGATCGAGCAGGAAGGCACCTTCCCGCTGCCGGAGGCGCAGCTCGACCGCTTCCTGATGTACGTGCGCATCGGCTATCCCGAAGCGGACGCCGAGGCGGGGATCCTGCGGCTGGCACGCGAGCGCGCGCGGGAAACGCTGCAGGCCACGCCGCCGCCGCTGGAACGGATCTCCCAGGCCGACGTGTTCGCCGCGCGCGCCGCGGTGCTCGACCTGCATCTCGCGCCGCAGCTGGAGCGCTACCTCATCGAGCTGGTGCTGGCCTCGCGCGACGCCGCGCGCTACGACCCCGCGCTGGCCCGCCGCATCAGCTGGGGCGCCAGCCCGCGCGGCTCGATCGCGCTGGAGCGCTGCGCGCGCGCGCGCGCCTGGCTGGCGGGACGCGATTTCGTCACTCCCGACGACGTGCGCGCGATCGCCCCCGACGTGCTGCGCCACCGCGTGCTGCCCAGCTACGAGGCCACCGCCGAAGGTTGGGACGGCGACCGGCTGGTCGCCGAGTTGCTCGACAGGGTGCCGTTGCCGTGACGGCCGGGGTGGGCGCTTCGTGATCGGCAATTCGCCAAGAGCGGGGACCTGGCGGCGACGCTTGTGCGAGCCGCCCGCCGCGCGCCTTCGCGCCCGGGGCATTGCACCGCCATCGTGCCGCTGCTTGCGCGCGCATTGACGTCGCACCATGTTCCGAAAGCGCCCCCAAGCCGACAACGCCCACGCTGGCGCGAGCGCCTCGCCAGCGGTCGCTTCCAACCAACAGTCACCCATCGCGAACCACGGCATCGTGCCCACGCTCGCCGAGCTCGTCGCCCTGCGCGCCGCGGCGCAGGGCCGGCGCCCGCCGCGGCGCGGAAGGCACGGGGTGAGCGGGCCGGCGCTGTCGCCGCTGCGTGGGCGCGGCATGGAGTACGCCGAGTCGCGCGAATACGCGTACGGCGACGACGCGCGCCACATCGACTGGCGGCTCACCGCGCGCAGCGGCAAGCCGCATACCAAGCTGTTCCAGGCCGAGCGCGAGCGGCTGACGCTGGTCGTCGCCGACACCGCGCCGAGCCTGTACTTCGGCACCCGCGTGCGCTTCAAGTCGGTGCAGGCCGCGCGCGCCGGCGCGGTGGCGGCCTGGGCGGCGCTGCGCGACGGCGACCGCGTCGCGGCCCTGCGCGGCACCCACGCCGAACCCCCGGTGCCGCCGGCCGCCGGGCCGCGCGGCGCGCTGCGCATGCTCGACGCGCTGGTGCGCTGGTACGCGCGCCCGCCGGCCGACGACGGCGGGCTCGCGCTCGCGCTCGACCACGCCAGCCGCCTGCTGCGCCCGGGCTCGCGCATGCTGGTGCTTGCCGATCCGGGCAGCATCGCCGCCATCGCGCCGCAGCGCTGGCCGGCGCTGGCGATGCACAGCGAGGTGGTCGTCCTGCTGCTGAGCGATCCGCTCGAGCGCGATCCGCCGCGCGCGGCGCTGCCGTTCGCGACCGGTGCGCACCGGCTGGACCTCGACCTCGGCCTGGCCGCGCAGCGCCAGCGATGGTTGAAGGAGTTCGCCGCGCCGATCGAAGCCGCGATGGCCGGCCTTCCCGCCCGCGGCGTGCGCGTGCACCTGCTGTCCAGCGAGGCGCCGAGCGAATCCTGGCTGCCGGCATTCGCCGGTCCGAGGGCGGCGTGATGGCGCTGCAGGAGTTGCCGCTGCGCGACATCCACCAGCCGCCGCCGCCGCCGTGGTGGCCGCCGGCGCCGGGCTGGTGGCTGCTCGCGGCGCTGCTGATCGCCGCGCTCGCGTTCGGGCTGTGGTGGTGGCGGCGGGCGCGCCGCCGGCGCGCCCGCATCGTGCGCCTGTTCGACGAGCGCGTGCACGCCGCGGCGACGCCGGTGGCGCGCGTGGCGGCGATGTCGGAACTGCTGCGGCGCGCGGCGCGCCGCGTCGATCCGCGCGCCGATCGCCTGCAGGACGAGGACTGGCTGGCCTTCCTCGACGGCGGTGCGCCAGGCGCAACGGCGCAGCGCGAGCGTGCGTTCTCGCAGGGCCCGGGACGGGTGCTGCTCGACGGCGGCTTCCGCCGCGAGCTCGGCGAAGCCGACGCCGCGGCGTTGCTGCCGCTGGCGCGCGCGCGCTACCTGCAGCTGATGGCGGCGCGCCGATGAACGCGTGGCTGTCAACGCTGCACGCGGGCTTCGCGGGCTTCGCCTGGCCGTGGCTGCTGCTGGCCCTGCCGCTGCCGTGGCTGGCCCGGCGCCTGCTGCCGGCGGCGCGCAGCGCCTCGGCCGCGCTCAAGGTGCCGTACGGCGCGCGCCTGGATGCGGTCGCCGGTGGCGGCGGGTTCGCGCGCGGTGGGCATGCATCGTGGTGGCTGTGGCTGGCGTGGGCGCTGCTGTGCGTCGCCGCGGCGCGCCCGCAGCAGCTGGGCGAGGCCATCCAGCCGCCGCAGAGCGGCCGCGACCTGATGCTCGCGGTCGACCTGTCCGGCAGCATGGGCGAGGAGGACATGTCGCTGGGCAACGCGGTGGTCGACCGCCTCACCGCGGCCAAGGCGGTGATCGCCGACTTCCTCGACCGCCGCACCGGCGACCGCGTCGGGCTGCTGGTGTTCGGCCAGAAGGCCTATGCGCTGGCGCCGCTGACGCTCGACCTCAAGAGCGTGCGCCAGCAGCTTGCCGACAGCGTGGTCGGCCTGGCCGGGCGCGAGACGGCGATCGGCGATGCGATCGGCCTGGCGGTCAAGCGGCTGCGCGCGCGGCCGGCCGGCGAGCGGGTGCTGATCCTGCTCACCGACGGCGTCAGCAACGCCGGCCTGCTCGATCCGGCCAAGGCGGCGGAGCTCGCGCGCGACAACGGCGTGCGCGTGCACACGATCGCGTTCGGCGGCGAGGGCGGCGACGTGTCGGTGTTCGGCTTCCGGCTGCCGATGCCGGGCGCGGACGACAGCATGGACGAGGCCACGCTCAAGCGCATCGCCGACACCACCGGCGGCCGCGCGTTCCGCGCGCGCGACACCGACGAGCTGGCCGGCATCTACGCCGAGATCGACCGCCTCGAGCCCGTGCGCCGTCCCGGCGAGCGGGTGCAGCCGCGCCTGGAGCGCTATCCGTGGCCGCTGGCCGGCGCGCTGCTGTGCGGGCTGCTCGGCCTGGCGCTGCCGCGCGCGAACGGCCTGCGCACGGGGAGGGGGGCATGAACCCGGCCGCGCTCGCGCAGGCGATCGCCGCGCTGCATTTCCTGCGCCCGCACTGGCTGTGGGCGCTGCTCGCGCTGCCGCTGCTGGCCTGGGCATGGCGGCGGCGCCGGTTGCGCGGCAGCGCCTGGCGCGCCGCGGTGGACCCGCACCTGCTGCCGCACCTGCTCGATCGCGGCGAAGGCGCGCGCGGCATCGCGGCGCTGTGCGCGCTGCTGCTGGGCTTCGCCATCGCCGTGCTGGCGCTGGCCGGGCCGAGCTGGCGCAAGGGCGAGCAGCCGCTGCTGCAGGGCGAGGCGCCGCTGGTGGTCGCGCTGCAGATGTCGGGCAGCATGCTCGCCGCCGACCTGCCACCCTCGCGGCTGTTGCAGGCGCGCGCCAAGCTCGCCACGCTGCTGCGCGAGCGCGGCGGCGGCCAGGTCGGGCTGGTGGTGTTCGCCGACGACGCCTACACCGTCGCCCCGCTCACGCGCGATGCCGGCAACGTCGCGCTGTTCCTCGACTCGCTGGCGCCCGACGTGATGCCGGCGGACGGCAGCAACGCCGCGCGCGGCATCGAATGGTCGGCGCGCCTGCTCAGGCAGGCCGGCTTCGCCGACGGCGACATCCTGGTGCTCGCCGACCACGCGGACGCCGCCGCGCGCGATGCCGCCGCGGCGGCCAGGCGCGCCGGCTACCGCGTCTCCGCGTTCGGCCTGGGCACGCCCGCCGGCTCGGCCTACCGCGACGGACAGGGCGCGATCGCCCATGCGCGCCTGGATGCGGGTTCGCTGCAGGCGCTGGCTTCCGCGGGCGGCGGGCGCTACGCCGCGCTCGCCGCCGGCGACGGCGACCTGGCCGCGCTCGGCCTGCTCGAAACAGCGGACGCGCGCGCCGCCGCCGCGCGCGGCAAGGCCGCGACCTGGCGCGACGACGGCTACTGGCTGCTGTTGCCGCTGATGCTGCTGAGCCTGTTCGCGTTCCGGCGCGGCGGCATGCTGGCCGCGGTGCTGCTGTGCGCCTGCCTGCCCTGGCCCGCCGCGCAGGCTGCCGACGGCACCCTGTGGCGGCGCGCCGACCAGGTCGGGCACGCGCGCATGCAGGGCGGCGCCGACGCCTATCGCCGCAACGACTACGCCGGCGCCGAGCGCGCGTGGAAGTCGCTCCCCGGCGCCGATGCCGCCTACAACCGCGGCAACGCGCTGGCGCGCGCGGGCCGCTACGAGGATGCGATCGCGGCCTACGACGAGGCGCTGCGCCTGCAGCCGGCCATGGCCGACGCGATCGCCAACCGCAAGACGGTGGAAGCGGCGATGAAGCGCAAGCCGCCGCCCTCGAAGCAGCCGGGCGCCCGCGGCCAGCAGCAGAAGACGCCCGACCAGGGCAAGCCAGACGACAACGAGCCCGATCGCGGCCAGCCTTCGGGCTCGCGCCAGCCGCCGCAGCCGCAGGACGGCGATTCGGCGCAGGACGCGCGCCGCGAATCCACCGACCAGTCGCGGCAGCAGGGCCAGGACCGGCCGCAGCCGGACGCGAGGCAGCCGCCGTCGAAACCCGCCGATGCCGACGCCCAGCGCAAGGCCGACGCCGAGCAGCGCGCGCGCATGCAGCGCGCGCTGCAACGCGATGCGCAGGGGCGGCGCGACGGCGACGGCAGGCAGGAGGGCGACAAGCCCGCGCCACCGCTGAGCGCCGCGCAGCGCGAGAAGCAGCGCGCCAACGAAGCCTGGCTGCAGCGCGTGCCCGACGATCCCGGCGGCCTGTTGCGCGCCAAGTTCCGGCTCGAGTACGAGCGCCGCCAGGAAACCGGAGAACCCTGATGCCACGCTGGCTCGCCTCGCTGTCCTGCCTGCTGCTGGCCTTCGCGGCGTTCGCCGCGCAGGCGCAGGCGCGCGCATGGATCGACCGCGACCACGTCGCCCTCGGCGAGACGCTGACGCTCAACGTCGAGACCCATGACGCCGGCGCCGGCGCGCCGGACTGGTCGCCGTTGCGCAAGGATTTCATCGTCAGCGGCAACAGCAGCAGCCGCCAGGTCGAGATCGCCAACGGCCGCACCAGCGCGCGGATGCTGTACGCGGTCGCGCTGCAGCCCCGGCGCGAGGGGCTGCTGACGGTGCCGGCGCTCAAGGTGGGCAAGGCCACTACGCAGCCGATCGCGCTGACCGTCACCGCGGCGGCGCCGCCGGCGCGCGCGGGCGCGCCCGCCTTCATCGAGGCCGAGGTCGACGACGAGGATCCCTACGTGCAGCAGGCGGTCGGCTATACGCTGCGGCTGTACTACCAGGCGCCGCTGGTGTCCGGCCAGCTCGACCAGGCCGAGCCCGACGGCGCGTCGCTGCAGCGCGTCGGCAGCGACCTGCAATACACGCGGCTGGTCGAGGGCCGGCGCTACACCGTGGTCGAGCGCCGCTTCCTGCTGGTGCCCGAGCGCAGCGGGCCGCTCACCATCCCCGGCGCGCGCTTCGCCGGGCGCAGCGCGGGCGGCTTCTTCGATGACGTGTTCGGCGACGGCTCGCGCGAGCTCTCCGCCAACGGCGCGCCGCGCTTCGTCACCGTGCGGCCGGTGCCGGCGAACGCGCCGCAGCCGTGGCTGCCGCTGCACGCGCTCGGCCTGCGCTACGCGGCGACGCCGCAGTCCGCCCGCGTCGGCGAGGCGGCGACGGTGACGGTCGAGGCGCGCGCCGACGGCACCACCGGCGCGCAGTTCCCCGCGATCGAGCTGCCGGCGGTGGACGGCGCGCAGGTGTTCGCCGAGCCGGCGCAGGTCGACGAGACCTTCGAGGACGGTCGGCCGAGGATCACGGTCACGCGCACCTTCTCGATCGTGCCTTCGCGTGCGGGCGCGCTGCGCATCCCCGGCCCGCGCATCGCGTGGTGGGACGTACGCGCGGGCGCGGCGCGCACCGCGTCGCTGCCGGACCTGCGGCTGCAGGCCGCGCCGGGCGCGCAGCCGGGCAATGCCGCGCCTGCCGCGTCGCCGGGGACCGCCGCCGCCGCCGCGGGTCGTCGCGCACGCCTGCCGGGCGTGCAGGGCGACGCGCGGCCCTGGGCGTGGGCGACGGCCGGGTTCGCGCTGCTGTGGCTGGCGACGCTCGCATGGGCGCTGCAGCGCCGCGGCGCGCCCGCGGCGCCGGTCGCGCGCCGCGAGCCCGGCACGGACGCGGCCAGGCCCGGCCACGGCGGCTTGAAGCATGCGCTCGCGGCCGGCGACCTCGGCGACGTCGCCGATGCGCTGTGCGCGCTGGCCAGCCCGCCGGCCACCGACCTCGACGACGTGCATGCGCGCCTCGACGACGCCGCGCAGCGCGAGGCCGTCGCCCAATTGCAGCGTGCGCGCTGGGGCGGCGGCGACGGCGCCGCGGCGCGCGCGGCGCTGCGCAGCGCGTTCGCGAACGGCCCGCGCTGGCGGGTGCGCGAAGCCGTCGCCACCGAGCCGCTGCCGCCGCTGTATCCGCGCGGCTGATCGCGCGCGGCTTTGCCCCCTTGAAGGGGGGCTAGAGCGTGGGTGCGGGGGGCGCAGGTCGTGCGCCATGCTGCGTGCTGATGGCGGCCCCGCGCCGCCAGGCGGGCCGCCCGAAGCGGTTTGTTAAGCTGCCGCGTCCTCCGCCCGCCCGCGAACGCCCATGTCCGATCCCACCCCACGCGCCGCGAAGCCGCGCATGCCACTCCACTGGAAGATCGGCATCGGCTTCGTCGCCGGCCTGCTGGCCGGGATGCTGGTCCACTACACGGTCGGCGCCGGCGCGCCGCTGGTGGAGGACGTCACCCGCTACGCCACGCAGCCGTTCGCGACGCTGTTCCTGACCCTGATCTTCATGCTGATCGTGCCGCTGCTGTTCTCGGCGCTGGTGGTCGGCGTGTCGGAGATGGGCGACATCCGCGCGCTGGGGCGCATCGGCTGGCGCACGCTGGGGCTGACCGTGCTGCTGTCGGGCGCGGCGGTGCTGCTGGGACTGGTGATGGTCAACCTGTTCCACCCCGGCAGCGGCGTCGATCCGGCGCTGGCGCAGCAGCTGCTGCGCGAGGGCGCCGAGCGCGCGCAGGCGATCGTGCAGGACAGCAAGGGCCAGGCCAGCGGGCTGGAGATGCTGCTGTCGATCGTGCCCGACAACGTGGTCGGGGCGGCTTCGGACAACGGTTCGATCCTGGCGCTGATGTTCTTCGCGCTGATGTTCGGCATCGGCATGGTGCTCAGCGACCAGACGCCGGCGCTCAAGACGCTCAGGCGCGGCATCGAGGGCTTGTTCGAGGTCTCGATGACGCTGATCGGGCTGGTGATCCGGCTGGCGCCCTACGCGGTGTTCTGCTTCATGTTCAACCTGGCGGTGCTGTTCGGCTGGGAGCTGCTGGTGCGGCTGGGCGCGTACGTGGCGGTGGTGTTCGGCGCGCTGGTGCTGCACATGGTGGTGACGTACTCGCTGGCGCTGAAGCTGATCGGAGGGTATTCGCCGGTGCGCTTCTTCAGGGGCGTGCAGGAGGCGATGCTGATGGCCTTCTCCACGGCGTCGAGCAACGCCACGCTGCCGACCGCGCTGCGCGTGGCCGACGACGAGCTCGGGCTGCCGAAGCGGGTGTCGCGCTTCGTGCTGACCATCGGCGCGACCGCCAACCAGAACGGCACGGCGCTGTTCGAGGGCGTGACGGTGATCTTCCTGGCGCAGTTCTTCGGGGTGGAGCTGACGCTGTGGCAGCAGTTCATGGTGATGCTGGTGTGCATCCTCGGTGGCATCGGCACGGCCGGCGTGCCGTCGGGCTCGCTGCCGGTGGTCGCGCTGATCTGCGCGATGGTGGGCGTGCCGCCGGAGGGCATCGGCCTGATCCTGGGCGTGAACCACTTCCTCGACATGTCGCGCACCGTGGTCAACGTCACCGGCGACCTCGGCATCGCGGCGATGGTGTCCAAGGGCGAGCCGGAGACCACCGCGCTCGACGAGCCGGCACCGGCGCCGTAGGTCGGGGTTACATCCCCGACGGCTCTTGATCCGGTCGGTCGCGCAACGGCCGGTCGGGAGCTCGGAGGCCGAGTCATGACAATGAGGCTCGCACGCGAGATCGCACGCCACGCCGCGACCTGATGGGCCCCGGCGCGACCGGGAGGCCTTCGGGGCGAATGTCCCCCGGCGCCGGCCTTTGGCCGACGCCTCCTCCTTTATTTCGCCCCGAAGGCCTCCCGGCCGCGCCGGGGCGTCTGATCGCAGGCTTGCCGAGAACAGCGATGTAGGTCGGGCCTACGTGCCCGACGCCTTGGATGGATGTCAAGCGTCTTGGCGAAAGAGCAGATATCGGAATGACGGGTTGTCGGAGACGTAGCCCGACCTACGGCTTTGCTTTGAACCACCGCGCAAGCTGGATGCGGGGTGCGGATGCCCTTGGGTGCGAAATCAAGGAGGAGGCAGCCGCCGACAGGCGGATGCCGGGGGACATTCGCACCCAAGGGCATCCGTACCTGCGCCCACGTCCACCGAACGTTCGAGCGACGAACCGGCCTGCGCCGAACGCGGGGGCCATCCGCACCCGGCGCCCCGCCATCCCACGGCTGCAGGGCGCTTTCATCGTGGTCGAGAGGGGCTTTTGGCCCCCCGCCGGCGCCGTGGGACAATACGGCGCCCGCGAATCGCCGGGCGCCTCCCGCCATGACCCGGATCCCATGACGACGCCCAGCCGCCGCGACCTCGCCAACGCCATCCGCTTCCTCGCCATCGACGCCGTCCAGGCCGCCAATTCCGGCCACCCGGGCATGCCGATGGGCATGGCCGACATCGCCGAGGTGCTCTGGAACGACTACCTGGGCCACAACCCCAACAACCCGAAGTGGTTCAACCGCGACCGCTTCATCCTCTCCAACGGCCACGGCTCGATGCTGCAGTACGCGCTGCTGCACCTGTCCGGCTACGACCTGCCGATCGAGCAGGTCAAGCGCTTCCGCCAGCTCGAGTCGCAGACGCCCGGCCACCCGGAGAACTTCATGACCCCGGGCGTGGAGACCACCACCGGCCCGCTCGGCCAGGGCTTCGCCAACGCGGTCGGCATGGCGCTGGCCGAGAAGCTGCTGGCGCAGCGCTTCAACCGGCCCGAGTTCGCCGTCGTCGACCACCGCACCTGGGTGTTCATGGGCGACGGTTGCATGATGGAGGGCATCTCGCACGAGGCCGCCTCGCTGGCCGGCACCTGGGGCCTGCACAAGCTGGTCGCGTTCTGGGACGACAACCACATCTCGATCGACGGCGACACCGCCGGCTGGTTCACCGACGACACCCCGGCGCGCTTCGAGGCCTACGGCTGGCGCGTGATCCGCGGCGTCGACGGCCACGATGCCGACGCGGTCAAGGCCGCGATCGAGCAGGCGTTGGCGCACGAGGACAAGCCCACGCTCGTCTGCTGCCGCACCACCATCGGCTTCGGCTCGCCCGGCAAGGCCGGCAAGGAGTCCTCGCACGGCGCCGCGCTGGGCAAGGACGAAGTCGAGGCCACGCGCAAGGCGCTGGGCTGGGAGTACGGCCCGTTCGAGATCCCGCAGCACATCCGCGACGGCTGGCGCGCCGGCAACGCCGGGCTGGTGCGCGAGGAACAGTGGAACCGGATGTTCGACAAGTACGCCGCGCGCCATCCTGGACTGGCCGAAGAGCTGGTGCGCCGTTCGCACGCCGAGCTGCCGGAAGGCTTCGCCGCCGCGGCCGGCGCGTACGTGGCCAAGCTGCAGGCCGACGGCCCGGTCGTCGCCTCGCGCAAGGCCTCGCAGATGGCGATCGAGGCGTTCGCGCCGCTGCTGCCGGAGCTGGTCGGCGGCTCGGCCGATCTCGCGCATTCCAACCTCACGCTTTGGAAGGGGAGCAAGTCCGTCGCCACCGACGCCGCCGACGCCAACTACGTCTACTACGGCGTGCGCGAGTTCGCGATGACCGCGATCAGCAACGGCCTGGCGCTGCACGGCGGCTTCATCCCGTACGACGCCACCTTCCTGGTCTTCAGCGACTACGCGCGCAACGCCGTGCGCATGAGCGCGCTGATGGGCGCGCACGCGATCCACGTCTACACCCACGACTCGATCGGCCTGGGCGAGGACGGCCCGACCCACCAGCCGGTCGAGCACCTGGCCAGCCTGCGCTACATCCCCAACAACGACGTCTGGCGCCCGTGCGACGCGGTCGAATCCGCGGCGTGCTGGCGCGCTGCGATCGAGCGCCGCGACGGGCCGAGCTGCCTGGTGTTCTCGCGCCAGAACCTCGCCCACCAGCCGCGCACCGACGCGCAGGTGCAGGCGATCGCGCGCGGCGGCTACGTGCTGAAGGACAGCGCCGGCGCGCCGGAACTGATCCTGCTCGCCACCGGCTCGGAAGTGGACCTCGCGATGCAGGCCGCCGCCCGGCTGGGCGACAAGGTGCGCGTGGTGTCGATGCCGAGCACCGACGTGTTCGATCGCCAGCCGGCGGAGTACCGCGAGTCGGTGCTGCCGAAGGCCTGCCGCGCGCGCGTCGCGGTCGAAGCGGGCGTCACCGGTTTCTGGCGCAAGTACGTCGGCCTGGACGGCGCCGTGGTCGGCATCGACAGCTTCGGCGCCAGCGCCCCGATCGAGGCGCTGATGCCGCACTTCGGCTTCACCGTCGAGCACGTCGTCGAGGTCGCGCGCGCGCTGGGGTAAGGACGCGCCGGCGCCCCGCGTCTCGTGGGAGCGGCTTCAGCCGCGAGTTTTCCCATCAGGATGGCGGCGTTCGCCCTTGGAGGATGGAAGTCGCGACAGGCTTGGTCCGGTAGCCGCGATCGCGACTTCCGTCGTTCCACAAGGGCAGCGCAAGAGCTCGCGGCTGAAGCCGCTCCCACAAGACGTCGTGTTCGTGGGTGCCCTGTTTCCGTGCGGCTGGCCTACGCCTTCGCCAGCGCAAGCCGCAGCAGCCTCGCTTCCAGCCACTCGCCCATGCCGCGCGGTGCCGCCAGCCCCATCCGTTCCATCGCCTCGTCGTCGCGCGCGCCCGATGACAGCAGCGCGGAGACGATCGTGCGCGCCTTGCCGCCGGCGCCGCCGGTGCGCGCCTTCAGCCAGCCCAGCGCCTTCACCAGCCGCTGCTCCACGTCGGTGAAGTCGCTGCCCAGCGGATAGTCCGGCAGCGTGCCGTCGGTGCGGAACGGCGCCAGCGCCGCGCGCAGTCGTTCCGGGGTGTTGCGCGACCACGCCGCCGGCGCATGGAAATCCGCGCGCAGCTTGCGCCCGCGCTTCGCGGCCGCGACCAGCCCGCGCTGGAAGCGCGCGTCGGCGATGCCCGCCATCGCCAGCACGCAGTCCTCGTCGGTCCTGCCGCGCAGGTCGGCGATGCCATATTCGGTCACATGCACGTCGCGCAGGTGGCGCGGGATCGTGCAGTGGCCATAGCGCCACAGGATGTTGGAGCGCACGCCGCCGGCGTCGCGGGTCGCGCGCAGCAGCAGCACCGAGCGCGCATCCGGCAGCGCGTGCGCCATCGCCACGAAGTTGTACTGGCCACCGACGCCGGAGACCACGCGCCCGTCCTCCAGCCCGTCCGAGATCGCCGCGCCCAGCGCGGTGGCCATCATGCAGGTATTGAAGAAGCGCGCGCGCCGGCGCTGCATGCGCTCCAGCAGCTCGTCGCCGCCGTACAGTTGATTGACCTCGCTGACCCGGCTCATGCCGATGCCGCTGCGCGTGGCGTCGTCCAGCGTGCGCAGCCATTCGTAGAAATCCTCCGAGCCGAGGTAGAACGCGCCGTGCAGGAACTGGCCGTCGCGCTCCACCAGCTCGCGGTCGAGCTCGCTGGCGCTGCCGTTGGCGATGCGCTCCATCAGCGGCAGCTTGTCGACCACGCGCCGGCGCATCACGCCGGTCTCGACCAGATTCCTGAAGCCCTCGTTGACCATCTCGCTGCAGCCGTAGAGCCCTTCCTCGAACGGCCCCAGCCCGCCGCTGGCGAGCACCGCCGGATGCGTTTCGAGCTCCGGGTCCAGCGCGGCCAGCGCGCGCCGATAAGCGGCGTTGTCCAGGTGCCGCAGCGCAAGCGCATGGCACAGCGCATCCGACAGCGCGCCAATGCCCACCTGCAGCGTGCCGCCGTCGCGCATCAGCGCGCTGGCGTACAGCCCGATCGCGTGGTCGGCGTCGCCCACCGGCTGGCGCGGCAGCGCGAACAGCCGCGGATACGGCGCCGGCGGCGCGACCACCAGGTCGAAGAAATCCAGCGCCACCGCCGCGGTGCCGCCCAGCCACGGCAGCTGCGGGTCGACCTCGGCCACGAGCAGCGGGCGTGGCAGGCCGGCGGCGACGATCGCGTCGATCGCGTCGAAGGTGAGGTCGGTGTTGGACGAGAGCGAAAGCTGCGTGCCTTCCTCGTTCGCGGCCACCTTCTGCACGATGCAGTTGACGCCGCGCCCGGCCAGCGCGCGCGCGACGTGGGTGTAGTCCAGGCTCGCATAGTGCCGCTGCGCCTGCGACGAGCCCAGCAGCGCGCCCGACTGCAGGTAGAACTCCTCGACGGTGACGTTGCCCGGCAGCGCGTCGCGCTTCTGCGCCGCCACGTAGTCCAGGCGCGGGAAGTCCTCGCCGAAGTGGCGCGCGACGAACGGCCCGAGGAAACGGCCTTCCAGCCCCTTGCCCGGCTTCGGCGGGTCGAGCGAGAGCGCGGTGTACAGATGCAGTTCGCGCGCCGGGTCGCGCCCGACCCGCGCGTACAGCGCGTTGAGCAGGCGGTGCGGCTTGCCGATCCCCAGCGGCGCGCCCACATGCAGCGGCCCGGGGATCCGCGCCAGCATGCGATCGACGGCCAGCTCCAGCGAATCGGCGAATTCGGTCATCGCGGCAGGATACGGAGCGGATCGTTAAGGCAAGCGGGAGCGGAGCCGGCGGCCGGAATGGCGCGAACCATCATCCACAAGCCTGTCGTCCCGAGCGCAGCGAGGGATCCCTGCCGCGGCACGTGGAGCAGATCCCTCGCTGCGCTCGGGATGACAGGGGGGGCGGGACGACAGGGGAGGGACGGCAGAGGCAGACCGTTCGTCGCGGCTTCACCCGACGCTCTTGACATGGCGACTGTTTACATCTGTAATCAATAAAAATTACAGGTGTAATCGACATGCAGGTCAGCGAAGCCGAAGCCCAGGTCATGGACGTCCTCTGGGAGCGCCATCCGCAGGGCGCCGACGAGGTGGTGGCCGCCTTGCGGCAGCGCACCGACTGGGCGGAGCCCACCATCAAGACCCTGCTCAACCGCCTGTTGAACAAGGGCGCGATCGAGGCCACCCGCGACGGCCGCCGCTACCTCTACTCGCCGGTGCTGCGGCGCGAGGCGTGGGTGGCCGAGCAGAGCGAGGGCCTGCTCGAACGCCTGTTCGGCGGCCGGGTGGCGCCGCTGGTGGCGCATTTCAGCGAGCGCGGCAAGCTGTCGGCGGCCGACATCGTCGAGCTCAAGCGCCTGGTCAAGGAGCTCGACGATGAGCGCTGACGGCCTGGTGCAGTGGTTGTTCGACGGCGCGCTCGCGACCAGCGCGGCGCTGCTCCTGGTGCTGGCGCTGCGCCTGCCGCTGCGGCGCGCGTTCGGCGCACGCATCGCCTACGCGGCCTGGGCGCTGGTGCCGCTGGCGCTGGTCGCGGTGACGCTGCCGGCGCCGCGCTCGGCCACCGCACTGCTGCAGGCGTTTCCGGGGTTGCCGATGCTGCGGCCCGCGGTGGTGGTGGGCACGCCGGTGCCGCTGGACGGCGCGGTCGCCGCCGCATCGGCGCCGCTGTTCGACTTGGCGCTGCTGCTCGCGTTCGCGTGGTGCCTGGGCGCCGTGCTGCTGGCGCTGCGCTTCGCCGCCCAGCAACGCCACTATCTCGCCGCGCTGGGCGACCTGCGGCCGCGCGGCGACGGCACGTTCGCGGCCAACATCGGCCAAAGCCCCGCCGTGATCGGCGCATGGCGTCCGCGCATCGTGCTGCCGGCGGACTTCGAAGCCCGCTATCCCGCCGACCAGGCCAGCCTCGTGGTCGCGCACGAGCACGCCCATGTGCGTCGCGGTGACGTGCGCGCCAACCTGCTGGTGGCGGCGCTGCGCTGCCTGCACTGGTTCAACCCGCTGCTGCACGCGGCCGCGGCGCGTTTCCGGATCGACCAGGAGCTCGCCTGCGACGCCACCGTGCTCGCCCGCCATCCCCACGCGCGCCGCGCCTATGCCGACGCGATGCTCAACACGCAGCTGGCCGTCCCTGGACTGCCGGTCGGCTGCCATTGGCAGTCCAGCCGATCGTTGAAGGAGCGGATCCTCATGTTGAAAAAGCCCCAGCCCGGCGCATGGCGCCGTCGAACCGGCGTACTCGCGTTGTCCGTGGTGCTCGCCGGCAGCAGCTATGCGGCCTGGGCCTTGCGACCGGCGAGCGAGACGGCTCCGGTCTATCGCGGAAGCGTCGAGGCCCGAGGCGTCGCGATGGCCCGCATCCTGGTGCCGAAAGGCCTCGTGCTGGAAGTCCTTGGCCCATCGATGATGGTCCAGCGCGAATCCGGTGCTATCAACGCGATCCTCGATTCGCGCCTGGACCTGCGGCTAGTGTCGCGGGATCGTGCCAATCCCTGGACCGTCCGGGTCAAGGCGCAAGGCGATGCATCAGGTCCGGCGGTGACGTGGTCGATCGAGCGCGATGGCCGGGTGGAGTACGAGCGAAGCTTGCAGGTACCTGCGGATGCGCCAGCTTCCGTCGATCTGTCCGGCCTTGCCGATGCGCAGGGCCGGTCACCGACGCTCGCCTTCTCGCGCATGCCGGCAGACGGAGTCGTCGATCTGCAAACGTATGGAAATCCGGACCGCGCTTCGCTCATCCAGGACGAGGGTGGCGCTTATCGCTACGCCGAGCCCTTGCGCGCGTTCAGCGACAAGTTCAGGGCCAACGGCAAGGCTGTGCTGCTGGTCGGCGTGGGCCCGGATGGCCGGGTGCGGACTGTGGATGTGGAAAGCATGACGCCTCGCGGCGCCGTGGCTGGCGAGCAACTGGACCAGTTCGTCCGAGACAGCGTGTTCGAGCCCAGGCGCGTGGACGGCAGGCCGGTTCCGACCCTGGTCCGGGTGCCGGTCGAGTTCTCGCGCAAGCTGCCATCGCCGGAAATACCCATGGCTGCGCCCCCGGTGCCGGCAGGGCCGGGCGCCATGGCAGATGCGCGGGAACACACGCCGCCGCCGAAATACCCCGCCGGCGCGGCGAAGGACAAGGTCAGCGGCAAGGTCGTGCTGGTCATCGACGTCGGCGTGGACGGGCGCGCCACGCAGGTGCAGGTGGAAAGCTCGCAACCGGCCGGCGTGTTCGACCAGGCGGCCATCGGCGCGGCCAGGGACTGGACGTTCAAGCCGATCATGAAGGACGGCAAGCCGGTCGAGGGACGCGTGCGCGTGCCGATCACCTTCGATGCCTCCGGCTCGCCCGACGGCGAAAGCGGGATCGCAGGGGATTCCGCCCACGACTGGATCCGCCTGGAAAAGCGCGATCCGGCCGTGGCCACTGCGGTGTGCGACATGGCCACCGGCGACCGGCACGGTGGCAACCTGCATTGTGGCCGCCTGAGGCCGGCGCATGCGGCGCGCTGACCGCGGCGTTGCGGTCGCGGCGTGCGGCCTCGTGCTGTTCGCCGCCGGATGCGCCACCCGCATCGCCAACGTCGACCACCGCATGCTGCCGCCGCAGGGTGGCGACCGCATCGAGATCGAATCGCAGCAGCTGTTCGTGATGCCGATCGCGCTGGTGCAGCCCGAACCGGCGTTTCCACCGATGCGACCGGGAATCGCCGAACCGGTGGAAGTCACGGTCTGCGCAGAGCTCTGGCTGTCCACGGATGGCGACATCACCCGCGTGGCGCCATTCGACGACGCAGCGGGTTGTGCACCCGGGGACGACGCGGGCGCGCGCGCCTACGCGCAGGCCGCGGCCGAAGCGCTACGACGATGGGAATTCACCCCGGCGATGATCTGCGACTTCCCGCCGCAGGCGCTCGACAAGCTCGCGCGCGGCGACTGCACCGGACCCGAAGTCGAGGTGCGACGGGTGCCGGTGCGGCTCAATTACGCCTTCACCTTCAGCAGCCGCGACGGCAAGCGCCGCGTTGGCGTCGCGCGCAGGTCGCAGCAGGACGGGGGTGCGCCGGCGCAGGCCACGCGTTGATCCTCGCCGGCGGCGATGCGTGGCCGGCGCGTCCAACGGGCGCGGTCAATCCAGCACGTGCACCGCGTGCGTCAGCCGCTGCACCTCGTCGGCGGAGTGGCTGACGTAGACGATCGGCAGCGCGGTCTCGTCGCGCACGCGCTGCAGGTAGGGGATCAGCTCCTCGCGGCGGGCGCGGTCGAGGCTCGCCAGTGGTTCGTCGAGCAGCAGGATCGCCGGCTGTGAGAGCAGCGCGCGGCCGATCGCCACCCGCTGGGCCTCGCCGCCGGAGAGGTTGGCGGTGCGGCGCGCGAGCAGGGCGCCGATGCCGAGCAGCGCGACCACGTCGTCGAAGCCGAAGTGGCCCGCGCCGCCGCGGCGGCGGCCGTAGCGCAGGTTGCCGCGCACGTCCAGGTGCGGGAACAGCCGCGCGTCCTGGAACACGTAGCCGACGTGCCGCGCGTGCGCCGGCACGTCGATCCCGCGCACGCTGTCGAACAGCACGCGCCCGCCGACCTCGATGCGCCCCTCGCGCGGCGCCACCAGCCCGGCGATCGCGTGCAGCACCGAGGTCTTGCCGGCGCCGGAGTGGCCGGCGAGCGCGATCATCCGCGCGTCGTCGTCGAAGCGCACGCGGCGCGCGAAGTCGCCGCGCTCGATCAGCACGTCGAGCGCGAGCACGTCAGCGCGTCCCGTCGCCGCGCTGGCGTCGCACCAGCCATTCGGAGGCCAGCAGCGCGACCAGCGAGATCGCCACCGCGACCAGCGCCAGCCGCCAGATCCCGGCGTCGCCGCCCGGCACCTGCAGCAGGCCGTAGATCGCCGACGAGATGGTCTGCGTCTCGCCGGGGATGGCGGAGACGAACGTGATCGTCGCGCCGAACTCGCCCAGCGCCTTGGCGAACGCGAGCACCGTGCCGGCGACGATGCCCGGCCACGCCAGCGGCAGCGTCACGCTGCGGAACACCCGCCAGGGCGTCGCGCCGAGCGTGGCCGCGGCCTGCTCGAGGCGGCGGTCGGCGGATTCGATCGACAGCCGGATCGCGCGCACCATCAGCGGGAAGCCCATCACCGCGCTGGCCAGCGCCGCGCCGGTCCAGCGGAACGCGACGCCGAGGCCGTGCTGTTCGAGCCATGCCCCGACGGCGCCGTTGCGGCCGAGCAGCACCAGCAGCGCATAGCCGACGACCACCGGCGGCAGCACCAGCGGCAGGTGCACCAACGCATCGACCAGCGCCTTGCCGAAGAAGCGCCGGCGCGCCAGCAGCCAGCCCATCGCGATGCCGAACGGCAGGCTCGCCAGCGCCGCGGTCGTGGCGACCTTCAGGCTCAGCGCGATGGCGGTGAGTTCGGCGGGGGTGAACTGGACCATGTCGTCAGCGCACGCTGAAGCCGTGGCCGCGGAAGATCGCCGCCGCGGCCGGTCCCTGCAGCCAGCGCACGAACGCGGCCGCCTGTGGATGCCGGCTCGCTCGCAGCCGCGCCACCGGGTACACGATCGGCGGATGCGAGCCTGCCGGGAAGGTCGCCAGCACCCGCACCCGCGGCTCGGCCTTCGCGTCGCTGCCGTAGACCACGCCCAGCGGCGCCTCGCCGCGCGCCACCAGCAGCAGCGCGGCGCGCACGTTCTCGGCCTGGGCCGTGCGTGGTGCCAGTGCGTCCCACATGCCCAGCGAAGTGAACGCGGCCTTCGCGTACTTGCCGGCCGGCACGCTGTCGACCAGCGCCAGCGCGATGCGGCCGCGCTCGCCGAGCAGCGGGCGCAGGTCGAGGCCGCGCCGCAGCACCAGCGGCATCGCCGTGCTGCCGGCCGGTGCCACCAGGACCAGCGTGTTGCCGAGCAGGTCCGTGCGTGTGCGGGCGTCGACGAGGCCCTTCGACTCGAGCGCGTCCATCCAGTCCAGGTCGGCCGAGACGAACACGTCCGCCGGCGCTCCCTGCTCGATCTGTCGCGCCAGCGCGGAACTGCCCGCGTAGGACACGCGCACCGGCTGGCCGGTGGCCTGCTGGTACGCGGACGCGGCCTCGTCCATCGACTCCTTGAGGCTGGCGGCGGCGAAGACCGTGAGCGGCGGCTGCGCGGCCCGCGCCGGCGCGACGACCGCGAGGCAGAAGAACAGCGCGATGCAGGCCTGTAGGAGCGCACCCGGGCGCGACCGCCGTTCGCGGGGAAAGCGGTCGCGCCCGGGTGCGCTCCTACACAAAGCCACGGCGGACGCGCTCACGGCGCGACCACCACGGTGATCGCGTGCACCTGCCGCACCCAGCGCGCCGGGCGTTGCTCGTCGGGGACGATCAGGCGCAGCGGGCCCACATCGTCGCCGAGCGGCTCGCCATTGCAGCGATCGATCAGGTAGGCGGCGCGGTTGCCGAGCGTTGGGTCGAAGTCGGCCAGGGCGAACAGCGCGCGGTAGCCGTCGCGCGCGTCGACCAGTACGTAGCGCGCCAGCTGCGCGCCGCGCAGCGGCTCCTCCGGCAGCGCGCCCGCGTGCCGCAGCAGCGCGGCGAGCGCGACGCCTTCGCAGCGCAGCGACTGGCCGTGCGCGGTGGCCTCCACCGTCTCGCGCGGCAGCGCGGCCAGCGCCACCGCGTCCAGCGGCACCACCACCGGCGAGGGCAGCGACGGCGCCTGCGGCGGCGCTGCGTGCAGGCGCGGGTCGTGCTGCATCGGCGCCGCATCGGCGGCGGATGCTCCGGCCTCCGGCGGCGGCGTGCGTGCCGGGCCGGTCGCGGCGCAGGCGGGCAGCAGCAGGGCGAGGGCGATCGCGATCAGGTGTCTTGGCATGGCGGTGCTCGGTTGTCCTGGGGCCTGGCGGCTGTTGCCGTGGTCCTGGTGCGGGAGCGCCCCTTCCGCGCGATGGCTTTCGCCGGGAAGGCATCGCGCCCGGGCGCGCGCCTACAGGGTATCGAGGGGAACCTTGAAATAGCGTATGCCGTTGCCTTCCGCCTGCGGCAGCGCGCCGGCGCGGATGTTGGCCTGCACCGAGGGGATGATCAGCGCCGGCATCGGCAGGGTCGCGTCGCGCGCTTCGCGCAGGCGCACGTATTCGTCTTCGTCCATGCCGTCGCGGACGTGGATGTTGGCGCGCTTCTGCTCGCCGATCGTGGTCTCGCAGGCCGGCTCGCGGCCGCCGGGGCCATAGTCGTGGCAGACGAACACGCGGGTGTCGTCGGGCAGCGCGTCGAACAGCCGCCGGATCGAGCGGTACAGCCGCTGCGCGCTGCCGCCGGGGAAGTCGCAGCGCGCGGTGCCGCCGTCGGGCATGAACAGCGAATCGCCGGTGAACAGCGCGTCGCCGACCAGGTAGGCGACGCTGTCGCTGGTGTGGCCCGGCACCGCGATCACGCGCGCGGCGATGTCGCCGACGGCGAAGCCCTCGCCGTCGGCGAACAGGTGGTCGAACTGCGAGCCGTCGACGGGGAAGTCCTCGCCGAGGTTGAAGATCGGGCGGAAGGTTTCCTGCACGGTGCGGATGCCGGCGCCGATCGCCAGCGTCGCATCGGGGAAGTGCGCGGACTTGAGCCAGTGCGAAGCGGAGAGGTGGTCGGCGTGGGCGTGGGTTTCCAGCAGCCAGCGCACCGCCAGGCCGCGCGCGCGCGCCGCGTCGACCAGCGCCTGCGCCGATGGCGTGGACGTGCGGCCGGCCGCGGCGTCGTAGTCGAGCACGGGATCGACCAGCGCTGCCTCGCCGCTGGCCGGGTCGACCACCAGGTAGCTCCAGGTGCCGGTGCCGGCATGGCGGAACGCAGTGATCTCGGGACGCATGGCGGGCCTCCGCCGCGGACTGCCCGCCAGTATCGCGCACGCGGGTGGGCGTGGTCCGTCGCGGGCTGCGTCCGGGACATGGCGGCTAGACTGTCGGGGCTGCCGCATCGGAGATCGGACATGCAGTCGAACCCGCGCCTGCGCTTCCCGCGCCTTCCGGTCGCCATGCTGGCCGCATCGCTGGCGGCCGCCGCGCTGCCGGCCTCGGCCGGCGAGCCGTCCGTTCCTCCGCCCGGCGCTCCGGAGCCCGCCGTGCCGCCCAGCCTCGCCCGCCAGCCGCTGCCGCGCGTGTACAGCGCCGGCCAGCCCGGGCCCGGCGAATGGACCGCGATCGCCGCGCAGGGCGTGACCACCATCGTCGACCTGCGCCCGGACGCCGAGCGCCCCGGCCGCGACGAGGCCGCCGAGGTGCGCGCGGCCGGGCTCGACTACCGGCAGATCCCCGTCGCCGGGCCGCGGGACCTGACGCCCGAGGCTGCACATGCGCTGTGGCAGGCGATCGAAACCGCGCCCGGCCAGGTGCTGGTGCACTGCGCGTCAGGCAATCGCGCAGGTGCCCTGCTCGCGATCGCAGCCGTGCGCGAGGGCGGCATGGCGCCGGAACAGGCGCTCGCTGCGGGCCGGAAAGGCGGCATGGCTAACACCGAGGCGCGCGTGCGCGAGGTGCTGGGACTGCCGGCGGCGGACCGCCCGTAGCCTTCTTGATTCTGTGGGAGCGGCTCGAGCCGCGAGTTCTTCCACGGCGCCCATGTCGATCGGCAAAGGCTCGCGGCTCGAGCCGCTCCCACAAGGTCGCGGGACGCGATGGGCGTCAGCGGCCGAGCGCCTGGTTCAGCGCCAGCGCCAGCCGGTACGCCGCCTGCCGCACGCGCTGCTCGGCCAGCGGGCGGTATTCGTCGAGATAGGTTTGGTCGAGCTTGTGCGTGCCGGCCGGGTACAACCCGCGTGCGTCGACCAGGCGGCAGGATTCGCCGGCCCAGGCTTCCGGGCTGCTGTGGCCGGCCTGCGTCATCGGTGGCCAGGGCAGGGCGTCGAGGCGGTCGGCGTAGGGCGTCACCGCGGCGCGGTTGGCGCCGAAGCCGGCGGTGCCGAGGATGTAGTAGTCCCACACCGAGTGCAGGTTGGTGCCCATCACGCCGTCGACGTAGCTCTTGCGCGCGTAGGCCTCCGGCGCCAGGTCGGTGCGCAGGCTGATTTGGTAACCGTTGCCGCCGGCGTCGGTGTGGTTGGTGGCGTGCAGCGGCTGGTGCACGTCGCCGACGAAATGGACCACGAACTTGAGTGCGTCGCGGCGCGCGGCGGCCGGCTGGCCGCGGTCGCCGAGGATCGCCAGCTGCTTCTCGATCGCGCCGACCACGCAGTTGCCGTCGGGGCAGTCGCGCGCGGCGTCGTAGTGGCAGTCGGCGCCCGGGGCGGTGTTCACGTAGTGCCACTTCGAGGTGGCCTTGAAGCGCGCCGGGTCCTCGTCGCGCATCGTGTCGGCCCAGGCGGCGACGCCGGCGAGGGTCGGGTCGGGCTCGCCTTCGAGCAGCCTGGCGACTTCCGCAGCCGCCGCGGGCGTGAGGTGCCGCTGCGCCAGTTCGCCGACCAGCCGGTGGCCGAGCTGCGCCCATCCCAGCGCGGCCGGCGCGAGCAGCAGCAGGGCGGCGGCGAAAAGCAGGCGTGGCATCGTTTTCATGGGCGGTCCGGGGGTCGCGGGGCTGAAAGCGCTGGGGGGAAGCGGCTAAAATAGCGTGCTTTCCCACTTTCCGTATTTCCGTGCAGGAGCGTGACATGGCGATCAAGGTAGGCATCAACGGTTTCGGCCGCATCGGGCGCAACGTGCTGCGCTCGGCGGTGCAGAACTTCGCGGGCGACATCGAGGTCGTCGCCATCAACGACCTGCTGGAACCGGACTACCTGGCCTACATGCTGCAGTACGACTCCGTGCACGGCCGCTTCAAGGGCGAGGTCTCGGTCGACGGCGGCACCCTGGTGGTGAACGGCAAGCGCATCCGCCTGACCCAGGAGCGCGACCCGGCCAACCTGAAGTGGGGCGAGGTCGGCGCGGACGTGGTGATCGAGTCCACTGGCCTGTTCCTGACCAAGGACACCGCGCAGAAGCACATCGACGCCGGCGCGCGGAAGGTGATCCTGTCGGCGCCGTCCAAGGACGACACGCCGATGTTCGTTTTCGGTGTCAACGACAAGTCGTACAAGGGCGAGGCGATCATCTCCAACGCGTCGTGCACCACCAACTGCCTGGCGCCGATCGCCAAGGTGCTCAACGACAAGTGGGGCATCAAGCGCGGCCTGATGACCACGGTGCACGCTGCCACCGCCACCCAGAAGACCGTCGACGGCCCGTCCAACAAGGACTGGCGCGGCGGCCGCGGCATCCTCGAGAACATCATCCCGTCGAGCACCGGTGCCGC
>Ga0268289_100059_pt1 | contig 76064 bp, 81 predicted proteins | sample MetspNORM_FD_191340 | JGI IMG/M metagenome (GOLD analysis project Ga0268289, IMG submission 191340) | Soil microbial communities from San-Diego area, Southern California, United States - Methylocaldum sp. NOR-M | ecosystem: Environmental > Terrestrial > Soil > Desert | place: USA: California... | reverse complement strand
GACGCGGGCCGCGGCTTCGCCGTCGTCGCGCAGGAAGTGAAGTCCCTCGCCAACCAGACCGCGCGCGCCACCGACGACATCGCCGCCAAGATCGCCGCGATCCAGTCCGCGACCCAATCCACCGTCGAGACCAACGCTTCGATCCGCGACACCGTCGCCGAGGTCCAGGAATCGGCCGATCGCATCCGCTCCGCCATGGAGACCCAGGCCCAGACCGTCACCGCCATCACCGCCGCCGTCGACGAAACCGCGCTCGCCGCCGACTCCATGTCCAACACCATCGCCGCCATCCGCGAAGATACCGAAACCGTCGCCTCCGAGATCGACAATGTCGGCCACGGCTTCGATGCGCTCGACGACCGGCTCGGCAGCCTCAAGCACAGCGCGGGCGACTTCGTCGCCAAGGTCGCTGCCTGATCATTTCGCGCCGGGGGAACAGCGATGGGCGATCCGAACCAGATCAGGGCGCAGCGCGCGGCCGCGATCGAGACGATCCGCAAGCGGCTTCAGGCTTATGATCGCGATGGCGCGATCGCGGCGGCGAGCGACGAGATCAGCGCGTTGATCGCCGATCACTGCCAGGAAATCGCCGATGCGTTCCTGGGCCCCTTTCTCGCCGATCCCGATCTGCGCGCGCAGGCCGGCGAGATGTCGCCCGACGCCTATGACCGCCAGCGCGCCGATTCGGCCGCTTACGTCCGCCAGAAATACGCACGCCCGCTGAGCGCCGAATGGATCGAGATGGCGCTACGCAACGCCGCGCGCTGCCACAAGGCAGCAGTGCCGATGCACGCTTATCTGTCGGCGCTTTCGGCCGGCCATACCCGCGTGATCGAGGTGATCCGCGAATCGAGCCCGAGCGTCGCCGTCGCCTGCCGGCTGGGCGACGTCATCCAGCGGCTCGCGATGGTCGAAGCGGCCGTGATGGCGGAGCATTACGGCCTGCGCGAGGAAGAACGCGCGCGCCGCCAGCGCCTCGCCCAATCGGCCGAGTTCCGCGACACGATCGGAATTACACTGGAGGCGACCGCCGAACTGGGCTCGCGCGCGCGGCTCCAGGCACAGAACGCGTCCACGTCGGTCCGCGGCATGCTCGGCAAGGCCTCCGAAGTCGCCGCCGCGTCGGAACAATCCGCGATCGCGATGCGCGAGGCGGCGCAGACGGCGGCGGGGTTGATCCGGGCGATCGAGGATGCACGCGGCGAGGTCGAGGCTGCGGCCGAGATCGCCACCCGCGCCTCGGGCCAGGCGGGTGCGGCGGTCGGCATGTCCGAAACCTTGAGCGATCACGCCAAGTCGATCGAATCGATCCTCGGCCTGATCCGCGACATCGCCGGACAGACCAACCTGCTTGCGCTCAACGCCACCATCGAGGCGGCGCGCGCCGGCGATGCCGGCCGCGGCTTCGCCGTCGTCGCGCAGGAAGTGAAGTCCCTCGCCAACCAGACCGCGCGCGCCACCGACGACATCGCCGCCAAGATCGCCGCGATCCAGTCCGCCACCCAATCCACCGTTGAGACCAACGCCTCGATCCGCGATACCGTCGCCGAAGTGCAGGAGAGCGCCGATCGCATCCGCTCCGCCATGGAGACGCAGGCCCAGACCGTCACCGCCATCACCGCCGCCGTCGACGAAACCGCGCTTGCCGCCGACTCCATGTCCAACACCATCGCCGCCATCCGTGAAGATACTGAAACCGTCGCTTCCGAGATCGACACGCTCCAGCGCGACTTCACCGAGGTCGACGATCGCCTCGGCAACCTCAACACCGCCGCCGATCAATTCTCCGCCAGCGTCGCCGCATAGCCGTCATGCCAGCGAAAGCTGGCATCTCGCTGATCTGAAAGACCCCAGCTTTCGCCGGGGTGACGAAGCGGCTAAGCCGCATCGATGCCCAACATCCTCCTCACCGGATCGAGCCGCGGGATCGGCGCCGCGATCGCCGAAACGCTGACGGCGCGCGGCGACGTCCGCCTGATCGGCCACGGCACCGCCAGCGGTATTCCGGCGGACTTCACCGACCCCGCCGCTCCGCAGGCGCTCTGGAACGCCGCACTCGACGCGCTCGACGGCCGGATCGACGTGCTCATCAACAATGCCGGCATCTTCGAGGTCGCGCCGCTCGACCAGCCACACGACGCCTGGGTTGCGGCGTGGGACCGCACGATGCGCGTCAACCTCACCGCGTCGGCCGAGCTCTGCCGACTCGCCGTGCGACACTGGCAGGAGCAGGGACGCCCCGGACGCATCGTCAACATCGCCAGCCGCGCGGCGTATCGCGGGGACAGCCCCGCGCACTGGCATTACGCCGCGTCGAAGGCGGGCATGGTGGCAATGACCAAGACGATCGCGCGGGCCTATGCGCGCGAGAACGTGCTTGCCTTCGCGATCTGCCCGGGCTTCACGATGACGGGCATGGCCGAGGATTATCTGGAAAGCCGCGGCGGCGACAAATTGCTCGCCGACATCCCGCTCGGACGCGTCGCCGACCCTGCGGAGATCGCCGATGCCGCGCGCTACCTCGCGCTGGAAGCGCCCGCGTCGATGACCGGCGCGGTGATCGACATCAACGGGGCGAGCTATGTCCGATGACCTCTTCGTCATCCCCGCGAACGCGGGACCCCGCTTTCCTGATGGCGGGCGGTTGGGTCTATATCACCGCCAGCCGGTATCGCGGCACGCTTTACACCGGCGTCACGGCCGATCTCGCCGCGCGGATGACGCAGCACAAGGCAGGCACGGGATCGAAATTCACCGCGAAATACGACGTGGACCGACTCGTCCTCGCTGAACCCTATCCAACCATCGAAGAGGCGATCGCGCGCGAAAAGGCGATCAAGAAGTGGCGGCGCGCCTGGAAGATCGAGCTCATCGAAGCAAGCAATCCCAATTGGAACGACCTGTTCGAGAGGATCAATGGCTGACAAGGTGAAGCGGGGTCCCCGCGTTCGCGGGGATGACGGACATGGGGCCGATAGCTGGAAGCTCACGCTGCCCTGCACCAAGGCGGAAGCCGAGCGGATCGAGGTCGACATGGAGGCGCTTGCCGCGCTCGATCCGCCGCCGGTGCTGATGACGAGCGAGGGCACGCCCGACGATCCCGAGGATTGGCGGCTCGAGGCCTTTTTCGAGGGCAAGCCGGACAAGGCCTCGATCGCCGCGATCCGCGCGTTGGTGCCGAGCGCGGCCGTCAGCAAGGCCAGGCCGGAAAAGGTGCCCGACGCCGATTGGGTGACGCTCAGCCAGCAGGGGCTGGAGCCGGTGCGCGCGGGGCGGTTCGTCGTTCACACCGCGGCGCACGACGTCGCCGACGCGCCGGGCATCCGCCGCTATAGGATCGAAGCGAGCCAGGCGTTCGGCACCGGACATCACGAGACCACCACCGGCTGCCTGATCATGCTCGACCGCATCCGCCGCCGCGGCGCGCGGGTCGATAATCTGATCGATCTCGGCACCGGCACCGGCCTGCTCGCCTTCGCCGGGATGCACCTGTGGCCGCGCGCCTATGCGACCGCGACCGACATCGACGCAATCGCGATCGACGTGACCGCGGAGAATGCCGAGACCAACGGCGTGCCGCTGGGGCTCGGCATGGGCAGGCTCGCGCTCACCGTCGCCGACGGCACCGCCAACGCGCTGATCCAGCGCCGCGCGCCCTACGACCTCGTCATCGCCAACATCCTCGCCGGCCCACTGATCGACATGGCGCCGGAGATCGGCGCGATCGCCGCGCCGGGCGGGCAACTGGTGCTTGCGGGGCTACTCCGAACGCAGGCCGCCGCCGTCGCCCGCGCCTATCGCCGACAGGGTTATCGGCTGGCCGAGCAACTCGATCTGGGCGACTGGGCGATTTTGCGGCTGAGGAAACGGCGCGTGTAAACGATCGCATCCAGCTTCAAATCTTACGCCGTCCGCCTCCAAATAAGCGAGAGAACAGCGCCCCTTCCAAGATCAGCTTTAGTAGCCGTTATTTTCATCGGAGAAGCGCTTGGGTTCAACCCACTCGCGTTTTTTTGCGGCGCGGCGTCGAAACAGAAATATCGTCCAGGGCACTGTGGACGCGAACATCAAAAAGCCGATGACGTAACCCAGCGTTGATGGCAATTCGACGAAACACAGTGCTATCGCAAAAGGAACGGCCGGCAGCCAAATTAAGAGACGAATATCCCACAAAAACAGGTCGTCTCGAACGCTGATCTGATCGTCGATAGCGCCAACAATCTCACTCAAAAAACCTCCCTCAGCCATGCTTGAGATCCCTATCCCACCACCGCCGGCGCCCTGCTTCGCGCGTAATCCTGCGTGCCCCTGGTGATCACCGCGTCCTCGGGCAGGATCGTCGCGATCGGAATGTCGGGCTCGGCCAGCATCTCCTCGTAGAGGGGCGCGAAATCGGTCTCCACCGTCACCCGCAGCAACTCGTCGAAGCTCGGGATCACGAAGTAATTCTGCTGGAAATCGTCGATCCGGTATTCGGTGCGCATCACACGGCTGAGGTCGAAGCGGATGCGGTTGGGGCTGGGATCGTCGAGCGCGAAACGGCTTTCGGAGAAGCTCGAGACGATGCCCGAACCGTAGATGCGCAAGCCGCCCGCTTCCTCGATCAGCCCGAACTCGACCGTGTACCAGTAGAGCCGGCCGAGATATTTGAGCGCGTGCAGCCCCATCGCCCGCTGCCCGCCGCGGCCATAGGCGGCGAGATAATCGGCGAACACCGGGTCCGCGAGCATCGGCACATGCCCGAACACGTCGTGAAAGACGTCGGGCTCCTGCAGATAATCGAGCTGGTCCGGCCGGCGGATGAAATTGCCCGCGACGAAACGGCGGTTGGCCATATGGTCGAAGAACACGTCGTCGGGCACCAGCCCCGGCACCGCGACGACCTGCCAGCCGGTCAGTTTCATCAGCCGTTCGGACAATTCCTCGAAATCGGGAATGCCGGGCTTGGAGAGCTTGAGCACGTCGAGCCCGCGCAGATAGGCGTCCGACGCGCGGCCGGGCAGCAGCCTGGCCTGGCGCGCGAACAGCGTGTCCCAGGTGCGGTGCTCTTCTTGCGTATAATGCGCCCAGTTCTGCGGGATCGTCCAATCGGCGGCGGCGCCCGCGGGCGGAGACTCAAGTACGTGCGTTTCCCCTGTCATGGAAAAGACATAGCATAATCGCGCCGATGCGCGAATATCGGCGGATGACGGCCTGGCCCCTCCTGAAGCATCTCGCGCTGCGGCTGGCGATGGCGTTCGTGCTGCTGATCGTCGGCTATTGGGCGGCCGGACTGACCGGCGGCGCCATCCCCGCCAATCCCGGCTGGCGCCCGCCCGCGCGGGGCATCACCATCTATGTCGAGACCAACGGCGTCCATACCGATCTGGTGCTGCCCAAGCGCGCGGGCGGCATCGACTGGACGCGGCTGGTGCGCCCCGAGCATTTCGGCGACCCGCGCTACGCCGGCTACGACCACCTCGCCTTCGGCTGGGGCGAGCGGCATTTCTACCTCGAAACGCCGACCTGGGCCGATGTCCGCCCGCTGACCGTGCTCCACGCCGCGATCGGGAGCGACGAGACGCTCGTCCATGTCGAATATCTGCCCGAACCGCGGCCCGGCCCGACGGTACGACCGATCGTGCTGCGCCCGGCGGAATATCGCCGTCTCGCCGCTTTCATCCGCGCGAGCATCCATGCCGCGCCGGGCGAAACCCCGCAAATCGACCGCGGCTATCAGGATTTCGACACCTTTTATGGAGCAAAAGGCCGGTATGACGCTTTGATGACATGCAACGCCTGGACGGGAGCGGCGTTGCGGCACGCCGGCGTACGCGTCGGCGCGTGGACTCCGTTTCCCGTGACGGTGATGGGATGGTTCTGATGGCGACACGTGCCGACGAGATAACGGCCCCTTCGAAGCTGGCGCTCGCCGCGGAACTGCCGCGCGCGATCTGGTCGATCACCAGCCATGCCTTCTCGCGTCAGATGCTGGCCGCAGCGCCCAAAGGCGACGGCCGCCCGGTGCTCGCGCTGCCGGGCCTGTTCGTGTCGGATCGCTCGAACTTCATCATGCGGCGTTATCTGTCGGCGCTCGGCTATCGCGCTTATGGCTGGGGCCTCGGCCACAATTTCTCGCTGCGCACGATCGGCCCCGACGGCGAGAAGCTGGGCGCGCGCATCGCGGGAATCACCGAGGAAACCGGCGATCCGGTGACGCTGGTCGGCGTCAGCCTGGGCGGGATCATGGCGCGCTTCGCCGCGCAGCGCTGGCCGGATCAGGTGCGCGAGGTGATCACCGTCGCCTCGCCCTTCGCAGGGAATCCGCGCGCGACCAATTTGTGGCGCACCTACGAATGGCTGACCGGCGAGCGCGTCGACGATCCGCGCCAGCAGGCGCTGCTCGCCGAGGCCGCCGCCCCGCTTCCCGTCCCCGCCACCGCGATCTGGAGCCGCAGCGACGGGCTGGTCAACGGCATGATCTGCCGCGCCGAAGACGACGGCGCCGGCCGCTGCATCGAGGTGCAGTCAAGCCATATGGGCGTGCAGCTCAAGCCCGAAGTGCTCCGCGCGATCGCGGATGTGCTGGGCGGAGAGACCTCAGCGACATAATCTTGTTCGCTTCGAGCGTCGTCGAGAAGCGGAGGCTACCGGTCGTTCGCGTTTCTCGACTGCGCTCGAAACGAACGGCGGCGTGGTCTCAATCCCCCGTCACTTTCACCGGCCCGAGATCGCCCATGCCGACGCTCGCGCTCGCCATCGCGAGCATCGCGTCGAGGCTCTTCTTGGCCTTCAGCCGCAGCTCCTCCTCGATCTCGATCCGCGGCTCGAGGTCGCGCAGCGCCACGTAGAGCTTCTCCATCGTATTGAGCGCCATGTACGGGCAGATGTTGCAATTGCAGTTCCCGTCGGCGCCGGGCGCGCCGATGAAGGTCTTGTCGGGCACCGCTTTTTCCATCTGGTGAATGATGTGCGGCTCGGTGGCGACGATCAGCGTGTCGCCGGTCATCTCCTTGGCGTAGGCGAGGATGCCGCTGGTCGAGCCGATATAATCGGCGTGATCGAGGATCACCGCCGGGCATTCGGGATGCGCCGCGATCGGGGCGTCGGGATGCTCGGCCTTCAGCTTGAGCAACTCGGTCTCGCTGAACGCCTCGTGGACGATGCACACGCCGGGCCACAGGATCAGGTCGCGCCCCGTCTTGCGCGCGAGATAGCCGCCGAGGTTGCGATCGGGCCCGAAGATGATCGGCTGACTCGCCGGAATCTGGGAGAGGATCTTCTCCGCCGACGAACTCGTGACGATCACGTCGGAGAGCGCCTTCACCGCCGCCGAGCAGTTGATATAGGTGAGCGCGATCGCATTGGGATGCTCGGCGCGGAAGGCGGCGAACTGCTCGGGCGGGCACGAATCCTCGAGGCTGCACCCGGCATCCATGTCGGGCAGGACGACGGTCTTTTCGGGGCTCAGGATCTTGGCGGTCTCGGCCATGAAGCGCACGCCGCAGAACGCGATCACCTCGGCGTCGGTCGCGGCGGCCTTGCGCGAGAGATCGAGGCTGTCGCCGACGAAATCGGCGAGATCCTGGATTTCGGGCTTCTGGTAATAATGCGCGAGGATGACGGCGTTGCGCTCCTTGCGCAGCCGATCGATCTCGGCGCGCAGGTCGAGCCCCGCCAGACTGCCGCCGATGCCGTTGCGTGCGTCCATCCTACATCCCCGTCTTGTCTCACCGCCATGTGGCGCTCACGCGCGGCGGGATCAAGGCATGGGAAACGGCGGATAGGCATCGAGCGGCAGCGCACCGCCGGCACTGCCTGCAGTCACGGCCTCGGCGATCGAGAGCCCAAGCGCGCTGCGCCCGACGATTTCGATTACGAACTGCGCCGCGACGATCGCGCCGATCCCCACCCACCAGGCCGGATGGACGCTGCCGCGCGTACGCTTGTCCGCGATCACGCCCGCGAGCGGGAAGAGCAGCAGCGCGCCGCACAGCCAGGCACCCACCCAGGGGATCAGCAACGGCGCGGGCAGCAGCCGTCCCAACCCGGGCGCGAGCAGGAACGACATGCCGCAATAGATCAGCCGCCGGTGCCACTCCGTCCGCCGACGCATCGCGATTCCCGCCCACAGCAGACCGGCGAAGGTGAGCACGGTGACGGGATTGAGGATCAGGAAATAGGCCGGCGTGAAGAAAAACGGCACATGCCCTTCGCGCGCCATGACGACCGTCGTGTAGATGCCCACCGGCACCAGCAGGCTCGCCCATGCCCCGCCGATCCAGCCGAGCCGGCGATGGTGCACCCGCGCGCCGCTGGTGATCAGATGTGTCTGGAAGACGTAGAAGGCCGTCCAGCCCATGAACAGCCATGCGTGGACATGGACGTGGAGCGGAGCGCGGAAGGTCGACCGCCCCATCAGCCATTGCAGCGAAAAGCCCGCGACGAGGGTCGCGGCCATGACGCAGGCGGAAACGAAGAAAAAGCGATGCTCCCGTGCGCCACGCGTGCGCGCACCGACGACTGTCGCCATGGTGGCCCCCAGCCCAAGCGGACACCCCAAAATGTCCGAACCGGATCATATCGCAACGCGAGTCATCGCGCAACCGCGGGTCAGCCTGTGCTGTTCTCGAGCACCTCCTGCAACGATCGCGAGGCATCCCAGCGCTCGGTGCTGCCCTCGTCGGCGAAGGTCACCTTCACCCGCGCGTCGATCCCCGCGGCGCGCAGCGGCATCGCGAAGCTGCGCTCGACCGCGTTGCGGGTGGCGTCGCGCGCGATTCTGATCATCGCGGGCGCGCGCGCCTGCTTGAGCAGTTCGGCCTGCCCGGCCTTGCGGTTGGCGGCGTCGAGATCGGCCTCGGCATTGGTCAGGCTCATCAGTACGCCGCCGCTGCCGTACTGGCGGATCGCCGACAGGTCGATCTGCGGCTGATCGGCCTCGACCGGCGGCAGCCGCACGGCGAGCGTGTCGGTGCTCGCGTCCCAGGTCACGTCGCGCTGGGTGAGCTTGCCGAGATCGACCTCGTAGCGGACCATGCCCGGCATGATCATCGTCTTTTCCGCCGTCAGCCCCAGCCGCGACTGTTTGGACGTCACCACCGCGACATAACGCGCGGCGAAGGCGGAGAGCCGGTTCTGCTCCTGCAACCCCTGCAGGCTCGCATTGGCGATCGTCACCGGATCGGGGCTGAGCTTGTGGCCGACATAGGATTGCGCCGCCCACATGATGCCGATCACGACGATCAGCAGAATCGCCACCGCGCCCGCGAACTTGGCGAGGAAGCCGCCCACGCCCGACCGGCGCGGCGCGGAAGGCGCCTCGGTCACGCCGCCATCCGCCATGTCTCGCCCTCCTCGATCACCAGTCCGCGCGCCCGCAGGTCGATCAGGTGCGCCAGCACCGATCGCTCTGCGGCAAGGTGCAGGCGCGGATCGATCCCGACGTACATGCGCGCGACCATCCCGGCCACGTCATGCACGCCGTCGCGCCCGATCAGCCGCAGGATCTGCCCCTCGCGCTGCTTTCGGTGCCCGATCAGCCCGCGCACCAGCCGGCGCGGATTCTCGATTACATCGCCATGTGCCGGGTAATAAATGCGGTCGTCGCGCTGCTGGAGCTTCATCAGGCTCGCCATATACGCCGCCATGTCGCCGTCGGGCGGCGACACCACGGTGGTCGACCAGCCCATCACGTGATCGCCCGAGAACAAGGCGCCCGTCTCGGGCAGCGCGAAGGCGAGATGGTTCGAGGTGTGCCCCGGTGTCGCGACCGCGACCAGGGTCCAGCCCTTGCCCTCGACGCGGTCGCCGTCGGCGAGCACGCGATCGGGCGCATAATCGCGGTCGAACGACGCGTCGGCGCGCGGGCCGAGATCGTCGAGCGCCAGCGGCGCGCAGCCGACGATCGGCGCGCCGGTCGCCTGCTTCAACGCGCGCGACAAGGGGCTGTGGTCGCGATGCGTATGCGTGACGACGATCGCGGTGACCGGCCGCCCCTCGATCGCGCGCAGCAGTGCGTCGAGATGCGCCGGATCGTCGGGCCCCGGATCGATCACCGCCAGATCGCGCGTGCCGACGAGATGCGTCTGCGTGCCGGTAAAGGTGTATGGTGACGGATTGGGCGCCAGCACCCGCGCCACCAATGGGTCGAGCGCGATGCGTTCGCCGGTCGGGGGTGCGTCCATGCCCATCGAGATGGCGGCTGGGGGCCGAATTGGCAAGATCGGGCGCGCGTGATGGTTCGCGCAGAGGCGCGGAGACGCAGAGATGTACCGCCTGCGGTATCGTCGGCCGCGCCAGCGGCCGATCGCTTCTCGCAGCCTCGGATTCCATGGTCTCGCTGACGCGAATCGGAACGGCCTTGCCGCGTCCTCTGCGCCTCTGCGCCTCTGCGCCTCTGCGCCTCTGCGCCTCTGCGCGAACATCCTCCTTCTTCTCTTCAAAAATGCAAAGGGCCGGCCCCGCGCTTGCGGGTGCCGGCCCTGGCCTCCTCCCCGTATGCGTTCAGTCGTCGGTGCCGACGTTGGCGAGATCCTGCTCGATGTCGCGGATCGACTCGTCGATCCCGGAAAGCGCCTCGCTGCGGTCCTCGGCACTGAGCTTGGCGTCGCTCTGCACCCGCATCCGCGCGGCGCGCAGGCCGGACAGCGCCGAACGATAAGCGTTGCGCTCGATCGCGTCGGTGTCGATCGACGTCGCGGCCGCGTTCGCCGCCAGTTTCGACGCTTCGGCGGTCACCTTCTCGATCCGGTCGGTACAGATGATGATCTTGGGCCGCGCGCCCGAATTGTCGTTGATGACGAGTTCGTCCTTCTTGTCGGTGATCGTGCAGTTGCGCGAGCTGACCTCGGGCATGTCGGCCATGATGTTGTCGGTCACGACCTTGCCGTCCTTGATCACCTGGACCCGCTTCATCGTGTGCACATTGCCCGCGATCGCGTCCTGGTCGGCGCTGGTCCAGCTCCACGTCGCGGGCGGGGCCGGCGGCGCGGGCACCGCGACGGGCGCGGCCGGGGCGGCCGACGGCGGCACGGGCACAGTCTCGGGCGGCGGCGGCGGGAGCGGCACATCCTGGCCGCTCGTCGTCGGCAAGGTAGCGGCCGTCGCAGCGGCGGCGGGCGCGATTGTCCACACCGCGCCGCTGTTGGGCAGCTCGACGCCGATCGTCTTGCTCACGCGGGTGCGGATCGTCTCGGCGGCTTGCGTGCCCGAGGCGGTGACGCCGAGCCCGGTGACGGTGACGAGCGCCACCGCAGCGATCCCGCTGGCCAGCCTCTTGCGCGAGGTCTTGTTGACGGACAGCATCTTCAGTCTCCCCTTCAGGTCGTTGATCGTATGGAGGTGGCACGCCGCCGATACCGCCCCGCCGTGCGCGGCCTTGACGATCGCGCAGGCATAGACGTGGCGGAAGGTGGCGCTCTTGCCGGCGAGGACGCGCGCGTCGTTCGCCATTTCCTGGTCGGCGCGGAAAGCGCGGAAGGCGCGCCAGGCAACCGGATTGAACCAGTGGACCGCGAGCACGAACAGCGCCGCCCAGTTCGCGATCAGGTCGCCGCGCGCGTGGTGGCCCAACTCGTGCGCCATCGCGAGGTCGCGCTCGTCCTCGTCGTAGCGCTCGGCGAAATCGCGCGGAAAGGCGACGTATTTGCGCAGCACCCCGAAGGCGAGCGGACCGGTCGCGGCGTCGGTCTCGACCACGCGGATGCCGTCGGCCGACATTTCCTCGCGCACCCGCCCGGCAAGCATCCGCCGGCAGAAGCGCGCATGCGCGACCAGGTGCCAGACGAAGAACCCCGCCGCCCCCAGCGCCCAGAGCGCGAGGACAATGAGCCCCAGCGGCAGCGGGTCGTGCGCTTGCGCGGCGGGCGCGAGGCCCAGCGGCTCGACGACGAACACGGTGATCGTCTCGCTCGCCTGCGCGATCGGCGCCGCGGCCGCCTCGCGCCAGTCGGCGGGCAGCGGCGGCAGCAGCAGTCGGAGCACCGGCAGCGCCCACAAGGCATAAGCGACCTGCGATCCGAACTGGCGCCGCACCGGCCCGCGCAACGCGAGCACGAGCAGCATCAGCAGCGTCGAGGCGATCAACGCCTCGGCACCCCAGGCGATCAGCGGCCCGGCGCTCATTGCTTGAGCTCCTTGAGCAGCGCTTCGATCTCGGCGATGTCGTCATCGGTCAGCGCGTCGCGCTCGGCGAGGTGCGCCACCAGCGGCGCCAGCCGACCGCCGAACAACCGGTCCATCAGCCGCCGCGACTCACCCGCGACATAGCCCTCACGCGCGATCAGCGGGCGATAGAGGTAGCGCCGGCCTTCGGCCTCGTGCGCGATCGCTTCCTTGGCCAGCAGCCGGCCGAGCAGCGTCTTGACGGTATTCGCGCTCCAGTCGCGCTCGGGCGCGATCCGTTCGGCGACGTCCTGGGCGCTGAGCGGGCTCTCCTCCCACAGCACCTCCATCACCGCATGTTCGGCATCACTGATACGCTCGGCCACCGCGACTCTCCCTAATGACTACAGATGTAATCGCATCGATTACGGATGTAGTCAATAGGTGTCTCTGGCTCCTGATCGATTCACCGAGCCTTGCCGTCACCCCGGACTTGTTCCGGGGTCCACGCTTCCAGACGCACCGTCGTCGCTTGTTGAGCAGTGGACGCCGGAACAAGTCCGGCATGACGGCGGAGAGGTGTCGGTGGCATTTACAGTTCCGGTGCCCGTCGTCGCGCTATTAACCTTCGAGCCCCTGCCAATTCCCGGCAATTCCACGTCTGGCACGCGCGCTGCATCTCCTTCGGCGCCCCGAGCGTTCAGCGCTTCAGCAGGGTGGGCCGGCCGCTTACCGATCTCGCGCCGGTCCACCCTCACCCGGCCGCCGCCATCCTTCTGATCCGCGCCGTCGGGCGTCAGGCTTCGGCGTTGCCCTCGGCGCCGAGCAGCTCGGCAAGCTCGCCCGATTCGTACATCTCCATCATGATGTCCGAACCGCCGACGAATTCGCCATGCACGTAGAGCTGGGGGATCGTCGGCCAATCCGAATAGGCCTTGATGCCCTGCCGGATGCCCTGGTCCTGCAGGACGTCGACGCTGTCGAACTCGACGCCGAGATGCTGGAGGATCGCCACCGCTCGGCTCGAAAAGCCGCATTGCGGGAACAGCGGGCTGCCCTTCATGAACAGGAGCACGTCGCTCCCCTTCACCTTCTCGTCGATCCGGGCCTGAACATCGTCGGTCATCGTCGTCACTCCTCTACTCGGGAACCCCGGTGGTGAGCTGGAGCGCATGGAGCTCGCCGCCCATCCGCCCGCCGAGCGCGGCATAGACGGCGCGCTGCTGCATCACCCGGGGCTTGCCCCGAAAACTCTCGCTCACCACGCGGGCGGCATAATGATCGCCGTCGCCCGCGAGATCGGTGATCTCGACCTCGGCGTCGGGAATCGCCGCGCGGATCAGCGTCTCGATCTCGTCGGCCCGCATCGCCATCGGGTCAGAGCTCCGACATCAGCTGCCGGCGCGCCTCGATCAGCTTCTCGTCGAGCACCACGCGCACCGCCGCCTCGTCGATGTCGAGCCCGGCCGCGGTCAGATCGCCGACGAGCTTGCGCACGACGTCCTCGTCGCCCGCTTCCTCGAACTCGGCATGCACCACGGCACGCGCATAGGCCTCGGTCTCCTCGGGCGTGAGCTTCATCTTCTCCGCCGCCCATTGGCCGACGAGCTTGTTGCGCCGCGCGGTCACGCGGAACGCCATTTCCTCGTCGCGGGCATATTTCGTCTCGAACGCGCGCTCGCGATCGTCGAAGGTCGTCATGTCCGGCTTTCCCTTGCAGCGCCTCACTCAGTGCAAGGAAATAGGGGCGTCGCCGCGCCTCCGCAACGGGCGAGCGCGCTCAATCGTCCATCGTCACCACGAGCTTGCCGATCGCCTGGCGCGCCGCCATCCGCGCGATCGCCGCGCCGCCTTGCGCCAGCGGAAAGGTCTCGGTGACGCGCGGCGCGATCCGGCCCTCGCGCCACAGCGCGAACAGATGCGCGACATGGCGTTGGTTCGCTTGCGGGTCACGCGCGGCGAACGCGCCCCAGAACACCCCGCACACGTCGCAACTCTTGAGCAGGGTCAGGTTGAGCGGCAGCTTAGGGATGCCCGCCGGGAAGCCGACGACCAGATACCGCCCTTCCCAGCCAATCGCGCGCAGCGCCGGCTCGGCATAGTCGCCGCCCACCGGATCGAAGATCACGTTCGCGCCGCCCGGCCCGGCCGCGGTCTTGAAGCGCTCGGCCAGGTTCTTCGACTGCGCCTTGTCGAACGGCGCATGGGGATAGACGAGCGCATCATCCGCCCCCGCCGCGCGCGCCGCCGCCGCTTTCTCCTCCGACGACACCGCCGCGATTACCCGCGCGCCAAACGCCTTACCCAATTCGACCGCCGCCAGCCCGACGCCGCCCGCCGCGCCGAGCACGAGCAGCGTCTGCCCCTCGGCAAGCCGCCCGCGATCGATGAGCGCGTGGATCGTGGTCGCATAGGTGAGCAGCAGCGCCGCGCCCTCGGCGAAGCCGTGCCCCTCGGGAAGCGCGTAGAGCCGCGCCGCATCGACCGCGACCTTCTCGGCGAACCCGCCATTGCCGATCACCGCGATCACGCGGTCGCCCGGCTGCCAGCCCTCGACGCCCGCGCCGATCTGCTCGATCACGCCCGCGATCTCACCGCCCGGCGCGAAGGGGCGCTCGGGGCGAAACTGATATTTGTCCTCGATGACGAGCACGTCGGGATAGTTGATCGCGCACGCCTTGACGGCGACCACCACCTGTCCGGGGCCGGCCGTCGGATCGGCGACCTCGCTCAATTCCAGAGTTTCAGGTCCGCCCGGCGCCCTCGACAGCAAAGCCCGCATGTCCGTTCACCCTCCCGATCCACGGGCGGTTCGCGGCCAGCCCGGATTCGAATTTCGAAATCGCGGTATCTTGTGCCAGCGTGAGGCCGATCTCGTCCAGCCCTTCCATCAGGCAGCGGCGACGGAACGGATCGAGCGAAAATTCGAAGCGGTCCTGAAAGGGCGTCGTCACCGTCATCGTCTCGAGATCGATCGTGATCGGCTGGTCTTGCGCCACCTCGATCAGCCGGTCGATCGCCTCCTGCGGCAGCACGACGGTGACGATCCCGTTCTTGAAGGCGTTGCCCGAGAAGATGTCGGAGAAGCTCGGCGCGATCACCGCGGTGATCCCCATGTCGCGCAGCGCCCAGGCGGCGTGCTCGCGGCTCGATCCGCAGCCGAAATTGTCGCCTGCGATCAGGATCGGGCTGCCGGCATGGCGCGGATCGTCGAAGATGTTGCCGGCCTCCGCGCGCACCGTCTCGAACGCGTGTACGCCAAGCCCGGCGCGCGTGATCGTCTTCAGCCAGTGCGCGGGGATGATGACGTCGGTATCGACGTTCTTGGCGCCCCACGGATAGGCTTGGCCCGAAACCTGGGTGACCGGCTCCATCAGCGCTGCGGCACCATCGCCGCGGGCGTTTCGGGCACCGGATCGGCCGCGCTCGCGGCATAGGCCGCGACGCCGCTGACGATTGCGCCGACAATCAGCAAGGCAAGTGCTTTCTTCATCGTGCGGCCCCCTTCATTCCCTGTCGTTCGTCATCAACTCGCGAACGTCGGACAATTTCCCCGTGACCGCCGCCGCCGCCGCCATGGCGGGCGACAACAGGTGCGTGCGTGCGCCCGGCCCTTGCCGTCCTACGAAATTCCGATTCGACGTGGAAGCGCAGCGTTCGCCCGCCGGCACCTTGTCGGGGTTCATCGCAAGGCACATCGAGCAGCCCGGCTCGCGCCATTCGAAGCCGGCGTCGACGAAGATGCGATCGAGCCCCTCCTTCTCGGCCTGGCGCTTGACCAGCCCCGATCCCGGCACGACCAGCGCACGCACACCATCCGCCACATGCCGCCCGTTGGCGACCGAGGCCGCGGCGCGCAGATCCTCGATCCGGCTGTTGGTGCAGCTGCCGATGAAGACGTGTTGCACGCCCACGTCCTGCATCCGCGTGCCCGGCGCGAGACCCATGTAATCGAGCGACTTCTTCGCCGCCGCGCGCTTCGAGGCGTCGGCGAAGCTCTCGGGATCGGGCACGATGCCGGTGATCGGCACCACATCCTCGGGGCTCGTGCCCCAGGTCAGCGAGGGCGCGATGTCGGTGGCGTCGAGCACGACCGTCTTGTCATAGACCGCGCCCGGATCGCTCGGCAGCGTCTTCCACCACGCGACCGCCTTGTCCCAGGTCTCGCCGCCGGGCGCCATCGGGCGGCCCTTGATATAGTCGAAGGTCGTCTGGTCAGGCGCGATCAATCCGGCACGCGCGCCGCCCTCGATCGACATGTTGGCGACCGTCAGTCGGCCTTCGATCGACAGCCCACGGATTACGCTGCCGGTATATTCGATGACGTGCCCTGTACCGCCCGCCGCGCCGATCTTGCCGATGATCGCCAGGATCACGTCCTTGGCGCCGACGCCGTAGCCCAGGCTGCCCTCGACGCGCACTTCCATCGTCTTGGAGGGGCTGAGCAGCAGCGTCTGCGTCGCGAGCACATGCTCGACCTCGCTCGTACCGATACCGAAGGCGAGGGCGCCCAGCGCCCCGTGCGCCGAGGTATGGCTGTCGCCGCACACCAAAGTCGTGCCCGGCAGCGTGAAGCCCAGCTCCGGCCCGACGACGTGGACGATCCCCTGCTCGGGCGCGATCGCGTCGATATAGTCGATGCCGAACTCGGCGGTGTTGCGCTCGAGCGCGGCCAATTGGTTCGCGCTCTCGGGATCGGCGATCGGCAGGCGCTTGCCCGTCGCATCGACCCGCGCGGTGGTCGGCAGATTGTGGTCCGGCACCGCGAGCGTCAGATCGGGCCGACGCACCTTGCGCCCGGCCGCGCGTAACCCCTCGAACGCCTGCGGGCTCGTCACTTCGTGGACGAGGTGGCGGTCGATATAGATCAGGCAGGTGCCGTCATCGCGCCGTTCGACAACGTGCGCGTTCCAAATCTTCTCGTAGAGAGTCTGCGGCCGATCGTGCATGATCTGCGCCATTAACCGAAAAGATCGTTACCGCAAGTGCGAACGGAATTTTGTTACGCCTGCGATGCGGGATCGCGCGGCGGCCCATCATTGCCCGAGCGGCGCCAGCGGCCCGCGAGCAGGCGTGCGATCATCGCCGGAATCCCCGGCCGCACGAACAGCCAGTCGCGGATCGCCTGCGCCTTGATCGCGCCGATCTCGCGCTTGTAGCCGCTGTCGCCCGCGCCCCAATCGACCAGCGCGATTCCCCGGTCGAGCCCGCGCAGCAGATTGCGGTAATCGAGCACGCGCCCTGGCGAATGCTTGGCGAACGCCTGATCGTAGCTGTTGGCGATGGCGTAGCGCAGCGCGCCGGCGTTGATGTCGAAAGCGAACGACACCGGCGTCTCCGCGATCGTCAGCAGCGCGCCCGACATCATCGCCGCGAGCGCCGGATCGGCTGCCGCCGCACGCCAGAACGCGCCGTGGCCGGTTGCGGTGAACTTGGCGTCGCGCCCGCCATCGCTGTGATCGGCGATCCAGCTCTTCTCCTCGATCGCGGCATAGGCGTCGAACGCCGCGGGAAGCGTCTCGCCGGTGGCGAAATGCCATCCCAGCGCACCGTGGCTCGCCAGATGCTTTTCGTGGAACCGGTTCTTCTTGAGCGTCGAGCTGCGCGGCCAGGTGCCTGTCGCCGTACCGCCCGCCATGTCGAGCACGTAGCTGTCGGCGACGAAGCGGTCGAGCACCGCCCAGCCACCGGCGCGCGCCACCGCGATCAGTGCCTCGAGTCCCGGGTCGCCGTCATAGACCGGGCCGACCCGCAGCGCGTTGACCTGCCTGCCGAGCTCAGCCAGCAGCAGCGCCACCTGATCGGCCTCCGCCGTGATGCTCATCGGAAAGCTGCGGAACGGCCAATAGCTGCCGGGCACGCTCGCCATACTTAGCCGGCGCGGCCCGGTGGCGATCATCGGCAGCGCGATCACCGGATCGCCCTCGCGTTCGACCACGATCGTCCGCGCCTCGCCGCCATAGGCCGCGAGCGCCGCCGCATACCATTGGAAGCGCAGAAACCGGTGCGTTTCGATCGCTTCGGCGGCAACCTTGTCGATCAGCCCCGACAATCCGTCGAGCGTGATCGCCCGCGCGGCGGCGGGCAGCCTCGAAAAGGCGTCGAGCGGCATGGGGCTGGTCATCCGCCCACGCCTGTAGCAGCGCCATCGTTACCAAGTGATGGACGCGCCAGTGTTTACGACTCCCGCACCCAGGCGCGCGCCTCGTCGATCTCGGCGAGATGGAAGACGCGGATTTCGGCGGGCAGAACGGCGCCCACGGCGCGCGTGATCGCACCGATCCAGCCCTTGTCGGTGACGACCGCGCAGCGCGCGACATGCTTCAGGTGGGTCGCCGCCCATTTGATGTCAGCCCACCACACCGCGCTGTCGATCGCGCCGACATCCTTGATCACTTCGATCAGCCGGAGTTTGCCGAAGCGGTCGATCGCGCCGTCGATCTCGGCGACGATACGGTCGTAATCCTGCTTGGTGATCGGGCCGTCGACCGTGAATTCGACGACGCCGTGCGTGGGATCGGTGAGATAATCGATCATGTCGCAACACTCCTGTCATGCGAACGGCTTGCATCCGCCGCGTTTCGACGCATCATGCGCGGGCCCATGGAAATGTTCCCCGCCGTCACCACGATCGCGCAGACGATCCAGCTCTCGCTCAGCCCGGTGTTCATGCTCGCGGGCATCGGCGCGGTGCTCAACGTCCTCGTCGGGCGGATGGCGCGCGTCATCGATCGCGCCCGCGCGCTCGAACGTGCGCAACCCGACGCCTCGGACGAGGAGCGCACGCGCAACGTCTGGGAATTACGGTTGCTCGATCGGCGCATGGACGTGATCAACACCGCCCTGTTCCTCTGCGTTTCGAGCGCGATCGCGACCTGCACCGTGGTCGCCTTGCTGTTCGTGGGCGAGCTCGCACGGCTGCACATCGGCACGGTCGTCGCGCTCATCTTCATCATGGCGATGGTGCTGCTCGTCTCGGGGCTGGTGATGTTCATCGTCGAGGTGCGATTGTCGCTGCGGGCGACGCATCTGCGCAATCAACTGCTCGAAGATGCGCTGCGCCGGACGGACGCATCGTAGCGCCCCGGGTCGGACGCGCACTGCCGACAGAGCCTATCGCTCCCCGGAAGCAGCGCCCTCCAGCCCCGGCCCGACATCGGCCTGCGGCAGATAGCGCGGCGGCACGCGCGCATGGCTCGCCTGCTCGTAATCATAGCCCGCGCCCAGCAACGTCGCTTCGCTATAGGCCGTGCCGATGAACGACAGCCCCACCGGCAGCCCGTCGGCGAGCCCCATCGGCACCGTGAGGTTGGGATAGCCCGCGACCGCCGGCAGCGTCGATGAGCTCGGCGCGCTATACTGGTCGCCATAGACGGGATCGCTGAGCCACGCCTGTGCATAGGTCGGCTCGACCAGCAACACGGCTTTCGCCGCCTTCAGCATCGCATCGATCCCCTCGGCGCCCGCGAGCCGGAGCGACATCGCCCGCGCCGCCAGATAATGCGGATCGGAAAGCCCCCTGGTCGCTTCGGCCTGCTCGAAAATCTCCTGCGCGAAGAACGGCATCTCGGCCTCGGCGTTCGCCTTGTCGAAGACGATCAGATCGGCGAGCGTGCGCGTCTTCACGGCGGGCGGGGTGCTGGCGAGATAGGCGTTCAGATCCGCTTTCAGCTCGGTCTTGAGCACGACGAACTCGGCATCGCCCAGCCCCTCGGCCTTGGGTTCCTTCACCTCGACCAGCACCGCGCCCTCGGCCTTCAAGACGCCTAGCGCACGATCATAGGCGTCGATCAGGTGCGCCGGCATCCCCTCGGGCCGGATCACCCCGATCCTGAGGCCCTGGAGCGCGGTATCGGACAGGCCGGCGGCATAATCCTTGCGGTGCGCATCGGCATTCTTCGTCGCCGCATCGGCGGGATCGCTGCCGATCATCGCCGAAAACAGCATCGCCGTGTCGCGCACGCTCTTCGCCATCGGGCCGGCGGTGTCCTGGCTGTGGCTGATCGGCACGATGTGCGTGCGGCTGACGAGCCCGATCGTGGGTTTCAGCCCCACCAACCCGTTGATCGATGCCGGGCACACCACCGATCCGTCGGTCTCGGTGCCCAGCGCCACGGGCGCGAAACTCGCCGCCACCGCAGCGCCCGAACCGCTCGACGAACCGCACGCTGTCCGATCCAGCGCATAAGGATTCCTCACCAGTCCGCCGACCGCGCTCCACCCGCTCATCGCGTGGGTCGAGCGGATGTTGGCCCATTCCGAAAGGTTGGCCTTGCCGAGGATCACCGCACCCGCCGCGCGCAGCCGCGCCACCACCGGCGCATCGCGGTGCGTGATGTTGTCCTTCAGCGCCAGGCTCCCCGCCGTGGTCGGCATCGGATCTTTGGTCTCGATATTGTCCTTGATCAGGATCGGTATCCCGTCGAGCGGGCCGAGCGCCGTGCCCGCCTCGCGCCGCGCATCGCTGGCGCGCGCCTGCGCGATCGCATCGGGATTGGTCGTGATCACCGCGCGCAGCACCGGCCCTTGTCGATCCATCGCCGCGATCCGCGCGAGATAGGCGCGCGTGATCGCCTCGCTCGACGTGCCGGCCTCCATCATCGCGCGCAGGTCGCCGATCGAGGCTTCCTCGACCTTGGGCGCGTTCTGCGTGATTGCCGGAACAGCGAACGCCAGCGCGACGAATGCAAAGAGCAGCCGCATATCCCCTCCCGTCATGCTCGCCTGCTCGCTGCGCAGGCTAAGGACTCCCGCTCGCAATCGTGCCCGCGAATCCCCGAGTATCGATCCTGCGGCACGAGAGGCCTTGGAACAAGGGCGCACCGATCAACGCAACTGGACTCGTATTCGATCTGTTCGAATCGCCGCCCTGCTTTGACTCGTGCTCCCGTTGCCGGCGGTGCGAAGTGGAGAAAGTGGAGCGCGTCGCGGGGTTTTGCCCCGGATGCGACCGCAACGCCCCGGGATGGCGACCGGAACGCGACACCGAGGCGACACCGAGGCGACACCAACGCGACAGCGAGGCGGCACGGACGCGCCGTTCGTGCGTCCGACAGGCGCCGCCGGCGCGACGGCAGCGCGCCTCGATTGCGCCGCTGTCGGTATCGAGCAACGCGGCGGGCACGATAGGAGAGCAGTCCTGTTCCATCCCACAGGGTAGAACATAAAACGACCATGTAGGACAGGGATTTCAGAATCCCCGGGACGGCCCCGTCGAAGTCCGAATGCTTTCTTGTGCTTCCGCGAAAGCAGGAACCAGAATCGCGGGCGTTATCGTCAGTGACCATGGGCTCCTGCTTTCGCAGGAGCACCGCCCTCGGCATGACGCGCAGGGGATAGGCAAAGCTGATCGAATTTGAGTCTAGTGCGATGGCAGCAATGTCCGCAGTGACGTTCGCTAGTGGCAAGCGCGCGCGGGGGCGCTACGCTGCCCTCATGCATGAGCCCCGCGATACCCGCGCGATCATCATCGGCGCCGGCATGTCCGGCCTGCTCGCAGCGATCCGGCTCAAGCGGCACGGGGTCGACGGTTTCGTGATCCTCGAAAAGAGCGCGGGGATCGGCGGCACCTGGCGCGACAATGCCTATCCCGGCTGTGCTTGCGACGTGCCGAGCCACCTCTACAGTTACAGCATCGCGCCCAACCCGCGCTGGTCGCGCATGTTCGCAGGCCAGCCCGAAATCCTCGCCTATTTCGAGCGTCAGGCCGACGCGCGCGGCCTCGACGCCCATCTCCGCCTCGATACCGAGGTCGTTCGCGCCGATTTCGACGAGGCCGACAATTGCTGGACCGTCACCGCCGTCGATGGCCGCACATGGCGGGCGCCCGTACTGATCGTCGCGACCGGCCAGCTCAACCGCATCAACATCCCGGACATCCCCGGCCGCGACACCTTTGCGGGCGCGCAATTCCATACCGCGCGTTGGGGGGTGTCAGTCGATCTAGCGGGCAAGCGCGTCGGCGTGATCGGCACCGGCGCGAGTGCGATCCAGGTCGTGCCCGGCATCGTCGATCGCGTCGGCCACCTTACCGTCTTCCAGCGCTCGCCGCCCTGGATCGTCCCGCGCGAAGACCGGGCCTTCGCGCCGCGCACACGCGTGCTGTTCGCCTGGCTGCCGCTGCTGCGCCGCGCCTTCCGCTGGCTGATCTGGCGCAAGCTCGAAGCGACCTGGCCAGCGATCGGTGCACCAGGCAGCAGCAAGGCGCACGAGATGGAGGCGCTCGCGCGCGATCACCTCAAGGCGCAGGTGCCCGATCCCGCGCTGCGTGCGAAGCTGGAGCCCGATTTCCCCATCGGCTGCAAGCGCACCCTGCTCTCGGACGATTACTATCCCGCGCTGACGCGGCGGCGCACCGATCTCGAAACGCGCGCCATCGCAGCGATCGAGCCGGACGGCGCCCGCCTGACCGACGGCGAACTGATTCCGCTCGACGTGCTCATCTGGGCGACGGGCTTCGCCAGCCACGGCTTCGTCGCCCCGATCGAGATCACCGGGCCCCATGGCAGTCTTGCGCGCGCCTGGGGCCGCGGCGCGGTCGCCTATCGCGGCACCACGGTCGCGGGCTTCCCCAACCTGTTCCTGCTCTACGGCCCCAATACGAACCTGGGGCACAATTCGATCATCTTCATGGTCGAGCAGCAGATGCGCTACGCCCTGCCCGCGATCCTGAAGCTCGCGCGCGGCGAGGCGGCGCGGATCGAGGTGACCCGCGAGGCGCAGGAAACCTATAACCGCGCGCTCCAGCAGCGCCTGCTCACCACCGCCTGGGCCGGCGGGTGCGACAGCTGGTACAAGACCGGCGGCGGCATCATGCCCAATAACTGGGGCAGCGACACCCGCGCCTTCGCCAGGATGATGCGCCGCTTCGACGCGGACGCCTACGAGATCGCGTGAGCATCGGGGCGATCGTCAGCCCCGATCGGGCAAGTCGTCCATGCCGTCCGCCAGCTTTCGCATCAGCCTGACGAGCTGGTCGAACTCGTCACGGCTCCAGTCGGCGAACAGCGCGAGCGCCATCCGTTCGCGCGCAGCGTCGAGCGCGTCTGTCGCGGTTTTTCCTTGCGGCGTGATCACCGCCTCGCGCACGCGGCGATCCGCCGCGCTCGACCGCCGCTCGACGAGCCCGAGTTCCTCCAATCGGGCAACCTGCCGGCTGACGGTGGTGTAATCGCGCCCGACGCGCGCGGCGAGCTCGACCACCCCGATCGGACCCAGCCGCTCGACCAGCACCAGCAGTGGAAACAGCGCGCGTTCGAGCGTCAGGCCCGCCTGGTCGAGCATCGCCGCATCGCGTTCGGGACGAACCATGATGCTCACGATGTCGATCAACGTGCGGTGCAGCTGAGGCAGAGTCGACGAGATATGTGCATTTTGCACTTTTTCGATTGACATGAACGGTCCTCGGTCGAGATATATGCAATATACACATAAGGAGACCGCTATGGAAGACCGTGCTACCACCGACGTGCTCATTTGCGGCGCCGGCGCCGCCGGCCTCACGCTGGCGATCGATCTCGCCCGGCGCGGTGTACGGTTCCGGCTGATCGACAAGCTCGCGGCGCCCTTCACCGGATCGCGCGGCAAGGGCATTCAGCCGCGCACGCTGGAGGTGTTCGAGGATATCGGCATTCTCGATCGTGTCGCCGCGACCGGCAGCGCCTACCCGCCGCTGCGCACCTATCGCGCCGATGGCAGCTACGAGGATATGCAGATCGCGGCCGGCGCCCCGACGACAGCCGAGCCGTACCGCACCCCGCTGCTGGTTCCCCAGAACCGCACCGAAGCGGCGATGCGCGCGCGGCTTGCGGAATTCGGCAGCGCGCCCGATTACGGCCATGAGCTGATCGATGTGGTTCAGCGCGCGCAAAACGTCACCGCCGCGATCTCCGGTCCCCATGGCGTCGAATCCGTCACGTGCCGCTATCTCGTCGGCACCGATGGCGGCCGCTCCCGCGTGCGCCAGCTGCTGGGGGTCGATTTTCCCGGCAAGACGCTGGGTATCCGCGCGATGGTCGCGGATATCGAGCTCGACGGCCTCCCGCGAGATGCATGGCACCGCTTCAACGAGGGCGACATGGTGCGGCAGCTGGCTATTTGCCCCTTGCCCCATACCGATCTGTTCCAGTTCCAGGCGGCGATCCCGAGCGGGGCCGATCCCGATCCGGACGTCGCCGGGCTGCAGGCATTCATCGACGAGCGGCTGGCCACCCCTTCGCTCACGGTGCGCGCGGTCGCCTGGGCGTCGGCCTACAGCATGAACGCGCGCCTGGCCGATCGGTATCGCATCGGCCGCGTCTTCCTCGCGGGCGATGCGGCGCACGTTCATCCGCCCACGGGCGGCCAGGGCCTCAACACCAGCGTTCAGGACGCGTACAACCTGGGCTGGAAGCTCGCCGCGGCGCTCGCCGGCGCGCCCGATGCGTTGCTCGACACCTATGAGGAGGAACGCCGCCCGATCGCCGCGGACATGCTCGGCCTCTCGACCGCGCTGCTCGACAAGGCGAAGAAAGGCGACATGCGGCGTGGGCGCGACGTGCTCCAGCTCGATCTCGGCTATCCGCGGTCATCGCTCTCGCGCGGAGGCGCGGATCGGGCGACAGGCGTTCGGCCCGGCGATCGCGCGCCGGACGCACGGTTGCTCGACGCGACGGGGCAGGAACAGCGCCTGTTCAGCCTGCTTCATGGCGGCCGCTGGGCCTTGATCGACCGCCGCGCCGACGCGTCGTCGCCGCCGGTGCGGACCAACCTGACGATCATCGACATCGGCAGGCGCTATCACGACACGGACGGCAGCGTTGCCGAAGCCTATGGCCTGAATGCGCCCCTGATACTGATCCGCCCCGACGGATACGTCGCGACGACCGCCGACACGATCGACGATATCGACGACTATCTGGCTGTGGTGTCGGGCACGCCGGATACTCATCGTTCGACGATCGCCGCGCCTGCTGCCCGAACGGATTTCGCTCACGGATGAAAGCCGTCCGCACGCTACAAAAATGAAAGAGGCTGCCGGGCCCTCTCCCGAGGTGCCCGACAGCCTCTCGCATGGTCAGCGGCCGGAAGCTCCAGCCCGGGAGACCATGCGAGCCGCTATACCTGTGGATGCTGCCGTTGACTGGGGGAGGATACCCCCCGGCGGCACCCGGCGGCGCTTAGCGGCGCGTCTCCCGAACGAACTGAACCGACCCCATTGCTGAACCATGAGACATCGGATCACCTCCTTTCGCTAGTTGAAGCACTGTCGCACCCGTTGCCGGCTGCACCCCCAATGTGAGTCAGCGATTCGCGCGATACAAGTCTTGTATTGCATCGCGGTCTGCGCAATGATCTCAGGTCTGCGCTGGTTCGCCCGCTCAATCCTTGCCGAACGCCTTGCGCAGCTCCTCCTTGGCATCCTCCAGCACCGTCTTCTGATCCGCGTCGAGATCGTGCCCCGCGCGGTTGATGTAGAAGGTCAGCATCGACATCGCCGATTGCAGCGGGCTGCTTTTGCGCCGCTTGCTCTTCTCCGCCGAGGCTTTGAGCGAGGCCGCGATCCGCTTCGAATCCTTCCAGGTGAACACGCCCTCCTCGAGGTCGAGCGCATCCGAATGCTCGGTCACCTCCTGCGACCATTTCTTGTCTTTTGCCATCGTCGTGCCTTTTGTTGGGTTCGGCACCGGCCCGCCAATCAATGCCGCTTGAAATACTGGATTTCGCGCTCGTGCTTCTCGGCCGCCGCCTTGGTGTCGAAGGTGCCGAGGTTGCGGCGCTTGCCCGTTTTCAGATCCTTGTGGCGCGAATAGATGCGCCAGCCGGCCTTGAGCTTGCGGATCATGGGCCTTCTCCTCGCGCGCTCAACGCACGAAGCGGCCGTGCTTATCCCTTGGGCGCGGCGCAGCGCAGGATGGTCTGGCGGATCACGGGATCGACCGGCATCGCTAGCGTCGGCCCATTGCCGATCCGCACCCCGATCCGGTCCTTCGCGGTCGCGAGCACGTCGGTGAGGAAGGTGTCGGTCGCGGGATCGCTCGCCTGGGTGCGCCCCGCCGGGCCGGGCTCGGTATAGAAGGTCGCCGCGCCGTTCGCCGCGACGATCTGCATCGTCGCCCCCGTCCCGCCGGAAGCGGCGCGTGTGAACACCATCCGTCGTGTCCCGGCGTCACAGCGCATCGCGAATTCGGACGCCTCGCCCGCGTCGCCGAACACCGCCTGATCGCCCTTGGCCGAGACCTGGAAGCGCCAGCTTCCCTGCGCGGTCGCCACGCCCTCCAATTCAGGCGCGGGTAACGCCGCCGAGCCAATGTTGGCGGTCGGCGCGGGCACGCGGAGCGCGTCCTCCAGATTGCCGCCCGGCGCGGGCACGGGCATCTCGGTATTTGATTCCTCGTGGCGCTGGCAGGCCGCGAGCGCCGCCAGCAGCAGCACCGCCGTGACGCGCTTCATCGCCGGCAATCCTCCGTCACGCGCTCGATCTCGGCATAAGCGGGCACGACCAGGATCGGCAGCCCCGGCTGCTCGACGATGAACCGCCCGCGGCTGTACCCCATCGCGTCGAGCAGCGAATCCCGCGTGCTGAGCGCGCTAGCCATATAGGGCGGCGTGCCTCCGGTCGGCTGCGAGGGCAAGGCGCGCGTCGCGCTGGTGGTGCGGATCGTCATCGCCCCGCCGGCAGGCGCGGTGCCTGCGCGCGACAGATAGACCTGGCTTGCCGCACGATCGCAGCGGATCGTGAAGCTGGCATCGGCCCCGCGCGGCCCGAACAGCGCGATGCTCCCGCGCCCGTCCTGCCGATAGGTCCAGTCGCCGGGCGAGAGCGGCCAGTCACGCCAATCGCCCGTCGGCTGGGGCGCCGGCGGTGGCGGCGTCGGTGTGGGAGCCGGTGCCGGCACAGGCTGCGGCGCCGGAGCGACAGGCGGCGGCGACGCCGGAATACAACCGGCCAGCGCGGCGACGAAGGCTAGGGCAAGGAGTTTACGCATGACCTGCTTATGCGGTGCCGTGCGGCGCGCCTCAACCCCGATCGATCGCGTTGTCATGGCACTCAACCGCGCCGTCGCCCTCCCATCCGCATCTTCTGCTGCTTGCCGTAGCGCGTCTTGCGGGTGCCGGGCTTGCCCTCGTTGCTCCGCCCCATCACCGGCGCCTTGCGTTCCTCCTCGGGCAGGCCGAGCTCCTCCGCCTCCAGCGCCCTGATCTCGTCGCGCAGGCGGCCGGCTTCCTCGAATTCGAGATCGGCGGCGGCGGCGCGCATCTTCTTTTCGAGCTCCTCGATATACGCGCGCAAATTGTGGCCCACCATGTGCGGGCGCTCCTCGTCGATCTCGACCGTCACCTGGTCCTTCGAGGCGACGTGGGCGATGATGTCGCCGATATTCTTGCGGATCGTCGCGGGCGTGATGCCGTGCTCGGCGTTGTAGGCCTCCTGCTTCTCGCGGCGGCGGCTGGTTTCGTTGAGCGCGCGCTCCATGCTGCCGGTCATGCGGTCGGCATAGAGGATCACGCGGCCGTCAACATTGCGCGCCGCGCGGCCGATCGTCTGGATCAGCGAGGTTTCGGAGCGCAGGAAGCCCTCCTTGTCGGCGTCGAGGATCGCGACCAGCCCGCATTCGGGAATGTCGAGCCCCTCGCGCAGCAGGTTGATCCCGACCAGCACGTCGTACACGCCGAGCCGCAAATCGCGGATCAGCTCGATCCGCTCCAGCGTCTCGACGTCGGAGTGCATGTAGCGGACCTTGATCCCCGCCTCGTGCATATACTCGGTCAGGTCTTCCGCCATCCGCTTGGTGAGCGTCGTCACCAGCGTGCGATACCCCTTGGCGGTCGTCGCGTTGCACTCCTGGATCAGATCCTGCACCTGCTCCTCGACCGGCCGGATCTCGACCGGCGGGTCGATCAGCCCTGTCGGGCGGATCACCTGTTCGGAGAAAACGCCGCCGGTCTGCTCCATTTCCCAACCGCCCGGCGTCGCCGACACGCACACCGTCTGCGGCCGCATCGCATCCCATTCGTTGAAGCGCAGCGGCCGGTTGTCGATGCAGCTCGGCAAGCGAAAGCCGTATTCGGCCAGCGTGATCTTGCGGCGATGATCGCCGCGCGCCATGCCGCCGACCTGCGGCACCGTCTGGTGGCTCTCGTCGACGAACAACAGCGCGTTCTCGGGGAGGTATTCGAACAGGGTCGGCGGCGGCTCACCGGGAAGCCTTCCGGTCAGGAAGCGCGAATAATTCTCGATCCCCGCGCAACTGCCGGTCGCCGCGATCATCTCGAGGTCGAAATTGGTCCGCTGCTCGAGCCGCTGCGCCTCGAGCAATTTGCCTTCGGCGTGCAGCTCTTTCAGCCGCTCCGCCAGTTCATGCCGGATCGCCTCCATCGCCTGCTTGAGCGTCGGGCCCGGCGTCACATAATGGCTGTTCGCATAGATGCGCACATAGTCGAGACTGGCGACCTTCTTGCCGGTGAGCGGATCGAACTCGACGATCTCCTCGATATCGTCGCCGAAGAACGACACGCGCCATGCGGTGTCCTCGTAGTGCGACGGGAAAATCTCCAGATTGTCTCCCTTCACGCGGAAATTGCCGCGCGCGAAGGCGGCGTCGTTGCGCTTGTATTGCAGCGCCACGAGCTTGCGCACGATCTCGCGCTGGTCGACCGTCTGGCCCTTCTTGAGGTCGAAGATCATCGCCGAATAGGTCTCGACCGAGCCGATGCCGTAGAGGCACGATACCGAGGCGACGATGATCACGTCGTCGCGCTCCAAGAGCGCGCGCGTCGCCGAATGCCGCATCCGGTCGATCGCCTCGTTCACCGAGCTTTCCTTCTCGATGTAGGTGTCCGACCGCGGCACATAGGCCTCGGGCTGGTAGTAATCGTAATAGCTGACGAAATATTCGACCGCGTTGTTCGGGAAGAAGCTCTTGAACTCGCCGTACAGCTGTGCCGCGAGGATCTTGTTCGGCGCGAGGATCAGCGCCGGCCGCTGCAGCGCCTCGATCACTTTCGCCATCGTGAAGGTCTTGCCCGATCCGGTGACCCCGAGCAGCACCTGATCTCGCTCCCCGCCCTGCGCCGCCTCGACCAGCTCCGCGATCGCCGTCGGCTGGTCGCCCGATGGCTCGTAGTCGCTCACGATCTCGAACCGTTTGCCCCCTTCCACCTTTTCGGGCCGGTTGGGACGATGCGGGATGAAGGACTGCCCTGTCTCGGGTTCGGCGAGGCTGGTGCGGATCTGGATCGGCATAAGGCGAATATGGTCGGTGATGCCGGTTTGTTCCAGTGTCGTCGGACCTCCCACGATCGGTCAGTCCGTATCGACCTTATATTCCATCATTCCCGGTGGCTCGGGCGGATAGACGACGGGCTTGTCGCCATAGCGCGCCTTGAGCGCGGCGGGCCGCCGCTCCACCTCCGTTTGGGCGGGATCGATCTCCTCGGGATATTTGAATTTCACGTCGAACGACGTGCCGGTGATCGTATATTCCATCACCGCCCAGCGCTTGCCCGGCTCCTGGGCCTCCCACGCGTCCATGATCAGATCGCACAGATCCAAGCCGGCATTGAAATAGCGAACAACCGTGCCCTCATCCTTGAATACGCTGGCGCCAACCCATCCTTGGCCGGCCTCCGCGTAAAGATAGACGCCGTCAGGATCGCCGCCGACGATCCTGGCCAGCTCGCCGCCAATCTCGCTATATAGCGGGCCAAGAATGTCGTACTTATCGTCTGCCACGGCGTCTTCCTCCGCTTTCGTTCGCGAAAGTGCTGAAATGTTCTTGCCCGTCGATCGCCCATGTGACCGCGATGCGATCGGGTCGAAGCGAGAGCCCGTCATAATGCGGCACGATATCGACGGTGACGCGGTGTCCGGCCCGCACGCTCGCCGCCCAGGCGTCTTCCATGGCGCGATAGGTGCCGCGGTTGAAATTGGCGTCCTGTGCGAAATGGTTGAAGGCGTCGCTCGGCCCGTTGAAGCGGGCAGCAATATAATGGCCGCCATCATCAGTCGCACGCCGATCCGCGCCGCCGGCGCTGCGCTGGTTTCGCCTGGAGCGCTTGGCTGTCTCATCGATCGATACCTCCCCCCTAATCTCACGCGGGCGCTCCGCCAGATCGAGGTCATAGCGGTAGCCATTTTTCCGGATCGGATGCCAATAGGTCGGATCGTTGATCTGCTGCTCGATCGACGGTGGATGTGCCGGATCGGGCGGCAGATGGTGGTCATGCGTTTCCGCGTAGAGCAAAAGCGCGTTGAGTTGGTTCTTCGCGTCACGCCCCGCCTCGAGAGACTCTTGGTTCGGCACTTTCACCTTTTGACCGATCTGGAGCGGCGCATCGGCCGAGATTCCGTTCAACCATTCGAGGTCGGCGACGGTGAGACCCTTTCGGAATCGTGCGATTCCGGAGAGCGTGTCTCCGGGCTTGACGGTGTATAGCTTGTAGTTGCGCGGGTTTCGGGGATCGAACCGACTGTAATCAGGGTCCGTTGAACCTGTTCTCGAACTCCTTTGCCGTTGCCCGGAACGCTCAGCGTCATCGGTTGCCCCAACGTCTCCGCCTGCACCGTAATATCGCCCTTGGCCCGAGAAGGTGAAACGCCCGTCCTCGGGGTCATGCCAAGGATTGAATTTTAGTTCGACATCCTGCCGGCGCCGATTAGTGCCACGCCGTCCCGTGCGCAAATAGACTTCGAATGCCGATTGCCCCTGGCTATCCGGCACCGCACCCGATTGGTTCATGCCCCTTCTCCCGAGCTTCCAGGTATCACATTGAAGGGAACAAATCAAGAACATTCGGCACCTCACCCCACCCGTCGATACGCGATCCTCCACATGACGAGCGTGATCGCGGCACCGGCCGCCATGAACATCAGCGCGACGCCGATCGCGCGCACCCAGCCGATCGCCGCGCTGGCCCGATCGGCGAAGGCGTAGCTCGCGAGCATGTGGTGCGCGGCGGCGGTCCACAGCGTCAGCGCGACGACCGCGCCCAGCAATGCGGCATGCACCGGCCCCCGCCGTCCGCTGGCGTGGAGCGCGAGCCACAGCGGCCCCAAGGTCGCGGTGATCGCGAGCATCGCCAGCACGGTTCCCGCCGCCAGCACCGCGATCAGCATCGGAACGCTCGCCGTGCCGCTGCGGGCACCCAACAGCATCGCCAGCGCGCCATAGAGCCCGCCGCCCGCCGCGAGCGCCAGCCCGGCGCGATCCAGCGTCGTCTGATAGCGCGACCCCTCCGCGCGCACGTCCGCCCCGTCTTCCCCCATGAAGACCACATTTACCACGTCCGCGCGGCGTGACAAAATGCGCGCCCGACGCCGGCCCGCTCATTTTGCCCGGCAACCGGTGCAAAAATCGCACCGGCGCGGCTAGAAGGCTCGCCATGCCGAGTCGGACCCGCCATCCCTGCGCCGCATGAAGCGCTGGACCATCAATCGCACCCGCGCGCTGCTGCGCCAGCAGGGGCCCTCGTCGCTGATCTTCCGGCGCCGCGTCGCGATGGTCGGCGGCGCGATCACGATCGGGCTGGTCGCGTTGCTCTTCGCGCATCTGTCGGATCGGGCGAGCGCACTCTTCAATGCGCTCTACCTGCACTATCCATACCTTCCCCTGGCACTGACGCCGATCGGCTTCGCTGCGATCGTCTGGATCACCAACCGCGTCGCCCCCGATGCGCGCGGCTCGGGCATTCCCCAGGTGATCGCTGCCAAGGCCGATCCCGAAGGCGCCACCCGCGCACTGATTTCGATGCCGACCGCGATCCTCAAGGCGGTGCTCACCTTCCTCGCGCTGCTGTGCGGCGCTTCGGTAGGTCGCGAGGGCCCGACGGTGCAGCTCGCCGCGGCGACGATGGCAGTCTGGCACCGCGTCCTCGCGCTGCCGCTGCGTGCCTCGATGATGGTCGCCGGCGGCGCGGCGGGGGTGGCGGCGGCGTTCAACACCCCGCTCGCCGGCATCGCCTTCGCAATCGAGGAACTCGCCGCCGCCTATGAGCAACGCATGGCGTTGCTGGTGATGACGGCGATCCTGATCTCGGGCGCAGTCGCATCGGGGCTTGCGGGCAATTACGTCTATTTTGGCCTGATCGATGCCTCGCTGGACATCCGCGCGGTGATCGTGATCGCGCCGGTCGCAGGAATATTAGGCGGCCTCACCGGAGGCATGTTCGCGCGTCTGGTGCTCGCCGCCGTACGCAAGGACATCATTGGCCTGCGCCGATTGCAGCGGCGGCCGATCGTCTTCGCGGGCGTGTGTGGCCTCGCGGTGGCGGCGATCGGCGTCGGCACCGGGCTGACCTGGGGCACCGGCTATGCGCCGGCACGCGCGATCATCAGCGGCGCCGATGCGCCGATCTGGTTCGGCTTCGCCAAGTTCGGCGCCACGCTCGCCACCGCGGTCGCGGGGCTGCCGGGCGGCATCTTCTCGCCCAGCCTCGCGACCGGCGCCGGCTTCGGCAACATGCTCCGCTGGCTGTTCCCCGGCGAGCCCGCGAGCGCGGTCGTGCTGCTCGGCATGGTCGCCTATTTCGCGGGCGTCGTGCGTGCGCCGCTGACCGCGGTGTTCATCCTCACCGAGACGACCGCGAGCCGCGGCCTGATGCTGCCGATGATCGCCGCCGCGCTCGTCGCCGATCAGGCGAGCCAGCGCGTCTGCCGCGAGAAGCTCTATCACGGTCTGTCGACGACCTTCGCGACACGCACAGCCTAACCCTCGTTACGCCAAAGGAACGCCCCGGCGTCCCGCGACGTTCTTGTTTCTCCAACGGGAGATTCAGACCATGTTGTGGACCATTGCCGTCATCCTGCTCGTCTTGTGGCTGCTCGGCTTCTTCGCCTTCCACGTCGCGGGCGGGCTCATCCACCTGCTGCTCGTCATCGCCGTCGTCGTCGTGATCTGGCAGCTCGTCTCGGGCCGCAGGGTCTGATTTTCGGGATTCGGCTTCGCTGAATCCGGTACGGCGCCGGCCCGCTCCCCCACCCCGCCTCCCAAGACATTATGCTGACCGGGAGGTGGGGCGGGGGAGCGGGCCGGCGCCGCGACAAAATACTACCGCAGCGCGCGTATCTCGGGCGTATCGAGGCACGCCAGCCGCTGCTCGCGCGGCACTTCGGCCGTCGCGGGCGGCGCCTGGTAGGCCGGCACCTCGATCGCCGCCCCGATCGCCACCGTATCGAAGCGCGCCGGGTCCATCCCCGCGCACCGCATCGCCGCCTTAAGCATCCGCGGCGGCGTGCCATAGGCCTCGTATGACAGCCGAAACGTGCCCCAATGCACCGCGATCGCGCGCGCGGCGCCGGTGCGGCGATACGCCTCGACCGCGTCGAGCGGGCCCATATGCGCGCCGCTCGCCATCTGCCCGGCGGTGAAGCGGAACGCGCCGATCGGCAGCAGCGCCAGCCGGATCGGCCCATAGGACGCCGCCTTGTCCGCCCAGCCGAAGCCGCCCGCGCCGGTATCGCCCGAATAATAGAGGTTGCCGCCGGGCAACGTGACCACGAACCCCGACCACAAGGCGCGGTTGCGATCGGTGAACCAGCGGCTCGTCCAGTGATGCGCGGGCGTCACCACCACCTCGACTCCCGGCTTCACCGCGACGCTGCCGCCCCAGTCGAGCGCGGTCGCCTCCGCCCCCGCCTTGGCGATGATCGCGTCGTTGCCGAGGCTGGTGACGATCCGCGGCCGATCGCGCCGCCACAGTCGGCCGAGCGTCGCCAGATCGAGATGGTCGTAATGGTTGTGGCTCACCAGCACGACGTCGATCTTCGGCAGGTCGTCGAACGCGATGCCCGGCGCAGCGACCCGGCGCGGCCCGATCCGCCCGAACGGCCCGGCGACGTCGCTCCACACCGGATCGGTCAGGATGTTGAGCCCCTGCGTCTGGATCAGCGCGGTCGCGTGCCCCACCCAGGTCACCAGCATGCGGTCGCCCTCGACGCGCGCGGGCGGCACGCTCGGCGTCACTGCGACATGCTCGGGCCAGGCGGGCCGATCGTCGCGATTCAGCAGGTAACGCAGCAGGAATCCGCGGTTGCTCCTGCCCGTCGGCGGCCGCAGCGTGTCCTCGCCGCCCTCGGGGTTGAAGAAGCGCTCGCCGTCGAAATGATCGCTCGGGGCTCCGCGATAGTAAACGCGATCGAGGAATCGCGGCACGATCACGACGGCGAGCAGCGCCACAATCACGAGCAGCAGCAGCGCCGAGCCGCCCAACCGCAACATTGTCCAGATCATGCCGTTCCCCGTCGTCTCGCGGTCGCGTCCGTTCCACAGCGCATCGTGCGGGACAACCCCAATCGCGCAATCGCCGCCTCGCTGCCGCAAACCATTTGGAAACGCCGCACTGCTACGGCAAGCGCATGACCGATTCCGTCCGCCGGACCACGACGATCGTGGCCTCCGCACGCGAGAATTCCGTGCTGCTCTCGCTCGTCGATCCGGGCGACATGGCATCCGCCTTCGATCACCATCAGCCGGTGCGGCAAGTTCGTGCGGTGTGGCCGCTCGCGATGATCGCGCAAATCCTGGTCGTGGCGGCGTGTCTGGCGATCGCGATCCAGGCCGGCCGCGACGCGCTGGTGCCGCAGATGCTCGTGCGCGGCGGGCTGGCGACGGGCGCGAGCCTGGTCGTGTTCATTGTCCTCCAGCTCGGGCGCTGGCGCGGGCTCGCGTCGCATGTTCAGGTGCGCGCGATCGCCTGCGCGGCGGTGGCGATGGCCGCGAGCCTGCTTTATCTGCTCCAGACCGCCGCGGCCTTCCCGCCCGGCCCCATCCAGCTCGCCTGTTTCGTCGCCGTCGCCGGTGCGATCGGCCTGTCGGCGAGCGCGTTGTTCGCGGTCCGCGCGGCGATCCTCGGCTTCGCGATCGGGCTCGCCGCCGTGATTTCGTGGTTGTCCGGCCCCGGCCTTGCGACGCTGCTCGCGCTTGGCCTGCTCGCATGCCTCGGCCTCGTCACGCAGCGGCTCGCCGCGCTCGATCATGCCCTCGCCGACGAACGCGCCGCGCATGAGAACGAAGGACGCCTCGCCAGCCGGCTGGTCGAGGAATTCGAATCACACGGCTCGGGCTGGTTCTGGCGAACCGACCGCCAGGGCCGCCTCACCTATCTGTCGGACAAGGTCGCCCGCGAGCTGGTGGTCGATGGCGTCGGCCCGATCGGGCGGATGCTCAACGCGGTGTTCCGGATGGACGGCAGCGCACCCGACACCGAGCGCACCCTGGGCTTCCATCTGAGCTCGCGCACCGCCTTCGCCGATTATTCGGTCGCGGCGAACGGCAACGCCGAGGCCGATCGCTGGTGGTCGATCTCGGGCCGCCCCGTCACCGACGATCGCGGCCGTTTCGTGGGGTTCATCGGATCGGGCAGCGACCTCACCGAAAAGCGTCGCTCGGACGCGGAGATCACGCGGCTGGCGATGTTCGACGGCCTCACCGGCCTCGCCAACCGCCAACGGATGAAGCTCGCGCTCGACCAAGCGCTCGCGCAGTCGCGCCGCAGCTATCACCCGACCGCGCTCTTCCTGCTCGATCTCGATCGCTTCAAGGCGGTCAACGACACGCTCGGCCACCAGACCGGCGACGCGTTGCTGAAGCAGGTCGCCCAGCGCCTCCAGCGCGCGGTGGGCGACAAAGGGCTGGTCGGCCGCCTGGGCGGCGACGAGTTCCAGATCGTGCTACCGGGCGAGATCAACCGCGATCGCCTGAGCGAGCTTGCCAGGGCCGTCATCGGATCGCTGTCGCAGCCCTATTTCATCCAGGGCTCATCGATCACGATCGGCTGCTCGACCGGCATCGCGATCGCCCCCGAGCATGGCGAGGATTCGGAAAGCCTGATCCGCAACGCCGATCTCGCGCTCTACGCCGCCAAGGCGGACGGACGCGGTATCCATCGTTTCTATCGCGATGAGCTGCTCGCGGGCGCACAGAACCGCAAGGCGCTCGAGGATGATCTGCGCCATGCGCTCGCGCAGAACCAGTTCCATGTCGCCTATCAGCCGGTCGTCTCCACGAAGGAGGAGCGCATCGTCGGCTACGAGGCGCTGGTCCGCTGGGAGCATCCGACGCGCGGCGCGATCAGCCCGGCCGAATTCATTCCCGTCGCAGAGGAGTGCGGGCTGATCGAGGCGATCGGCGAGTGGGTGCTGCGCACCGCGACGATGGAGGCGGCGCGCTGGCCCGAGGGCGTCCGCGTCGCGGTCAACGTCTCGCCCATCCAGTTCGCCAACCCCGCGCTGCCGGCGATCGTCACCAACGCGCTCGCCAAGTCGGGGGTCGCCCCGGCGCGGCTCGAGCTCGAGATCACCGAAGGCGTGTTCCTCGACGAGACCGCCTCGTCCGAACAGATGTTCAAGAGCCTGAAGGCGATCGGCGTGCGGCTCGCACTCGACGATTTCGGCACCGGCTATTCGTCGCTCGGCTATCTCAAGAAGGCGCCGTTCGACAAGATCAAGATCGACCAGTCGTTCGTGCGCGGTGCGGCGATCGCGGGCAATCGCAACGCCGCGATCATCAAAGCGATCGTCACGCTCGCCGAAACGCTGGGCATGGAGACCACTGCCGAGGGCGTCGAGCTCAAGGACGAGATCGCGCTGATCCGCGAGCTCGGGTGCAGCCACATCCAGGGCTATATCTACGGCAAGCCCGCGCGCTCGGAGGAGGTCGAGAAGCAGCTCGCCGCCAATGGCGGCAAGGCGAACCCGGTCGGCTACAAGGTCAGCCGCAGTCCACGCACCCGGATGCTGCGCTCGGCGCGGATCGAGGTCGCCGGCGCCGTGGGCGAGGTCCGCATCCGCGACATGTCCGCGACGGGCGCGATGATCGACGGCATCGAGGCGGGCGAGGACGCGATCGGGATCGATCTCCTCATCGAATTGCTCGAGAACGAGATGTTCCCCGCACGCCTGCGCTGGGCCAGCGATGGCAAGGCCGGCATCGAGTTCGCCGAGCATTTCAACATGGAACGCCTCAACCAGCTCACCCCCAGGGCGCTGCGCAAGGCGGGGTGAGCACGACCGTTTTCGCCGTCATGGATCGGTGGAGAGCCGCCGTTCGGGCGGTCGTCATGCTGAACTTGATCCAGCATCCAGCATCGCAACCGCTCCGGGCTCTGGACCCTGACTTTCGTCAGGATGACGGGTGATCGCCGACGTTCGCAACCGGGCGTTTCTTGCCCGATCGGCTTTGTTCGCGCGGCCAGGGCGCCGGAAAACGCCAGCCCGCGCCGAGCGATACGCACCCATAAAAATATTTTGTGTTCGGCGTTCGTTCCCTTGCAATCCGCAGACGCCGCGTGAACCCGCGCGTCGCTGCGCCGCCGCATTGTTTACGTTCGATGAACCGACTCTGGCAAGCGACGAACCGTTTGCCTAAATACCCCTTTACGCCCTTGCCTCGGACTCGCGATTATCACAATCTGTTGTGGTTGAGTTGAGGGGCAGACCCAATAACTGGTAGGACAACGTTCGTGACCCAAGGGCGCGGGCGAGCCTCGATCCGCGCCCGTCGAACGGCGCACGGTCGCATTTTGTTCTCCTGATCGGGGCGCCTTGGGTGTAACATGGGGGCTTGCCCCCGATTCGGCCGGGCGAAGGCGCCGGGCGCGAACAGGAACGGGAGCCGCAGCGATGGATTTCAGGGACCAGGAACGCGAGGACAGCATGGCCACCGACGCGATCGAGGCTGCCGCCGCGGGCGCCGCCGCCACCGTCAAGGACGCGCTCGCCGACGCGCCGGCGAGCGATCAGGGCGCGCGCCCGCTTCCTTATCCGGTCGAGGTGGATCACGGCCGCGACGCGCTGCTCACCGAGTTCGGCAAGGAGACGCTGCGCGATCGCTATCTGCTGCCCGGCGAGAGCTTCCAGGATCTGTTCGTGCGCGTGGCGTCCGCTTATGCCGACGACGCGGCGCACGCGCAGCGGCTCTACGATTACATCTCCAACCTCTGGTTCATGCCCGCGACGCCGGTGCTCTCGAACGGCGGCACCGGACGCGGCCTGCCGATCTCCTGCTATCTGAACTCGGTGCCCGACAGCCTTGAGGGCATCGTCGACACCTGGAACGAGAATGTCTGGCTCGCCTCGCGCGGCGGCGGCATCGGCACCTATTGGGGTGGCGTGCGCGGCATCGGCGAGCCGGTGGGCCTCAACGGCAAGACCAGCGGCATCATTCCCTTCGTGCGCGTGATGGATTCGCTCACGCTCGCCATCTCGCAGGGCTCGCTGCGCCGTGGCTCGGCCGCCTGCTATCTCGACATCTCGCACCCCGAGATCGAGGAGTTCCTCGAAATCCGCAAACCTTCGGGCGATTTCAACCGCAAGGCGCTCAACCTCCACCACGGCGTGCTCATCCCCAATGCCTTCATGGAGGCCGTGCGCGACGGCGCGGAGTGGGAATTGAAGAGCCCCAAGGACGGCTCGACGCGTGGTTCGGTCGATGCGCGCGCGCTGTTCCAGAAGCTGGTCGAGACGCGGCTGGCGACCGGCGAGCCCTATATCGTGTTCGCCGATCACGTGAACGACAACATGCCCAAGCATCACCGCGAGCTGGGGCTCAAGGTCTCGACCTCGAACCTGTGCAGCGAGATCACGCTGCCCACGGGGCGCGATCATATGGGCAACGATCGCACCGCGGTCTGCTGCCTCTCGTCGCTCAATCTCGAAACCTGGGATCAGTGGAAGGACGAGAAGGGCTTCATCGAGGACGTGATGCGTTTCCTCGACAACGTGCTGCAGGATTATATCGACCGCGCCGAGCCCGGCATGGCGCGCGCCGCTTACTCCGCCGCGCGCGAGCGCTCGGTGGGCCTCGGCGTGATGGGCTTCCACTCTTTCCTCCAGGCGCGCGGGCTGCCGTTCGAAGGCGCGATGGCGAAGAGCTGGAACCTCAAGATCTTCAAGCACATCAACGCGCAAGTCAACGAAGCCTCGATGCACCTCGCCAACGAGCGCGGGCCCTGCCCCGACGCCGCCGAGCAGGGCGTGATGGAGCGTTTCTCGTGCAAGATGGCGATCGCACCAACCGCGTCGATCAGCATCATCTGCGGCGGTACCAGCGCGTGCATCGAGCCGATCCCGGCCAACATCTATACGCACAAGACATTAAGCGGCTCGTGGTCGATCAAGAACCCGTATCTCGAAAAGCTGCTGATCGAGAAGGCCAAGAACACCGAGGCCGTGTGGAGCTCGATCCTCGAGCGCGGCGGCTCGGTCCAGCATCTCGATTTCCTCAGCCAGGAAGAGAGGGATTGCTACAAGACCAGCTTCGAGATCGACCAGCGCTGGATTCTGGAACTCGCCGGCGACCGCGCGCCCTTCATCGACCAGGCGCAGTCGCTCAATCTCTTCATTCCGGCCGACGTCGAGAAATGGGATTTGCTGATGCTCCACTTCCGCGCGTGGGAACTGGGCATCAAGTCGCTTTATTATCTCCGCTCGAAATCGGTCCAGCGCGCCGGCTTCGCGGGCGGCGTCGAGGCGGACAACACCCCCGAACTCGCCAAATACGAGCTGCCCTCGACCGATTACGACGAATGCCTGGCGTGCCAGTGATGGACGGCTGACATTCGTCACCCCTGCGGAGGCAGGGGTCCATGTCTATCTCCTCGCACACAATCGTTCGGGGACAGAGCGATAGGCCCCAGCCTCCGCCGGGGCGACGTGGATGGAAATGAGCGCAGTCGCTGCCTTGCCGATGAACGATGCCCCGGCCCGCACAAGGCGGCCCGGGGCGTTTATGCGCAATGCGCGGGCGTCGCGCTTACCCCGCCTCTTCGAACAGATCCTGCGCGTTCTGCGCGGTGGCGGAAAGGCGCACGGTGTCGCCCTCCACTTCCGCCACCAGCCCGACGGGCAGCCAGTGGTGCCGCGCGCCCTCGCCGCCCGGCCCCTGCGGGCTGTCGGCCTTGGTGAGCTTGATCCGGTCGCCGTCGAGGTGATCGACCGTGCCCAGATGCACCCCGTCGGCACCCACCACGTTCATATGCTCCTTGATGTTGCTCGTCTCGGCCATCGTTGTCCTCCGTTTTTGCGTTCGGGGGTGGAACGAGCGGCGCCGCGATTGGATGCACGCGCGCGTCGGAGGCGCCCCGCATGATCGCCCCCTTCGTCATCGCCGCGCTCGCAGGCATCGCGGTGCTGGTCGCGTGGAAGCGCACCCGCCGCGGCGAGCCGGTGCCGCGCCTCGTGGTGGCGCTGGTGGTCGTCATCGTCGTGCTCGCCGGCCTCGGCGTCCTCTTCACCGCAAGGAGCCACTGATGCGCGCCCGCCTTCTCCTCGCCCTCCCCCTCCTCGCGAGCCTCGCCGCCTGCGCCCGCCAGGTCTCGACCGCGGTCGAGCACGGCGCCGACACCCCCGGCTTCCTGCTCGGCGTGTGGCACGGCTTCATCTTCCCGGTCGCCTGGGTGCTGAGCCTGTTCATGCCCGACGTCGCGATCTACGCGGTGCCCAACACCGGCGGCTGGTATGATTTCGGCTATTTCGTCGGGATCGTGTTCCTGGGCGTCGGCGCGCGCAAGGGCGGCAAGACGGTCGTCACCCGCACCATCTATCGGGAACGCCGCTGATGCCCGCGCCCGCCTTCCTCACCGGCACCGTCGTCATGGGATCGACCGCCGCGGCGTCGGCGATCGCGGCGGTCTATGTGATCACCCGCCCGGTCGAGACCGAGCGCGGCGTCTACGCCCGCCGCATGGTCGGCACGATGCTGGGCGCGCTGGCGCTCATCCTCGGCGTCTTCTGCATCGCCCTAAATTCGCTCGAAGGCGGGTGACGGGCACCGCCACCCTTCACGGCCCCGCCGCAAGCCTTATCTTCTCACCGTTCGTCCAGGAGTATCCAGATGTCCCTCACCGAAGCCCGCAAGCAGTACAAGCCGTTCGAATATCCCTGGGCCTATGATTTCTGGAAGCGCCAGCAGCAGATCCACTGGATGCCCGAGGAGGTACCGCTGGGCGAGGATTGCCGCGACTGGGCGCAGAAGCTCACCCCGCACGAGCGCAACCTGCTCACCCAGATCTTCCGCTTCTTCACCCAGGCCGATATCGAGGTGCAGGATTGCTACCACGACAAATACGGCCGCGTGTTCAAGCCGACCGAGATCAAGATGATGCTCGCCGCCTTCTCCAACATGGAGACGGTGCACATCGCCGCCTATTCGCACCTGCTCGACACGATCGGCATGCCCGAGAGCGAATACGGCGCCTTCCTCGATTATGCCGAGATGAAGGACAAGCACGATTACCTCCAGCGCTTCGGCGTCGACACCGATGAGGACATCGCCAAGACGCTCGCGATGTTCGGCGGTTTCACCGAGGGGCTTCAGCTCTTCGCCAGCTTCGCGATGCTGATGAACTTCCCGCGCTTCAACAAGATGAAGGGCATGGGCCAGATCATCTCGTGGAGCGTGCGCGACGAGAGCCTGCACTGCGAGGGCATCATCCGCCTGTTCCACGCCTTCGCCAAGGAGCGCGACTGCCTGACCAAATCGGTCAAGGACGACATCGTCGACCAGTGCCAGACGACCGTGCGGCTGGAGGACGCCTTCATCGACCTCGCCTTCGAGATGGGCCCGGTCAACGGCATGACGCCCAAGGAGATCAAGAAGTACATCCGCTACATCGCCGACTGGCGGCTGGGGCAATTGGGGCTGAAGCCGATCTACCTGATCGACGAGCACCCCCTCCCCTGGCTCGCCCCGCTCCTCAACGGGGTGGAGCACGCCAACTTCTTCGAGCAGCGCGCGACCGAATATTCCAAGGCCGCGACGCGGGGGAATTGGAACGAGGTGTGGGACAGCTTCGACAAGAGGCAGAAGGCGAAGGCGGGGCCTGCGGCGAACGAGGAAGATGGCGGAGAGGGCGATATGTTCGCGAAGGCGGGGATTGCGGCGGAATAGGTTGTTCTACGTATGGATGAACTGGCGCAAGCGATAAACATCCAGTTAGCCGCTGCAGTTCGCGCCCCGGTGCCCTTCGCGGTGGCGGTCCTGCTCGCCGCTATCGTTGTTTGGCGTATTTTGGCTTGGAGGTACTCATCTCAGATTGAAATACTTAAGCATAGGCTTGAGCTTCGCGAAGATACAATAGGAAAATATGAAAGAGGCGGATCTCTACCCCAAGTTACCATAGAAGAAAATCATGCAAAATCTTCTAAGGTAGAACAAGATAGATTAGATATTAAAATTGAATCGTTCGCATCAAAGAATCAACAATACCTCAAAGAATTTGATTACAATCTATTGCCATCAAGCATTACTGTAGAAACACTGCGAGATATCTATCGGGATAAAACAGAAATTCAAGCGGATAGGCTTGCATCTATATATATTGGAAAATGGATTGAGGTAAGCGGCAAGGTAAGCAATGTAACCAGCCATGGGGAAGATAAAGTTAATGTGTCCCTTAAAGCCGGAAAAGAGGCGGTAGAGTTAGAAACAGTTTGGATGTCGTTTGAGGGCGACAAAGAAAGTTTAGAAATATTACGAATAGATGATGTTGTTGTCGTGCATGGAAAGATTAAGAAATTTGGTAGATTTGATGTTAATCTAGAAAACTGCATACTTGTAAAGGCTACTTAACTTTCAGAATCTCCTAAACGCGATGCGGTTACCCTCGGCGCACCAAAACCGCCCAATATACGATTTGCTCCTGAGTCAATCCAAGCTAAGGTCCGGATATGTTCTCCCCCGAAACATCCCTCGCCGCGCATCTCGATCTGATCCGCACCGCGCGGGGGCGGCGGTTCGGGACGATCCTCGCCGATCCGCCGTGGCAGTTCCAGAACCGCACCGGCAAGAACCTGCCCCGGACCTGATCCGGGGTCGCGCCCGAGCGAGAATGGGTTTGGGTATATTAGCTGACGCTTCTGTACGAAGTTTGAGGCCCCGTTCAGGAATGAAAGCATTCACGCCTATGCCACTCAAGATAACGCGCATGGGGCCGATGCGCGTTTGAAGTCGGCAATCGCGCCTTGCGGTCACCGTAAATCAGCTTCGACACCCCCTCGACATCGTTGATCTTGCGGGACAGCAGGATTTCTCCCTCATCACTCAGGGAGATCAGCCCGCGATCGAACATCCAATGCACTGTGCCCGACAGCGCAATCCCGTTGTTGACCACATCCGGCCCGCCAGCCTCGACACTCATGATATGCGCAGCCTGCGCTTCGGCTCTGCCGCCGCCGTTGATCAGCTTCATCCCCGTCAGCGCGCACCGGCAATCGTAAACATCGAGAACGCGCTTTCGAAACTGCCGGTCCCGAACGGTGCGGCTCACTAGCATGGTCGCCCGATCAATAGGCCCTTCCCACGCAACCCGCTCCTCGTGAAGCCTGTCCGGCGCTGGCTCCCGGTCGTCGATCCGGGGCAGTAGCTCGTCCTCGTCGATCAACCCGAGGCCGACGATCCGATTGAAGTCTTCGTTCGAGATCGGTCGAATGGATTGAATGGCGCGCCCGTTGTTCAACCGCCCGTCGGCGTTCAAAAGCCCACGCTCCACCGCCCGGCCGTCCAGTTGAAAGGGCACGTCGCGCCCGAATTCCAGATAGGAGCCGGGTTCGATGAGCCCCAGATACATGCCCTTTTTCGCCGGATCGGGCACGATCCGCCCAAATTTGGCGACGGCATAATAGCCACGCCGACCAGCACGTCTGGGTTCCTGATAGATGATCCAATTGCCCACGATCTTCGAGGCATTGGCCATCCATCGCCCCGGGAACCGATAAAAGCGTTCCGGCTCGTCCTGATAAATCGAATGCGATCCGATGACGAAAACGCCCTTGCTCGCCCCGTTCTGCAAAGAATCGAGCGCGTCACCCGTCCAGCGATAGGTGCCCTGATCGAGAAACTCGAGTAGGCCGGCGTCGCGCAACTGCTGCAATTCGCGGCTGAGCGTCTGGTGAGGCGTGGCTCCGGCAGACCCGGTGTTCGCCACGATGGCGTCAAGCTGGGAATCGATCAGCGCTTGCCGCGTGAAGATGGCGGAGCCGGTCTTTGCCACATGGCGGCGCACGGCATTCGTCACCGCTTCGGACCAATTTCTACCGGCCACCCATTGCCCCCATGTTGCGATGTGGCATCCTAATCAGATGGAAAGCTCCGGCAAGCGCGACATTCGTTCCGCGAAGCCTGCGTGACTGTCGATCACGGATAAAAGGTCGATCGATGAAGGTCGAATATGTTTGCGATGCGTGCGGCAGCAGCGAGATTTCCCGCGATGCTTGGGCTGATTGGGACACCGCCACCCAGCAATGGGTGCTCGGTGCCGTGTTCGATTACGCGCATTGCCACCGGTGCGAGCGCGAAACCTCCCTTGAGGAACAGGAAGTGCCGGAACCGAAGGGTCAGCCATCCTCACCGGGATTACGGTGACAGTCTACTAAATTCCGGAATTACGGTGACAGTTCACTGAATACTGGGCGCCCCAGTCGGCGCCTTGATCCATTTCCGAAGCCGCGACATTCTAGGCCATGCCCGTCGTTTTTCCGCCACAACGGCTACCGTTTCCACTTCTTCTCCAACGAGGGCGATCCGCGTGAGCCGGTGCACATCCACGTCACCAGGGATCGATCAGCGGCGAAGTTCTGGTTTCATCCGGCATCCCGCTTCTTCTTCTTCTTTGCTCTGGTCCAAGGAAAGCCGTGGCCGTTTCGAACAGGTCGACTCCGGGCCTGAAATCCCTGTCCTACACGTTCATTTTATGTTCTACCCTGCGGGATGGAACCGCACTGCTCTCCCGCGCCCGTCGCGTTGCTCGATACCGGCAGCGGCGCGATAGGCGCGCGCTGCCGTCGCGCCGGCGGCGCCCGTCGCGCGCATGGGCGGCGCGCCCATGTCGCCTCCCTGCCGCGTCGGTGTCGCGTCGGTGTCGCCACGCTGTCGCGTCCATGTCGCCAAGCTGTCGCGTCGGTGTCGCGCTCCGGTCGCCATTCCGGCGCGTTGCGGGCGCATCCCGGGCAAAGCCTCGCGACGCTCTCCACTTTCTCCACTTCACACAGCCCGCGACAAGCGCATCCGTCAAAACAGTGCGTCGATCCAACCCCGAATCCGGGGCAACGATTCGAACAGATCGAAGACGAGTCCAGGGCGCGAGCCTCAGCACCACGGCTCGCGCCGCCCACCCCATTCCCGCGCCAGCCCTTCGCTTACCAGCATCGCGCCCAGCGAGTGCCCGTCGCGCTCCACGATCCTGAGCTTGCGTCCATAGCGATCGACATCGCGATCCGCCGCCACCAGCGTCACCGGACCGGCGTTGAGCAGCGCGCGCAACCGCTCGGTCGCGGCCTTGCCCAGCCGCGCTTCCTCGGCGCAGCGCGGCGGGTGGGTTTCGGGGGCGTCGATATCGGCAACGCGTATCTTCTCGCCGTCGATCCAGAAGGTGTCGCCATCGACCACGCAATTGGTGCCCCCGCCCGTGAAGCACAGTCCGAACGATCGCGCCGCCACCGGCGTGCCGGTCGGCCGCGGCGGGCTCGGGGCATCCGGCGCATCCGCCGCGGCACGCGCGCGTTCGGCCATCGCCACCGCGTCGTCGAGCACGTCACGCGCGCGCTCGGGCATCGCGATCGTCAGCGCCAGCCCCAGCGCCGCCGCGGCCAGCATCAGCGTGCCGCTGCGCCCACGCCGCCGCCGTCCCGCGCGCCGCGCCCGGTGAAAATCCGAATCGTGCCTCATCGCTGTCGTCACCCCGCCTTCCGGCATCGCCGACAGCACCAAATCCTCCCCCGCGCCGCCCGTCAGCGCCCAACCGAGTCCGTTCCGGGCCGAGCCGCCCCCAATCGCCTCCACGATGGCGGCATCGTCACGCCGATCATGACACCCCGCCGCCACGCCGCCAGCCGGCAACCGAACCTCGCGGTTCGCGTTGGTCGCGCATGGTTCGCGTCAGGTCATCGGCGATCGGCGAGGTCGAGTACGATCGCACGCGGCGGCGGCTGTGGATCCGCTTCGCGCATGGCGGGTGGTACAGCTATGCCGGGGTGCCGCCGCGCGTCGCGCAGGGCCTGCTCGCGGCGCCGTCGCTCGGGCGCTATTTCCACGCGCGCATCCGCGACCGCTATTCGTTCCGGCGCTGGCGCGATCGGCCGGGCTGAAACCCCGCGGCGCCGTCGCGTAGGTGATCTCGGTAGGCCGCAAGTCGGCCCGACGCGCCAAAGCATGTCGGACCGACCCCCCAGAAACGCCTGCCCTTTATGGGGGCAGACGCAAGCGGCTTACCGATTCACATGCACCGTCTTACGCGGAACGGTCTTGCGCGCAACCGTTTTGCTGCGGACCTTCGATGTTGTCGTCACCACGCGCGGCCGCGCCGGGATCGTCACCACGGTGTCGCTCGCACAGTCGCCCGCGCACCGCGTCACGACATGCCCCCCGCCGTCGAGCGGCTGCACCACCTCGGCGGGCGGGCCGAACCGCACCTGCGGCGCGATCGGCGGCAGCGGCTCGGGGCGCTGACCGTATCCGCGGGGAAGCGCGACAGGCGGCGGCGGGGGCGGCACCCCGTCGTCGGCAAGGCCGTCGTCATATCCGTCGCGATAGCCGTCGTCATAGCCCTGGTCGTAGCCGCCCCAATCCATCTCGTCGCGGCTGTCATAGACCTGGCCCGACCGGTCGATCAGCACTGCGTCGTCATAGTAACGCGACCAGACATAGCCGCGCGGCGGCCGCGGCAGATCGTAATCGGCCCAGTCCCACACCGTCCAGGACGGCGACACCCAATAGCTCGGCAACACCCAGCCGCGCACCGGCCGGCGATACGAGGCCCAGCCGCCGGGCGCACCCGCGCCGCCATACCAGCGTCCCTGGATCGTCCCGCCCCAGCGCTGGCCCGGCCCGGTCCAGTGCCACGATCCGCCGCGATGGCCTTGCCAGCCGTCGTGCATCTGCCCGCTGCCGCGCCACTGCCCGGCTGCATGGCCGCCCCCGCTGCGATGCTGCGCCCATGCCGGCGCGGCGATCATTGCCGCCGATGCCGCTGCCGCGATCAAGAACCCGCGCATGTCGTCTCCCCAGCATGTCCCTGCCGGGTCGCGGCTTATCATGGCGCCTCGCGCGCCGGAAGCGGGTCGAGTCCCGATTTGGGTCAGGAAAGCCGCGCCGCCAGCAGCGCCGCGATCGCCTCGCATCCCGCCGCGTCCTCGGCATCGAAGCGGCGCACATGCGGGCTGTCGAGATCGAGCACGCCGATCAGCCGCTCGCCCGCGACGATCGGTACCACCAGCTCGGACGCGCTCGCCGCATCGCACGCGATGTGCCCGGGAAAGGCGTTCACGTCCTCCACCAGCTGCGTCGTCCGCTCGGCCGCCGCGGTGCCGCACACCCCGCTGCCGATCGCGATGCGGATGCACGCCGCCTTGCCCTGGAACGGCCCCAGCACCAGCTCGCCCTCGACCAGCCGATAGAAGCCCGCCCAGTTGAGATCGGGCAGGAACTGCCAGATCACTGCGGCGGCGTTGGCCATGTTGGCGATCGGATCGGGCTCGCCCACCGTGATCGCATCGATCGCGCTGAGGAGATCACGGTACAGCTCGATCTTCGAACCCGCGGAAACGTCGAAATGATACATGGCTTGTCCCTAGTCCAGCCGAACCCTGCCGCGCCCCGCCTTGATCGAGCTGCGGCTCTTCTTGGCGTCCACCCGCTTCGCCTTGGCCGCGCGGCTGGGCTTGGTGAGCCGCCGCTTCACCGGCCGCTCGTGCGCCTTGGCGAGCAGCTCGGCAAGCCGCTCGCGCGCATCGGCGCGGTTCGCCTCCTGCGTGCGAAACCGGCGCGCGGTGATGACGAGCTCACCCGCCGCCGTCATCCGGCTCCCCGCCAGCGTTTTGAGTCGCTGATAGACATCGGGCGCGAGGCCCAGCTTGAACACGTCGGCGCGCAGCTGGCACGCGGTGGCGACCTTGTTGACGTTCTGCCCGCCCGGCCCGGTCGCGGCGAGAAAGCGCTCCTCGATCGCGTCCTCGGGGATGGTGATTTCAGCCACCGAATCCGGCCTCGCGAAACCGGTCGGGCAGCGGCGCTTCGGCCTCGATCGCCGGCTTGCCCTCGCGCGGCACGACGAGGGTCGCCGCATGGAGCAGCAACGCGCCCTTGCCGTTGCCGTAGACCGGATCGCCTGCCACCGCCGCGCCCAGCCCTTCGAGCGCATGGACGCGGATCTGGTGCGTCCGTCCCGTCTCGGGCCGGAACTCGACGAAGGCGCGGCCGTCCCGCACCGCAAGCACCCGCCAGCGCGTCCGCGAGGGCTTGCCGTTGCGCGCGCCCGTCATCCGCCATCCGCGCTCGGCGCTGCTCACCTTCACCAGCGGCAGGTCGATCACGCCCTCCTCGCCCTCGGGCACGCCGTCGAGCACCGCGAGGTAGCGCTTTTCCACCCGCCCCTCCTCGAACGCGCGCTGGAAGCGCTTGTGCGCCTTGGGGTTGCGCGCCAACAGCAGGCAACCCGAGGTGTCGCGATCGAGGCGATGCACCGCCTGCGGCCAGCGCTGAAACCCGAAGGTGAGGCTCGCGAGATGGTTCTCGAGGCTGATCGAGCCGTCGCGCGGCGGATCGACCGGCAGACCCGACGGCTTGTCGAGCACGATGGCTTCGCCATCGAGGAAGAGGACATGATCGCTGAGCATGGCCGCGCTCTTGCCACCAAGCGCCGCCGCATGCCAGAGCCCCCGCGTCATGCCGCTTCGCTTCGTGATCTTCGCGCTCTCGCTCCTCGCCGCCCAGCCCGCGCTCGCCGGGCAGGCCGCGCCGTCGCGCCTCTACGGCCATCTGCCCTATCCCGATGCCGATCCTACGCGCCTCGTTCCCGCGCCCGCCGGCTTCGAGCTTCGCCAGCCTTGCCTGTTGCGCGCGGAAGTGATCCCCGACCTCACCGCGCTGATCGCCGCGGCGCATGCCGCGGGCGTGCAGGGCACGGTTCAGGGCGTCTCCTGCTATCGCTCGGCAGCGCACCAGCACGCAATATTCTGCGCGACCGATCCCGAGGGCCAGCCGCGCTGCAACGAACCCGCCAAGCGCGCGATGAGCGTCGCGCCGCCCGGCCATAGCGAGCATTCGACCGGCTATGCGATCGATTTCGGCACGCGGCCGTCGCCCGGCTGCGACGATGTCGAATATTGCTTCGATCGCACCCCGCTTGGCCAGTGGCTGTTGAAGCACGCGGCCGACTACGGCTTCGAGCTCTCGTTTCCGTGGAAGAACGTGCAGGGCGTGACGTGGGAGCCGTGGCATTGGCGCTGGGTCGGCCGTTCGGCGCGCGAGCCGGGCGCTCGGGCGGCACGGATGATGTTCGCCGCCGCCCGCGCCGCTTTCCCGGCCAAGCCGCGCATCCCCAATCTGGTGGTGCGCGTCGTCTCGCAGCCGCCGGTGCCTGAGCCTCCCGCGAAGGAGGCCCGGGGTTCTTAGGGCGGATCGACATTCAGCCCTGACGCCCTGCGTTGACGGATAGTCTTGTTGCGAGCGGCGTGAAGTGGAGAAAGTGGAGCGCGTCACGGGGTTTTTGCCCGGAATGCGACCGTAACGCCCCTGGGTGACGACAGCGACGCGACACCAACGCAACAGCGAGGCGACACCGACGCGACAGCATGGCGACACGGACGCGACACCCATGCGCCCGACAGGCGTCGCCGGCGCGACGGCAGCACGCCGCGGCCGCGCCGCTGCCGGGATCGAGCAGCGCGGCGGGCACGATATGGGAGCAGTCCTGTTCCATCTCGCAGGGTAGAACATAAAACGAACGTGTAGGACAGGGCTTTCAGATCTCCGGGGACGGCCCTGTCGAGGTCCGAATGCTTTCTTGTGTTCCCGCGAAAGCGGGAACCTGGTCACTGAAACTGAAGTCCGTCACAAGCCAGTTCCGTCACCTGCGAACTTGCCTGCCCCTGCGCAGGCAGGGGGTTCAGGGTCCATCGTGCTGCAAGCGACGGCGTTGCCTGTGGAAAGATGGATGCTGAATCAAGTTCAGCATGACGGCCTTGATGCGACGAACTTCGATTCCACAACAATTAGGCGAAGAGCTTCGCCGCCGTCTCGGCGATGCGCTTGCCCTGATAGCGGGCCCCGCCGAGATCGATCTGGCTCGGTTGGCGGCTGCCGTCGCCGTCGGCGATCGTGGTCGCACCGTAAGGGGCGCTGCCGTGCACCTCCTTCACCCCCATCTGCCCGGCATAGCCGTAATCGAGCCCGACCACGGTCAGCCCGAAGTGCAGCAGGTTGGTGATGATCGAGAACAGCGTCGTCTCCTGCCCGCCATGCTGGGTCGCGGTCGAGGTGAAGGCGCCGCCGACCTTGCCGTTGAGCTTGCCGCTCGCCCACAATCCGCCGGCGGTATCGAGGAACGCCGCCATCTGGCTCGGCATCCGCCCGAAACGGGTCGGCGCGCCGATGATGATCGCGTCGTACTCGGCGAGCGCGTTGACGCTCTCGATCACCGGATGCGCGGTATCGGCCTTGAAGCCCGCGGCCTTCACCACCTCGGGCGGCGCGGTCTCCGGCACGCGGCGGATATCCACCTCCGCCCCGCCCTCGCGGGCGCCTTCGGCCATGGCGTCGGCCATCTGCTCGAGATGCCCGTAGGAGGAGTAATAGAGGACGAGGACTTTGGTCATGCTGGGGCTCCTTTTGATGAAAAAGGCCGTCACCCCAGCAAAAGCTGGGGTCTCCCGATTTCGGAGAGATGCCAGCTTGCGCTGGCATGACGGATAAAGGGACTTACTCCGCGTCGACGAGGACGATTTCGCTGTCTTCGATCGCGGTGATCGTGACGGTCTGCCCGCCGCCGAGCGCTGCGCCGTCGCGGGCATCGAGGCGGGCCCCGTCGATCTCGATCGCGCCGGTCGCGGGGACGAGATAGGCGTGCCGCCCCTCGCCGACCGTATGCGTCAAGGTTTCGCCGGCCTTGATCGTCGCGCCGAGCACGCGGGCATCGGCGCGGATGGGCAACGCACCCTCGTCGCCGTCGAACCCGCTTGCCAGCGTCACGAACCGACCCGAGCGATCGCCCCTGGGAAAGGGCTTGGCCCCCCAGGAGGGGCTGCCGCCCTGCCGTTTCGGCTCGATCCAGATCTGGAACAGCGTCGTCGTCTCGCCCTCCAGATTGTATTCGGCATGGCGCACGCCGGTGCCCGCGCTCATCACCTGGACGTCGCCGGCGGCGGTGCGGCCCTGATTGCCCATCGAATCCTGGTGCGTGATCGCGCCGGTGCGGACATAGGTGATGATCTCCATGTCGCGGTGGGGATGCGCCGGAAAGCCGGAATTCGCGGCGATCTCGTCATCGTTCCACACCCGGATTGCGCCCCAGCCCATCCGGTCGGGGTCGTAATAGTTCGCGAAGGAAAAATGGTGGCGGGCGTTGAGCCAGCCGTGATCGGCGTGGCCCAGGCTGTCGAAAGGACGTTTCTCGATCATGTTCCTGTCTCCCGAAGGATTGCTTGGCTCCAAGATAGGGCGCATGATCGGCGCGTAAACGGAAACGTCGGAAACGGATTGTTTCGAATATGCGCCTACCCGATTTCGAAGCCTGGGCGATCTTCGCGTCCGTGGTCGAGCATCGCTCGTTCAGCGCCGCGGCGGAGGCGATCGGCGTTTCCAAGGCGACCGTCTCCAAGGCGATCTCACGGCTCGAAGCGCATCTGGGCGCCAGCCTGTTCCACCGCACGTCGCGGCGGTTGACGCTGACCGAGAGCGGCAAGGCGCTCGCCGAGCACGCGCAGCGCATCGTCGCTGCCGCTCAGTGTGCCGAGGAGACCGCCCGCGACAGCGCCACGCTGCCAGCGGGGCTGATCCGCGTCGCCGCGCCGATGACCTTCGGCATGACCTATCTCGCCCCCGTCATCGCCGAATTTCTCGACGCGAACCCGGGGATCGAGATCGACCTCAACCTTTCCGACGCGCGCGTAGACATCGTCGCCGACGGCTTCGACGTCGCGTTGCGCATCGCCGACCTGCCCGACAGCTCGCTGCGCGCGCGTCGATTGTGCGGGATTTCGGTGCATGTCGTGGCCGCCCCCGCCTATCTCGACAAGCACGGACGCCCGACGCATCCGGCACAGCTCGCCGAGCACGAATGCATCGGCTACACCAACACGCCCGGCGCGGCATGGCGCTTCACCGGCCCCGGCGGGGAGGAAGCTGCGGTGCGCCCGACCGGGCGGCTGATGAGCAACAGTGGCGACGCGATGCTGCCCGCGCTGCGCGGCGGGCTGGGGATCGCGCGGCTGCCGGGCTTCATCGTCGATGCCGATCTCGCGACAGGAACGCTCGAGGCGATCCTCACCGATTGGCTCCCGCCGCCGATCGCGCTCCATCTGATGACGCCGCCCAGCCCCTTGCGCCCTGCGCGTGTCGAGACGCTGATCGCCTTCCTCGCGGCGCGCTTTCGCGACGGCCGCGCGCCTGCGCCGATAACGATTCGCTAACGCCTGACGCCTCGCGACTCGCGTGATTCCGCGGTTTAAGACGAAATTAACCTTTTGCCTTCAGAGGTTATTTGGTTAATAGAGCTGCCGGGGGGCGCCGGGCCGGAGGTGGTCGAAGGCGACGGCAAGAGGGGACAAGCAGATGCGCGTGCTGCTGATCGAGGACGAGCCGACGACGGCCAAAGCGATCGAGCTGATGCTCTCGACCGAGGGATTCAACGTCTACACCACCGATCTGGGTGAGGAAGGCCTGGATCTGGGCAAGCTCTACGATTACGACATCATCCTGCTCGATCTGAACCTGCCGGACATGCACGGTTACGACGTGCTCAAGAAGCTGCGCGTCGCGCGCGTGCAGACGCCGGTGCTGATCCTGTCGGGCGTTTCGGAGATGGATTCCAAGGTGCGCAGCTTCGGCTTCGGCGCCGACGATTACGTCACCAAGCCCTTCCACCGCGACGAACTGGTGGCGCGCATCCATGCGGTCGTCCGCCGATCGAAGGGGCACAGCCAGTCGGTGATCAAGACGGGCAAGCTCGCGGTCAATCTCGACGCCAAGACGGTCGAGGTCGACGGCGCCCGCGTGCATCTGACCGGCAAGGAATATGCGATGCTGGAGCTGCTCTCGCTCCGCAAGGGCACCACGCTGACCAAGGAAATGTTCCTCAACCACCTTTATGGCGGGATGGACGAGCCCGAGCTCAAGATCATCGACGTCTTCATCTGCAAGCTGCGCAAGAAGCTGAGCATGGCGTGCGACGGCGACAATTACATCGAGACCGTCTGGGGCCGCGGCTATGTGCTGCGCGAGCCCGAGGAAGAGAAACTGACGCAGGCGGCGGTCGCGTAACAGCAGCCGATCACCCGAGCGAAGCGGCCGCGGCGTCGGGGGGCGCCGCGGCCGCTTTTTTAAGTAATTTCAGAGTTTCAGCCGGCCAGCGCGGCGAGGTTGTCGAGGTGGGTTTGATCGGTTGTTTTCATATATCCGGCCTGTTTGCGCGGCGCTGTGATCGCTGCTGGCCCTGATGGAAATCCACCGGCGAGATCCCTAATCAAGCTGGCGCGCTTTTGGCGCGCAGTGAATCAGACGGGTTTTCCTCGCCATTGGCTCGATCGTTACTCATCATCGACTGCCACTGCCAATTCGGGTGATCTGCCTTCGGTCAAGCCATCGGTGCGTAGGGCCGGTAAGCCTCCTTCCGGGTGAGCACAACCCATGCGATCCGGGCCAGCTTGTTGGCGAGCGCGACGGACACGAGGCGGAAGGGCTTCTTCACCAGGAGCTTTCTGATCCAGTCATCCACTCACGATGAATCTCCACGAGCCTTAAAATGAGATCAGGCCGGTACCGGCGTCGTCGGGGCGAGATAGGCGAGGGGTGTATTGTTGAGCGTAACCGCTTGGACCCCAATACAGCGCGCCATCTTTTCGGCGAGCAGCGACGCGGTGCGATCGTCGAGATCGGCGAGGTCGACCGTCACCGTCATCTGCTTGCCGGCGATGTCCACCGTCATGCCGGGCGCGGCGAGATCGCGTTGCGCGAACAGGCCGACCAGCCGGCACAGCAGATCGGCGCTCGACAAGGCAGCGATCGTCATGTGCACGCCGCTCACGCCGCTTCGCGGGCCGACGCGGGCGGCGGCTCGGCGATGCGCTCGCGGGCGAGCGCGTCGGCCGCGCGATGCGGCGCGAGGCCGGTGCGCTCGGCATGGTCGAGGACCGCGCCGAGCCGCTGCCCGGTCACCTCGACGCGCGCCGCCGCCTCGCCCGCGCTCCAGCCGAAATATTCGGCCGCGACGTTGATGATCCCCCCGGCGTTGACGACGTAATCAGGAGCGTAGAGCACGCCGCGATCGGCCAGTCGATCGCCGTCCTCAGCGCTGGCGAGCACGTTGTTGGCGCCGCCGCAGACCAAGCTGGCGCGTAGCCGCAGGATCGTGTCGCGGTCGATCACGCCGCCCAGTGCGCAAGGCGCGAAGACGTCGCACCGCGCCTCGACGATCGAATCGCGCGCCATGATCTCGGCCCCGTAGCGCAACGCCACCGCCGCCGCGACGCCGGGGCGCGGCTCGGCGACGACCAGCTTTGCGCCTGCATTGTGGAGCAGGGCACATAGCGCCGAGCCGACATTGCCGAGCCCCTGCACCGCGACGGTCAGGCCGTCGAGGCCGACACCGAAGCGGCGGCGCGCGGCTTCCTGCATCGACAGGAACACGCCGCGCGCAGTCCAGGGCGACGGATCGCCGCCGGGCCGGCCGGCCTCCGGCGCCAGGCCGGCGACGTGATGGGTTTCCCCGCGCACCGCGGTCATGTCGGCGACATTGGTGCCGACATCCTCGGCGGTGACATAGGCGCCGTCCAGCTCGGCGATGGCGCGCCCGAAGGCGGCGAACAGGCGGCGGCGATCAAACGCGCCATCGGGCAGGTTGAGCACCGCCTTGCCCCCGCCCAGCGGCAGATCGGCGAGCGCGTTCTTGTAGGCCATCCCCTCGGCCAGCCGCAGCGCGTCGGCGGTGAGCGCGGCGCGGTTCGCATAGCGCCACAGCCGGCACCCGCCCGCAGCCGGCCCGCGCCGCGTCGAATGCAGCACGATGACGCCCTCGAGCCCGCTGGCGGCGTCGCTGACGACGTGGACCGTCTCGGGCGGAACGGTGGGCGTATCGGGGGTGTCGACCATGATTCGGCTCCTTGAGTTCGGAGGATGTTTTTTCATGGTTGATCGGGTAAATGTAGCCGCATTCGATGTATCGGCGATAGATGCCGATACGATTTGTTCCGCATTCCTCTGAGGGGAGGTGAAATCGTGCCGCACGACCTCGATCCCTTCGAACGCAAGATCCTGCGCGAGCTTCAGGAGGACGCGAGCATGCCGATGGCGCGACTGAGCGAGAAGGTCGGGCTGTCGCCCTCGCCTTGCTGGCGGCGCGTCGATCGGCTGGAGAAGGACGGTGTCATCACCCGCCGCGTGGCGCTGGTCGATCGCCAGAAGGTCGGCCTCAACGCGCAGATCTTCGCGCAGGTGAAGCTCAACGCGCACGGCCGCGCCAATCTCGACGAGTTCGCCGCGGCGATCCGCTCGTTCCCCGAGGTGCTCGAGGCCTATGTGCTGATGGGCGTGTTCGATTTCATGCTGCGGATCGTCGCCGCCGATATCGACGCCTATGAGCGGTTCTTCTTCACCAAGCTGTCGAAACTGCCCGGCGTGCAGGAGATCAACTCGACGGTGGCGCTTTCGGAAGTGAAGGCGACGACCGCGCTGCCGATCGAGTGATGGGTCAGGCCGTCACCGCGAACCGCCTGCCCTCGGCGAGCCACGCCAGGCGCTCGTCGCGCAGGGCGGCGCGGCGGACCTTGCCCGCCTCGTCACGCAGCGCGGCATCGACCAGTTCGTAGCTTTCGGGACATTTGTAGCCGGCAAGCCGCGCGTGAACGAAGGCATGGATTTCCTCCAGCGGCAGCTCGGCCGCCAACTGGATGACCGCATGGACGCGCGCCCCGTAATCCTCGCACGGCAGGCCCAGCACCACCGCGTCGCGGACCGCGGGATGCTCGATCAGCGCAGCCTCGACTTCGGCTGGATAGATATTGGCGCCGCCGCGCAGGATCATGTCGGTCCGCCGGTCCGACAGGAAGAGGTAGCCGTCCTCGTCGAGTGTGCCGAGATCGCCGAGCGACATCCGCCCTTCGCCGTCGAGCCGGGGATCGGCGCCGACATAATGGAAACGCGTCGCGGTTTCGGGGGCGAAGAAGATTTCGCCGACGACGCCGGGCGGGCAGGCCCTGCCCTCCTCGTCGCGGACGCTCAGCGCCCCCGGAGGGGCCTTGCCCACCGAGCCGGGCTTCAGCAGCCATTCCTCGCCGGTGATCAGGATCGCCGCGCCCTCGGTGCCGGCATAGACTTCGAGGATGCGCTCCGGCCCCAACCAGTCGATCCAGGCGTGCTTCAGCCACGGCGGGCAGGGCGCGCCGAGATGGACGACCTTGCGCAGCGACGAGAGGTCGTAGCGTGCACGCACCTCGGGCGGCAGGCTCCAGATGCGGTGCATCATCGTCGGCACGAGGCACACCCATTCGACACGCTCTCGCTCGATCAGGCGCAGCGCCTCCTCGGCGTCGAACCGGTTCATTCCGACCACGCGTGTACCCGCCAGCAAGGCGAGGCTGGTGAACAGGAACGGCGCATTGTGATAGAGCGGGCCGGGATTGAGCATCACCCCGCCGGGGGGCATGCCGAGCAACGCCGTCATCCCTTGCAGCCTCTCGTCGTAGCGCGCCGCGCCGTGATCGACGATCAGCTTGGGCCGGCCGGTCGAGCCACCGCTGGCGACCGCTTTCCATTGCGTTGCGGCGAGATCGGGCGGGAGGTCGATGGTGGCGTCATCCCCACCGGGAGCGATTTGCGTCACGCCTTCGACGGGTTCGCCGCCGTCGCGGATCAGGACGCGGGGCGCGGCGAGCGCGACGATCTGCGCCAGTTCGCGGCCGGGCAGTTTCTTCGGCAGGATGCAGGGCGTCGCGCCCGCGCGCCAGGCGGCGACGCTGCTGACGTGGTGGTCGATCCCGTTGGGCAGCGCGATCGCGACGAAGTCATCGGGTTCGACCCCCAGCGCGATCAGCCGTCGTGCGGCGGCCGCGCTGCGCGCCTCCAGCTCAGCCCAGCTCAGCGCCTCGCCCGGATAGGAGATTGCCGTCCCCGCGCGATCCGTGTGCTCCTGAAAGACGGCGCCAAAGCCGGGCGCGGTCATATACTCAGTCCGCCGCCGACGATCAGCACCTGACCCGAAACATAATCGCTGTCGGGCGAGCAGAAGAGATAGACGCCGCCGGCGGCTTCCTCGGGCGTGCCGGCGCGGCCCAAGGGCACGAGCGTCTTGAGCGCCCCAAGCATCTCGGCGGGGACGCCCGCCTGGATCGCCTGGCCTTCGATCTCGATCCGCGTCGCGGGATCGTCGTTCGCTTTGGTCAGGCGGGTGTCGATGAAGCCGAACGCGACGCAGTTCACGCAGACCTTCAGCCGGCCCCATTCCTTGGCGAGCGTCTTGGTCATGCCGGTGACGGCGGCCTTGGCGGAGGAATAATTGACCTGGCCCGCATTGCCGTTGGTGCCCGCCATCGACGAGATGTTGACCACCTTGCGGATCACCTCGCGCCCCTCGGCCGCTTCCTGCTTCGCCATCGCGCGCCACGGCTCGGCGGCGGCGCGCAGGATGCGGAAGGGCGCGGTGACGTGGACGTCGAGCATCGCCTGGAACTGCTCGTCGGTCTGTTTCTGGATCACGCCGTCGCGGGTGTAGCCGGCGTTGTTGACGATGATGTCCAGCCCGTCGAAGCGGTCGAGCGCGGTTTGTACGAAGCGTTCGCCGAAATCGGGGGCGGTGACGTTGCCGACGCACGCTGTCGCCTCGCCGCCGGCCGCTTCGATCGCGGCCACGGTTTCGAGCGCCGGCGCTTCGTCGAGATCGTTGACCACGACCTTCGCGCCCTCGGCCGCGAGCCGGAGCGCGACCGCGCGGCCGATGCCGCGTCCCGAGCCGGAAACGATGGCGACCTTGCCGTTGAGCGTACCCATGAAATCTCTCCTCAAGCCAGCGCCACGACGGCCTCGCCGTCGAGCGTCTGCACCTCCTTGTCCGTCCAGCTGCCGATCCTGACGCGCGCCAGGCGCTCGCCGGCTTCCTCGAAAATCCCGGTGATTTCGCCGCGGCAAGTGACGGTCGCGTGGAGCGGGGTGATCGCGGTGAAGCGCACGTTCCAGCGCCGCAGCCGCTCCTGCGGCGCCCAGTGCGTCAGCATCTGCGCGAGATACGCCATCGACAGCATGCCGTGCGCGAACACGTCGTCCATGCCGGCGGCCTTGGCGAAGTCGCTGTCGATATGGAGCGGCACATAATCGTGGCTGGCGCCGGCGAACAGCGCCAGCGTCGCGCGGTCGATCGGGCCGCGGACCAGCTCGGGAAGCGTATCGCCGACCTCAACCATTGCGCACCACCGCGAGCTGACGCGCCTCGGCGCAAAGCGTGCCGTCGTCCTTTTCGAAGCGCGTGGTCTGGACGACGAATTCCAGCGCGCCGCCCTTTTTGGCGTAGATATCCTCGGTGGTCGTGGTGATGGTCAGGCGGTCGCCCGCATAAGCGAGCGCGTGATAGGTGAAGCCCTGCTCGCCGTGCAGGATTTTCATCATATCGACGCCGAGGCCATTTTCCTTGTCGAAAACGTCGCCGCGTTTCGCCGGGCGGCTCATGTGCAGCGAGAAGAAATAGGTCGGCGGCGCCGGGATCGCGGGATGCCCCGCCGCGCGCGCCGCGGCTTCATCGAAATAAACGGGGTTGGTCTCGCCGGTCGCCTTGGCGAAGAATTTGAGGAAGCCCGCCTCAACGTCGACGACGCGCGGTTCGGAGACGGTGCCGACATGGCGATCGCGGTCGATCATCTCACGCCACCTTGCCGTAGAGCGTGACGACGCAGGCGCCGCCGAGGCCGAGATTGTGTTGCAGCCCGAACCGCGCGCCCTCGACCTGCCGCGCGTCGGCGGTGCCGCGCAACTGGTGGGTCAGCTCGTAGCATTGGGCGAGGCCGGTCGCGCCGAGCGGGTGGCCCTTGGACAGCAAGCCGCCCGAGGGATTGGTGACGTGATCGCCGCCATAGCTGTTGCGGCCGTCGCGGATATAGCTTTCCGCGCCGCCCTCCGGGCACAGGCCGAGCGCCTCGTAGGTGATCAGCTCGTTGGGGGTGAAGCAGTCGTGAAGCTCGACCACCCCGATAGCGTCGGGGCCGACGCCGGCTGTTTCATAGACCTGCCGCGCCGCCTCCTTCGACATCTCGTAGCCGACCACCGACATCATCGAACGCCCCGTGAAGGTTTCTGCGTAATCGGTGGTCATCGCCTGCGCCGCGATCTCGACCGGCGCGTTCAGCCCATGCTTTGCGGCGAAGGCGGGCGACACCAGCAGCGCCGCCGCCGCGCCGCAAGTCGGCGGGCACGCCTGGAAGCGGGTGATCGGGCCGTAGAGGTGGCGTGAGGCCATCACCTCCTCCAGCGTCAGCGGCGTGCGGAACAGCGCCAGCGGGTTGTTCGCGGCATGGCGGCGCGCCTTGACCGAAATCAGGCCGAACACCTCGTCGGCGATGCCGTGGCGCTGCTGGTAGTCGAGACCCGCGCCGCCGAATTGCTGCGCGGCCATCGGCGCGGCCTCGTCCCAGCCCTGGATTTCGATCTGCTTCGAGAGGTGATGATCGAGCGTGCGCTTGCGGTCGTCGAACACGAGACCCAGCGCGCCGGGCAGCATCTGCTCGAAGCCGACCGCCAGCACACATTCCGCCGCGCCGCCCTCGATCGCCTGCCGCGCGAGATACAGCGCGGTCGATCCGCTCGCGCAATTGTTGTTGACATTGACGACCGGGATGCCGGTGCAGCTGACGCGGTAGAGCGCCGACTGGCCCGCGGTCGAATCGGCATAGACATAGCCGGCATAAGCCTGCTGGACCTGCTCGTAGCCGACGCCCGCATCGGCGAGCGCGAGGCGAATCGCCTTTTCGGCCATCACGTCCCAATCCTCGCTCTCGCCGGGCTTGGTGAAGGGGATCATGCCGACCCCGGCGATACGTGCTCTGATCATGGTTTCACTCCTTGGGCCGCCTGCATCACAGCGCGCGGGCGACGATCAGCTTCATGATTTCGTTGGCCCCGCCGTAGATCCGCGCCACGCGGGCGTCGGCGTAGAGGCGGGCGATCGGATATTCGGTCATGTAGCCATAGCCGCCGAACAGCTGAAGGCAGGCGTCGACCACCTTGCACTGCGCCTCGGTGGTCCACAATTTGGCCGCCGCAGCAGTGGCGGGATCGAGATCGTCGGCGAGCAGGCGGACCATCAGGCCGTCGATCAGGCAGCGCGCGGCGATCGCCTGCGCCTTGCAATCGGCGAGGACGAATTGCGTGTTCTGCTGCTCGATCAGCGGCTTGCCGAAGGCGGTGCGCTCGCGGACATAAGCGATGGTGAGGTCGAGCGCGCGCTCGATGCCGACGACCGCGTCGAGCGCGATGATGAGACGCTCCCAGGCGAGCTGGTGCATGAGCTGCTCGAAACCGCGCCCCGCGCCGCCGAGCAGGTTGTCGGCGGGCACGAACACGTCGTCGAAAGCGAGTTCGGATGTGTCCTGCGCGTGCAGGCCGATCTTGTCGAGCTGGCGGCCGCGGGTGAAACCTTCGGCGTCCTCGGTTTCGAGCATGAGGATCGAGAGGCCGCGTGCGCCCGGCGCATCTTCGGTGCGGGCGACGACGGCGATCAGGTTCGCGGTCTGGCCGTTGCTGATGAAGGTCTTCTGGCCGTTCAGCCGATAGCCGCCCTCGACGCGGTTCCCGCTGGTGCGGACCGCCTGAAGGTCCGATCCCGCGCCGGGCTCGGTCATCGCGATCGCGGCGATCCGCTCGCCCTTCGCCATCGCCGGCAGCCAGCGCTGCTTCTGCGCCTCGGTCCCGTAGGCGAGGATATAGTGCGCGACGATGCTGGAGCTGATGCTGTTGGCGATGCCGAAGCTGCCGCCCAAGCCGGCGCGGCTGACCTCCTGATGGATCACCGCTTCGTGCGCGCGGGTTCCCCCGCCGCCGCCATAGGCCTCGGGAATGCCGGCGCATAGCAGGCCAGCCTCGGCCGCCTTCCGCCACGATTCGGGGTTGACCGAGCCGCGCGCCTCCCACGCCGCCGCCTGCGGCACGAACTCGCGGGCGAGGAAGCGCGCGACCTGTTCGCCAAGCAGCGCGAGCTCGTCGTCGATCCAGGGAGCGCTCATTCGCCGACCCAGATCGGCGGGGTGCGGCGCCACCATTCGACCGCCGTTTCGAGTTGGTAGGCGAGCGCGAGCAGGAGGGCTTCGCCGCCGGGCTTCGTGGCGAACTGCATGCCGACCGGCAGGCCGGTGTCGCTGAACCCCATCGGCAGGCTGATCGACGGCGATCCGGCGAAATTGTCGATCCAGCAATAGCCGGCGTAATCGACGAGATGATCGGCCTGATCGTCCCACGCCACGTCGGGGCCGAACACGCCGATGCGCACGGTCTCGCTGCCGAAGGTCGGCGTCATCCAGATGTCGATCTCGCCCAGCCGATCGAGATAGGCGGCGACGATTCCCTCCATCCGTTGCCACGCGGCGGCGAAGCGGGCGTCGTCGATGCGGTTGCCGGCCTCGATCAGCGTGGCGGAGCGATGTTCGAGGTCTTCAGGCGCGATCTTGATGCCGATAAGGTCTGAAAGAAGCCCGAGGCGGCGCGTGAACATGCCTTCGGTGATGTCGTTGAGCGTGGCGATCGCCTCTGGCCCGTCGAACGGCAATTGGCCGTCGGCGACCGCATGCCCGAGCTTTTCGAGCAGGGCGATCGTCTCAGCGAAAACGCGGCTGACGCTGGCGTCGGGCGCCCCACCGGTGCGCATGATCGCGCTATAGGCGTGGATACGCAGGCGCGTGTCGATCGGCGCGGTGACGAGCGGCACGGGCGCGAAGGCGGCGTCAGGAACGCGCGTCTGGGTCGCCTCCAGCCAGGCGGCGGTGTCGCGCACGGTGCGGCTGACGCAGCCGTTGACGTTGAGATCGGCGATCGAGCGCAGCGCCTCGTCGCCGATATTGCGCCCGCGCGAGGGCTTGAGGCCAACGAGACCGCACGGGGCGGCGCCGTGGCGAATCGAGCCGAGCCCGTCGCTGCCGTGCGCGATCGGCACGACGCCCGCCGCCACCGCCGCCGATCCGCCGCCCGAGGAGCCGCCCGGCGTATGATCGAGGCTCCACGGATTGCGCGTCGGCCCGACCAGAGGCGATTCGGTGACGACGTTGAGGCCGAGCTCGGGCATCGCCGAGCGCGCGATCGAGATCAGCCCGGCATCGGCGATCGCGCGGGTGTAAGGCGCATCCTCGGGCGCGATGAAGTCGCGCAGTGCGGCCGCGCCCCAACTTGCCGGCACGCCCTTTTCGGGGAGCATATCCTTGATCAGCGTCGGAATGCCCGCCAGCGGCCCGGTGCGCGGTTCCGACGCCTGCCCCCGCGCGCGCTCGAACGTCGGCCAGGCGATGAAGTTGAGCTCAGGGTTGACCGCCTCGGCGCGCTCGATGGCGCGCTCCACCAAAGCGGCGGGCGTGATGCTGCCCGCCTCGATCGCGGCACGCATGGCGGTCATGTCGGTCGGCGCGGTGGCGGCCGAAGGCGTGGTCGTCATGTTTGCTCCTTTGAGAACTCGACGCGAATGGCGTGGACCGTGCCGGCATACGGCTTGCGGGCGAGCGAGATCAGCACCGCGGAGGCGATCAGGCTGGGCAGGTTGACGATGGTCATCGCCAGCAGGATGTTGCGCGGGCCGTCGATCAGGCTCGCCGCCGTGCCGATCGCCATCGGCGACGCCGCCAGCGCCAGCGGGGTCGCGATCGTCAGCGCGGCGAGGATGCGCGCGCGCAGATGCTTCGGCGCCAGGTCTTGCAGCAAGCCCGGCGTCAGCGCGCAGGCGGCGATGCCAAGCGCGCCCTGCACGGTGGCGATGGCATAGGCCTGGAAAGCGGTCGTGGCGAAAGGCAGGAACGCGGTCGGCACGGCGGCGAGGCCGGTGAAGATCGCGAAGACGCGCAGCGGTTTCTGATCGGCGTCCCCACGCCACAGCTTGAGGACCAGCGCCGGCAGGCACACGCCGATCAGAGTTGCTATTGTGATCGCCGTGCCCAGCGCGACGCCGACGCTGGCGGGATCGATGCCGAACGCGCGCGGCAGCGCCAGCGGGAACCAGGTGAGGCTCGACGACAGCGGGACGTTGATGACCAGCACGATGAAGAAGAAATAGATCAAGGTGCGCCGCTGCGACCGCGCATAGGGCAGGAAACCGATCAGCCCCGGCCCTTGCGCAACGGCAGCCTTCAGGGGGCGGTCGTTCGCACCCACGCCGAGCGGCATGGTCAGGAGCAGCAAGGCGAACAGCGGGCCGGGCACCGCGACCAGCAGCATGGCGATGCGCCATGTGTCGAGACCGGCCAGCCACACGGGAAGGCTGTGCGCCGATCCGGCCAGCCATTGCAGCGTCGCCCCGCCGATCGCCATGCCCGCCCCCGCGCCGATCAGCGACGCGCCGTAGAAGATGAAGTTGGCCGCGCTGCGCTGCCGCCCGGGAAAGAGATCGGGGATCATCGCGTAGATAATCGGCGCGACCCCGGCCTCGCCGATCGCGATTCCGATCGTGCCGAGGAAAAGGCCGCCGAAGCTGTTCTGGAGCGCGCTGATCCCGGTCGCCAGCGACCAGCACAGAACGCCGATGGCGAGGATCAGCCGCCGCCCGAACCGGTCGGCCAGCCAGCCCATCGGATAAGCGGCGACGCTGGCGAAGATCGCCATGCCGAGTCCTTGCAGCATGCCGATCTGGAAATCGGTGAAGCCCAGCGTGGTCTGGAGCGAGGGCGCGACGAGATTGAGGATCTGGCGGTCGACGAAGGCGAACAGCGTCGTCATCACCAGCACGAACAGGCCGTACCACGCCGACAGCGGCGCTTTGGACGACTCGGCCGCATTCGCGTCGATCGTCGATGCCGAAACAGCCAAGGCTCCGCTCTCCATCATCTTCTCCCGATCGAGTCGCCGAGCTTTCTAGCGAGCCGTCGACGCTCCTAAAAAGAAACAAGTTGACTTTATTGTCAATAGCAGAGATGTTCCGAACAACAAGATGACGGCCCGATGACGACACGCATCGGATTACGGGCCGCGCAAGGAGAGGAAAGCGCGTTCGGCGCGAAGTTTGCGCCGTGCACTTCCCGCTCCAGGCCCAATCGAATCGGCTTGGTGGAGATGGCGATGCAGTTTTCGGTACGCGCTTCCCTCGAACAATTCACGCTGCCGCATCCCGGCGGCGAGGGGCAGTTGAAGATCAGCGTCGCCGCGCCGGCGATGGCGCCGCCCGGGGTGCCGATCCCGATCCTTTACGTGGTCGACGGCGATTTCCTGTTCGGCATGGCGGCGGAGATCGCCCGTGCGATCACCAGCGTCGCGGGGTTCCCGCCCTTCATAGTCGTCGGCATCGGCTATGACGCGACCTATTTCGATTTCCTCAAGCTGAGAACAGCCGATCTTTCGCCGCCGATCAGCGCCGAGGCGGCCGCGGCGATGGGCTCGGTCGGTGCGATGGTCGGCGCCGACCGCAACGGCGGCGCCGACGCCTTCCTCGCCTTTCTCGCCGACACGCTCAAGCCCGAGATCGCATCTCGCTATCCCGAGACGGGCGGCGAGCAAATCCTGTTCGGCCATTCGCTCGGCGGCTTGTTCGCCGCGCATGCGCTGCTGACCCGGCCCGACGCCTTCACGAGCTTCATCGTCGGCAGCCCGTCTTTGTGGTGGGGCGGCTTTTCGATCCTGCAGATGCTGCCGGCGTTCGCCGAGCGGCTGTCCGCCCTGCCGCAGCCGCCGCGCGTGTTCGTCGGCGTCGGCGGCAGGGAGCAGGATGCGCCGACCAGCGTGCCGCCTGGCCTCGGCGTCACGCTGGAGGAAGCGCAGGCGCAGGTCCGCGCCGCACGGATGGTCGATGCGGCGAAGGAGTTCGCCGACGCGCTGGGCGAGGCGGGAGTCGCCGCGCTGCGCCACGTCGCATTCGCCGAGGAGGACCACGCCTCGGTTGCGCCGAGCGTCATCATCCACGGCATGCGCTTTGCACTGCAACAGGGCGAATGAACGAGCGGGATACCGATAAGAACACCGAGCTTGGGGAGGTATGAAATGAAGCGGATCACTTCGGTTGGTTTGTCGCTGACGGTCGCCGTCATCGCCCTGGCCTATGGCTCGATGGCCGAAGCCGCGCCCGTCGCGCCAAGCCGGCAGGCGGCGCCTGCCGATGCGTCGGACACATCGCAGGAAGCCGCGACGCCCGCGGACATCATCGTCACCGCGCAGAAAAGATCGCAGACGCTGATCGACGTGCCGCAATCAGTGTCGGTGGTGTCCGCCGCGACGCTCGAACAGCAGCACGCGACCAATTTTTCCGATTACCTCAAGGACGTGCCGAATCTTCAGCTCGTGCAGGGCACGCCGGGCCAGGGACGGCTGGTGCTGCGCGGCGTCAACACCGGCGGCGTCGCCTCGACGGTGGCGGTCTATGTCGACGAGACGCCGTTCGGATCGAGCACGGGCCTTGCCAACGCCGCCGAGCTGGCCGGCGATTTCGACACGTTCGACATCGCCCGGATCGAGGTGCTGCGCGGGCCGCAGGGCACACTCTACGGCGCGAGTTCGCTCGGCGGCTTGCTCAAATTCGTCACCAACGAACCGACCACCGATCGAGTCGAAGGCAAGGCGCTGGGCGGCGTCGAGTTCACCGACGGCGGCGATGCTTCCTATCGCGGCGCGGCGATGATCAACCTGCCGATCACCAACACCTTGGCGTTCCGCGCTTCGGGATCGTACCGCAAGCAGGGCGGCTATATCGATTCGATCGGCACCGCCGGATCGCGGGTCGATCGCAACATCAACGATTTGAAGAATTACGGCGGCCGCGCCTCGTTGCTGTGGAAGCCCGATTCGCGCCTCAGCGTCCGGCTCAGCGCGCTGCTCCAGAACCTCGATGTCGACGGCGCGCCGAGCTTCGTCGAGGCCGATCCGGCGACATTGAAGCCGCTCTACGGCGGCCTCACCATGTCCGAATATGTGCCCTCGTTCAGCAACGTGAAGTACCGGCTCTACAACGGCACGATCGACTATGATTTCGGCTTCGCGACGCTGACCTCGGCGACCAGCTATGGCGAGCAGCTGCAATCGCTCCGCGCGGACTATACCGCCAATCTGAGTGCGGCGCTCGCCGGCCCCTATTCGGCCCTGCTGCAATCGTTCGGCTTGCCGGGAATACCGCCGAACAACGCTCTGTTCGATCAGCGGACCCAAAGTCGCAAATGGACGCAGGAGGTTCGCCTCGCCTCGAACGGCGGCGGTGCGCTCGACTGGCTGGTCGGCGGCTATTACACGCACGAAAAAGCGCTGATCGACCAGCAACTGAACCTTGTCGAGCCGGGGACGCTGACGCCGATCGTCTATCCGCTGGAACTGGTGCAATACGATTTGCGGTCGCGCTATGAGGAGTTTGCTGGCTTCGCCAATGCGACGCTCCACCTCGGGCCGTGGTTCGATCTCGATTTCGGCGGGCGTTACAGCCACAACCGGCAACGCGCCGATCAGGTGACGGACAGCGTCCTGCTGGGCAGCAGCGACATCGGCGACCTGCGGTCGTCCGACAACGTCTTCACCTATTCGGTCGCGCCCAAGATCAAGCTCGGTAAGCGCGCGTCGCTCTATGCGCGGGTCGCCAAGGGGTATCGCCCCGGCGGCCCCAACGTGGTGCCGGCCAACGCGCCGGCGGGAACGCCGACGACCTATGACCCGGATACCGTCACCAGCTATGAGCTCGGCTTCAAGGGCGAGACCGCCGACGGCGCGTTCGCGCTCGACGCTGCGGTCTACCATATCGACTGGAACAACATTCAGCTCGCCGCGACCGTCAACGGCTTCGGCATCAACGCCAACGGGCGCGGCGCGAAGGTCGATGGCGCCGAGATCGCGGCAACGATGCGGCCGACCGCGGGGTTCGTGGCCTCGGTCAACTTCGCCTATAACGACGCGAAGCTCAGCGGCGATACCGATCCGCTCGTCATCGGCGCGGTGAAGGGCGACCGCTTGCCGTTCACGCCCAAATATACGGTCAACGTCAATGCCGATTACCAATGGGCGCTGGGCGGGGACGTCACCGCATCGGTCGGCGGCTCGATCCGGTCGCTGTCGGGGCAATCGGGAAATTACGATCCCGTCTATCTGGCGCTCTACGGCCATTTCCCGAGGGTGCCCGCCTATGAAGTGGTCGACCTGCGCGCCGGCCTCTCGTTCGGGCGCTATGCGATCAACGCCTATGTCGACAATCTCGCCAACGCTCACGGCATCACCGCCACCGAGGCGCTGACCGCCAACGGGCTGTTGCGCAACGCCAACGGCGCGCTCGGCACCGGCGTGATCCGCCCGCGAACCGCCGGGATCAACGTCACGGTCAACTTTTGAGGAGGTGGAGTCGAGCGGAACCATGCCCATCTCGCCACTGCGCCAAGCGGACGCTATCACCCCCGATCGCAGCATGACGACGACCGCCGCCAAACCCCGACGCAGCCAGGCCGCCCGCAGCGCCGCGACGCGCGCCAAGGTGCTCGCCGCGGCGCGCGATATTCTGTGCGCGCAAGGCTATTCGGGCGCGACGATGCACGCGATCCGCGACGCGACGGGGATGAGCCTCGGCGCGATCCAGCATCAATTCCCGACCAAGGCGAAGATCATGGCCGCGGTCGCCGCCGAGTTCTCCGCCTATCGGACGCAGGTCTATGCCGAGGCGATCCGGCGCGGGAAGACGCCGCGGGAATCGATGGAGAATTTGCTCGACGCCAATTTCGAGATGGTCAGCCGGCCCGAAATGGCGGCGGTGCTCGAAATCCACCTCGCGCGCCGCAACGATCCCGATCTCGATCGTGAGGTGGCGCCCAGCACGCGCCGTTTCGATCGGCGGGTGCGTCTGTGGGGCTATTCGATCCTCCACGCCGCCGGGATCAAGGACGATGCGGCGCATATGAGCCTGCAATTGCTCAACAACGCGATCACGCGCGGGTTGACGGTCGAATATATCCGCAACCCGAACAAGGCGGTGATCGACTATGCGATCCGCATCTGGAAGAAGCAGATCCTCGACCTGCTTTTCGCCGATTGATGCTCAAGCTCGATATCGTATCGGACGTGCTTCGGCTCGCCGATCCGTTGCGCGTGGCGGGCTATAGCTTCGACACCTGGGAGGTGGTGCTCGCCACGCTTGACGGCGGCGTTCACCGGGGGCGGGGCGAGGCGTCCGGCATCTATTTTCTCGGCGACGACGCCGCGCACATGCGCGCCGCGATCGAGGGGGTGCGGCCGGCGATCGAGGCCGGGCCGAGTCGCGACGCCCTGCGCTCGATCCTGCCGCCGGGCGGCGCGCGCAACGCGATCGACTGCGCCTTGTGGGAACTGGAGGCGGCGCGCTCGGGCAAGCCGGTCTGGCAACTGGCGGGCGTGCCCGAGCCGCGGCCCGTCATCACCACCTTCACGCTCAGCGCCGACGAGCCGGAGGTCATGGCGCGCCTTGCCGCCAGCCATGCCGATGCGCGCGCGATCAAGGTCAAACTGACCGGGGACCTGCCGCTGGATATCGAGCGGGTGCGCGCGATTCGCGCCGCGCGATCGGATGTCTGGCTCGGGGTCGACGGCAACCAGGGCTTCGCCCGCGATCAGCTCGACGCGCTGATCGCAACGCTTGTCGAGCATCGGGTGGCATTGCTCGAACAGCCCTTGCCGCGAGGGGAAGAGGCGGCATTGGAAGGGCTGGCGTCGCCGATCCCGATCGCCGGCGATGAAAGTATCGTGTCGCTCGCCGACGTGGCTTCGGCGCCGGGCCGCTTCCAGATCGTCAACATCAAGCTCGACAAGTGCGGCGGGCTCACCGAGGGGCTGCTGATGGCGGCCGAGGCGCGGCGGCTCGGCCTCGGCGTGATGGTCGGCACGATGATCGGCACCAGCATCGCCACCGCGCCCGCCTTCGTCCTCGCGCAGCTCTGCGATGTCGTCGATCTCGACGGCCCGACCTTCATCACTGAGGATCGAACGCCATCGGTCACCTATCGCGACGGCACGGTCTTTGCCGGGCCGGGGGTTTGGGGTTCGCCGTGACCGCCCCGCCCCGCATCGACCCCGCCGCGCTCGACGCCCTGCTCGCGCCCTATGACCGCAGCGACGCGCCCGGCTTCGCGGTCGGGGTCGCGCTCGGCGGTGTGCCCGGCTACCGCCGCGGCGTCGGCATGGCGAGTATCGAGCTTCCCGTCGTGCTGTCGCCGGGCATCCGCATGCGGATCGGATCGACCAGCAAGCAATTCACCGCGCTCGCCGTGATGCTGCTGGCGGAAGAAAAGCGGTTGTCGATCGACGATTCGCCGCGCGCGGTCCTTCCCGAATTGCCCGGCTGGGCCGACGCCATCACGCTACGCCAGATGATGGCGCACACCAGCGGCATGCGCGACAGCCTCGATCTCATCCTCCACGCGGCGGGGCCGGGCGTCGCGGCCCCGCCGGACATCCACTTGCGAACGCTCGCCGCGCTGGACAGCGTGAATTTCGCGCCTGGGACAGGCTGGAGCTATAATAACGGCGCCTATGCGCTGCTCTCCGAGATTGTGACGCGGGTGAGCGGCGATCCGTTCGCCGATTTCCTGCGCGAACGGATCTTCGGGCCGGTCGGCATGACGGCCACGATGCTGCGCCCGCTCGACACCGATCTCGTCCCCAACAGCGCCACCCTGCATGTGCCTTCCCCTGCCGGCGGATACATGCGTGGCGTGTTCGGCGTGCCGATCGGCGGCGAGGGCGGTATCGTCTCGACCGTCGACGACATGCTCGCCTGGCTCAGGCACATGAGCAACCCCGTCGTCGGCGCGCCAGAGACCTGGCGGATCATGCGGACGCCGCTGATCAGCCACGGCTACGGGCTGGGCCTGATCGCCGGCCAGCATCGCGGCCTCGCCACCGTCCACCATGCCGGTGCGGTCGTCGGCGGATCGTGCCAGATGCTCAAGATGGTCGATCACGATCTCGACATCATCGTGATGAGCAACGGTCTCGGCGGGCTCGATCTGCATAATCTCGTCGAGGCGATCATCGATAGCTGCATTTCTGGCCTGCCGTTACCGGAGAACGCGCCTGCCGAACCGATCACCGGCATATTCTATTCGGCAGAAGCGGGGCGCCGGCTTGCGCTGGAAGCAATCGAGGGCAAGCAGGCGATCCGGATCGACGGTATGACATTGCCGGCACGACGCGATTCCGAAGGGCGACTGAGTGTGCCGCTGTTGCCTACCGACATTACGGTAACGCCCCAGAGCGACACGAAGGCGATCAAGGTCGATGAATTCGGTAAGATCGATCTTCTCCAGCGCGTGGAAGCCCCGAAAAACCCCAATCTTGACTCGCTCGTCGGCCGATATCGAAACGCCTCGGCGGAAATCATCGCAACCATTGCAAAGCAAGACGACGGTAAGGCCCTACTCACCCTCTCGAATCCACTGGGGACCATGAACTACGCCCTCGTCGCGATCGGCCCAGCGTTATGGGAGGGGCGAGCGGCAAGCAGTCTACCAATGGCGATGCTGCTCGAAGTTGGCGACGATGGTCTCCTGCTGACGAGTGGACGCACCCGGCGGTTGTGGTGCGAACGTCATTCGTGTCGCTGAGCAACCGCCTGTTCGGGATGCGGGCAACCCTGCAAAGGCATTTGTGGCAGTTGGAGCGCGCACCCCCTCCTTCACCTTGGGATGAGCGGGTGCGGACCACCAACTCATCGAAGGAAGGGGCGCATGCCTGTGCTCAGAAGTTGTACCGCACGCCGACGCGATACATCCGGCCGAGCACGTCGTAGAGCGACGGGTTGATATCCACGCCGGTATTGGTCTGCGGCGACGGCGTCGGATCGCGATCGAACAGGTTGTTGACCTTGAAATAGGCGCTGACCTTGTCGGTCAGGTGGTACGAGCCTGAAACGTCGAAATAGAAGGCGCCGTCCATGTGGTTATAGTCGACCGTCGGATTGTTGACGGTCGAATCCGGGCAATCCCCGTCGCCGCAGACGATATATTGATGGCCGAACACGCCATCGCTGAACCAGCGCTGCTGCAATGTCAGGCTGTAATGGTCGGTCTCCCACGTCTCCATCGCGAGCAGCTTCCAGTCGGGAGTCGAGCTCGAATTGACGCCGGCCTGCTGCACCGGAATCGTGCCGGGCAGGCCGGTCTTGGTGATGAAGTTGCGCACGTTCGTGGCAAGACCGCGCAGCGTCAGACTTCCCGACGAGCCGAACGGATGGCTGAGCCGATAACTGGCCTCGATGTCGAAACCGTCGGTGAAGATCGATGCGAGATTGAACGGCTGGACGGTAACGTAATTGCGCGTGTTCGTAGGATCGTCGAGGAAGAAGGTGCCGCACAGCTGCGTCACGCCTTCCTGGCAGTAATTGACCTGCTGCTGCGCGCCCAGCGTCGAGATCGCATGCTTCAGCTTGATCCGGTAATAATCCACCGACAGGCTGAATCCGGGCAGCCAGCCGGGTTGAGACAGCACGATTCCGGCTTCGGTATTCCGTGCGATTTCGGGCTTCAAATTGGGGTTGCCGACGGTGTTCTGCATGATGTTTACCGAGGTCGGCGGATTGGTGAACGGATTGGTGAAGTTGGGCACGTTCACCGAAATCGGCGCGGCGAACAATTCCGACAGGTTGGGCGCGCGCACGTCACGCGAGGTGACGGCGCGCAGGCGGATACCGTCGAGCGGCGTATCCCAGGTGCCGCCGATTTTCCACGTATAGACCCGGCCCGACGTGCTGTAGCGCGTCGCGCGGCCGGCGAGGTTGAGGTTCGCCTTGCCCGCGCTCGAATCGAGAACCGGCACGTTGACCTCGAGATAGCTCTCCAGCACGTCGTAGCTGCCGCGGCCGTTGTGATAATTGCCGGCATACCAGTTGTTGCCCGCTTCGCTGAGGATCGGATCGGCGGGATAGGCGCCGCCATACGGGCTCTCGCCGCTGACACCGTTGCCGTAAGGATCGGCGGTGACGTGGTAGAATTCGTTGCGCCATTCGAGGCCCGTGGCGATCGAGATCGGCCCCGCCCAGGACGAGATGGGTGCGCCCGAGAGGTTGAGACTCACCACGTCCTGCGTCTGGCGGGTATGCTGGAACGGGCCGATGCCCGGCTCGATATAGGCGAGCGCTGCGCTCGACGGCGTGTCGCCGCCGATGATGTTGATCGGCTGGCACCCGTTGGCGCGCGCGACCGGATCGGCGCACACGATCGCGCCGTCGAGCATGATCGCCTGGATCGCCTGGTTGTAGCGCGGCGTCAGCGTGATGTTGTTGACATGGATGTCGCTGATATTCTCGCCGTGCTCGTAATAGACATCATAGGTCCAATCGGTGCCGAACGCGTCCAGCGTGCCGTCCATGCCGCCGACGAAGCGATATTGCTTGCGCGAGGTGTGAACCTTGATGTTGGGCAGGATCGCGTTGCTGACGCCGTATTTGAAGCTGTCGATCCCCGCGTCGCCGCATTGCTGCTGGATCGAATCGGGGACGAAGGGATTGTCGCAACTGATCGTCAGGCCCGATTTGGCAGCGCCGGGATTGGGCTGGTTGGACGTATCGACCTGCGCGACGTTGATGGTCGCGTAGATCTCGTTGTCGGGATCGAGATCGAACCCGATCCGGCTGTAGCCGTTCCAGCGCTTGAGCGAGGATTGCAGCGTGGTGCCGATGCCGACATTGCCCGACAGGTCGCCGCCGACGCAGAAGCCGGTATAGCATCCGGTCACGGTGCCCGCCGCATCCTTCGCCGGCACGCCGTTCGAACCATATTCGAACTGGAACGGATTGCCGTTGGCGTCGAACGCGATGCCCTGCAGCGGCCCCGCGGTGATCAGGCCGTATTTGGTGTACTGATAGGCCTGCGCGTGATCGCGATAGAGATATTGGGGCGACCCATCGTCGGTGATGCCACGGTTGATCAGCGTCGAGGTGCGATACCAGTTGCGACCGCTCGGCGCTTCCTCGCCGAAGCCGCCGGCGGGAACACCATCCTCGTGATCATATTCGCCGCTCAGTTCGACGTGGAGCCGATCGTCGAGAAAGGCGTGACCTACCGCGGCCTGGATCAGATACTGCTCGTCGTCGCCATAATCGGTGATGCCGCCCTGGATGTTGGCCTTGAAGCCTTCGAAATGCTTGTCGGTGATGAAGTTGACCACGCCGCCGACCGCGTCCGACCCATAAGAGGCAGACGCGCCGCCGGTCACGACGTCGACGCGTTGGAGCAGGAGCTGCGGGAACAAGCTGATGTCGGGAACGCCGGTGACGTTGGCGCCGACCACGCGCTGACCATCGAGCAGCGTCAGCGTACGGATCGTGCCCAGGCCACGCAGCGAGAAGGAGCTGAGGCCCTGCTGCCCGCTCGAGGTGCTGTTGGTGCCGGTCGTGACGCCGGTCGAGCCCGCCAGCGACGGCAATTGGGCGATGGTCGTGAAGACGTTGGGTTCCGCATTTCGCGTGAGCGCAGCAGCATCGACCACGGTCGTCGGCGTCGGCGCCTGGAAGCCCGATGCCGTGATGCGCGATCCGGTGACGATGATCTCACCGGCGCCGGCGGCCTGATCGGCCGAAGCGGCCTGCGGATCGGCGGGCGTCACGCTGGCGGGCGGTTGTTCCGCCGCCGGTGCCGCCGTCTGCGCGAAAGCGGGGATTGCGATGGCAATTCCGACGAGCGCCGTCGCGCCTGCGAGCAACCTGCCACGGCCGCGAACCGCCGATGAAACGCGAATGCTGGCATCGATCATTGTCATGGAACCTCCCCGATATTTGAATGGTGTTCGGCAGCGGCGTCAGACCGTCACCGCGTAGAGCGCGTGGTGCGTGAGGATGAACAAGGTGCGGTGGTCGGCACCGCCGAAGATCAGCTGCAGCGGGCGATCGGGCGCGTCGATCCGGCCGAGCGGCTTGCCGTCGGGCGCGTAGACGAACACTTGCCCGTTCGCGACGAAGACGTTGCCGTTCGGGCCGACCGCGACACTTTCCCCGCCACGGTTGGCGAACGGCTTCAGGTCTGTGATGCTGCCCCCCGGGCCGACGATGCCGCTATAGGTCTTGTCTTCCGATCCGTTGCTGACGAAGACGCGTTCGCCGACCTTGCGGCGAACGAAGCCATAAGTGTCGAGCGAGTCCGACCAGCGCCAGCCAGTGTGATCAATCGGCCCCTGCTGGAGCACGCGATAGGCGGGCAGCACCAGGCTGCCGTCGGGCGAGACATATTCGCTGGCCGTCGGGCTCGCCACGTCCTTCGCGAACATCTCGGCGAGCGTGGTGAACTCATAGGTCTTGGGATCGAGCTGGTCCTTGAACTCGCCGTTCACCCACCAATTGCCGGGAAGCAGCGTCGCGGCGTTCGGGTGCGTCGCGGTGGGGGTCGGCGCGATCAGCTTCAGGCTGCCGTCGCGATCCTCCGGCGAGAAACTGTAGACGCTCGCCTCGGGGCCGAGCGACGACAGGACCATGAGGTCGCCCGATTCCGCGACCGCCAGATTGACCGGATCGGTGGGCGTGTCGCGAACGACCTGGAGCCCCTCGTCCGGGCTCCAGCTGTAGATGCGCTGGAAATGATGCTCGACGAAATAGAGCTTGCCCTTCGCATCCACCGCGGCGCCCGAGATGGAGAAGAACCCGCCTTCCAGCTTTTCGACCTGGGCGGAGGTCGGCAGGAAGGCGGGCCGCTGCGGCGGTGCCGGCGGGGAAGGGGAAGCCGGCACATCGAGCCGCGCGAATTCGCGTTCGCGTACGTCGCGCTTGTGCGTCTCGTCGCGAACGGCATTTTCGAACGGGAACTTGCTGGCACGCAGGTACGTCGTGCAGCCATTGTCGTCGCACGTGGCGTAGCCGCTTTCGCCGTTCACATGGACGTTGCGGAAGCGGATGTCGTGCGAATTGTAGAGCTTCACCGCCATCGCCGCGGGATGCCAGGTGCGCGTGACGCGATAGCCGTGATAATTGGCGAACAGGAGGTCGCTCGAATTGCGCACCTCGAGCGAGACGGCGTCCATCCCCTCGCCCACCTCCTGCTCGGTCTGCGGCGCGAAGAATTCCCAATTCTTCACATGATCGAGCACGATCTCGTTGCGGACGTGATGCTCGGCGGAGAGCTGATAGACGCGGCCCGGCGTCTCGGTGTCGGAAACGTAGAAGCCGGCCTGCGCGAAGGTGTTGGGCGACCAGATGTCGGCGAAGGTGCCTCCGCCCCCGTCGCTCACCCAGATGCTGGGATATTGCGCGTCCCACCAGTTGTTGGCGATCGGATCGCCGCCGGCCCGCGCGTAGAGGTTCTGCGGCTTGCCGTCGGCGAGCGCGGTGCCGCCGCCGCCCATCATCTTGACGTCGTTGACGAGCGAATCCGCGCCCGCCTTCCACATCAGCCCCATCGCGCGCCGGTTGATGCGGCCGGCGAACAGGCCGAGGCCCATGACGATATTGTGCCCGCCCTTCGGCGCCTCGATGATCGGCCGCGGCGCGCCGACGCCCTGGAAGCCGGGCAGGCGATCGGGGAAGAACAGCTGCGTCCGGTTGGGATGGAGGCCGATCAGCACCGTATCGGGCTTCAGCCGGATAGTGTCGGTGACCCGGTAGAAGCCGCTGGGGAAATAAAGCACGCGATGCGCCTCGATCGCGCGCTGGATCGCGGCGGTATCGTCGGTCGTGCCGTCGCCCTTGACGCCGAGCGTGCGAACGTTGACCCATTCGGCCATCGGTGGGCGGGCGCGGATTGCGGGAACGCGCGGCGCGGGCATGGTGGAGAGCGCTGTGATGTCGGCAACGGTCTGATAGGTGCCCATCTCGCCCAGGCCGGGCACGGTCATGCCATAGCCGAAGTCGGTGACGCGGTAGGTGTTGCCCTTGCCGGCGACGGTGCGGCCGCTGTCGCGGAAACGCGCGAAGACCGGCGTGTTGCTCGCCAGCGCGTTGAGGAA
>Ga0268289_100058_pt1 | contig 76999 bp, 55 predicted proteins | sample MetspNORM_FD_191340 | JGI IMG/M metagenome (GOLD analysis project Ga0268289, IMG submission 191340) | Soil microbial communities from San-Diego area, Southern California, United States - Methylocaldum sp. NOR-M | ecosystem: Environmental > Terrestrial > Soil > Desert | place: USA: California... | reverse complement strand
GGTGTCGGTGAAGAAGCCGACCTTGACCGGGTCGTAGAGGTCGTCGCCGCGCCAGAACACCGCCGGGCGCTGCGCGGGCGGGGTGAGCAGGTCGCGCAGCGTGGGCACGGCGCCGTTGTGCAGGTAGGGCGCGCGCAGCCACAGGCCGTCGAGGAAGGGCGGGTTGTAGCCGATGAGGTCTTCCTCGACCAGGCCCTTGCGCTGGATGCCGAAGCCGGACACGACCTTGTTGGCGGCGATCGCGTTGGCCTTGTGCCAGGCGTCGATGCGCTCGCGGTCGGTGTCGACGCCGGCCAGCGGCTGGCGCGTGCCGGTCTTGTTGCTGGCGTGGCACGAGGCGCAATTGGCGTCGAACACCGGCTTGCCGGCGGTGGCGAGCGAGGCGTCGACGGGGAACGGGTACTTCGGCGCGCGCGCGCGCGTGAGGTAGTCCTGCATCCAGCGCACGTTCGCCAGGAACGCATCGTTGTCGCGCGGCTTCGCGTTGATCAGCCCCAGCGCCGAATCGATGATCACCGAGTACGCATCGTGGCTGTCGCCGGCGAAGTTGAGCGTGGTGCCGGGGCGGTCGTACTTGCCCAGGTTCCAGATCGGCGGCATGTCGGTCGGGCCGAGGCTGTCGTCCATCGGCAGGCCGAGCATGAAGTACTTGGTGAGGTTCATGCCGTCGTCGCGGCCGCGGCCCCAGTCGGGGAAGTCCTTGCGGTAGATCCAGGCGAAGCGTTCCTCGCGCTCGAGCAGGCGCTTCTTCGTGATCGGGATCAGCGCGTAGCGGTAGATGAGCCGGTCGAGCCACGACAGGTGGGTGACCAGCCGGATCTCGTGCAGCACGTTGTCGGCGTTGAAGCGCGGGTCCTTCGCGCAGTCGACCAGGAAGCGGAACAGCGCGCCGACGTTGACCGTGTGGCCCGGGCCCGCGGCCACGTAGGTCGGAGCCTGGTCGGCGCGCGTGCGGTAGCTGGCGGTATGGCAGGTGGCGCACGTGTTGGCCACGCGCGGGAAGCCGATCACCTTCTCGGTGAATCCCACCGGCAGCTCCCGGCCTTCCTCCCAGGCCAGGCCGAACGAGGCATAGCCGCCGGGACCGGGCAGCTTCTCCGGGAACATCCGCGGCAGCACGTAGAAGATCCAGTACGGGATGCCGGCGTCGTTCTCCGCGCCCATCGAGCCGTACTTGAAGCGCATGTCCGGCGTGGCGGTGACCCAGTCGGGCTGCGGTTCCTCGCGGAACAGCTTGTACCAGGCGGTGGCGCCGACGATCGCCCCGAGGACGAGCAGCGCCAGCAGCGTCCACCACAGCCAGCGCGGCTTCCACTCGAACGGCCTGGTGACGGGATCGGGACTGGCCATGGCCGGCTCCTGTGGCTTCAGAACGTCTTGAGGAACGCGACGAGCGCGTCCTTGTCCGCGGGCGGCAGCTGCGTGCCGTAGGCGGCGCCCTCGTGGCCGGCGTTGGAATTGCCGGGCACCGTGGTGTCGTAGCGGAAGAAGCGCACGCCGTCGCGCGCCGGCACGGCGGAGACGAAGCCGACCCTGCGCGCGTCGTAGACGTCGTCGCCGCGGTAGAACGCCTTCGGGCGCGCGGCCGCGGGCTCGAGCAGGTCGCGCAGCGTCGGCACCGAGCCGTTGTGCAGGTAGGGCGCGCGCAGCCAGATGCCGTCGAGCGGCATGTTGGCGTAGCCGAAGGTCTTGCGGAAATGGGTGAAGCGCCACGGGTAGCCGGCGTACAGCGTCGACTGGTTCACCGCCAGCGCGCGGGTGTAGCTGTCCAGGCGGCGGCGGTCGGTGCCCACCTGCGCCCACGGCGTGACCTTGCCGACGTCGGCGCCGGCGAAATCGCGGCCGCCGGCGCCGTGGCAGCGCGCGCAGTAGCCGTCGTAGAGGAACTTGCCGCGCGCGGCCCGTGCGCGGTCGATCGGGTAGGGATACCTGGGTGGCGGCAGCGTGAGCAGCCAGTCCTCGATGCGGCCGATCGCGGCCACGTCGATGGTCGGCGGCGTGGTGCCGGTGCCGAAGGCCGCGCTCTTGTTGCGCTCCTCGACGGCAGTGTTGTTGCCGTCCCAGTGCAGGTGCATGCCCTGGCGCGGGCGCTGCAGCCAGATCGACGGAAAATCCGAAGGCGCGTTCTTCTCCTGCTCGGGCAGCGCGTCGATCGGGAAGTTGAAGATCACCTTGGCGGCGTTGAAGGTGTCGACGCGTCCCGGCCCCCACGCGGGATAGCGCAGCAGCGGCTCGAAGCGGCCGGCCAGCATCAGCAGGCGCTCGCGCATCAGCGCGATCGCCACCGGATAGACCACGCGGCGGTCGATCGGGCCGAGCCGCTCGCCGCGCGCGCGCATGGCGCGGTCGATCTCCGGCACCACCGACTCGGCGGAGAAGCGCGGGTCCTTCGCGCATTCGAACAGGAAGCGCTGCAGGCCCCACACGTCGAAGCGGTTGGCCGGCATGCCCAGCACGATCCGCGGCCTGGCGCCGGGCGCGTCGCGCACGGTGCTGGTGTGGCAGACCGCGCAGTTGAGGAAAGTGCGGTCGACGCCCTGGTAGTTGCGCCGCGACATCCCGATCGGCAGGTCCTTGCCGTCCTCGAAGATGAAGCCCAGCGAGGCGTAGCCGCGCGCGGGGTCGGGCAGGTGGCGTGCGCACACGCGCGGCATCACCTGCCAGATCCAGTACGGGATGCCGGATTCCATCTCGCCGCGGGTGGAGCCGTACTTGAAGTGCTCGGCCGGGTCGGCGTAGGTGACCGGCACGTTGCGCCCGAGCAGGAACAGCGCGTACGCGCCGCCGCCGAGCAGCAGCACGGTCGGCAGCGCCAGCAGCAGGCACAGCCAGCGCACCCAGCGGCGGCGGAACAGCGCGTCCACGCCGGCCTGCACGCGCGCGATCGCCCGGCGGACCGCGGCGGTCACGGCGCGGCTCCCCGCGCGACCACGGGCGGCAGGCACGCGGGCAGCGCCTCGTAGCCGTCGGCCAGCAGCGCATCGAGCCTGGGCGCGCGGCCGGCCTGCTCGCGCAGCAGCCGCGCGGCGATGGTTTCCAGCTCGGCGACGTCGCGGGCCGGCCCGGCGGGCGTGCTCGCCGCGGGCGCGAACGGCGGCGGCATCGGCGTCTTCTCGCGCAGCGCGGGCTTGCGGTGGTTCATCGCCAGCCGCACGTAGATGCGCGGCGCGCAGTGGCGCAGGTTGGCGGCCACCTGCGCGCCGTCGCCGGCGAGGAAGTTGGGCGGCGTGCGCTCGCCGGTCGAATGGCAGCCGGCGCAGGGTTTGTAGAACGCGGCGTACGGCTGCGCGGGGCCCGCGGTGGGCGGCTTGGGCGCGGCCGGCTCGACGTGCGCGGGCGCCAGCCGCGAAGCGTCGCTGCAGCAGGCGGTGTTGCCGTCCATGCCCATGCGTTCGAACAGCGCGGCGGTGATGCGCGCGCGGTCGAACGCGGACTTCGCCAGCGGCGCGGACTTGCCGCCGTCGCCGGCGAGCGCGGCGACCGCGTCGCGCAGCGGCGCGAGGTCGTCGACCACGTCCACCGTGGCGGTGGCCGCGCCGGCGTCGTCCCACTGCAGCCGGATCGCGTCGACGCGCGCGCCGTCGGCCAGGCGTAGCGGCAGGCCGCGGTCGTCCGGCCGCAGCGTCACGCCGTGCGCGTCGACCGCGGTGCCGGGCGCGATCGAGATGGCGTTGAGCGCCGTCCCGCCTTCGACCGCAAGCCCCTCGATCCTGCCGCCGGCGACGTCGTCGCCGCGCAGCGCGACGCTGCCCGCCAGCCGCGCCTTGCCGGGCGCGGGCGCGGCGTCGCAGTGGAAGCGCAGCGCGGTGGCGTCGCGGTCGATCGTGCAGTCGGAGCGGAAGCCGGCCGCGGCGCCATTGGCGCGCGCGCGCAGCTGCCGCTCCAGCGCATGCACGTCGTCGACGGTGAAGTAGCCGGCGAGCCCGGCGACGTAGCGGCGCGCGACCGCGGCGAGCGGCATGGCCGCGGTCGCATGGAGCGGATCGGGATCGGTCATCCACGTCTCCAGCGGCACGCGCGGCAGCAGCGGCTCGAAGCGTGCAGGGATGTCGGCCAGCGCTGTGCCCGCGACCTGCGGCGCGGTGGCCGGCGGCAGCGGGTCGCGGCTGGGGATGTCGGGGTTGGGGATCGCCATCCCCGCGGGCCAAAGCCGCTGCCATTCGCGTTCGAACACGGGCACGAAATCCTTGCGCCAGCCGACGGCACCCGCGTCGAAGCCGCGCTCGCCGCCGAGCCGGTACTGCAGCGCCGCCAGCACCACCGCGCCGCGGCAGCGACGGCCGCCGGCATCGTCGCCGCCGCAGCCGTCGCGCCACAGCCGCTGCCACACGCCGAGCAGGTTGGCGCGGTCGCTGGCGTCGTCGATCGCCTCGGGAACGTCGACGCCGCGCCGCAGCGCGACCCCGAACGGCGCCTCGCCCAGCGCCGCCATCCGCTGCGCGACCGCGGGATTGGCGTTGGTCTCGGTCCACAGCGGCCGCGAGAAGATCGGCGCGAGGTTCTGGTGGCAGGCGGTGCACACCTGGCGGCGCGCGTAGGCCACGCGCGGGTTGCCGCCGGCGCGGTAGTCGTGCACGAGCTGGAACTCGAACCGCCCCGCCGCCTCGTTGTAGCTGATCACTTCCAGCAACGCGGACTGCTCCTGGTAGCCGATGTAGATCCGGTCCCTGAGCAGGGCCACGGCGCCCGGGCGATCCTCGACCACCGTCGCGACCACGCGCGGATGGCGGAAGAAGTCCGGCGAGGCGGCGAGCCGCTGCAGCGAGCGGCCCAGCGGAATGAGCACCGCGCGCACGCAGCCGGGCGCCGCGCCGCAGCCGGCGCGCTCCTCCAGCCGCCGCAGCAGCGCGGGGAAGGGGAACGGCACGTCCTGCACCAGCCGCCCGTCCTGCTCGCGGCTGGCGACGAAATCGAACAGCGAGCGCCCCGCCGGCGGCCTGTCGCGCCCGGCACGCGCCGGGCTCACCGCCCACTTCGGCCCCGACGCCTCCGCCCGCGCGCCGTCGTCCGCCGACGCCGTCGATCGCTCGGCTTCGCCCTGCGGGCGGCAGCCGGCGAGCAGCGCGAGCGCGCACAGCGCGGGCAACGCGGCGCCGGGCAGCTGCCGTGCCGCGCGCGCAAGCGTCCGCGCGAACGCCGCGCGCGGGCGACGTGCGCACTCGCGGCCGTGCGGCGCGCGTGCGTCAGTCCGTCGCCACCACATGCGCCTGCGTCCCCGGCCAGCAGTCCTCGGCCACGGTGCCGCTCCTGGCGAAACCCGGGCCGTCGCGCTCGGCGATGTCCTTGTTGTAGAGGGTGAAATCGAGCAGGAACACGCGGCCGACGTAGGCGCGGCCGAGGTAGAAGCCGGGGCGCACCATGCGGATCTCGTCGCGCACCTGCAGGCCGTTGCGGCCGGCGAGGAAGTCGGGCTTCTCGCGGTAGCCGGGCAGGGTGTCGGTGAAGGCGTAGTCGATGATGATCGACTCGCGCCGGCTGTCGAGCAGGCTCTGCCCGCAGTACAGCCGCGCCGGGAACAGCAACCACTGGTCGCGGCCGTCGACGGTGGTCTTCGGGATGTTGCCCATGTCGCTGCCGACCAGCGGCTGCAGCAGGCGGGTGTCCTCGATCCGGTTCCGCAGCAGGCGCTGGTCGCGGTAGAACACCTTGCCCTTCCACAGCGCGCGCGCGAGCTCCTCGAGCTTGATCGTCTTCCATTCCACCGCCATGCCGCCCAGGCCGCCGACGATCTCCGACAGCCGGCGGTCGCCGCTGCTGCCGCGCGGGAACACCAGCCCGCCGTCGAACGCGCCGTCCGGGATCGGCCCGGCGCTCAGGCGCGCGTAGATCTGGTCGATCTGCTCCTGGTCGAAGCGGGTGATGTTCTCCGGCGTCAGCGACTGCAGCTGCGCGGCCGAGAGCGGATGGCGGTGCTCGACCTCGGCGAAGTCGGGCTTTTGCGCGTAGCCCTCGTCGTAGCTTGCGAACGGGATGTCCGGCGTGCGCCGGCACGCGGCCAACGCGAGCGCCAGCGCGAGCATGCAGGCGCCGCAGGCCAGCAGCGCGCGCCAGGCGCGTGGGCTCGCGTGCGCGTCGCGATGCGGGAGGTTGGGGAAGGTCGCCATGGCGTCGGTCCTACATCGTGGCGAGGAAGGCGGTCAGCGCCTGCTTGTCGGACTCGGGCAGGTCCTCGCCGAAGCGGTGGCCGCCGTTCTCCACGTCCTCGTCGCAGCTGCTGTAGGCCAGGAACAGCTTCGGGTGCTGGCGCAGCGCGGCGACCAGCTGGCCGGGATCGCTCAGCAGCCGGTCGGCGACTTCGCGCAGCTGCGCCAGCGTCGCGTCGCCCTCGCGCGCGCCGAGCCTGGCGCGCAGCCGCGCCTGCAGCGCCTTCGGATGCAGCCGCAGCTCCACCATGTCATCGAGGAACTGCTTGTGCTGGAAGTTGCCCAGCCGCGCCGAGCTGGTGCCCTTGGGCACCACGATGGTCAGCCCGGCCACCTGCTTCTCCTTGCCGTCGGCGACCGTGCGCAGCCCGGCGACCAGCGGCACGTCGACGTCGAAGCGGGTGACCTTGGGGATGCGCTGCGCCGGGTGCAGCAGGGCCTGCATCGAATCCACGTACAGCGCGAAGCGGCCCTCGACGCTGGGATCGTAGGCCCGGCACTGCGGCGCGGCCTGGCCGGCGGCGACCAAGTAGGGACTGCGGTAGAAGAAGTTCTCGCGGTGCGCCGGCTGCCCGCAGATCTCCGGGCCGACCGCGTTGTCGTGCATGAACGGCGCGTGCGCCCACAGCGACAGCAGCGAGATGTTGCGGTAGTAGCCGCGGCCGCCGTCGTGCGGCTCGCGCAGGCCCGGGTCGGCGGCGCGCGCGCGCAGCGTTTCCGAGCCGTACTGCTGCCAGATATGGCCGGACATGTGGTTGGAATGCAGCGAGCGGCAGCGGTTGGTGCCGACCTCGGTCACTGGCGTCGCCGCGTCGCTGCCCAGCCAGTCGGCGCGCAGGCCGGTCTTCGGGTCGAGCGCGCGGAAATCGCGGTTGCGGAACGCGCCGGCGGTCGCTTCCGGCAGGCTGGAGTGGCAGCGCGCGCAACGCTCGGCGAACACGTCGTGGCCGCGCGCGACCGCGCCGGCGCCGAACTGCTTCTCCAGGTCGGCGACCAGTGCCTCCTGGCCGTAGCGCGCGGCCGGGTCGCGCGCCTTGCGCTGGTTCTCGCGCGCCGCCTGCAGGTCGGTGTCGTGGGTCTCGCGCGAGTGCAGGAAGGCGGCGATGTCGCCGAGCCGGTCCTCGATCGCGCGGAAGTTGGGGCAGTCGCGCCGGCACTGGCCGATGTCGAACGGGGTCTGGCCGAAGTTGCGCCCCTGCGGGTCGAGCTGGCGCAGGTCGGTGAGGTGGTTGACCCAGCACTGCTCCGAGCACGAGCCGATGTTGAAGTAGACGCGCTGGATCGCCTCGTCGGCGCCGATCGAGTCCTCGCCGCCCTTGAGGATGTGCATCACCGTCTCGCGCGCGGTGCCCTTGCGCCAGCACTTGCCGGTGCGGCCGGGCTCGCACCAGCAGGCGGTGTCGGCCGCGCCGGCCGCGCAGGCGTCGACCTTGCGCCACTTCTCGACCAGCTCGTTGGCGAAGGTGGGGCGCTGGTGCAGGTTGATGATCGCGTTGATCGTGCCCGGATTGTTGACCTGGTCGTTGGGGATCGCCGAGGTGTCGCTGGTGCCGGGACGCGCGTGCGCGAACATCTGGTATTCCACCGAGGCCGGCGACATGCCGGAGGCGAACAGCTCGGAGATGCGCAGGTACTGGTTGCCGATCGCGCCCTTGATGTCGGCCCACGCCGGGTTCGCTGGATCCTTCGGCGGATGGAGCGGGTCGAACGCGATGTGGCAGGAGCCGCAGCTGGTGCCGATCAGGAACGGCGGCTCGATCGCGCCGTCGGCCAGTCGCCGCACGTGGGAATCCGCGCGCGCCGGGTCGTCCGACATCCGCCGCGCGTAGCCGTCCCAGCTCGCCAGGCTGCCGTTGAGGCGCAGCCATCGTTCGCGGTCGAAGCGCGGGTTGGGGAACTTGCGGTAGCCCAGCGCGCCGGTCGAGGTGCCGAAGGCGAGGTCGCAGGCGGACTGCCGCTGGTCCTTGCCGCCGACCGGCGCGTCGCGCAGGTCGCAGGCCGGGTCGCGGTAGCCGGACCTGCCGACGTGCGCGAGCAGTTCGGCGTCGCCGGGACACCACTCGAAGCCATAGGTGTCCTCGCCGCTGCGCGCCGGACAGCCCGCGCTGCCGGGGATGCAGCAGTCCGGGTCGTTGATCAGTCCCCAGGCGGCGAAGCGGTCGTCGTGGCGGTCCGCGCGCAGCACCCGGAACCAGTCGATCAGGATGCCGATGCGCTGCTGGAACACGTAGGTGTGGAAGCGCGCGTTGCCGGCGGTGGCCTTGTACCAGATCTCGCGGCCGGCGCGTTCGGAGGGCGAGAGCCCGGCTTGGCCGTCGTAGAAGCCCGAGGCGGCGGGCGCGTGCGCGCCTGGCGTCGCGTCGGGCGCGGCGTTCGTCGCGTTCGTGGCGTTCGTGGCCGGCGCAGGCGGCGCCTGCGCCGCGGGCGCGGCGGCCTGCTGCCGGCCCGGCAGCGTGGCGATGGAACCGGCCGCGAACAGCATCGCGGCCGCGACGATGACGGCGGATCGCTTCATGGCGCAACCCCGCGGCTGTCCGGGGGATGGCAGCCGCTACACCGACCAACGACGTCGTTCGCGCGCACCGGCCAGCGCGCGCGGCCCGCGGCGACGGGCGGCGCGGCCGATGCGCGGCGCGGCCGCCGCGGCGCGTTTCAGGCGATGGTGGCGCGCAGCTGCCGGTACGGCGGCGTCGACATCACCATCTCGGCCAGCGAATAGGCCAGCTCGCGCTCGGCCAGCACCGCGCCGTCGGCGCCGTGCTCGAGCAGGTGCCTGACCTCGGCGTCGCTGTGCGCGCGCGCGAGCACGGTGATCTCGGGATTGAGCGCCTTGAGCCGGGCGATCGCCTCGCCGGCCTCCAGCGCCTGCGGGATCGCGAACACCGCCAGCTTCGCGCGCTCCGGCGCCGTCTCGAGCATCACCCGCTCGGCGGCGACGTTGCCGCGCACCGCGGGGAATCCCGCCGCGCGCGCGCGCGCCACGCTGTCGGCGTCGTCCTCCAGCACCACCACCGGCACCCCGCGCGCCTGCAGCAGCCCGGCCAGCTGGCTGCCGACGCGGCCGTAGCCGACCACGATGGCGTGGTCGACGACGTCGTCGGGCACGTGGTGCTCGGCGGCGTCGCGCGCCAGCGCATCGTCGGCGTCGCGCGCCTGCTGCGCGTGCAGCTGCGCGTCCTGCCTGGCCTGCCAGCGGTCGACCAGGCCGAACACCACCGGGTTGAGCATGATCGAGATCAGCGCGCCCGCGAGCACCAGGTCCTGCGCCTGCGAGGGCATGATCTTCAGCGTCACGCCCAGGCCCGCGATGATGAAGGCGAACTCGCCGATCTGGGCCAGGCTCGCGGAGATCGTCAGCGCGGTGCTGTTGGGATGGCCGAACGCGCGCACGATCAGGTAGGCCGCCGCCGACTTGCCGAAGATGATGATGAAGGCGGTGGCCAGCACCAGCAGCGGCTGCTCGACGAGGATGTGCGGGTCGAACAGCATGCCGACCGAGACGAAGAACAGCACCGCGAAGGCGTCTCGCATCGGCAACGAGTCCTGCGCCGCCTTGTGGCTGAGCTCGGACTCGTTGAGCAGCATGCCGGCGAAGAACGCGCCGAGCGCGAACGACACCCCGAACAGCTCCGCCGAGCCGAACGCGACGCCGATCGCGATCGCCAGCACCGACAGCGTGAACAGCTCGCGCGAGCCGGTGCCCGCGGTGCGCTCGAGCAGCCACGGCACCACGCGCCGCCCGACCACCAGCATCACCACCACGAACAGCGCGACCTGCACCAGGGTGAACAGGACCTTGGCCAGCACCTGGCCGAAGCCGATCGCATCGTTGCCTTCGGCATTCACCACGCCAGCCACCACCGGCATCAGCACCAATGCCAGCACGCAGGCCAGGTCCTCGACGATCAGCCAGCCCACCGCGATGCGGCCGCGCCGCGATTCGAGCAGGCGCCGCTCCTCCATCGCGCGCAGCAGCACCACGGTGCTGGCGGTGGCCAGCGAGAAGCCGAAGATGATGCCGTGCAGCGTGGGCCAGCCGAGCAGCGCGGTCAGCCCCCAGCCCAGCAGCGTGGCGACCGCGATCTGCACGATCGCGCCCGGGATCGCGATCGACCTGACCGCCATCAGGTCCTTGATCGAGAAATGCAGGCCGACCCCGAACATCAGCAGGATCACGCCGATCTCGGCCAGCTGCGGCGCCAGCGCCTGGTCGCCGACGAAGCCGGGCGTGAACGGCCCCGCGACCACGCCGGCGATCAGGTAGCCCACCAATGGCGACAGCCGCAGGCGCTGCGCGAGCAGGCCGAAGGCCAGTGCCAGCACGAAGCCCATGCAGAGGATCGCGATCAGCGAGGTGTGGTGCGGCATCGCGGGTCCGGCGGGGGATGGAGGACGATAGTGACCGGCGCGCGCCGGGGGCGCAACGCGCGCGCGGCAGGAATCGCGGTGGGAGCGGCTTCGGCCGCGGCCTTTCGAATGGCCGGCACGCCGGCTGGTGGGAGCGGCTTCAGCCGCGAGCTTTCCAGGATGACCGGCACCGGGCTGTAAAGCTCGCGGCGGAAGCCGCTCCCACGCTGCGGTGGAGGACCCGCGCCAGGCGCCGGTCCCCGCCAACTCACCAGCTCACCACTTGTAGCCCACCTTCCCGTACACGTACGCGCCGTTGAAGCCGAACGGCGAGCTGGTCGAGTACGGCAGGTAGGTGCGCGTGCCGGCGCCGGCATTCGAGCGGTCCGGGTACTCGTTGAGCACGTTGTCGCCGCCCAGCGTGAACTCCCAGCCGGCGACCTTGTAGCTGGCGGCGAGGTCGAGCGTCCACTTCGCGCCGTAGGTCTGGTCGGAAACCGCGGTCGTGCCGAAGCTGGTGAACTCGCCCCAGCGCGTGGTGGTCGCGGTGAACATCCAGGCGTTCGCGTTGAAGGTGCCGCCGAGGAAGAACTTGTCGCGCGGCGCGCCCTTGGTGATGCGCCCGATCTCGGTGCGTCCGATGCGGATCGCCGCGGGGTCGATCGCCTCGAGCGCCGGCGGGTTGGGCGCGATCCTCTCGATCTCGGTCTTGTTGTAGTTGTAGCCCGAGGTCAGCTCCAGGCTGCCGGACGCCAGCGCCCAGCGGTAGCTGCCGATGGCGTCGATGCCGGTGGTCCTGGTGTCGATCGCGTTGGTGAAGTAGCGGCCGCCGCCGATGCCCGGGTAGTCCTGCTGCAGGAAGTCGCGCACCGGCTCGCTGATCAGGTTCTCCGACAGCGCGATGCGGTCGTCGATGTCGATGCGGTACGCGTCCACCGTGACGTACAGGCCGTCGACCGGCTGCAGCACCAGGCCGAGGCTGTAGTTGGTCGATTCCTCGGCCTTGAGCGGCTCGGCGCCGAGCGCCACCGCGGCCGGGTCGCCGACGCGGAAGGTGCGGATCTCGAACGGCACCGAGGCGCCGTTGACGTTGATGAAGTTGGTGGCGGTGGACTGGAAGTACTGCTGCTGCAGCGACGGCGCACGGAAGCCGGTCGACACCGTGCCGCGCAGCGCGAGCTTGTCGGTGAACGCGTAGCGCGCCGAGAGCTTGCCCGAGGTGGTGTCGCCGAAGTCGCTGTACTGCTCCGCGCGCCCGGCCAGGCCCAGCGACAGCTTGTCGGTCAGGTCGGCCTCGACGTCGGCGTAGAACGAATGGCTCTCGCGGTTGAACGCGCCCGAGTCCTCCGGCCGGAAGCCGGCGAACACCTGCGCGCCCGGCAGCAGCGAGCCGTTGGCCGACGGGATCCCGCCGTTGGCGTACGAGGCGAACTCGCCCGGCGACTGGTTGAACTTCTCGCCGCGCCACTCGGCGCCGAACGCGACGGTGACCGGGTACTGCAGCCAGTCGACGTCGTAGGCCTTGTTGAAGTCGAGGTTGAGCACGTTCTGCGTGACCTCGAGCGCGCCGGCGTGGAAGTCGGTGGGGCTGTCGAGGCCGAGGCTGTTGTTGAGGCTGTTCTCGACGTCGAAGGTCAGGTGGTTCTGGCCCCAGTCGTAGCTCAGGTCGATGTTCCAGCCGCCTGAGGTGAAGCCGCGGATGCCGCCGACGAAGGCGCGGTCCTCGCTGACGTTGTGGATCTGCGGCAGGAAGCCGTTCGGGTAGATCTCCGGCCGGTTGCGGTTGTCGTCGCCGCCGCGGAAGTAGCCGTTTGAGAGCACGTCGCGCTTGCTGAAGCTGGCGAACGAATAGAACGTGATGCCCTCGGCCGGGCTGAACTCGGCGTTGTACGAGGCCGCGCCGGCGTCGATATCGGGATCGCCGTAGCGCTGCTCGACCACGCCGTTGTAGGGCTTGGCGCGGTCGGTCTGGTCCTGGTGGCCGCCCTGGCCGGCGAAGCGGATGAAGCCGCGGTCGCCGAACTGGACGCCGGCGTCGCCGCCCGCATTCCACTGCTCGCCGTCGCCCGCGCTCATCTTGCCGGCGCCGACGGCGAGGCTGCCGCCGCCGCCGCTGCCCTTGAGCACGATGTTGACCACGCCGGCGATGGCGTCGGAGCCGTACTGCGCCGAGGCGCCGTCGCGCAGCACCTCGACGCGCTCGATCGCCGCGACCGGGATCGCGTTGAGGTCGACCGGCGAGGAGCCGCGGCCCTGGCTGCCGTTGAGGTTGATCAGCGCGGTGGCGTGGCGGCGCTTGCCGTTGATCAGCACCAGCACCTGGTCGGGCGCGAGGCCGCGCAGCTGCGCCGGCCGCACCGCGTCGGTGCCGTCGGTGATCGCCGGGCGCGGGAAGTTCAGCGAGGGCAGGGCGCGCGCCAGCGCGGTGGCCAGCTCGGTGGTGCCGGTGGACTGCAGCACCTCGGGGGTGATGATGTCGATCGGCGCGGTGGACTCGGCCACCGTGCGGTCGCTCACGCGGGTGCCGGTGACGACGACGGTGTCGAGGGTGCGGGCGGAGGATGCCGGCGCGTCGGCGGGGGCCGGCGCGGGATCCTGCGCGAAGGCGGGCGGGGCGGACAGGACGAGCAGCAGCGCGAGCGCGAGGGGGTGCCGTTGCATGGAGCTTCCTTGGTGGGGGTGCCACCCGGCATTAACACAGGCGTAACAATCCGGTCAATCGCATGATCCGGATAAAGGGATGGCGATCGCGCAACGATGGTCGATCGCCGGATCCGGGCGCGCGCCCGCCTTCGGTAGAATCCGCGCCCCATGATCGCCTTCAAGAACTTCGCCCTGCGGCGCGGCGAGCGCCTGCTGCTGTCCGACGTCGACCTCGCCCTGCACGCCGGCTGGCGCGTCGGCGTGGTCGGGCGCAACGGCACCGGCAAGTCGAGCCTGTTCGCCGCGATCCGCGGCGAGGTCGAGGCCGACCGCGGCGACATCGACGTGCCCAACCGCGTGCGCATCGCCAGCATCGCGCAGGAGATGCCCTCGCTCCCGGACGCCGCGCTCGACTTCGTGATCGGCGGCGACGCCGCGCTGCACGCGGCGCTGCAGGCCGAGGCCAACGCCTTCGCCAACGAGGACTGGGAAGCGGTGGCCGAGGCGCACCACCGGCTGGAGGAGGTCAACGGCTACGACGGCGCCGCGCGCGCCGGCAAGCTGTTGCACGGGCTGGGCTTCTCGGCCGAACAGCAGCAGCACGCGGTGTCGACCTTTTCCGGCGGCTGGCGCGTGCGCCTGAACCTGGCGCGCGCGCTGATGACGCCCAGCGACCTGCTGCTGCTCGACGAGCCCACCAACCACCTCGACCTGGACGCGGTGCTGTGGCTGGAGCAGTGGCTGCTCAAGTACCCCGGCACGCTGCTGCTGATCAGCCACGACCGCGAGTTCCTCGACAACGTCAGCACGCACACACTGCACCTGCAGGGCGGCAAGGCCAGGCTGTACGTCGGCGACTACACCGCCTTCGAGCGCCAGCGCGCCGAGCAGCTGCGCCAGCAACAGATCGCGCACGAGAAGGAGCAGGTCGAGCGCGCGCACCTGCAAAGCTTCATCGACCGATTCAAGGCCAAGGCCAGCAAGGCGAAGCAGGCGCAGTCGCGGATGAAGCGGCTGGCCAAGCTCGCCGGCACCGAGGCGGTGCGCGCCGAGCGCGAGATGCGGATCGAGTTCCCGGCGCCGTCGCGGCTGCCGCATGCGTTGTTGCGATTGAACCATGTCGATGCTGGATATGCGACGAAGAACCCTCCCCCGCTTGCGGGGGAGGGAGGCGCGCGCAGCGCGCAGGGTGGGGGTGCGGCGCTCGCGGCATCGCGCGAAAAGCCGGGCCCCCTCCCCAGCCCTCCCCCGCAAGCGGGGGAGGGAGCCGACGCGGGGCGGGAGGGAGTCACCATCCTCCGCGACGTCGGCTTCGGCCTCGAAGCCGGCGACCGCATCGGCCTGCTCGGCGCCAACGGCGCCGGCAAGTCGACCCTGGTCAAGACGCTCGTGGGCGAGCTCGCGCCGCTGGCGGGCGAGCGCTACGCGCATCCGGACCTGCGCATCGGCTACTTCGCCCAGCACACGGTGGAAGCGCTGCGCGCCGGCGCCTCGCCGATCGACCACCTGCGCGACCTGTCGCCCGATGCTTCCACGCAGGCGTTCCGCGACTTCCTCGGCAAGTGGAACTTCCCCGGCGACCGCGCCTTCGAGAGCATCGACGGCTTCTCCGGCGGCGAGCGCGCGCGGCTGGCGCTGGCGCTGATCGCATGGAAGCAGCCCAACGTGCTGCTGCTCGACGAGCCCACCAACCACCTCGACCTCGACATGCGCGAGGCGCTGGCCGAGGCGCTGAGCGATTTCGACGGCGCGATCGTGCTGGTCTCGCACGACCGCCACCTGATCGGCCTGGTCAGCGACACCTTCTGGCGCGTGCATGACGGCGTGGTCGAGCCGTTCGACGGCGACCTCGACGAGTACGCCGCGTGGCTGCGCGCGCGCTCGGGCGATGCGCGCCAGGCGGCGTCATCGGCTGCCGCGAAGGCCGACGCCGCGAAGCCGGCCACCGCGCCGGCGAAGCCCGCGGCCACGACCGCCAAGCCGCCGAAGCCGAAGGTCAACCCGCACAAGCTCGCCCAGGCCGAATCGCGCGTCGAGTCGCTCGCCGCGCAGCTGGCCGAAGTGGAGTCGCAGCTGGCCGACCCGGACGCCTATGCCGACGGCGGCAGGCGCGCCGCCGAACTCGGCGCCCGCCAGGCCGCGCTGCGCGTCGAGGTCGAGCAGGCCGAGGCCGAGCTGCTGGCGCTCTACGACGCCGCCTGACGCCGCCGCCGCTCCTGCCGCAGCGAACGCGCCGCGTCCGTCCCCGACCGCGCCTAGCTTGATTTGCCGCCGCAGGCCCCCAGAATCCGCCCAGGTTTTCCGCTTCGAACCGACCATGCCCATCTACGCCTTCCAGTGCACCACCTGCGGCCACGACTTCGACCGCCTGCAGAAGCTCTCCGACCCCGATCCCGATGCCTGCCCGGAATGCGGCGCGCCCACGGTGCGACGGCAGCTGACCGCGCCGGCGTTCCGGCTTGCCGGCAGCGGCTGGTACGAGACCGACTTCAAGAAGGACGGCGACCGCAAGCGCAACCTCGTCGAGGGCGGCGAGGGCGCCGGCAAGCCCGCGCAGGCCGACGCGCCCAAGACCCCCGAGAAGGCGCCCGCCGACAAGGCCACGGCACCGGCGAAGGCCGATGCCCAACGGGCCGCCAAGCCGGCGTCGGGCAAGGCCTGAGGCCGGGATCGCGCCTCAGCGCGTCCCGAACCTCGCCCGGCAGCCGTTGCTGACCCAGATCGCGTTGCCGTCGTACCGCCAGCTGCCGCCCTCGCGGCAGGGCGAGGAAGACAGCTGCTGCAGCAGGTATGGCCGGCCGTAGCGGCTGTTCCAGGCGCAGGATTGCGGCCGGCTATCGGTGCTGGAGCAGGTGACCGAGTAACCGTTGCCGATACCGGGATAGGCGCCGCCCATGCCGGCCGCGGCGAACTCGCCGCGACAGCCGCCGCTGACGTGGACCTGCCCGCGCCGCGACTGCCAGGTGCGGCCCTCGATGCAGGCCGTGCCGGACAGTTGCCGCACCAGTCGCGAACCGTCCTGCCACGGGGTCGTGCAGGCGCGTGGCCGGTTGTCGTCGCTCTCGCAGCGGATGCTGCCGCCGCCGACCGGCGGATAGGCCTGCGCGCCGGCGGCGAACTCGCCGCGGCAGCCGCCGCCGACGTAGACCTGCCCGCGCTGCGACTGCCAGGTGCGGCCCTCGATGCAGGCGGTGTCGGACAGCTGCCGGACCAGGCGCGAGCCGCCCTGCCATGGCGTCGGGCAGGTGCGCGCGCGCCCGTCGTCGCTCTCGCAGCGGATGCGGTTGTCGTCGCCGCCTGGTGGCCATGTCCCGCCGCTGCCGCCCAGCGAGCGGGCGATGTCCTGCTTGACCTGGCTGAAGCCCCAGTTCGAGCGATCGACCTGGTCGAGGTAGAAGCGCAGCTGGTCGTCGGGGATGCGGCGTCCGTGGGACTGCTCGGAATACTCCAGGCCGATGACGCGGGCCTGGTCGTCGCGCGAGAGCGAGCGCAGGTTCTCCGGCGCGTAGGCCCGCGCGGTCGGCGGTGCGGCGGTCGCCGGGGCGGCGACCGCAATCGCGACGGCGGAAGCCAGGCACAGCAGGGCGGCGTGCAGCGATCGGTTCATGCGGTTTTCCCCTCGCGGCATGGCGCCATCCGGGCGCCGGCGGCCCGGACCCATCCGGTGCCGGGGCAGTAAGGCGTGGCTGCCGTTAAAATGCCGTGTTCCGGCGCATTGCCGGCCCGCAGCCGCGACCCGCCACCCCCTGGAGCCCCCATGCGTACCCACTTCTGCGGCCTGATCGACGAGTCGTTGGTCGGCCGGACCGTCACCCTCTGCGGTTGGGCCGACGTCGCCCGCGACCTGGGTGGCCTGTGCTTCATCGACCTGCGCGACCATGAGGGCATCGTGCAGGTGGTGGCCGAGCCCGCGGACGTGCCGGGCAACGCGGACGTCGTCGCGACCGCGGCGAAGGTCGGTTACGAGGACTGCCTGCGCGTGACCGGCACCGTGCGCCGGCGCGAGAGCGTCAACGCGAAGATCCGCACCGGCCAGGTGGAAGTGGTCGCCACCGCCATCGAGGTGCTCAACAAGGCCGAGCCGCTGCCGTTCCACGCCCACGAGAACGCCGGCGAGGACATCCGCCTCAAGTACCGCTACCTCGACCTGCGCACGCCGAAGATGCAGCAGATGATGCGCACGCGCATCCGGCTGGTGCAGGCGCTGCGGCGCTGGCTCGACGCGCGCGGCTTCCAGGACATCGAGACGCCGATCCTGACCAAGGCCACGCCCGAGGGCGCGCGCGACTTCCTGGTGCCGGCGCGCATGCACGCCGGCGAGTTCTACGCGCTGCCGCAGTCGCCGCAGCTGTTCAAGCAGATCCTGATGGTGGCCGGCTTCGACCGCTATTACCAGATCGCGCGCTGCTTCCGCGACGAGGCGCTGCGCGCCGACCGCCAGCTCGAGTTCACCCAGCTCGACATGGAGTTCGCGTGGGTGGACGAGAAGATCGTGCAGGACACCGTCGAGCAGATGATGCGCGAGGTGTTCCGCGAGGTGATGGACGTGGAGCTGGGCGAGTTCCCGCGCATGACGTATGCCGAGGCGATGCGCCGCTACGGCTCCGACAAGCCGGACCTGCGCTTCGACATGGAGCTGGTCGACATCGCGGAGCTGGTGCAGGGCTGCGAGTTCAAGGTGTTCACCGACTGGGCGAACGCCGCCGACGGCCGCGTCGCCGCGCTGCGCGCGCCGGGCGCGGGCACGCTCTCGCGCAAGCAGATCGACGAGCTGGCCGCGCACGCGGCGAAGTTCGGCGCCAAGGGCCTGGCCTGGATGAAGGTCGAGGACGCCGGCAAGGGCCGCGAGGGCGTCAATTCGCCGATCGCCAAGTTCCTCGACGACGCGACCCTGGCCGCGATCGTGCAGGCCACCGGCGCGCAGTCCGGCGACCTGCTGCTGTTCGGCGCGGCCACGCACAAGGTCGCCAGCGACTTCATGGGCGCGCTGCGCCTGAAGCTCGGCAGGGACCTGGGCCTGGTGGGCGAGGGCTGGAAGCCGCTGTGGGTCACCGACTTCCCGATGTTCGAATGGGACGAGGAGGAGCGGCGCTACGTCGCCTTGCACCATCCGTTCACCGCGCCGGCGGTGGATTCGGTCGACGACCTGCGCGCGAACGCGGCCACCGCCGTCAGCCGCGGCTACGACATGGTGCTCAACGGCAACGAGATCGGCGGCGGCTCGATCCGCATCCATCGCTCGTCGATGCAGAGCGCGGTGTTCGAGCTGCTGGGCATCGGCGCGGAGGAGGCGGAGGCGAAGTTCGGCTTCCTGCTCGACGCGCTGAAGTACGGCGCGCCGCCGCACGGCGGCATCGCGTTCGGCATCGACCGCATCGCCGCGCTGATGGCCGGCACCGAGTCGATCCGCGACGTGATCGCCTTCCCCAAGACCACCACCGCGCAGTGCCTGATGACCGGCGCGCCGTCGCCGGTGCCCGACCGGCAATTGGCGGAAGTGCACGTGGCGGTGCGGCCGAAGGCGGCGGGCTGAGCGATGGCCGGATCCTCGTGGGAGCAGCTTCAGCCGCGAGCGTCCGGATCGTTGCCAGAAGACGAAACAGCTCGCGGCTGAAGCCGCTCCCACGGGTTTCCCGCCATGCCGCAATCGTCCACCATCCGCCGCGCGCTGCCCGATGACGCCGGAACGCTCTCGCGGCTCGCCACCCGCACCTTCGTCGAGACCTTCGGCCACCTGTATCCGCCGCAGGACCTGCAGGCCTTCCTCGCCGAGGCCTACGCGGTGGACAGGCAGCACGCGATCCTGTCGCATCCCGACTACGCGGTGTGGCTGCTCGAGCGCGCCGGCGAGGCGATCGGCCACGCCGCCGCCGGCCCCTGCGGCCTGCCGCATCCGGACGTCGCGCCCGGCGACGGCGAGCTCAAGCGCCTGTACCTGCTGCGCGCGCACCAGAACGGCGGCTGGGGCGGCAGGCTGTTCGCCGCCGCGCTCGACTGGCTGCTGCGCGATGGCCCGCGTACGCTGTGGATCGGCGTGTGGTCGGAGAACCTCGGCGCGCAGCGCTTCTACGCGCGGCACGGGTTCGCGAAGGTCGGCGAATACGAATTCCCGGTCGGCCGCGTGCGCGACCGCGAGTTCATCCTGCGCCGCGAGAGGGCCACGGGATGAGGCTTCCCGCGTGCGAAGGCGGTGCCTGAGATGAAGGGCCAGGAACGTCCCGGCGCGCCTGCGCGGCGCGTGGTGCTGCTGCACGGCATCTGGATGGCCGGCGTGACCATGCAGTGGTTCGGGACGCGCCTGCGCGCGGCGGGATTCGCGCCGGAAACCTTCGGCTACCACAGCATCGTCGGCGGCCCCGACGAGGCGGTGCCGCGCCTGGCCGAGCAGCTGCGCGCGGGGCCGGAGACCGACATCGTCGCCCACAGCCTCGGTGGGCTGGTGGCGCTGCAGGCGCTGGCCGCGGAGCCCGACCTGCCGGTGCGGCGGGTGGTGTGCCTGGGCGTGCCGCTGTGCGGCAGTGCGGCCGCGGCCAGCCTGGCGCGCTGGCCGATGGCGGCGCTGTGGCTGGGGCGCAGCGCGCGGATCCTGCAGGACGGCTGCGGCGACTGGCCGCCGCGCTACGAGGTCGGGATGGTCGCCGGCCGCCTGGCGCACGGCCTGGGTGGGCTGCTGGCGAAGTTCGGCGGCGAGAACGACGGCACGGTGTCGGTCGAGGAGACCCGCGCGCCGCGCCTGGCCGACCACGTGGTGGTCGAGGCCAGCCACAGCGGGCTGCTGTTCTCGGCCGAGGCGATCGCGCAGGCGGCCGGATTCCTGCGCGAGGGCCGCTTCCGGCACCCGGACGCGGCCGCCTGACCTCCGGTTTCCTGTGGGAGCGGCTTCAGCCGCGAGCTTTTGCGTCTGCGCCGGGAAAGTGAAGAGTTCGCGGCTGAAGCCGCTCCCACAAGCCGTCACCGGCCGCTTCCAGTAAAATCACCGGCTTTCCAGCCCAGGACCGGAGTTGCCAATGGGGCGCGGCCCATCCATCGAAGCGCGCAAGAACGCCTCGGACGCCAAGCGCGGCAAGATCTTCACCAAGATCATCCGCGAGATCTCGGTCGCGGCACGCAAGGGCGGCGCCGACCCGGCCAACAACCCGGCGCTGCGCTCGGCGATCGACAAGGGCCTGGCGATCAACATGCCGAAGGACACCATCGAGCGCGCGCTGAAGAAGGCCACCGGCGGGCTGGAAGGGGTCGAATACGAGGAAATCCGCTACGAGGGCTACGCCCCCGGCGGCGTGGCCGTGATCGTCGACTGCCTCACCGACAACAAGGTGCGCACGGTGGCCGACGTGCGCCACGCGTTCGGCAAGTTCGGCGGCAACCTCGGCACCGAGGGCTCGGTCGCCTTCATGTTCAAGCGCATGGGCGTGCTGCGCTTCGCGCCCGGCGCCGATGAGGACAAGGTCACCGAGGCCGCGATCGAGGCCGGCGCCGACGACGTCATGGTGTACCCGGAGGATGGCGCGATCGACGTGGTCACCGCGCCCGAGGCCTTCGAGGCCGTGCGCGACGCGATGAAGGCCGCCGGCGTCGCGCCGGGCGACGCCGAAGTCACCTGGCGCGCGGACAACGACATCGCGGTGGCCGGGGAGACCGGGCAGCAGGTCGCGAAGCTGCTCGACTGGCTCGAGGACCTGGACGACGTGCAGAACGTCTACAGCAACGCCGAGCTCGGCGAAGACGCCTATACGTGATGCCACGCTGCGACAATCAGCATCGATTGTCATCCCGAGCGCAGCGAGGGATCTTGCAGGCGGCTTCAGTTCGGGTGGAAGCAGATTCCTCGCGATGCTCGGAATGACACAACCCTCTACGATGCCCGGGGCTCCCGGCCGCACCCGTATCCTCGGCATCGACCCCGGCTCGCAGCGCACTGGCGTCGGCATCATCGACGTCGACGCGGCGGGCCGCGCGACGCACGTGTTCCACGCGCCGCTGCTGCTGCTGGGCGAGGGTGGCTTCCCCGAGCGGTTGAAGCGATTGCTCGACGGATTGTCTGCCATCATCCGCGACCATCGGCCCGACGAGGTGGCGGTGGAGCAGGTGTTCATGGCGCGCAACCCGGATTCGGCGCTCAAGCTCGGCCAGGCCCGCGGCGCGGCGCTGTGCGCGGTGGTGATGCACGACCTGCCGGTGCACGAGTACGCGGCGCGCGAGATCAAGCTGGCGCTGGTCGGCAAGGGCGGCGCGGACAAGGTGCAGGTGCAGCACATGGTGGGGATCATGCTCAACCTGAAGGGCAAGCTGCAGGCCGACGCGGCTGACGCGCTGGCGGTCGCCATCACCCACGCGCACGTGCGCGCCAGCGCGCGGCGCCTGGGCGTGGGGACGCGCGAGGCCTGGAGCCGCAAGGGATGATCGGCCGGCTCAAGGGCGTCCTCGTCCACAAGCAGCCGCCGTGGCTGGTGGTCGACGTGCACGGCGTGGGCTACGAGCTGGAGGCGCCGATGAGCACCTTCTACGACCTGCCCGCGGTCGGCGGCGAGGTGGCGCTGTTCACCCACTACGCGCAGAAGGAGGACAGCGTCTCGCTGTACGGCTTCTTGCACGAGGCCGAGCGACGGCTGTTCCGCGACGTGCAACGGGTCAGCGGCATCGGCGCGAAGATCGCGCTGGCGGTGCTGTCGGGCGCGGGCGTCGACGAGTTCGCGCGCCTGGTCGAGGCGGGCGACGTCGCCGCGCTCACGCGCATCCCCGGCATCGGCAAGAAGACCGCCGAGCGCATGGTCGTCGAACTGCGCGAGCGCATGGCGCAGGACTACGGCGCCGGCGCCGCCACCGGTGGCGGCGCGAAAACCGCGGGCGGCCACGATGCGCTGTCGGAGGCCACCGTCGCCCTGCAGCAGCTGGGCTACAAGCCGGCCGAGGCGCAGCGCATGGCGAAGCAGGCCTTCGCCGACGGCGATGTTGCCGAGGCCATCATTCGCAAGGCGCTACAGTCCGCGCTGCGTTGACGGACCGCGGCGCTTCGCGCCGGTCCGGACCAGACCAGGAAGCCCATGGCCACCCAGCACAGTCCTTCCAAGCCAGCCCACGCCAACGCCCAGGCTGGCGGCCACGCGCCCGCGACCGGGCTGGCCGGGCTGGTGGTCGGCGCGCTCGGCGTGGTGTTCGGCGACATCGGCACCAGCCCGCTGTACACGCTCAAGGAAGCGTTCTCGCCGCACTTCGGCCTGACCGGCAACCACGACACCGTGCTCGGCATCCTGTCGCTGGTGTTCTGGGCGCTGATGATCGTGGTGACCCTCAAGTACGTCACCGTCATCACGCGCGCCGACAACGAGGGCGAGGGCGGCATCATGGCGCTGATGGCGCTGGCCCAGCGCACGCTCGCCAAGGGCGGGCGCTCGGCCTACGTGGTCGGCATCCTCGGCATCTTCGGCGCCTCGCTGTTCTTCGGCGACGGCGTGATCACGCCGGCGGTCACCGTGCTCGGCGCGGTCGAGGGCCTGCAGGTCGCCGCGCCGGCGATGGATCGCTTCATCGTGCCGATCGCGGTGCTGATCCTGCTGCTGGTGTTCTTCGCCCAGCGCTTCGGCACGGCCAAGGTCGGGCGGGTGTTCGGCCCGATCACGATGGTGTGGTTCCTGGCGTTGGCGGCGATCGGCATCCACAACATCGTCGACGCGCCGGAAGTGATCAAGGCGCTCAATCCCTGGTGGGGCGCGAAGTTCTTCATCGAACATGGCTGGCATTCGCTGTTCATCCTCGGCGCGGTGGTGCTGGCGGTGACCGGCGGCGAGGCGCTGTACGCCGACATGGGCCACTTCGGCGCGCGCCCGATCCGCTATGGCTGGTACGGCATGGTGCTGCCGAGCCTGATGCTCAACTACCTTGGCCAGGGCGCGTTCGTGCTCAAGCACCCGGGCGCGGTCGAGAACCCGTTCTACGAGGCGGTCCCGGAGTGGGCGCTGTACCCGATGATCGTGCTGGCGACGATGGCGGCGATCATCGCCTCGCAGGCGGTGATCACCGGCGCCTACTCGGTCGCGCGGCAGGCAATGCAGCTGGGCTACATCCCGCGCATGCAGGTCAGGCACACCTCCAGCGAGACCATCGGCCAGATCTACGTGCCGTACATCAACTGGACGCTGATGGTCGCGGTGCTGGCGGTGGTGCTGATGTTCCGCAGTTCCACCGCGCTGGCCACCGCGTACGGCATCTCGGTGTCCGGCACCATGCTGATCGATACCCTGCTGCTGGCGCTGGTGGCGCGGGCGCTGTGGCCGCGCGCGCGCAAGTGGGTGCTGCCGCTGTGCGTGCTGTTCTTCGTCGTCGATGTCGGCTTCGTGATCGCCAACGGCGCCAAGTTCCTCGACGGCGCGTGGTTCCCGGTCGTGCTGGGCCTGCTGGTGTTCACCCTGCTGCGCACCTGGCGCCGCGGCCGCGAGCTGCTGCACGAGGAAGTGCGCAAGGAAGGCATCCAGATCGACAGCTTCCTGCCCGGCCTGATGCTCGCGCCGCCGGTGCGCGTGCCCGGCACCGCGATCTTCATGACCGCCGACCAGGGCGTGGTGCCGCACGGGCTGCTGCACAACCTCAAGCACAACAAGGTGCTGCACGAACGCAACGTGTTCCTGACCGTGGAGACACTCACCGTGCCGTACGCGCCGGTGGGCAGCCGGCTGAAGATCGAGCCGATCGGCGACGACTTCTACCGCGTCGTGATCCGCTTCGGCTTCATGGAGACGCCGGACGTGCCGATGGCGCTGATGCGCAGCTGCGACCAGGGCGGCGTGTACTTCGACCCGATGGACACGACCTATTTCGCCAGCCGCGAGACGGTGGTCGCCAGCCGCCACCGCGGCATGCCGATCTGGCGCGACAAGCTGTTCGCCTTCATGCACCGCAACGCGGCGCCGGCGACCGGCTTCTTCCGCATCCCGGGCAACCGGCTGGTGGAGCTGGGCGCGCAGGTCGAGATCTGATCTGCGCCATCGTCCCAGTGGCCTGTCATTCCGAGCGCAGCGAGGAATCTTGCCGGGCCGGTGGCCTGGATTCCTCGCTGCGCTCGGAATGACAGTTCTTCCAGGGGAAGGCGCATCGGGCATGGCAAAACGCCGTTGCCGCCCCGACATCGGTGGGAATCTCCCGCCGGACGCCAGGATGATCCCGTACTCGCTCCTCGACCTCGCCCCCGTCACCGAAGGCAGCACGCCGCGCGAGGCCTTCGCCAACACGCTCGACCTGGCGCGCCACGCCGAAGCGCTCGGCTATTACCGCTACTGGCTGGCCGAGCACCACAACATGCCCGGCATCGCCAGCGCGGCGACCGCGGTGCTGATCGGGCACGTGGCCGGCGGCACCTCGACCATCCGCGTCGGCGCGGGCGGCGTGATGCTGCCCAACCACGCGCCGCTGCAGGTGGCCGAGCAGTTCGGCACGCTGGCCTCGCTGTACCCGGATCGCATCGACCTGGGCCTGGGCCGCGCGCCGGGCACCGACCAGGCGACGGTGCGGGCGCTGCGGCGGTACTTCGACGGCGCCGACCAGTTCCCGCACGACGTCGCCGAGCTGCTGCGCTACTTCGAGCCCGCGCGCCCAGGGCAGCCGGTGCAGGCGGTGCCCGGGGCCGGGATCGAGGTGCCGGTCTGGCTGCTGGGCTCGAGCCTGTTCAGCGCGCAGCTCGCGGCGGCGATGGGGCTGCCGTTCGCCTTCGCCTCGCACTTCGCGCCGGCCGCGATGGAGCAGGCGCTGGCGCTGTACCGGCGCGACTTCCAGCCATCGGCGCGGCTGGAGCGGCCGCACGCGATGCTCGCGCTCAACGTGGTCGGCGCCGGCAGCCAGGCGCAGGCGCGGCGCCTGTTCACCACCCAGCAGCAGAGCTTCGTGCGCCTGCGCCGCGGCCAGCCCGGCCTGGTGCCGCCGCCGATCGACGACATCGAGGCGTTCTGGAGCCCGGCCGAGAAGGCGATGGTGGAGCAGGCGCTGGCCTGCACCGTGCTCGGTGACGCCGCCGGCGTGCGGGCCGGCATCGCCGCCTTCGTCGAGCGCCATCGCCCGGACGAGCTGCTGCTGACCGCCAACGTCTTCGACCATGGCGCGCGCAGGGATTCGTTCGCGATCGCGGCCGAGGCCTGCCGCGGGATCGCCTGAGCGTCGTGGGAGCGGCCTCAGCCGCGAGCGCCTTGTCCACGTCGCGGCCGGGGCAAAGAGCTCGCGGCCGAAGCCGCTCCCGCGAGGGAAGCCGCGGCCCGGGCAACCCGCCGCCATGCGAACATAGGCCGCATGACCGAGGACCGCATCATCGCCGCCGCCGCCACCCGCGAGGACGAGGCCATCGAGGCCTCGATCCGGCCCAGGCGCCTGGACGAATACCTCGGCCAGCAGCCGGTGCGCGAGCAGCTGGGGATCTACATCGAGGCCGCCCGGCACCGCGGCGAGGCGCTCGACCACGTGCTGGTGTTCGGCCCGCCCGGGCTGGGCAAGACCACCCTCAGCCACGTCATCGCCAACGAGCTGGGCGTCAACCTGCGCGTGACCTCGGGTCCGGTGATCGAGAAGGCCGGCGACCTGGCCGCGCTGCTGACCAACCTGCAGCCGCACGACGTACTTTTCATCGACGAGATCCACCGCCTCTCGCCCGTGGTCGAGGAGGTGCTGTACCCGGCGATGGAGGATTTCCAGATCGACATCATGATCGGCGAGGGCCCGGCCGCGCGCTCGATCAAGCTCGACCTGCCGCCGTTCACCCTGATCGGCGCCACCACCCGCGCCGGGCTGCTGACCGCGCCGCTGCGCGACCGCTTCGGCATCGTGCAGCGGCTGGAGTTCTACAGCGCCGATGAGCTGGCCCGGATCGTGCGCCGCTCCGCGCGCATCCTCGGCATCGACTGCGCGCCGGAGGGCGCCGGCGAAATCGCGCGCCGCGCGCGCGGCACCCCGCGCATCGCCAACCGCCTGCTGCGCCGCGTGCGCGACTACGCCCAGGTTCGCGCCGGCGGCCACATCGACCACGACGTCGCCAACGCCGCGATGCAGATGCTCAAGGTCGATCCGGAGGGCTTCGACGACCTCGACCGCCGGCTGCTCAACCTCATCATCGAGAACTTCGACGGCGGCCCGGTCGGCGTCGAGTCGCTGGCCGCGGCGCTCTCCGAGGAGCGCGGCACGCTCGAGGACGTGATCGAGCCGTACCTGATCCAGCAGGGTTTCCTGGTGCGCACCGCGCGCGGGCGCATGGCCTCGCACAAGGCGTACCGGCACCTGGGCCTGAAGCCGAAGGCGGCTCGAGCCGACCTGTTCGAGGCGAGGACGGAAGCGGGGAATGGGGAATAGGGGACGCAAGGCTGCGATTTCCCCGTGCGATCGACGCGACGGGGAAGGATCCGGCCGCGCAGTCGTCGAAGGCGGCGCCGCCGATTCGCCGCGGCCGCGCGTGCCCTGCGCCCCAACGCCCGCTCCCGCGCTTTCTTAACCTATGTTCAGCCACCCCGTCCGCGTTTACTGGGAAGATACCGACGCCGGTGGCGTGGTCTACCACGCGCAATACCTGGCGTTTTTCGAGCGCGCGCGGACCGAATGGCTGCGCGCGCGCGGTTACGGCCAGGCGCTGTTGCGGGACGACCACGGGCTGGTCTTCGCGGTGCGGGCGATGCGGATCGATTTCCGCGCGCCGGCGCGGCTGGACGACGCGCTGGAGGTCACGGTCGCGTTGCGCCAGCGTCGCCGCGCCAGCCTGGTGGTCGCGCAGGAACTACGTCGCGGCGGCCAGCTGCTGGTCGACGCGGAGGTGCGGCTCGCGGCGCTGGATGCCGCGACGTTCCGCCCGCGCGGCATCCCCGACATCCTGTACGAAGCACTCGAGAACCCTTGAAACCAGCGCGCAGCGACAATCCCATGCCAGCGCCCGCGCCGGGCGCTCGCGCGCATCGCGTGGCCGCCGGCCGCGCCCGCCTTCCATCGCAACCAGACACACCAGACACCGGAGCCCATCCATGACGCCACTTCTCGCCCTGCTGCAGGCGACCTCGGTCGAACCGCTGCCGGAGGAGGCCGCGACCACCGCGACCCAGCTGGCGGCCGACCCCAACGTGGCCGATGCCGCCGCGACCGCCGCCGCGGGCAACCACCTGGACATCCTGCAGCTGGTGCTGCACGCCTCGATCCCGGTGCAGTTCGTGATGCTGCTGCTGCTGGCCGCGTCGATCGCCTCGTGGGTGATCATCTTCCGCAAGCGCAGCGTGCTCAGCCGCGCCGAGGACGAGGCCGATCGCTTCGAGGAGCGCTTCTGGTCCGGCGCCGAGCTGTCCAAGCTGTATGCCGGCGCGACCGGGCGCGGGCGCGATTCGGGCGGGCTGGAGGCGATCTTCGAGGGCGGCTTCCGCGAGTTCAACCGCATCCGCGAGCGCCGCGGCGTCGACAGCCGGATCCAGCTCGAGGGCGCGCAGCGCGCGATGCGCGTGACCACCTCGCGCGAGCTCGACGGGCTGGAGCGCAACCTGGAGTTCCTCGCCAACGTCGGCTCGATCAGCCCCTACGTGGGCCTGTTCGGCACCGTGTGGGGGATCATGATCTCGTTCCAGGGCCTGGCCAACGTCAAGGAGGCGACCATCGCCAGCGTCGCGCCCGGCATCTCCGAGGCGCTGATCGCCACCGCGATGGGCCTGTTCGCGGCGATCCCGGCGGTGTGGGCGTACAACCGCTTCGCCACCAAGGTCGAGCGCATCGCCACCCGCTACGACGCGTTCTCCGAGGAGTTCTCCTCGATCCTGCAGCGCCAGGCCCACCTCGACGACTGACCCGCAACCCCGGCGCCGGCCGTCGCGCGTTCGCGCGGGCCGGCCACCCACCGAGCACGAGGTGAACTTCGCATGGCCCTGACCGCCAACGGCCGCCGCATCCGCAAGCACAAGCTCAAGGCCGACATCAACGTCGTGCCCTACATCGACGTGATGCTGGTGCTGCTGATCATCTTCATGGTGACCGCGCCGCTGATGAACCTCGGCGTGGACATCGACCTGCCGCAGTCCAACGCCAAGTCGATCGAGGAGAAGAAGGACCCGATGGTCGTCAGCGTCGACCGCGAGGGCAACTACTTCCTCGCGGTCAAGGCCGGCAGCAACGAGGCGATCGGCGCCGACGAGCTGGAGCAGAAGGTGGGCGCGATCATCCGCCAGAACCCGAAGCAGGCGATCTTCGTCGCCGGCGACGGCAGCGCCAACTACCAGAAGGTGATGGACGCCATGGTGCTGCTGCAGCGCGCCGGCGTGGAGAAGGTGGGGCTGATGAGCGAGCCGGCCCAGGGCCAGGCGCAGGGCAGGAAGTAATGCGCGAGACCCGCGCCGACACCGCGCAGGCGTTCGTCCTCGCGCTGCTGCTGCACATCGCGCTGTTCGCGCTGATGTTCGTCGGCCTGTGGTGGACCCGCAGCGCGACGCCGCAGTCGGCCGCGGGCTCGCCGCTGAGCGCCGAACTGATCGACCAGAGCGACCTGTCGGCCCCGATGCGCCGCACCCTGGCCAGGCGCCCGGAGCCGGTGAAGCCCAAGCCCGCGCCGCCGCAGGTGGTGGAGGAAGAGGCCGCGCCGCTGCCGCAGCCGATCCCCGAGCCGCGGCCGCAGGAGTCGCCGGTGCCGCAGCAGCAGCAGGCGCAGGATTTCGTGCCCGAGCCGACGCCGGTCGAGCAGGAGAAGGTGGACCGCGACGCGATCTCCGCCGAAACCCGCGAGCGCGAGCAGGAAGAAAAGCGCCGCCAGGAGCAGATCGACCTGACCGAGCGCAAGAAGCAGGAAGAGGCGGAGAAGAAATTCCGCCTCGCCGAGCAGCAGCGCGACGAGAAGCTCAAGAAGATCCAGGCCGAGCGCGCGCGCCTGCAGCGCGAGGCGGACCTGGCCGAGCAGAAGCTCAAGCAGATCGCCGACCTCCGGGCCACGCAGGCCTCCAACGACGCCGCCGCGAGCGCGCCGCCGCCGCCGGGCAACGAAGGCGTCGACCCCGGCCTGAAGGCGCGCTACGCCGCCGCGATCCAGGAAGCCGTGCTGCGCAACTGGACCCGGCCGGAGAACGTGCCGATCGGCCAGCGCTGCCGCATCTACATCACCCAGCTGCCCGGCGGCGACGTGATGAGCGCCAAGGTCGACCCGTCGTGCCCGTACGACGAGCTCGGTCGGCGCTCGGTGGAGGCGGCCGTGCTCAAGGCCAAGCCGCTGCCGTACGCGGGCTTCGAATCGGTGTTCCAGCGCAACCTGATCCTCAACTTCGAGGCGCAGGACCGCTGACCCCACCGCTGTCGTTTCGAGCGCAGCGAGGAATCCGCGGCGCGCGGCTGCGACATCGAGGATTTTCCACTGCGTTGGAATGACAGCCGGTTGGCAGGAATGGCGGCCGGGTTGGCCGGATACCAAGGTTGCAAGGCGGTCTAGACCTGCTGCGAAGTACGGTCGGCGACCAGGCGCATTCAGCTTTGAGACGCCGTTCACGTACACCCTGCCACCATTCAGTTTTTCCGCAGCCCGGCCCGCCCATGAAAGCATCCCTGCGCCTTTTCGCCGCGTTCGTCGCCTTCCTGCTGCCGCTGGCGGCGCTCGCACAGGAGCGGGGGCTGGAGATCGACATCGTCGGCGGCAACGCCTCGGCGCTGCCGATCGCCGTGGTGCCGATGCCCTACCAGGGCAGCGCCGCGGCGCCGGAGACGGACGTGGCCGAGGTGGTGCGCGCGGACCTGGCGCGCTCCGGCCAGTTCCGCGCCCTGCCGGTGGGCGACATGGTCGAGAAGCCCGCGCGCGGCGGCGAGATCCAGTTCCCGACCTGGCGCCTGCTCAAGCAGGACTTCATCGTGGTCGGCCACGTGCTCGACGCCGGCGCCGGCAGCTACCGGGTCGAGTACGAGCTGTTCGATGTCGCCAAGCAGGAGCGCCTGCTCGGCTTCGCGATGACCGCGCGCTCGAGCGCGATGCGCGACGTCGCCCACCAGATGGCCGATGCGATCTACGAGAAGATCCTCGGCGTGCGCGGCGCGTTCTGGACACGCATCGCCTACGTCACCGCGGTCGGCACCGGCAAGGGCGCGAAGTACGCGCTGATGGTCGCCGACTCCGACGGCTACAACCCGCAGACCGTGGTGCGCTCGCCCGAGCCGCTGCTGTCGCCCTCGTGGAGCCCGGACGGCCGCAAGCTTGCCTACGTCAGCTTCGAGCGCGGCAATTCCTCGATCTACATCCAGGACATCGGCACCGGCAGCCGCGAGCTCGTCGCCAGCTTCCGCGGCATCAACGGCGCGCCGTCGTTCTCGCCCGACGGCCGCCGGCTGGCGCTGACGCTCTCGCGCAGCGGCAACCCCGAGATCTACGTGATGGACCTGGGCAGCAAGGCGCTGACCCAGGTGACCAAGCAGTTCGGCATCGACACCGAGCCGACCTGGAGCGCCGACGGCGGCACCCTGTACTTCACTTCCGACCGCGGCGGCCGGCCGCAGATCTACCAGGTCGCGGCCAGCGGCGGCGCCGCCAGCCGGGTGACCTTCCAGGGCAGCTACAACGCCAGCGCCACCGTTTCCTATGACGGCAAGAAGATCGCCGTGGCGCAGGGAAGCGGCAACGTGTACCGTATTGCGCTGCTGGATCGCAGCCTGGGGTCGCCGCGCTGGTCCACGCTGTCGCCGGGTTCGCTCGACGAATCGCCGAGTTTCGCTCCCAACGCCAGCATGGTCCTGTACGCGGCCCGCGAGGGGCGGCGGGGGGTGCTTTACGCCGTTTCCGCCGATGGTCGCGTCCGCCAGCGTCTGGTGCTCGCCGACGGCGACGTCCGCGAGCCGGCCTGGGGACCCTACCGCTCGCAGCGCTGACGCCTCCTGCACGCCTGTGCGCCCACGCTTTCACACGTTTTTCGCAACACCCATCAACGCAAAGGATTCGACGCCATGAATACCGCTACCCGTGTGTTGTTGACGGCCGTGCTGTGCACCGCAGCCGTCGCCTGCTCCAAGAAGGTCAAGGAGGTCCCGCCGGCCGACACCGGGCCGAGCACGGGCGTCGTCGACCAGGGCGCCACCACTTCCGGCGTCTACGGCCCGGGCGATCTCGACACCGACGCCTGCCTGCGCCAGCGGGTGGTGTACTTCGATTTCGACCAGGACGCGCTGCGTCCGGAGTTCCAGGCCGCGATGGCCTGCCACGCCAAATACCTGCGCGACCGCCCGTCCTCGCGCATGACCCTGGAAGGCAACGCCGACGAGCGCGGCAGCCGCGAGTACAACCTGGGCCTGGGCGAGCGCCGCGGCAACGCCGTGTCGTCCGCGCTGCAGGCCAATGGCGGCTCCGGCAGCCAGATCACCGTGGTCAGCTACGGCGAGGAGCGCCCGACCTGCACCGATTCCAGCGAGGATTGCTGGGCCAAGAACCGCCGGGTCGAGATCGTCTACACCGCCAAGTAAGCGGCCCGATGGCGTAACGTCGGCAGCTGGCGGAACCCCCGCCAGCTGCCGATTGTCTTTCCAGTACCCGAAAAATCACCGGTCCCGAGCCATGCCCCAGATCCCGACCCCCGCGAACACGTCCATCCGCAGCCTTGCCCTGGCCGTCGCCGTGGCCGCCGCCGCCATGGCGATGCCCGCCTCCGCCCAGCGCGCCAGCCTGGCCGACCGCGTGGCCGCGCTGGAGCAGCGGGCGTCCGACAACCAGGGCAACGTCGACCTGCTCAACCAGGTCACCCAGATGAAAAACGAGCTGCAGGCGCTGCGCTCGCAGGTCGAGGAGCTGCAGCACCAGAACGAGCAGCTGCAGTCGACTGGCCGCGCGCAATACCTCGACCTCGACGGCCGCCTGAGCCGGATCGAGAATGCCGGCGGCGCGCCGACGCTCGACCCTGATTCGGTGCCGGCCACCGCCGCGCCCGCGGGCGCCAGGGCCGCGACCCCGGCCGCCGCCACCGCGGAAAGCGCACCGGCCGTCTACGGCGACCCGGGCGCGATGGCGCGCACCGCCGACGAGCGCGGCGCCTACGAGACCGCGTTCGATGCGCTCAAGGCCGGCAAGTACGCCGACTCGGCGCAGCTGTTCCAGGGCTTCCTGCAGAGCTATCCGAACGGCGCCTACGCGCCCAATGCCTACTACTGGCTGGGCGAGAGCTACTACGTCACCCAGAACTACGCGCTCGCCCAGCAGCAGTTCCAGGCACTGGTCGACCGCTACCCGACCCACGACAAGGCGCCCGGCGCACTGCTCAAGCTGGGCCTGTCGCAGTACGGGCAGAAGCAGTTCGACGCCGCCGAGAAGACGCTGGCGGAAGTCTCGACCCGCTACCCTGGCACCGACGCCGCGCGCACCGCGCAGGACCGCCTGCGCGCCATCCAGCTCTCGCAGGTCCAGTAGGGCGGGTCCGGGTCGGCCGTCCTGCGGCCACGCACGCCTGGCCCAACCATTGTCGAGCCGGGGTCGCCGTGCGAGGCGTTCCCGGCGAGCCGTTTCCTGCTCCATCCACGACGCGGTTCCACGCCCGGGGCCGCATGGTGGGCCGGGGTCCACCCTACAATTCGCCCCCAATGAACGCCGAAACCGCTGCCGAAGACGCGGCCACCGCCGCACAGGCGGACCGGCTGCGCATCACCGAGATCTTCCTGTCGCTGCAGGGCGAGGCCCGCGACGCCGGCTGGCCGACCGTGTTCGTGCGCCTGACCGGCTGCCCGCTGCGCTGCCAGTACTGCGATACCGCCTACGCGTTCCACGGCGGCCAGTGGTGGACGATCGACGACATCCTCGCCGAGGTCGCGAAGCACGGCGTGCGCCACGTCTGCGTCACCGGAGGCGAACCGCTGGCGCAGAAGCGCTGCCCCGGCCTGCTGCAGCGGCTGTGCGAGGCGGGCTACGCCGTGTCGCTGGAAACCTCGGGCGCGATCGACATCGCGGGCGTCGATCCGCGCGTCTCGCGCGTGCTCGACATCAAGACCCCGGGCTCGCTCGAGGCCGGCCGCAACCGCTGGGAAAACCTGCCGCTGCTCACGGCGCACGACCAGGTCAAGTTCGTGCTGTGCGGCCGCGGCGACTACGAGTGGGCGCGCGAGGTCGTGGCCCGGCACGAGATCGACCAGCGCTGCGACGTGCTGTTCTCGCCGAGCAAGTCCGAACTCGACCCGCGCGAGCTGGCCGACTGGATCGTCGCCGATCGCCTGCCGGTGCGGTTCCAGATGCAGCTGCACAAGTTGCTGTGGAACGACGAACCCGGGAGATGAATCCCGGAGCGCGCATGCCACGGCGGCGATGAAGCGCCACCGTCGTCGATGCGTGGTGGGCGATGACGCCGGCCGTCGTCCCGGGGTGGTGAGCGACCCGCCTCGACGGTGATCCGGCAAGATCCCTCGCTGCGCTCGGGATGACAACGAGGGCGGGCCGTCGCATGCTCGTTCCCGGTTCCCGGTTCCCGGTTCCCGGTTCCCGGTTCCCGGTTCCCGGTTCCCGGTTCCCGGTTCCCGGTTCCCGGTTCCCGATTCCCGATTCCCGATTCCCGATTCCCGATTCCCGATTCCCGATTCCCGATTCCCGATTCCCGATTCCCGATTCCCGATTCCCGATTCCCGATTCCCGATTCCCGATTCCCGATTCCCGATGAAGAAAGCCGTCGTCCTCGTTTCAGGTGGCATGGATTCCGCCGTCGTCCTCGCCATCGCCCGCGAGCAGGGGCTCGCCGTGCATGCGCTGAGCGTGTCGTACGGCCAGCGCCACACCTCCGAGCTCGACGCCGCGGAGCGCGTCGCGGCGGCGCTGGGCGCGGTCGAGCACAAGACGGTGAACGTCGACCTGCGCGCGATCGGCGGCTCGGCGCTCACCGCCGACATCGACGTGCCGCTGGATTCCGACCAGGACGCCGACGCGCCCGCGATCCCGGTGACCTACGTGCCCGCGCGCAACACCATCATGCTGTCGGTGGCGCTGGGCTGGGCCGAGGTGCTGGGCGCGGCCGACATCTTCTGCGGCGTCAACGCGGTGGACTATTCCGGCTACCCCGACTGCCGGCCCGAGTTCATCGACGCCTTCGAGCGGCTGGCCAACCTTGCCACCAAGGCCGGGGTCGAGGGCGCCGGCATCCGCATCCACGCGCCGCTGCAGCGGATGAGCAAGGCCGACATCGTGCGCGAGGGCCTGCGCCTGGGCGTCGACTTCGCCGCCACCGTCTCCTGCTACCAGGCCGACGCGCTGGGCCGCGCCTGCGGCCACTGCGACGCCTGCCGGCTGCGCGCCGAGGGCTTCGCCGCGGCCGGCGCCGCCGATCCCACCCGTTACGCCGCGTAGCGTCGCGGCGGTGCGGTAGAATTGCCGCCCCGCGCGGCAGGCGCGGCCTCGTGGGCCGTTAGCTCAGTCGGTAGAGCATCGGACTTTTAATCCGCTGGTCGATGGTTCGAATCCATCACGGCCCACCATTCGGCGCTGCGATGCGGTTGCCGGCACGCACCGGTGCAATGCCCGGGCGCCTGAAACGCGCCAGCGGGATCCCGATCCTTCGTTCACGCATCCTGCGCCGCGGGCGCGTCCGCAGCCGCCGTGATCGTCGCCAGCACGTCCTCGCCGTAGCGCGCCAGCTTGGTGCCGCCGATGCCGCCGACCTGCGCGAGTTCGTCGAGCGTGGCCGGCCGGTGCTGCGCGATGCCGCGCAGGGTGGCGTCGTGGAAGATCACGTAGGGCGGCACGTTCTGTTCGCGCGACAGCCGCGTGCGCAGCTCGCGCAGGGCCTCGAACAGCGGCCGGTCGGCGGCCGACAGTTCCACCGGCGCGGCGCTGCCGGCGCGCGCGGCGCGGTTGCGTTCGCGCTGGCGGGCGCGCGGCAGCTCCTTGCGGAGCATCACCGCTTGCCCGCCGCGCAGCACGGCGCGGCTGGCGTCGGTGAGGCGCAGGCCGCCGTAGCCTTCCGAATCCACGTCGAGCAGGCCGGCGGCGAGCAGCTGGCGGAACACCCCGCGCCAGCTGCGCGCGTCCAGGTCGTCGCCGACGCCGAAGGTGGAGAGGCGATCGTGGCCGAACTGCACGATGCGCTCGTTCTCCACCCCGCGCAGGATGTCGACCAGGTGCGCGACGCCGAAGCGCTGGCCGCTGCGATAGACGCACGAGAGCGCCTTCTGCGCGGCGATGGTGGCGTCCCAGGTCTCGGCCGGCTGCAGGCAGTTGTCGCAGTTGCCGCAGGCGCCGCCGGTCGCGCCCTCCGGCGCGCCGACGGGCACGTACTCCTCGCCGAAGCTGGCCAGCAGCACCTGGCGGCGGCAGCGCAGCGTCTCGCAGTAGCCGACCAGGGCGTCGAGCTTGCGCCGCTCCAGCCACTTGCGCTCCTCGCCGGCCTCGGACTTCTCGATCATCTGCCGCAGCAGCACCACGTCGCCCAGGCCGTGGCACAGCCAGGCCTCGGCCGGCTCGCCGTCACGGCCGGCGCGACCGGTTTCCTGGTAGTAGCCCTCGATCGACTTGGGCAGGTCGAGGTGGGCCACGAAGCGCACGTCGGGCTTGTCGATGCCCATGCCGAAGGCGATGGTGGCGACGATCACCACGCCTTCCTCGCGCAGGAAGCGGCGCTGGTTGGCCGCGCGCAGCGCCGCGTCCATGCCGGCGTGGTAGGGCAGGGCGTCGAAGCCGGCCTCGCGCAGCGCCGCGGCGGTCTTCTCGACCTTGTTGCGCGAGAGGCAGTAGACGATCCCGGCCTCGCCGCGGTGGGCGTCGAGGAAGTTGCGCAGCTGGCGGCTGCCGTTGTCCTTCTGCACCACGGTGTAGCGGATGTTGGGGCGGTCGAACGAGCTGACGAAGCGGCTGGCGTCCTCGAGCTGCAGGCGCTCGGCGATCTCGCGCTGGGTCGGCGGGTCGGCGGTGGCGGTGAGCGCGATGCGCGGCACCTGCGGCCAGCGTTCGTGCAGCAGGGTCAGCTCGCGGTACTCGCGGCGGAAGTCGTGGCCCCACTGCGAGACGCAGTGCGCCTCGTCGATCGCGAACAGCGCGACCTGGCTGCGGTCGAGCAGCGACAGGAAGCGCGGGGTCAGCAGGCGTTCGGGGGCCACGTAGAGCAGGTCGAGCTCGCCGGCCAGCAGCTCGCGTTCGATCCGCGCTGCGGATTCGCCGTCGAGCGTGGAGTTGAGGAACTCGGCGCGCACGCCGAGCTGGCGCAGCGCCTCCACCTGGTCCTGCATCAGCGCGATCAGCGGCGAGACCACGATCGCGCAGCCCTCGCGCAGCAGCGCCGGCACCTGGTAGCACAGCGACTTGCCGCCGCCGGTGGGCATCAGCACCAGCGCGTCGTTGCCGGCGGTGACGTGCTCGACGATCGACCGCTGCAGGCCGCGGAAATCGTCGTGGCCGAACACGGTGCGCAGGATGTCGAGGGCGGCGTCGCTCATGCCGCAAGGGTAGCAAGGGCCCGGATCGCGGCCATCGGAGATCGGTGGCGCGTCGCGTCGGGATTCGCCGCGATGCGTGTTGCGGGGCGCGCCGCGCCTCAAACCCTCCCCGGGGACCGGGGAGACGCTGTCAGGCGAGGAGTTCGAAGGTTCCGGCCAGCCCGTCGGCTTCCGCCGACGGCGCCACCCACAGGTCGAACATGCCCGGCTCCACCGTCGGCTCGAGGTCGGCGCCGACGAACAGCAGGTCCTCGCGCCGCAGCGCGAAGCGCACGCTCACGCTCTCGCCGGGACCGAGGCTGACCTTGCGGAAATCCTTGAGCTCGCGAACGGGGCGGGTCACGCTCGCGGCGCGGTCGCGCACGTACAGCTGCACGACCTCCTCGGCGGCGCGCGCGCCGCGGTTGCGGATGCGCACGGTGACCTCCAGCGTGCCGCCCGGCGCCAGCGTGCCGCTGCCGGTGTCGAGCGCGGCGTACTCGATCCGGCCGTAGGTCAGGCCGTGCCCGAACGGGAAGCGCGCGGTGTTCGGCACGCCGCGGTAGTGGGTGGTGAACTTCTCCAGCGCGTCGGGCGACACGCCCGGCCGCCCGGTCGGCTTGTGGTCGTAGTGGTAGGGCACCTGCCCGGCTTCGCGCGGGAAGCTCACCGGCAGGCGGCCGGAGGGCCCGTGGTCGCCGAACAGCACGTCGGCGATCGCGGCGCCCGACGCCGAGCCCAGGAACCAGGTCACCAGGATCGACGGCGCCGCCAGCACGGCGCCGTCCAGCGCCAGCGCGCGGCCGTTGCTCAGCACCACCACCACCGGCGTGCCGGTCGCCGCGACCGCGGCCACCAGGCCCTGCTGCGCGGCAGGCACGCCGATCTCGGTGCGCGACTGCGCCTCGCCGGACTGCTCGCGCGATTCACCGACCGCGAGCACGGCGACGTCCGCCGCGGCCGCCGCCGCGACCGCCGCCTGCAAGCCGCCCGCCAGCGAGCCGCCGGCATTGGCGCCGCGCACCACCTGCAGCGCGTCCGGATCGGCCATCGCCGCACGCATCGCGCTGGCCAGGTCGGTGCCGGGGCTGCCGCCGCCGAAGATCGCCCACGGGCCAGCGGGGTTTTCCCAGTCCTCGGCGAACGGGCCGATCAGCGCGATCCGCTGGCCGCGGCGCTTGAGCGGCAGCAGGTCGCCTTCGTTCTTCAGCATCACGATCGAGCGCCGCGCGGCCTCGCGCGCCAGCGCGAGCGTTTCCGGCCGCCGCTGCCTGGACTGCGCGCGCGCCGGCGCGTGGCGGCGGAACGGGTCGTCGAACAGCCCGAGCGAGGCCTTGACCCGCAGCACGCGCCGCACGGCCTCGTCCAGCCGCGCCATCGGCACCGCGCCGTCGGCCACCAGCCCGGGCAGGTACTTCAGGTACAGGCCGCTCTGCATGCTGATGTCGACGCCGGCCAGGAACGCCAGCCGCGCCGCCTCGCGCGCGTCCGCGGCGAAGCCGTGCGCGACCAGTTCCAGGTCGGCGGTGTAGTCGGAGACCACCAGCCCGCGGAAATCCCATTCGCCGCGCAGCACGTCGCCCAGCAGCCAGCTGTTCGCGGTCGCGGGCACGCCCGAGAGTTCGTTGAACGCGGCCATCGTCGACAGTGCGCCGGCGTCGAAGCCGGCCTGGAACGGCGGGAAGTAGACCTCGCGCAGCGTGCGCTCGGAGACGTCGACGGTGTTGTAGTCCAGGCCCGCCTCCGCCGCGCCGTAGCCGGCGAAGTGCTTGGGGCAGGCGAGCATCGCGTCGGCGCGGTCGAGGCCGTCGCCCTGGAAGCCGCGCACGCGCGCGGCGGCGAAGCGGCGGCCGAGCAGGACGTCCTCGCCCGAGCCTTCGACCATGCGGCCCCAGCGTGCGTCGCGGGCGATGTCGACCATCGGCGCGAAGGTCCAGTCGATGCCGGCCGCGGTGGCCTCCAGGGCGGCCGCACGCGCGGTGCGCCGGGCGAGTTCCGGCTCGAAGCTCGCGGCCTCGGCGAGCGGCACGGGGAAGACGGTGGTGAAGCCGTGGATGACGTCGGCGGCGAAGATGAGCGGGATCTTCAGCCGGCTCTCCATCGCCGCCTTCTGCAGCTGCTGGTGCCAGCGCGGGTCGGAGCCGTTGAACACGCCGGTCAGGCGGCCGGCGCGCGCGGCGGCGAGCTGGCCTTCGGCGGTGGGGCGGATCGCGACCGGGTTGGCGGCCGCGGCCGCGGGATCCTGCACCGCGGACGTGAACAGGGTGAGCTGGCCGGCCTTTTCCTCGACGCTCATGCGCGCGAGCAGGTCGCCGATAAAGGCGGGGTCGGCGGCCTTCGAGGGTCCCAGCGCCAGTCCGACCGGCGCGCGCGCCAGCAGTGCCAGCGCGCCAGCGCCGGCGAGCAGTTCGCGACGCGAGAGGGCGGGGGCCATGGCGGATCCTCGTCGAAGGGCGGTTCCGCTGGAATGTAAACGATTACAGGGTCGCGTTTCGACCACGGATGCCTGGAAGCTTCCTCACATTGCGAGAAGCCGCGCGTCTACAGGCTTTTGCTCGATACGGTCCGCGCCTGACTCATGAAGAGGACAGCGCTCTCGTTCGATCGCACGCCTCGCTTCGACCTGACGGGCCCCGGCGCGGCCGGGAGGCCTTCGGGGCGAATGTCCCCCGGCGCCGGCCGTTGGCCGACGCCTCCTCCTTTATTTCGCCCCGAAGGCCTCCCGGCCGCGCCGGGGCGATTGATCGCAGGCATGCGAATTGGAGATCCAGGATGCGGTTTGCCTTCAAGTTCGCCCCAAAAGGTCTGCGTCCACACCGGGGCGTCTGATCGCAGGCTTGCCGAAAAAGCAGAGGTCGGCATGACGGGTGCCGGGGGTGTAGCCCCGACCTACGGCTTTGCTCTTGAGCCACCGCGCAACCTTGACGCAGGGTGCGGATGCCCTTGGGTGCGAAATAAAGGAGGAGGCATGCGCCGCAGGCGGATGCCGGGGGACATTCGCACCCAAGGGCATCCGCATCCTGCGCCATGCGGCGGCCAGCAACAGGCGCAGAGCTTGCCATCAGTCATGGAAAGGAACCGGGAAGGCCCGCGCGGACGCGGGCCTCCCATCGAAACGCCGCAAGCCGGTCACCCGGCCGGCGCGGGGCTCACTGCAGCAGCGAGCGCAGCATCCAGGCGTATTTCTCGTGGGTCTGCAGGCGCTGGGTCAGCAGGTCCACGGACGGGTCGTCGCCGGCCTTGTCGGCGGTCTTGAGCGCCTTGCGCGCGGTGCGGCACACGGCCTCGTTGCCGACCACGAGCTGGCGCACCATCTCGCGCCACTCCGGCGCCTCGGTGAGCCCCGGTTCCTCCGGGATGCTCGACAGGCGGATGAACTCCGCGTACGAGCCCGGCGCGTTGAAGCCCAGCGCGCGGATGCGCTCGGCGGTGTCGTCCAGCGCGTTCCACTGCTCGGTGTACTGCGCCTCGAACATCGTGTGCAGCGCGTTGAACATCGGCCCGGTCACGTTCCAGTGGAAGTTGTGGGTCTTCAGGTACAGCGTGTAGGCATCGGCGAGGAACGCCGACAGCCCCTGCGCGATCTGCTTGCGGTCGGCCGCGCCGATGCCGATGTCGATCGCCGGCCCGCGGTCGCCCGGCGCGGGCGAGGCCGCGGGATTGGCGCTTGCGGATTTCGCCTTCGACTTGCCCTTGCTGCTGGAGGCCTTGGCCATGGTTCCTTCTCCGGATGGGGGGATGCCGCCACAATAGGCGCTGGCGGCGATCGCGTGAAATGGAAAGTCGCTGTCGGAAAGATCAATGAAGCCTATCGACCAGAATGCAAGTGCCGCGTCAAGGCAGGCCGCACGCGCCATCGACGGCGCCTGCAGCCGCGACGGCGCACGCCTGCGCGGGCTGCTGCGGCGCTGGCAGGCGGCGCCCGGGGACGCGGCCGCGCGCGCGGCGTTCGAGGCCGCGCTGGCGCAGTCGGTCGAAAGGCGCACCGCGCGCGCGGCGCGGCTGCCGCGGGCCGCGGTCGACCCGGCGCTGCCGATCGCCGCGCACGCCGACGACATCGTCGCGCTGATCCGCGAGCACCCGGTGGTCGTGGTCGCCGGCGAGACCGGCTCGGGCAAGACCACCCAGCTGCCGAAGCTGTGCCTGGCGGCCGGGCGTGGCGCCGCCGGGATGATCGCCTGCACCCAGCCGCGACGGATCGCCGCGCGCGCGGTCGCCCGGCGCGTGGCCGAGGAACTGCAGGTGCCGCTGGGCGGCGCGGTCGGCTTCCAGGTGCGCTTCAGCGACCAGGTCTCGGCCGACACCGCGGTCAAGTTCATGACCGACGGCATCCTGCTCGCCGAGATCGCCTCCGACCGATGGCTGTCGGCCTACGACACCATCATCATCGACGAGGCCCACGAGCGCAGCCTCAACATCGACTTCCTGCTCGGATACCTCAAGCAGCTGCTGCAGCGGCGCCGCGACCTCAAGGTCATCGTCACCTCGGCCACGATCGATACCGAGCGCTTCGCCGCGCACTTCGGCGATGCGCCGGTGGTGGACGTCGAAGGCCGCGGCTATCCGGTCGAGGTGCGCCACCGGCCGCTGGAAGGCGATGGGGAAGACGAAGGCGGGCGCACCGTGCTCGACGGCGTCGTCGCCGCCTGCGACGAGATCGCACGCGAACGGCCCGGCCCCAACGGGGCATGGGGCGACACCCTGGTGTTCCTGCCCGGCGAGCGCGAGATCCGCGACGCGCACCAGGCGCTGGAGCGGCGCAAGTACCGCCACACCGAGGTGCTGCCGCTGTACGCGCGGCTGTCGGCGCGCGACCAGGACCGCGTGTTCCATCCCGGCCCGCAGCGGCGCATCGTGCTCGCCACCAACGTCGCCGAGACCTCGCTGACGGTGCCGCGCATCCACTACGTGGTCGATCCCGGGCTGGCGCGCGTGAAGCGCTACAGCCTGCGCCTGAAGCTCGACCGCCTGCACGTCGAGCCGGTCAGCCAGGCCAGCGCCGACCAGCGCAAGGGCCGCTGCGGGCGCATCGCGCCGGGCACCTGCTACCGCATCTATTCCGAGGCCGACTTCCAGGCGCGCGCGCCATACACCGATCCCGAGATCCGCCGCGCGGCGCTGGCGGGCGTGATCCTGCGCATGCTGTCGCTCGGGCTGGGCGGCGACGAAGGCGACGGCAAGCGTCGGCGGCCGCGTCGCGGCGGCGGCGCAAGCGACGCGGCGCGGGCGGCGGGCAACGCGCGCCTGGTCGAGGATTTCCCCTTCATCGATCCGCCGGACCCGCGCGCGATCGCCGACGGCTGGCAGCAGCTGGCCGAGCTCGGCGCGGTGGACGCGCAGCGCAGGCTGACGGCGGTCGGCAAGCTGATGTCGAAGCTGCCGGTGGACGTGAAGCTCGCGCGCATGCTGGTCGCGTCGAAGGAGCACGGCTGCCTGCGCGAGATGCTGGCGATCGCCGCCTTCCTCGGCATCCAGGACCCACGCGAGCGCCCGGCCGACCAGCGCGCGGCGGCCGACAACGCGCACGCGCAGTTCCGCGACGCGCGATCGGAGTTCGTCGGCATCCTCAAGCTGTGGGACGCCTATCGCGCGGCGCACGAGGAGATGACCCAGTCGCAGCTGCGCAAGTGGTGCGAGCGCAGCTTCCTCGGCTTCCTGCGCATGCGCGAATGGCGGGAGCTGCATCGGCAGCTCAAGCTGCAGTGCGAGGAGCTGGGATGGCGGGAGGAAAGGGATCCTGAGCCCCTTTCCTCTCCCCGGCCCGCTCGCGAAACCGCGAAGTCGCCGGCCCGACGCGGGCGGGACAAGCGCGAAGCGCGCGGAACATCCGAAGGGTGGACCCAACGCGGCGAGCGCAACGAGTCATCCATGGACGTTGGCTCTCGACATCAGGAGCGGAAATCCCTGGATTCCCGTCCCCGCGGGAATGACGCGTCCGGGACGACGACGCGCGCTGCCGACGACCGTTCCGATACCCACGCCGCCTACGTCCGCCTCCACCGCGCCCTCATCGCCGGCTTGCCCACGCAGGTCGGCCAGCGCACCGAGCGCAGCCAGTACGACGGCCCGCGCGGGCGCAAGTTCCAGCTCTTCCCCGGTTCGCCGCTGGCGTCGAAGCCGCCGCCGTGGGTGCTGTCGGCGACGCTGCTCGACACCGACGCCGGCAAGCCGTGGGCGCTGACCAACGCCGCGATCGAGCCGGACTGGGTGATCGCCGAGCTGCCGCACCTGCTCGCGCAGCGCCACTTCGATCCGCGCTGGTCGCGCAGCCAGGGGCGCGTCGTCGGCAGCGAGCAGGTCTCGCTGTTCGGCCTGGTGCTGGCGCCGAAGCGGCCGATCCACTACGGCGGCCTGTATCCGGAGGAGTCGCGCGAGCTGTTCGTGCGCGACGGCCTGGTCGCCGGCGAGATCAACAGCCGCAGCGCCTTCCTCGCGCGCAACCGCAAGGTGCTGGCGCAGGCGGAAGAAGAGGAAGCCAAGCAGCGCCGCGCCGGCCTGGTCGTCGACGAGGACTGGATGGCGCAGTGGTACCGCGACCGCATCCCGGCGGAGATCGTCAGTGCGCAGGCGCTCGATGCCTGGTATTCGAAGCTGCCGGCCGACGCGAGGCAGGCGCTGGAGTGGACGCGCGAGGACCTGCTGGTCGCCGACGAATCGGACGCCGCGCTGTTCCCCGCCTTCCTGCCGCTGGGCGAGGCGCGGCTGGCGGTGCGCTACCGCTTCGAGCCGGGCGCGATCGACGACGGCATGACGGTGGTGGTGCCGCTGCACCTGCTCAATGCGCTGGACGCGGCGCGGCTGTCGTGGCTGGCGCCGGGCTTCGTCGCCGACAAGGCCGCGGCGATGATCCGCTCGCTGCCCAAGGCGCTGCGGCGCAATTTCGTGCCGGCGCCGGACTTCGCGCGCGCCTTCGCGCAGGTGCATGGCGCCGCGGACGCGGCGACCGATGCGTTCGCCGGCGCACTGGCGCGCTTCCTGCGGCGGCTCGCCGACGTCGAGGTGATGGCCGGCGACTTCGACGAGACCGCGCTCGAGCCGCACCTGCGCGCCAACCTGCGCCTGCTCGACGCCGATGGCCGCGCGGTGCTGGCCGAATCGCGCAACCTGGACGAGCTGCGCGAACGTTTCGGCGCCCGCGCCCGCGACGCCTTCGCCGAGCGCGCCTCGAAGGGGCTGGCACGCGGCGGCCTCACCGCCTTCCCCCATGAGCCGATCCCCGAATCCGTGCCCGGCGCCGGCGGCGTGCCGGCGTATCCGGCGCTGCACGACGACGGCGGCAGCGTCTCGCTCGACGTCCACGCCGATCGCAACGAGGCGCGCAGGCACCATCCGCGCGGCGTGCGCCGGCTGCTCGCGCTCGCGCTGGCCGATCGCATGCGCCAGGCCCGCAAGCAGCTGCCGGTGGCGCCGAAGACCGCGCTGCTGTACGCGGCGATCGAATCGGCCGCGCCGCGCGGCCAGCAGCCCGGCCGGCCGGCCGACCACCTGCGCGAGGATCTGGTCGACGGCGCGTTCGCGGCGCTCGCAAGCGACGGCCTGGGTGACATCCGCGACGCCGCTGCGTTCGAGGCCCGCCGCGAGGCGATCGGCAAGGCGCTGTTCGGCGAGGCGATGCGCCGCCTGCAGCAGGCCGAGACCATCCTGGGCCTGGTCGCCGAGGTGCGCGCGAAGCTCGATTCGAAGCTGGTCGGCTGGGCGCGCGGCAACCTCGACGACATGCGCGCGCAGCTGGCCGCGCTGGTGCCGCCGGGCTTCCTGCGCGACGTGCCGGCCGCCGCGCTCGCCGAGTACCCACGCTACCTGCGCGCGCTGGCCGTGCGCGCGCAGCGCGCGCTCGCCGACCCCGCGCGCGACCAGCAGCGCATGCTCGACCTCAAGCCGTTCGCCGACGCGCTGGCCGACGCGGAACTCGCAGGGCTTGCCGCGGAGCCCGGCTGGCAGGCGCTGCGCTGGGACCTCGAGGAACTGCGCGTCTCGCTGTTCGCCCAGGAGCTGGGCGCCAAGGGCGGCGTGTCGCCGAAGAAGCTGGCGGCAAGGGTGGCGCAGCTCGGGTAGTGGCGCACCAGGGCGCGACCCGGCGAAAAGCGGTCGCGCCCTGGTGCGCTCCTACGGCCTTCGCGCGAAGTATCGGCGCGCAGGCACGACCCGCGCCATCGGGTGGGGATTGTGCAATCGGAGCGACGCGAGCTCGAAAGGGCGCCGATGGCCGGGGATCGCGTCCTACTTCACCCGCTCGACCTTGGCGTTGGTGCTGTAGCCCTTGATCATCATGTACCAGGCGTTGCCGACCATGCTCGGCTTGATCCGCACCTCGGGATCGGTGGCGCGCACGCCGGCCAGCGAGGCGGTATCGGTCTGGCGCCAGACCTGGCCGTTGTCGAGGGTGTACTGGCGGCCCTTCTCGAAGCCGCGGAACTCGCCGACGATGTGGGCCACCACCGGCTCGGTCGAGCCGAAGTTGAAGAAGCCGCGGTTGTCGTCCTCGACCTGCTTCTTCGCCTGCACCGCGGCCTTGGTGGTCTCGGTGTCGATCGTCCTGCCCAGCCATGCATTGAGCGCGGCAAGCTCCTGTGCGTCGAGCTTGTCCAGGCCCGCGGCCTTGAACTCTTCCGGCGTCATCTGGCGTTCGATCGGCGCGGTGCCGCCAGCGACCTGCGCGGACGCGGGCAGGATGCAGCCGAGCAGCAGGGTGAACGCGAGCAGTCGCAAACAACGCATGGCCTGTTCCTCCGGGCGTGGGGCGGCTAGTGTAGACCTTCCCCCCGGAGCTTGAACGCGTGTCCGTGCCCGTGCCCGACGTCGATGCCGCCTTGGCCGCCCACCCGGCGGTCGCGGCGCTGCCGCAGCGGCTGCACCGGCTGCTGGACGAGGCGCTGGCGTCCGGCGGCGGCGAGGGCGGCGAGCCGGCCGACGTCGTGGCCGACACGCTCGACGCGCTGGCCCTGCTCAACGCCGACGGCGAGGTGGTGCTGGCGACGATCCTGCACGCGCTTCCGCGCGCGGCGGCGCGGCTCGAGGCCCGGCTCGCGGATGCCGAGCCGGCCGTCGCCGCACTCGTCGATGGCCAGCGCGCCGCGACGCAGGTGTGGGCGCTGCATGCCGAACGCGGCGGCGCCGGCAACGCCGAAGGCCTGCGCCGGCTCTTGCTGGCGATCGTGCGCGACCTGCGGGTGGTGCCGATCCTGCTGGCGCGGCAGCTCGCGCAACTGCGCGCCGCCGCGCGGCTGCCTGAAGACGAGCGTCGCGAGCTCGCGCAGCTCACCCGCGACATCCACGCGCCGCTGGCCAACCGGCTCGGCATCTGGCAGCTCAAGTGGGAGCTCGAGGACCTGGCGTTCCGCCACATCGACCCCGACACCTACCGCCGCATCGCGCGCCTGCTCGACGACAAGCGCGCCGGCCGCGAGCGCTACATCGCGCAGGTGACGAAGTCGCTGCGCGAGGCGCTGGCCGCGCAGGGCATCGACGCCGAGGTCGCGGGCCGCCCCAAGCACATCTACAGCATCTGGAAGAAGATGCAGAAGAAGGGCGTGCCGATCGGCGAGCTCTACGACCTGCGCGCGGTGCGCGTGCTGGTCGACGACATCCCGGCCTGCTACGCCGCGCTGGGCGTGGCGCACGCACTGTGGCTGCCGATCCCGAGCGAGTTCGACGACTACATCGCACGCCCCAAGCACAACGACTATCGCTCGCTGCACACCGCCGTGGTCGGGCCCGGGGGAAAGACGCTGGAGGTGCAGATCCGCACCCGCGAGATGCACGCGCAGGCAGAGCTCGGCGTCGCCGCGCACTGGCGCTACAAGGAACATGCCTATTCGGGGCCGGGCGGCTCGCAGCGCTCGGCCGCCGGCAACGCCGCGCTCGACCGCAAGATCGAATGGATGCGCCGGCTGCTGGAGGCGCACGCGGAAGGCCAGGGCGAGCTCGCTGGCGGCCTCGACACCGAGCTCGTCGAGGATCGCGTCTACGTGCTCACGCCGCGCGGCGAGGTGGTGGACCTGCCGCGCGGCGCGACGCCGCTGGACTTCGCCTACCACGTGCACACCGATGTCGGCCATCGCTGCCGCGGCGCCAAGGTCGACGGCCGCATCGTCCCGCTCGACCACCGGCTGCGCAGCGGCGACCGGGTCGAGATCCTCACCGGCAAGGCGTCGGAGCCGCGCCGCGACTGGCTGGTGGCGGCGAACGGCTTCCTGGCCAGCGCGCGCTCGCGCGAGAAGGTGCGCAACTGGTTCAACAAGCTCGATCGCGCGCGCAACCTTCAGGACGGCCGCGAGCTGCTCGACAAGGAGCTCAAGCGCCTGGGCCTGCAGCAGGCCGACCTCGCGCCGGCGCTGCAGAAGTTCAACGCCGCCACGGCGGACGACCTGTGCGTGCTGGTGGCGCTGGGCGACGTCGGCGCGCACCAGGTCGGCCGCGCGCTGCTGGAGCAGGAGCGCAGTGAACGCGAGGCCGCGGCGGCGCAGCCCGAGCCCGCGGTCGCGGTACGCGCGCCGCGCAAGCCGGCGAAGACGCCGGCCTCGGCGTTCACCGTCGTCGGCGTCGGCAACCTGCTGGTGCAGGTCGCGCGCTGCTGCCAGCCGGTGCCGGGCGAGGCGGTGTCGGGCTACCTCACCCGCGGCCGCGGCGTGAGCGTGCATCGCAGCGACTGCGCGGCGTTCCTGCGCCTGGCCGCCGCCAGCCCGCAGCGGGTGCTGCCGGTGGAATGGGGGCGCGTGGGCGGCGGCCACGAGGCCGGCGTGGTGATCGATGCGATCGACCGCAAGCACCTGCTCAAAGACCTGACCAACCTGATCGCGCAGGAGGACGCGCACGTGCTGGAGATCCGCAGCGACAGCGGCCGCCACGGCCAGGTGCGGCTGCAGCTGCAGCTGCGCGTGCAGGACTTCGGCCAGCTTTCGCGCCTGCTCGGCAAGCTCGACGCGCTGCCGGGCGTGCAGCAGGCGCGCAGGGGATAGGCGAGTCAGCCCCTCTCCTGCGAAGCGGGAGAGGGAGGCGCGAAGCGCCGGGTGAGGGAGCGAGCGCAGCGAGCCGCCTTCGCTCCTCCCTGCAAGCGCGGGAAGAAACCTGCCGCTCACGGCAGCCGCCAGCGGCATCTTCTATGCTGCGCCGGTGATCCGCGATCGCGACCACCCCGACGCCGACGATGCACGCCGCGATGATTCGCCGGCGGCGCCGGATGGACGCCGCGAGCCTCGATTGGGCCCGGTCGGCGGCCTCGACTTCGACCGTCCGGCCCGGCCGGAGGCGCGCGCGCGCCGGACGCCGCGCCGGTGGCCCTGGATCGCCGCCGCGGCACTGCTGCTGGTGGTGCTGGTGGTCGCGTTCCGGCGCCCGCTGGCCGACCGGCTGTGGCCGCAGACCCGCGCCCAGGCGCTGCGCGCGCAGGCGGCGCAGGCGCTGGCGCAGGGACGGCTGAGCGCCGCCGACGGCAGCGGCGCGCGCGAGCTGTACGAGGCCGCACTGGCGATGGATCCGGATCGCGACGAGGCGCGCGTGGGCCTGGCGCGCGTGGCCGAGGCGGCGCTGGCGCAGGCGCGCGCGGCGATCGCGCAGGATCGTTTCGCCGACGCGCATGCATCGCTGCGGCTGGCGCGCGCGCTGTCGGTGCCGCGCGCCGACGCCGCCCGCGTCGAGGCGGCGCTGCGCAGGCGCGAGGCCGCCCACGCCGGCATCCCGGGACTGCTGGAGCGCGCCGATGCCGCGCGCGCGGCCGGCCGCTTCACCGGCGACGACGCGGCCGCGCTGCCGCTGTACCGGCGCATCCTCGCCCTGCAGCCGGAAAACACGCGCGCGCTCGAAGGCCGCGAGGACGCGCTCGGCGAACTGCTGCAGCAGGCACGCGCCCGGCTGCGCGACGGCCAGCTGGCCGAAGCCGCGGCGGCGATCGAAACCGCGCGCGGCTACGACCCCGGCCACGTCGACCTGCCCGACACGCAGGCGCGCCTGAACGAGGAGCTCGACGACGTCCGCCGCAACGCCGCCGCCGACCTGCGCGTCGGCCGGCTCGAGCGCGCCGCCGAACGCTACCGCCTGCTGTCGGAGGCCGGCCAACAGGCCGACGGCGAGGCCGGGCTGGAGCGCGTCGCCGCGGCCTGGGCGCATCGCGCCGAAACCCTCGCCGGCGACTTCCGCTTCGGCGCCGCCGCCGCCGCGCTGGCGCAGGCGCGCGCGCTGGCTCCCGACGCGGGCGCGGTCGCCGCGGCCGCGCAGCGCATCGCGCGCGCGCAGCAGGCGCACGCGCGCATCGGCAGCCAGCTGCCGCCGCGCGAGCGCGCGCGCCGGGTGGCGCGCCTGCTCGCCGAGGCCGAAGCCGCCGAGGCGCGCGGCGAGCTGGTCGAGCCGCCGGGCGACAGTGCCTTCGACAAGCTGCGCGCCGCGCGTGCGATCGCGCCGGACGACGCGGCGGTGAGGCGCGCATCGGCGCGGCTGCTGCCGGCCGCCACGCAGTGCTTCGAACGCGCGCTGCGCGACAACAACCTCGGGCGCGCGCGCGCCTGCCTCGACGCGCGCGCGGTCGTCGACGGCGACGATGCGGCGCTGGCCGCCGCGCGACGGCGCCTGGCCGGGCGTTGGCTGGCGATCGGCGACGAGCGCCTGGGCGCGGGCGAGCTGCGCGGCGCCACTGCGGCGCTGGCCTCGGCGCGCGCGCTCGACCCGGGCACGCCGGGGCTGGCGGAATTCGAGCAACGGATCCGCGCGGCGTCGATCCCGCAGCGTTGAGGCGCTTCAGGTCGCGTCGAAGAACACCCGTCGCACCGTGCCGCGCGCCGCATCGAGCGAGAAGTGGCGGGCGACGTTGTCCAGCCCGTTGCGCGCCAGCGCGTCCCACAGCGTCTCGTCCTCGTGCAGCCGCGCCACCGCGTCGGCGAAGGCGCCCGGGTCGTCGGCCACCAGCACGTCGTGGCCTTCGCGCAGGTGCATGCCCTCGACCGCGCAGGCGGTGGCCACCACCGGCTGGCCGTGCGCCATGCTCAGGTTGACCTTGCCCTTGACCCCGGCGCCGTAGCGCAGCGGCGCCAGCGCGACGCGGCAGCCGTCCATGTAGGGCGCGATATCGGGCACGTGGCCATGGACGACGACGCCCTCGTGCGCGGCCAGCGCGGCGACCGCGTCGACCACGTCGCCGCCGATGCAGTGGAAGCGCACGCCGGGCAGGCGCGCGCGCACCTGCGGGAACACCGCCTCGACGAACCAGCGCACCGCATCGACGTTCGGCGGATGGCGGAAGCCGCCGACGAACACCAAGTCCCTGCGCTGCGCGAACGGCGCGCCGGGGCCGGCGACGTGGTGCAGGTTGGACAACACCTCCACCCGCGCGCCGGGCGCGTCGCGCGCCAGCAGCGCGCGCTCGGCCTCGCTCACCACCACGGTCAGGTCGCTGCGCGCGATCACGTCGAGCTCGAGCGCGCGGGTGCGCAGGGCCGCGCGCGCCATCGCCGCGTCGCCGGCGACCTCGGCCGCGCGGCCCTCGCGCAGGTAGTGCAGGTCGATGGTGTCGAACACCAGCCGCGCCCGCGGCGCGTGCTCGCGCAGCAGCGGCAGGAATTCGCGCGCCACGTAGTGCCGGCACGCGACCACGGCGTCGAAGCGCGGCCCGTGCTCGCGCAGCCAGGCGGGGAAGCGGTGCAGGTACGGCGCATGCCAGGTTTCGACGCCCGCGCGCTGCAGCGCCACGGTGTAGTCGCCGGCGTGCTTGGCGTCGGCGGGCACGAAGACCACGTGTGCGCCTTCCTCGCGCAGCAGCCGCATCAGGTTGACCAGCCGCAGCGAGCCGGAATCGCGGTCGGGCATCGGTGTCAGCGCGTCGATCACCAGCACCTGCGGCTGCCCGCGATGCAAGGTGGCGGGCGAGGGCACGGTGCCGGGCTGCAAGTGCGCGGCGAGCGCCGCGCGCCGGTGCTCGAGGAAGCGGCCGCGGTTGCGCGCCTGGTAGGCCTTGGTGCCGCTGCCGGTGTCGGTGCCCGCGGTGGTGCCCTCGTCGTGGACCACGCGCGCGGCGGGCTGGTACAGCACGCGGCTGCCGGCCGCGCGCACCGCGAAGGCGAGGTCGGTGTCCTCGTAGTAGGCCGGCGCGTAGCGGGCGTCGAACATGCCCGATGCCATGAACAGCGCGCGCGGGATCGCGATCGCCGCGCCGCTCACGTAGTCGGCGTCGCGCAGGTAGGCGAAGCGCGGGTCGGCCGGGGATTCGTTGCGGCCGTAGTTCCAGCCGCTGCCGTCGGCGAACACCACCCCGCCGGCCTCCTGCAGCCTGCCGTCCGGATACAGCAGCTGCGCGCCGACCAGCCCCGCGCCGGGCTGCTCGGCGAAGGTGCGCAGCAGCGCGTCCAGCCAGCCCGGCTGCGGCACGGTGTCGTTGTTGAGGAAGACCAGGTACTCGCCGCGCGCTAGCGCCGCGCCATCGTTGCAGGCGGCGATGAAGCCGCCGTTCTGCGCGCGGCGGTGGTAGCGCAGGCCGGGGATCGCCGGCAGCGCGGCGGCGGTGTCGTCCGGCGAGCCGTCGTCGACGACGATCACCTCGAACGCCGCCAGCGGCGGCTGCGCGGCCAGCGCGCGCAGGCAGCCGAGCGTGTGCGCCAGCTGGCCGTAGACCGGCACCACGATGCTGGCCAGCGGCGCGTCGCTGGTCGGCAGCGCCGCGGGGACGCGCGGTTCCGCGGGCGGGAACCACGGTGCCGCGCGCCGCGCCGCCGGCACCCGCCGGAAATGCGCGCGCACGCGTTGCCAGCTCGCGCGCAGCCCGCGCGTGCGCAGGCTCAGCCAGCCGCGGCGGACCAGGCCGGTCGCGCGATCGAGCAGGAAACGCGCGTCGGCCAAGGAAATCGGCAACTCTGGAACTCCCGCTGACTGTGGACCGGCGCGCGCCGGGGAAGGGGAAGGGTCTGCGCTAGACTCGCCGCTTCCCCGGCGTTCGCGCCATTGTCGCATTCCCTTCCCGAACCGCACCCCGTGGCCCGCATCGATTACGACGAAGACGAAGACGATCTCGACGGCGATGGCGGCGACCCGCGGGCGCCGGACTGGCGCCGCAGGCTGCTGACCTGGGCCTTGGCGGCCATCGGGCTCGGGCTGGGCTTCCTGGTCCCCTACACGCTCTACCTCAACCACCAGGTCAGCGAGCGCTTCGGCCAGCTGCGCTGGCAGGTTCCCACGCGCGTGTACGCCCGCCCGCTGCAGCTGGCGCCGGGGCTGGCGATCGATGCGAAGACGCTGCAGACCGAGCTGGCCGCGGCCTCCTACCGCGAGGACGCCGGCGGCCGCCCGGGCACCTACGTGCACGAGGGCGCGCGCTGGACGATCACCAGCCGCGGTTTCCGCGACGTCTCCGGAGAGGTGGCGGCCAGCCGCGTCGACCTGGTGCTGTCCGACGGCCACGTCGCCAGCCTGCGCGGCGCCGCCAACCGCAAGCCGGTGAAATCGGCGCGGCTGGACCCGGCGCGCATCGCGACGCTGTACGGGCAGTCGCAGGAGGAGCGCCAGCTGGTGCGGATCGAGGACGTCCCCGAGCTGCTGGTGACCGGCCTGCAGGCGGTCGAGGACCGCGACTTCAAGCACCACCACGGCATCGACCTGTCCGGCATGCTCCGCGCGGCCTTCGTCAACATGAAGTCCGGCGAGGCCAGGCAGGGCGCGAGCACGCTGACCCAGCAGCTCGCGCGCTCGGGCCTGCTGGGGATCGGCCGCGAGCAGACCTTCACGCGCAAGTTCAACGAGATCCTGTTCGCGCTGCTGATGGAGGCGCGCTACGACAAGCGCACCATCCTCGAGGCCTACCTCAACCAGGTCTACCTCGGCCAGCGCGGCGCGCAGGAGATCCGCGGCGTGGCGGCGGGCGCGGAGTACTGGTTCGGGCGCGACCTGCGCGACCTGTCCACCGAGCAGTTCGCGCTGCTGATCGGCATCATCCGCGGCCCGTCGTACTACGACCCGCGCCGCAACCCCGAGCGCGCGCGCGCGCGCCGCGACTTCGTGCTGGCGAAGATGCACGAGTCGAAGCCGCAGCTGATCGACGACGCCGAGTACGCGCGCGCCCGCAAGGCGCCGCTGGGCGTGACCGACGCGCCCGGCAGCACCTCGGCCAACCGCTTCCCCGCGTACGTCGACCTGGTGCGCCGGCAGCTGGTGCGCGACTACCCCGCCGACGCGCTGCAGGGCGCGGGCCTGCGGGTGATGACCGCGATGTCGCCGTCCGCGCAGGCCTACGCCGAAGGCGCGGTCTCGCGCACGCTCGACGCGCTGGCCAGCAAGAAGCGGCCGCCGCTGCAGGCCGGCGTGGTGGTCACCGACGTCGACAACGGCGACGTGCTGGCGGTGGTCGGCAGCCGCGACTTCCGCCAGCCCGGCTTCAACCGCGCGATCGAGGCCAAGCGCCCGGTCGGCTCGCTGCTCAAGCCCTTCGTCTACATGCTCGCGCTGGCCACGCCCGACCGCTGGTCGCTGGCGAGCTGGGTCGACGACTCGCCGGTGACGGTGACGCTGGGCAACGGCAAGCGCTGGAGCCCGGGCAACTCCGACGGCCGCAGCCACGGCAGCGTGCGCCTGATGGACGCGCTGGCGCAGTCCTACAACCAGGCCACGGTGCGGGTGGGCATGGCGGTGACCCCGGCGCGCATCGCCGAGCTGGTCGAGAAGCTGTCCGGCGTGCAGGTGGGCAGCAATCCGTCGCTGATCCTCGGCGCGGTCGACCAGAGCCCGTACGCGATGGCGCAGCTGTACCAGTTCCTCGCCTCCGGCGGCGAGATCCAGCCGCTGCACATGGTGCGCGGCGTGCTCGACCGCGACGGCCGCATGCTCAAGCGCTACGACAAGCCGCCGACCCCGGCCCAGCCCGGCGATTCGATCGCCGTGCGCCTGATCACCACGGCGCTGCAGCACACCGTCACTTCGGGCACCGCGCACCAGCTGGTGCGCGACGGCCTGGGCCGACTGCAGGCCGCCGGCAAGACCGGCACCAGCAACGACGGCCGCGACAGCTGGTTCGCCGGCTACACCGGCGACCATCTCGCGGTGGCCTGGGTCGGCAACGACCAGAACGAGATGACCGGCCTGTACGGCGCCACCGGCGCGATGCGGGTGTGGTCGGGACTGTTCTCGCGCCTGCCCAGCGCGCCGCTCAAGGTCGGCAGCGAGGGGCTGGACTGGCAGTGGGTGGCGCAGTCCAGCAGCACCGACGCCTCGTGCCCCGGCGCGCGCCGCTTCCCCTTCGCCGCCGGCTACGCGCCGCCGTACGAGCCCTGCGTCTACGCCGAGCCGGATTACCCGCAGGACGGCGAGCAGGACGAGGGTGGCGGCTGGCGCAGCTGGTTCGGCCTCGACCGCAAGCCGCAGGACCCGGCCCGGCAGGTGCCGCCGCAGCCGCAGCCCGCCCCCAATCCCCCGCAGCCGCAAGAGCAGGACTGATGTTTTCCCGACCGATCCCCGCCGCGCGCCGCGGCCTCGCTCCCGTCCTCGCGCTGGCGCTGGCCGCCTGCGCCACCCAGGCGCCGCCGGCGCCGGAAACGCCCGCGCTGACCACCGCCACGCCGCAGCAGCAGGTCGCCGCGGTGCACGCCGCCGCCGGCGACGGCGAGGGCGAGCTGGCGATCCAGCCGCTGCGCGATCCCAAGGTCGAGGACCTGCGCGAGCAGGCGCAGCGGCTGGTGGCGCAGCAGCATTACGCCGATGCGGCCAGGGCGCTGGACGAAGCGCTCGCGATCGTCCCCGACGACCCGGCGCTGCTGCAGGAGCGCGCCGAGGCCGCGCTGCTGCTCGGCGATCCCGCGCAGGCCGAATCGCTGGCCCGCCGCGCCTTCGAACTGGGCTCGAAGGTCGGCCCGCTGTGCCGCCGGCACTGGGCCACGGTCGAGCAGGCCCGCCTGCTCGCCGGCGACGCCGCCGGCGCCGCCACCGCGAAGGCGCAGGTCGGGCAATGCACCGTCGCCGGCGTCCAGCGCTATTGAGATGACGCCGGGAGACGCGGGGGACCTGGGCGCGCGCAGCCGCGAGGCGCTCGCCGAAGGCGGGCTGCTGGCTGCGCGCATCACCGCGTTCGCGCCGCGGCCGTCGCAGCAGGACCTCGCCGCGGCGGTGGCCGATGCGTTCGAGAGTCGCGGCACGCTGCTCGCCGAAGCCGGCACCGGCACCGGCAAGACCTTCGCCTACCTCGTGCCGGCGCTGCTGTCGGGGCTGAAGACCATCGTCTCCACCGGCACCCGCGCGCTGCAGGACCAGCTCTACCACCGCGACCTGCCGCGCGTGCGCGACGCGCTCGGCGTCGGCCCGACCACGGCGCTGCTCAAGGGTCGCGCCAACTACCTGTGCCGCTACCGGCTCGAGCGCGCGAAGGGCGAGCCACGGTTCTCTTCCCGCGAGCAGATCGGCCAGTTCCAGCGCGTCGTCGCCTGGGCCGGGCGCACCCGCATGGGCGACCTGGCCGAGCTCGAGGGCATCCCCGAGGACTCGCCGCTGCTGCCGATGGTGACCTCGACCGCGGAGAACTGCCTGGGCAGCGAATGCCCGTTCTGGGGCGACTGCTTCGTCGTGCAGGCGCGCCAGCGCGCGCAGGGCGCCGACGTGGTGGTGGTCAACCACCACCTGCTGCTCGCCGACCTCGCGCTCAAGCAGGAGGGCTTCGGCGAAATCCTCCCCGGCGCGCAGGCCTTCGTCGTCGACGAGGCGCACCAGCTGCCGGACCTGGCGGCGCAGTTCTTCGGCGAATCGCTGAGCGCGCGGCCGCTGGCCGAGCTCGGGCGCGACGCGCTGGGCGAGTGCAAGGACGTCGAGGGCTCGCTGGCGGTCGTGCAGGAACCGGCGCGCGGGCTCGAGCACGCGACGCGCGCGCTGCGCGCGGCGATGGAAACGCTGCCGCCGCGCGGCACCCAGTTCCGCGCGCTGCAGGACGCCGGCGTCGGCGAGGCGCTCGACGCACTGGCGGCGGCGCTGTCGGCGCTGGCGGCCGCGCTGGCGCCGCTGCGCGAGGCTGCGCCCGGCTTCGAGGCCTGCCACGTGCGCGCGCAGGACCAGCTCGCGCGGCTGTCGCGCTGGCGGGTTCGGCGCGACATCGACGGCGAGCTCGAGTCGCCCGACGACGACGTGCGCTGGTACGAGCTCTCGCCGCGCGGCTTCCGCCTGCAGCGCACGCCGCTGGACGTCTCCGCGCCGCTGCGCGCGCACCGCGAGCGTTCGCGCGCGGCGTGGGTGTTCACCTCGGCGACGCTTGCGGTGGACGGGCATTTCGGCCACGTCGCGACGCGGCTGGGGCTGGACGAGCCGCGCACGCTGCTGGCGCCGAGCCCGTTCGACTGGCCCGCGCAGGCGCTGTGCTACCTGCCGCCGCGGCTGCCCGAGCCGGCCTCGCGCGACTACACCGCCGCGATCGCCGCCGCGCTGCGGCCGGTGCTGGAGGCCTCCGGTGGCCGCGCGTTCGTGCTGTTCGCCTCGCATCGCGCGCTGCGCGAGGCGGCCGAGCTGCTGCGTGGCGGGCCGTGGCCGCTGTTCGTGCAGGGCGAGGCGCCGCGCGCGCAGCTGCTGCAGCGGTTCCGCGAATCGGGCAACGGCGTGCTGCTGGGCGCCGCCAGCTTCCGCGAGGGCGTCGACGTGGCCGGCGACGCGCTCAGCGTGGTGGTGGTCGACAAGCTGCCGTTCGCTGCGCCCGACGACCCGGTGTTCGAGGCGCGGCTGGAGGCGATCCGCCGCGCCGGCGGCAACCCGTTCCGCGACGAGCAGCTGCCGCAGGCGGTGATCGCGCTCAAGCAGGGCGTCGGCCGCCTGATCCGCACCGAGACCGACCGCGGCGTGCTGGTGCTGTGCGACCCGCGCCTGCTCGGCAAGAGCTACGGCAAGCTGTTCCTGGACTCGCTGCCGCCGTTCCCGCGGACGCGCGACGTCGCGCAGGTGCAGTCCTTCTTTTCGACAGGCAGCACGACTCATCTGCCGTTCTGAAGCTGCGGCTTCGGATGGTTGCGCGAGGGAATCCGGCGGCCGGGGAATCGCTCTTCCGGCAGCAGGACATCCTGTCCTGATGCCGGCGCCGGCCATCCATGGCCGGCTTCGCCGCGATTCCCCGGCCGCCGAATTCCTGCCGTAGGTCCGCGACTTCGTAAAGGAGCTTCAAAAAGCTGAAGCCAGGACAGACAGGCCGGAGCAGGGAGACGCTTGCAACCCTCTCCTGCGAAGCGGGAGAGGGAGGCGCGAAGCGCCGGGTGAGGGCCCGGCTTATCGCCGCGCACCCACCACTCCTTCAACCCGAAGCCAGCCAGCCCCAAGCCGCGGAAGAGCCGGGAGGGCCGGGGCCTGCGGAAAGTGCGCCATGGATGGCGCACGTCCCTTCCTCGGGCCATGGACGGACCGCGGAAGGGTGGAGCAGCCCCCGGTCCTCCCGGCGGCCGATCCGTAGCCGCGCTGTCTGCTGTTTGGAACGCTCATGGAAAGACCTGAAAAGCGATCTACTTGCGCTTCGACTTTCGCGGGAAATGAAAAAAAAGCGGCTACCCTTCCGTGTCGCTGTCGTTCCTACCCGGCCATTCCCATGCACCTGCTCGCCCTCGAAACCTCGACCGAAGCCTGCTCCGTCGCCCTGTGGATCGACGGCGAGGTGCGCGAGCGCTTCGAGCTCGCGCCGCGCCGGCACGCCGAGCTGGCGCTGCCCTGGGCCGAAGCGCTGCTGGCGGATGCGGGCGTGGCGAAATCGCGGCTCGACGCCATCGCGGTCGGCCGCGGTCCCGGCGCGTTCACCGGCGTACGGCTGGCGATCGCGATCGCGCAGGGCATCGCGCTGGCGCTGGATCGCCCGGTCGTGCCGGTGTCCACGCTCGCGGCGCTGGCCGCCGGCGCGGCGAGCGACGCAGGCGACCGCATCCTCGCCGCCATCGATGCGCGCATGGGCGAGGTGTACTCGGCGGCGTTCGCGCGCGACGGCGATGCGCTGGCCGCGCTGTCGGCGGAAACCGTCTCGCGGCCCGAAGCGGTCGCGCTTCCTGGCGACGACGGCGGCTGGATCGGCGCCGGCACCGGCTTCGCGGCGGGCGAGGGCGCGCTGCGCGAGCGCCTCGGCGCGCAGCTGGCGCGCGTCGACGCCACCGCGCTCCCGCACGCCGCCGATGTCGCCCGGCTGGCCGCGGCGGCCTTCGCGCGCGGCGAGGCGCTCGCGCCCGAGCGCGTGGAGCCGGCCTACCTGCGCGACAACGTCGCCCTGACCCTGGCCGAGCAGCAGGCGCTGCGCGAATCGCGCTGACCCCGGGAACCTCCGCGCCCCGGCCACGGTCGTTGCCAGGCCACCCAACGGAGACGCGCGCATGGCCAGGCCCGACGAAACCTTCCGCCTCAAGCCCGCGACGGGCCGCCTGCGCCGCTGGCTGCGCGGCGAAGGCGGCCGGCTGCTGGTGGTGGTGGCGCTGCTGCTGGTCGCGCGCACCTCGTTCGCCAACCACTACGCGGTGCCCAGCGGCTCGATGGAATACACGCTGATGCCCGGCGACCACGTCGCGGTCGACATGAGCGCCTACGGCCTGCGCCTGCCGTTCACCGACATCGTGCTGCTGGCGCGCGACCAGCCGCGACGCGGCGACGTCGCCGTGTTCGATTCGCCGCGCGACGGCACGCGCCTGGTCAAGCGCGTGGCCGCGGTCGGCGGCGACCTGGTCGAACTGCGAAACGGGCGCCTGTCCATCAACGGCCGGCCGCTGGCCGGCGACGCCAGCGCCGCGCGCGAACGCTTCGGCGCGCGCACCGTCGCGCTCAACCTCGACGCCGGCGGCGGCCCGGACATCGGCCGCTTCGTCGTCCCGCGCGGGCAGGTGCTGATGCTCGGCGACCACCGCGGCGACAGCCTCGACGGGCGCTATTTCGGCCTCGTCCCGGCCTCGTCGCTGTACGCGCGCGCGGTCGGCGTGTTCTGGCGGCGCGGCGAGGGGCCGGTGTGGAAGTCGTTGTGACGCCTCAGTGCAGGTGCCGGAACACCATCGCCACGTAGCTGCACATCAGCGCCAGCGCGGCGGCGGCGGCCCACAGCTGGAAACGCGCGCTGCGGATGCCGGCGCAGGCCAGCGACAGCGCCAGGAACACCACTCGGAAGGCGACGTCCACGTCCATCGGCAGGCTGCCGACGCGGACGGCCTGCTCGGCCAGGCTGGTGGCCAGCATCAGCGCGGCCAGGCCGAAGAACCATGGCCGGTTGCCTTCGAAGTTGGCGGCCAGGTCGATCTCGTCCTCGTCGCCGAGCTCCGGCAGCACCAGGTAGCTGAGCAGGAACGCCAGGATCGGCATCAGCAGGTAGAACAGGAACAGGAAGAAGTTCCAGTCCTGCGAATAGCGGCGGAAGAAGGCCGCCCACCAGATCTGCGTGTCGAGCAGGAACAGGAACACCATCCAGCACAGCGTCGCCGCGTGCGGGCGCACCCGGCGGCGCAGCTGGATCAGGCGCGCCGCGCCGGACAGCAGCTGGGTGATCGCCAGGCCGACGATGATCGAGACCAGCACCGAGAGGTATTCGAACGGGGTCATGCGGACGCCTTCGCTCAGCGCTCGTCGAGCAGTTCGCCGCCGGGCAGGAAGTTCCAGGTGCGGGTGACGTGCAGCACGTCGATGTTCTCTTCGGTCTTCGGCAGCGGCGGGTAGGGCTCGGCGAGTTTCGCGATGCGCAGCGCGGCGTCGTCGAGCAGGCGGATGCCGCTGGACTGGATCACGTCGGCGCGCTCGACCGAGCCGTCGCGGCGGATCGCCACGCTGATCACCAGCGTGCCGGCGAGCCTGCGGCGCCGCGCCTCGTCGGGATAGTTGAGGTTGCCGACCCGCTCGACCCGGTCCACCCAGGCGCGCAGGTAGCCGGCCCAGGCGTACTCGGTGGTGCTGGCGGACACGAACTTGCGCTTGGGCCGCTTGGCGTAGCGCTCCGAGCGCAGGTGGATCTCGGCGGCCAGCCGCGCCATCGCCAGGTCGTGGTCGATCTTCTCCTGGCCCTGCGGCAGCGGCACCTCGTCGGCCTGCGGGCGCGCGTCGGGCGCCGGCATCGGCTCCTGCGCGCGCGTGCTCGCGACGACCCGCGCCTCCGGCGGCGGCCGCGGCGTGGGCGACTGCGCGCGCATCGGCCGCGGCGCGACGCCGGGCTCGGGCTGCGCCACCACGCCGGCCTGTGCGTCGCGCGGGCGGGTGGTCTTCTCCTGCTCGCCGCCGCCCTGGTTGTTGGCCTGGGCCAGGAAATCGGCCTGCGCGGGCGTCAGCGCGGTGCGGGTCTGGGTGAGGATCACGTCCAGCGTCGGCAGCACCGGCGCGGCGTCGTTGAGCGCGAAGCCCACGCCCAGGATCAGCATCCCGTGCAGCAGCAGCGACAGCACCATCGTCGCGCCCAGGCGCTGGCGGTCGCCGATGACGGGCGGCGCGGCGACGGCGTTCATCCGGCGGGAACGCCTTTGCCTTTGCCACGGATCAACACGGATGAACGCGGATAAGGCAATGCATGTCCATCGCGCGGCGTGCCGGGAATACGCGACGATGCACCATGCGTGTCGATCCGTGTCGATCCGTGGTCAAAAACATGGTGCGCCAGAATGGCGGCAACGTCCGGATGGGTCATGGCGCGCCGGGCAGCCCGGCTTCGATCGCGTCGAACAGCATGCCGGCGATGTTAAGGCCGAACTGCGCATCCAGCTCACGGATGCAGGTCGGGCTGGTGACGTTGACCTCGGTCAGCCAGTCGCCGATCACATCCAGGCCGACGAAGCGCATCCCGCGCTCGCGCATCCTCGGGCCGACCTGGGCGGCGATCCAGCGATCGCGGTCGGTGAGCGGGCGGCCCTCGCCGCGGCCGCCCGCGGCCAGGTTGCCGCGGAACTCGTCGCCCTGCGGGATCCGCGCCAGGCAGTAGTCGACCGGCTCTCCGTCGACCAGCAGGACGCGCTTGTCGCCGCCGCTGATCTCCGGCAGGTAGCGCTGCGCCATTGCCATCTGGCGGCCACTCCCGGTCAGGGTTTCCAGGATCACGTTGAGGTTGGGCTCGCCGGCCGCGGCGCGGAAGATCGAGCGCCCGCCCATGCCGTCCAGCGGCTTGAGCACGGCCTGGCCGTGCTCGGCCACGAAGGCCTTGAGCGCGGCCGCGTCGCGGGCGACCAGGGTCGGCGGGCAGCAGTCCGGGAACTCCAGCGCCGCCAGCTTCTCGTTGAAGTCGCGCAGCCCACGCGGGTCGTTGGCCACCAGCGCGCCCTGGCGGCGGGCGAAGTCCAGCACCTGGGTGTCGTGCAGGTAGTCGGCGTCGACCGGCGGGTCCTTGCGCATCAGCACCAGGTCGCCGGGCCCCGGGACCCGCTGTGACGGTTGTCCCAGTTCGAACCAGCCCCGCGGGTCGTCGCGGACCTGCAGCGGCGCCACCTGCAGCCGCGCCTGGCCGCCGTGCATCGACAGCCCGCCCGGCAGCACGTAGTGGAGGCGATGGCCGCGCCGCTGCGCTTCCAGCAGCATGGCGAACGTGGAGTCCTTGGCGATCTTGATCGACCCGATCGGGTCCATCACGACGATGACGTCGAGTGGCATTTCCAGCGTTCCGCGGCAGATTCTGACAAATGTTAGCAGGGCGGGGAGGGCCGTTTGCGCGCGCCGTGGCATTCAGCCTCGCGCCGCGAAAACGAATGCTTGACAGTGCAGCGGCCGACTGGGATATAAGACGGTTTGCAGCGGCGCCGGAATCGACGAAGCGCCGCGCACGGGGGAGTTGAAGATGACGCAAGACGACAGTCGCGCCGGCAGCCTGGGTGGCTTGCGGGTGATGGTGATCGATGATTCGAAAACCATCCGCCGCACCGCCGAGACGCTGCTCAAGCGCGAGGGCGCGGAGGTCACCACCGCGACCGACGGCTTCGAGGCGCTCGCCAAGATCGCCGACCAGAAGCCGCAGATCATCTTCGTCGACATCATGATGCCGCGCCTGGACGGCTACCAGACCTGCGCGCTGATCAAGAACAACCAGATGTTCAAGCACACGCCGGTGATCATGCTGTCCTCCAAGGACGGCCTGTTCGACAAGGCGCGCGGGCGCATCGTCGGCTCCGAGCAGTACGTCACCAAGCCTTTCACGCGCGAGGAACTCCTCGACGCCATCCGCAAGCACGTCAGCGCCTGACCGGGGGGACAGGCACCACATGGCAAGAATCCTGTTGATCGAGGACTCACCGACCGATACGGCGGTGCTCACGCAGCTGCTGCAGCGCAACGGCCACGAGGTGCTGGCCTCGCACAGCGCCGAGGACGGCATCGAGGTCTGCAAGCGCGAGCTGCCCGACCTGGTCCTGATGGACGTCGTGCTGCCGGGCATGAACGGCTTCCAGGCCACCCGCGCGCTCTCGCGCGACGGCGCCACCAGCCAGATCCCGGTGCTGATCGTCAGCACCAAGGGCATGGAGACCGACAAGGCCTGGGGCCTGCGCCAGGGCGCGCGCGACTACATCGTCAAGCCGCCGGACGAGGGCGCGCTGATCGCCCGCATCAACGAGCTGCTCGGCGCCTGAGCATGGGCCGCCACCGCCACCACGACCAGCCCGCGAAAGCCGCCGTGCCGGCGGATCCGTTCGCGATCCTGGCCGAGTACGAGCGCAAGAGCCTCGACCACGTCGCCGGCCTGCCCGAACAGCTCGACGCGCCCGGCCTGTGGCGCGGCGTCGGCTACCGCATCGGCCAGCGCCGGCTGGCGTCGGGCTTCGACGAGGTGGTCGAGATCCTGCCGATGCCGCAGGTCACCCCGGTGCCCGGCTCGCAGCCGTGGATGCTCGGCGTGGCCAACATCCGCGGCAACCTGCTGCCGACGGTCGACCTCAAGCAGTTCCTCGAGGGCGAGCGCACCGTGCTGCACGAGGGCCAGCGCGTGCTGATCGTGCGCCAGCCCGGCGGCGACGTCGCGGTGACGATCGACGAGCTGTTCGGCCAGCGCTCCTTCCTCGAGGAGCAGGCGCTGCCCGCCGACGAGCTGCCCGCCAGCCCGCTGGCGGAAGGACGCTATGCGCATTTCGTCGACCGGGCCTACCGCCTGGCCGACCACGCGTGGGGGATCTTCAGCCTCGACCGGCTGGCCCGCACACCCGAATTCAGACAAGCCGCGGCCTGATCGCCGCTACGTACGTGGTACCAGGGGTCACATCATGAGCACTGTTATGGATACCGTCGCCGGCAAGGGCCGGAACATGGGCACCAACTTCTGGCTGGTCGTGCTGGCGGTCGCGCTGGTGGTGTTCGGTGCGAATACCGGCTACGCGACGTGGAAGGCGGCGCGGCTGGGCGGCGCGAGCACCTCGGCGTCGAACCTGCAGCTCAACTCGCAGCGCCTGGCCAACCAGGGCCGCGAGGCGGTCGGCGGCAACCGCGACGCGTTCGCGGCGTTCAAGGCCACCAAGGCCGAGGTCGACGCCGACATCACCGGCCTCAACAGCAACTTCGGCAGCACCACCGGCGTGTCCGGCCCGATCGCCACGGTCAGCCAGACCTGGGCGCCGCTGGCCAAGAACGCCGACGAGGTGATCGCCAGCGAATCGGCGGTGCTCGCGCTGGCCGGCAACGCCGACCGCTTCACCCAGGCCATCCCGCAGTTGCAGGCTCAGCTCGACGAGGTGGTGCGCGCGATGTCCTCCAGCGGCTCGCCGTCCTCGCAGATCTACATCGCGCTGCGCCAGAACGTGCTCGCGGGCAACCTGGCCCGCCGCGTGACCGAGGTGCGCGCCGGCGGCGCCGGCGCCGCGGTCGCCGGCCAGGCGCTGGCGCGCGACGCCAACGTGTTCGAGCAGGTGCTGGCCGGCCTGAAGTCGGGCGACCAGGCAATGAACGTGCAGGCGCTGTCCAACGGCAACGCGGTGGCCGCGCTCAACCAGGCCACCACCCAGTGGGCCGGGATGAAGAAGGACCTCGACGCGATCCTGGGCAGCTCGCAGAAGCTGTTCGCCGCCCAGAACGCCGCCACCTCGCTCACCACCGGCTCCGACAAGCTGCTCGCCGACAGCAAGGACCTGTTCCGCGCCTTCACCGCCTTCGGCTCGCTCAAGGACACCAGCTTCCTCGGCAACATCTGGATCAGCATCGCCTCGGGCATCGTCGCGCTGCTGGCGATCGTGCTCCTGGTGCTCAGCCTGAACCGCGCGCAGCGGCAGCGCTACGAGACCACGATGGAGCTCAACAACCGCAACCAGGAGGCGATCATGCGCCTGCTGGACGAGATGGGCTCGCTCGCCGAAGGCGACCTGACCGTGAAGGCGACCGTGACCGAGGACATGACCGGCGCGATCGCGGACTCGATCAACTTCGCGGTCGAGCAGCTGCGCAGCCTGGTGCAGACGATCAACGACACCTCGGTGCAGGTGGCCTCCAGCGCGCAGGAGACGCAGGCCACCGCCATGCACCTGGCCGAGGCTGCCGAACACCAGGCGCAGGAGATCAGCTCCGCGTCCGACCGCATCAACGAGATCGCGGCCAGCATCAACCAGGTCTCGCGCAACTCCGCCGAGTCGGCCGACGTGGCGCAGCGCTCGGTGCAGATCGCGACCAAGGGCGCGGGCGTGGTGCGCGAGACGATCGCCGGCATGGACTCGATCCGCGACCAGATCCAGGAAACCTCCAAGCGCATCAAGCGCCTGGGCGAGTCGTCGCAGGAAATCGGCTCGATCGTCGAACTGATCAACGACATCTCCGAGCAGACCAATATCCTCGCGCTCAACGCGGCCATCCAGGCGGCGTCGGCGGGCGAGGCGGGCCGCGGCTTCGCGGTGGTGGCGGACGAGGTGCAGCGACTGGCCGAGCGCGCGTCCAACGCGACCAAGCGCATCGAGACGCTGGTGCAGGCGATCCAGTCCGACACCAACGAGGCGGTCAGCTCGATGGAGCAGACGACGTCCGAGGTGGTCGCCGGCGCGCGCCTGGCCGAGGACGCCGGTACCGCGCTGGGCGAGATCGAAAACGTGTCGTCCAGCCTGGCGGCGCTCATCGAAGGCATCTCCAGCGCCTCGCAGCAGCAGTCGGCCGCGGCGACCAACATCACCGCGACGATGAACACGATCCAGTCGATCACCGCGCAGACCTCGCAGGGCGCCAACCAGACCGCCGAGTCGATCGGCAACCTGGCCCAGCTCGCCGCCGACCTGCGCCGCTCGGTCGCCGACTTCAAGCTGCCGGCCTGAGCGCCAGGACGATCGAACGCATGACCGGCATCGACAACGATCGCGGCAGCGTCCGCGCGCATCCCACGGGAGGCGCGCGATGACCGCGCTGCGCGACGCGATCGACTACACCACGCTCGGCTGGGTCAAGCCGGAGCTCGACGAGACGCTGCGCCAGGCGCGCATCGAGATCGAGGGCTTCGTCGACGACCCCGCCGACACCAGCCGCATGCGCTTCTGCGCCAGCTACCTGCACCAGGTGCAGGGCACGCTGCGGATGGTCGAGCTCTACGCCCCGGCGATGGTGACCGAGGAGATGGAGCGCCTCGCGCAGGCGCTGCAGCACGGCGAGGTCACCGACCGCGACGCCGCCTGCGCGACCCTGATGCGCGGCGTGGTGCTGCTGCCGGACTACCTGGAGCGCCTGCAGAGCGGCCACAAGGACATCCCGATCGTGCTGCTGCCGCTGCTCAACGAGCTGCGCGCGGCGCGCGGCGAGGCGGGGCTGAGCGAGAGCGTGCTGTTCGCGCCCGACCTGGCCCGTCCGCTGCCCACCGGGCTGCCGGCGGCCGAGGCCGGCCGCGGCCGCGGCCGCAACGCCGAGGTCCTGCCGCTGCTCGAGCGCCTCTCGACCGCGCTCGCGGCGTGGCCGGAGGACGGCGCGCCGAAGGACGCCGTCGAGATCGGCAACGTGATCGACGCGCTGTTCGTGCGCACCGAGCAGGATGAGACCCGGCGCATGCTGTGGGTCGCCGGCTCGGTCGCCACCGCGCTGCGCGACGGCGCGATCCGGCCGTCGCCCGGCCTGCGCCAGGCCTTCGCCAGCGTGCAGCGCGAGGCACGGCGCCAGTTCGAGGACGACGGCTTCGGCATCCCGCGCCCGGAAACCACCCTCGAGCCGACCCGCCAGCTGCTCTACCACGTCGCCCACAGCGATGGCCGCCATGCGGCGCTGCAGGAGCTGCGCGAGACCTTCGACCTAGACGCGGCGCAGCCGACCGAGAGCGAGATCAGCCACGCCCAGGGCAGCCTGAGCGGGCGCAACCGCGCGCTGCTCGACACCGTCGCTGCGGCGGTGAAGGAAGACCTGCTGCGGGTCAAGGACGTGCTCGACCTGCACCTGCGCACCAACGCCTCCGGCGTCAACGACCTGCAGCCGCAGGTCGAGGCGCTGGGCCGCGTCGCCGACACCCTGGGCATGCTCGGCCTGGGCGTCGCCCGCAACGTGGTGCAGCAGCAGCGCGACGCGATGGACGCGATCGTGCGCGGCGACCGCGTCGCCGACGAAGGCGCGCTGCTCGACGTCGCCGGCGCGCTGCTCTACGTCGACGCCACGCTCGACGACCAGGTCGCGCGCCTGGGCGACAGCGATGCCGGCGGCAGCCAGGACGACCTGTTCTCCAACGAGTCGCGCAAGGTGCTCGAGGTCATCGCACGCGAGGCGATCGCCAACTTCGCCGACGCGCGCCAGGCCTTCGTCGCCTTCGTCGAGACCAGCTGGGACCACAACGAGCTGGCCGAGGTGCCGCGCCTGCTGCAGGAAGTCGCCGGCGCCATGGCGATGCTGGAACTGCCGCAGCCGGCCGCGTACCTGACCGGCGTGCGCATGTACACCGAGGTCGAGCTGCTCGGCCGCAAGCGCGTGCCCAACGGCCGCCAGCTCGACACCTTCGCCGACGCGCTGGCCAGCCTCGAGTACTACCTCGAGGCGCTGCGCGAGAACCGCCTCAACCGCGACAGCATCCTCGACATCGCCCGCGCGAGCCTCGAGTCGCTGGGCTACTGGCCGCTGCCGGAAGTGCAGGCGCCCGCCATCGCGGCGGCGCAGGAAGCCGACGCCGAAGCCGAGGCGGCAACGGACGCCTCGCCGGTCGAGGCTGGCCTCGCCGACGACGTCGACCGCAACGTCGCCGCCTTCATCGATCGCAGCATCGACCAGGCGCGCGCCTCCCAGGCGGCCGCCGCGCCGGAGCCGCAACAGCCCGCCGCGCCGGCGCACCCGGCCGCTCCCGTTTCCGCCCACGGCGAAGGCATGGCCGGCGGCTTCGAGACCACCGGCGACGAGATCGACGACGAGATCCGCGAGGTGTTCCTCGAGGAGTTCGGCGAGGAGATCGACAACCTCGACAAGCTGCTGCCGGTCTGGCGCGAGCAGCCCGAGGACATGGAACGCCTGCGCCCGATCCGGCGCGTGTTCCACACGCTCAAGGGCAGCGGCCGGCTGGTCGGCGCGCGCGCGCTGGGCGAGTTCAGCTGGAAAGTCGAGAACATGCTCAACCGCGTGCTCGACGGCACGCGCGCCGCCAGCCCGGCGGTGATCGCGATGGTCGACCAGGCCTTCTACACGCTGCCGCAACTGCTCGCCGCGCTGCGCGGCACCGCGCCGGTGGCCGCCGACCTCGAAGGCATGCAGGCGCTGGCCGACCGCATCGCCGAGGGCGAAGAAGCCTTCGCCGTCGCGCCTTCGCAGGCGAAGCCGGACGCGGCGCCCGCCGCCACGCCCGCCGCCACGCCCGCCGAGCCCACGCCGGAACCGCTTGCCGCGACCGCCGAGGGCACGCTGCCGGCTTCGGTGGACGCGCTGCTGCTGGAGATCCTCGACGCCGAAGTCGCCGGCCACCTGTCCACCGTTGACGCCTGGCTGTCGCAGGCGCAGGCGGCGCCGACGCCGGCCAGCGACGCGCTGCTGCGCGCCGTGCACACGATGAACGGCGCGTTCGCGATGACCGAAGTGCCGGCCATCACCGACGCGCTGAGCCCGGCCGAGGCCTACATCCGCCGCATGCTCGCCGCGCGTCGTGAAGCCAGCGGCGAAGGCGTCGCCGCCCTCGGCGAACTGGCGGGCCTGATCCGCGCCACGGTCACCGCGCTGCACGCCACGGCGCCGCAGGTGCCCACCTGCGTCGCGCTCGCGGCCCAGCTGGTCGCCCTGCGCGACAGCCTGCCGGAAGCGACCGTGCCGGCCGAGCCCGCGGCGATGCCGGAGCCGGTCGAGCACCTGGCCGACGCCGGGGCGGAACTCGTCGACGTCGACCTGAGCGCCTACGCCGACGCCGAAGCCACGCTGGCCGGCGATGCCGCCCGCGAAGCCGAACGCACTGCCGCCGAGCAGGCGGAAGCCGAACGCGCGGAAGCCGAACGTCTCGCCGCCGAGCAGGCGGAAGCCGAACGCGTGGAAGCCGAACGCGTCGCCGCCGAGCAGGCTGAAGCCGATCGCATCGAAGCCGAACGCGTTGCCGCCGAGCAGGCCGAAGCCGAGCGCGTCGAAGCCGAACGCCTCGCCGCCGAGCAGGCCGAAGCCGATCGCCTCGAAGCCGAACGCGTTGTCGCCGAGCAGGCGGAAGCCGAGCGCGTCGAAGCCGAGCGCCTCGCCGCCGAACAGGCCGAAACCCAGCGCGTGGAAGCCGAGCGCCTCGCCGCGGAGCAGGCGGAAGCCGATCGCGTCGAAGCCGAACGCCTTGCCGCCGAGCAGGACGCAGCCGCGCGCGCCGCTGCCGAACAGGCCGAAACCGATCGCATCGAGGCCGAGCGCCTCGAGGCCGAGCGCGTCCAGGAAGAAGCCCGCCTCGCCGCCGAACAGGTCGAAGCCGAACGCCTCGCCAGCCAGCGCGCCGAAGCCGAGCGCCTCGCCGAGGAGGAGCGCGAGTACGCGCGCCTGGAAGCCGAATACGCCGAAGCCGCACGCCTCGCGGCCGAACAGGCGGAAGCCGAACGTCTCGCCGCCGAGCAGGCCGAAGCCGAGCGCGTCGAAGCCGAACGTCTCGCCGCCGAGCAGGCCGAAGCCGAGCGCGTCGAAGCCGAACGCCTCGCGGCCGAGCAGGCCGAAGCCGAGCGCGTCGAAGCCGAACGCCTCGCGGCCGAGCAGGCGGAAGCCGAGCGCCTCGAAGCCGAGCGCCTCGCGGCGGAACAGGCCGAAGCCCAGCGCCTGGAAGCCGAGCGCCTCGCCGCCGAGCAGGCCGAGGCCGAACGACTGGAAACCGAGCGCCTCGCCGCCGCCGCGCTCGCCGTGGAACCCGCTTCGGACGCCGCCGCGCAGCCGGCCGACGCCGCTGCCGTGGTCGAGCCCGCCGACATCGCGCCCGCCCGCGTGGTGCCCGCGTTTGCCGATCCCGACGCCGCCTTCGACCTCGACGGGCTCGACCCGGAGCTGGTCGACATCTTCGTCGAGGAAGCCGGCGACCTGCTCGACCACTCCGACGGCCTGCTCGCGCAGCTGCGCGAAAGCCCGTCCGAGCGCGAGCCTCTGGTCGGCCTGCAGCGCGACCTGCACACCATCAAGGGTGGCGCGCGCATGGCCGGCATCATGGCCGTGGGCGAGCTCGGCCACGCGATGGAATCGCTGCTCGAGGCGGTGGTGGAACTGCGCCGCGAGCTCGGCCGCGACGGCATCCCGCTGCTCGAGCGCGGCTTCGACCGCCTGCATGCGATGGTCACCCGCGTCGGCGCGCGCCGCGCGATCGACCCGTCAGAAGCGCTGATCGAGGAGTTCAACGCCCGCGCCCAGGGCCGGCCGGTGGAGATGCCCGCCGAAGACGCCGCCGTGCGCGTGCCTGCGCCGAAGGTCGAGCTCAAGCCGCTGTCGGCGCCCATCGGCGACGCCGTCGCGGGCGACGACGACGACATCGGCGTGCGCGCGCCGCAGGAGCAGGTGCGCATCCGCGCCGACCTGCTCGACAAGCTGGTCAACTACGCCGGCGAGGTGGCGATCTACCGCGCACGCCTGGAGCAGCAGCTGGGCGCCTTCCGCAACGCGATGGGCGAGATGGAGCAGACCAACATGCGTCTGCGCGACCAGCTCCGGCGCCTGGACATCGAGACCGAGGCGCAGATCATCGCGCGCTACCAGCGCGAGCACGAAGCCGCCGACGCCACCTTCGACCCGCTCGAGCTCGACCGCTTCTCCACCCTGCAGCAGCTCTCGCGCGCGCTCGCCGAATCGGCGGCCGACATGTCGAGCCTGCAGGGCACGCTCGACGACCTGACCCGCCAGTACGAGACCCTGCTGCTGCAGCAGTCGCGGGTGAGCTCGGACCTGCAGCAAGGTCTGATGCGCACGCGCATGGTGCCGTTCGACGCGCTGGTGCCGCGCCTGCGCCGCGTCGTGCGCCAGGCCGCGGGCGAGACCGGCAAGCAGGTCCAGCTCCGGCTCGACGGCGCCCAGGGCGAGCTCGACCGCAACGTGCTCGAGCGCATGACCGCGCCGCTGGAACACATGCTGCGCAACGCGGTCGCGCACGGGCTGGAAACGCCCGAGCAGCGCAGGAAGGCGAAGAAGGGTGAGGAAGGCACGGTCCGCATCGCGGTGCGCCGCGAAGGCTCCGAAGTCGTGCTGGAAGTCGGCGACGATGGCCGCGGCCTCGACCGCGCCGCGATCCGCCGCCGCGGCGAGGAGCGCGGCCTGGTGCGCGCGGACGCGGTGCTGGCCGACAGCGACCTCGACGCGCTGATCTTCGAGCCCGGCTTCTCCACCGCCGACGAGGTCAGCCGCCTGGCCGGCCGTGGCGTCGGCATGGACGTCGTCGCGAGCGAGGTGCGCCAGCTCGGCGGCACGCTCGACATCGCGTCCAGGAAGGGCGAGGGCACCACCTTCACCCTGCGCCTGCCGCAGACGCTGGCGGTGACCCAGGCGGTGTTCGTGCGCATCGGCGAGACCAGCTTCGCGGTGCCGATCGCCTCGGTCCGCGGCGTCGGCCGCATCGCCCGCGACGAGTTCGGCCAGGCCGACGCAAGCTACGGCTACGGCGGCGAGGACTACGCGGTGCACGACCTCGGCGGGCTCGTCGGCCACGGCGCGGCGAAGGCGGAAGGCCAGCTGCAGATGCCGCTGCTGCTGATCCGCTCCGGCGACCTGCGCGCCGCGGTGGCGGTCGACCAGATCGTCGGCAGCCGCGAAATCGTGGTCAAGCCGGTCGGCCCGCAGGTCGCCTCGATCCCGGGCATCTTCGGCGCCACCGTCATGGGCGACGGCTCCGTGGTGGTGATCCTCGACGTCGCCCCGCTGGTGCGCCGCCGCGCCACGCAGCCGCGCGAGGCCGAGCCGGCCGCCGCCGTCGAGGCGCACCGCGTGCCGCTGGTGATGGTGGTCGACGACTCCGTGACGATGCGCAAGGTCACCGGCCGCGTGCTGGAGCGCCACAACTTCGAGGTCGCCAGCGCGCGCGACGGCATCGACGCCCTGGAGCGCATGGCCGAGCGCGTGCCCGACCTGATGCTGCTGGACATCGAGATGCCGCGCATGGACGGCTACGAGCTGGCCACCGCGATGAAGGCCGACCCGCGCCTGCGCAACGTGCCGATCGTGATGATCACCTCGCGCACCGGCGAGAAGCACCGCCAGCGCGCGTTCGAGATCGGCGTCGAGCGCTACCTCGGCAAGCCGTACCAGGAGCACGAGCTGGTCCGCAACGTCTACGAGCTGCTGAAGCTGCAGCCGCGCGGCGATGTCTGAGCCCACCGCCACCCGGGTGCTGTTGCTGGCGCGCGCGGGCGACGCGCGCGACCGGCTGCGCGAGGCCGTCGACGCCGCCGGCGCGCAGGTCGCGCTGGTCGCCGACCCGGTCTCGGCCGATCCCGGCGAAGCGGTCGCCGCGCGCCCGCAGGCCGTGCTGGTCGCGCTGGAGCCGGCGGTCGAGGACGCGCTCGAGCGCTTCGACGCGCTGCTTTCCGATCCCGCGGTCACCGTGATCTTCGATGAGGCCGAGCTGGCGGCGCAGCGCGCCGGCTGGGAAGCCGCCCGCTGGGTGCGCCACCTCTCGGCCAAGCTCAACCGCCACGACGACGTGCTGCCGCCCGGCTGGGACGCCGAGCGCGACCTGCAGCCGTCGCCGGGCCCGCTGCCGCCGCCGCGCGACGCGAGCGGGTTGGACATCGCCGCGCTCACCGGCGAGGCGCAGGAGCTCGCCGTCGAGGTACCGCGCGACGATGTCCCCGCCGCCGACGTGCGGATCGACGCCGACGCCGGCACGCTGTCGCTCGCCGAGCACGACGCGCCCGCGGCGCAGGCCCCGCTGGAGCCCGGCTACGAACTTGCCGACGAGCCGTCGACGGCGTGGAGCACGGACGAGGCGGCGGACGAGCCGTCGGCCGATGCGCTCACCTTCGAGGCCGTCCCCGCCGATGGGTTCGGCATCGACGACATGACCGGCGACGAGCCGCTCGCCATCGTATCCGCCGACGGCGACGCGCTGGAAGGCGATTTCGAACTGGCCGAAGCTGGGAGTTTCGCCATCGACGGGCTGGTCGGCGACGAGCCGCTGGCGACGGTGGGCGACGACGACGCGGCCACGGCCGGCGCGCCGCGCAGCACCCTGGACCTGGTCGACGTCGATGCGCTGCTCGCGTCGGTCGAGACGCTCGAATCCCGCACGCCGCACGTCGAGGCCGCCGCGCCTGCCGCGTCGGCGCCGGAGGTCGACCTGGATGCGCTCGAGCGGCGCGTGGCCGGCCTGTCGCTGGCGGACGTCGACAGCTACGGCCACGGGCCGGAGCGCGGCGCGGTGCTGGTCGAGGGCGGACTCGGCGGGCCCGACGCGGTGCGCCAGTTGCTCGCCGCGATGCCCGAGGACTTCCCGCGGCCGGTGCTGGTGCGCTTGCAGCTCGACGGCGGGCGCTACGACCGGCTGGTGCGCCAGATGGAGCGCGCCGCGCGGCTTCCCGTGGCACTGGCCGAGGCCGGGCAGGCCGTGGACCCCGGCACCATCTACTTCGTGCCGCCGGAGCTGTCGATCGAACGCGGGCGCGGGCGCCTGGCCTTCGTGGCCGACGCCGCGGGCGCGCGGCCGCTGCTGGCCGAGCTTCCCGCCGGCGACAGCGCGATCCTGCTGATGAGCGGCAGCACCGTGGGCAGCGTCGATGCCGCGGTGGCGCAGCTCCACGCCGGCCTGCTGGTGGCCGCGCAGGCGCTGGACGGCTGCTACGACCCGGCCGCGACCAACGCGCTGGTGGCGCACGGCGGCGACACCGGCACGCCGGCCGAACTCGCCGCGCGGCTCGCCGAGCGCTGGCCGTCCTGATCCCGAGGCAGACATGAGCACACCCAGCCAAGACATCCGCGGCGTGTTGATCCAGGTCGAGGGCGCGCGCCTGCTGCTGCCCAACGCCACCATTTCCGAAGTGCTGTCCTATGCCGATCCCGAGCCGGTCGCCGACACGCCGGCGTGGCTGCTCGGCCGCATCCGCTGGCGCGGCTGGCAGCTGCCGCTGGTGTCGTTCTCGCGCATCGCCGGCCTCGCCGACGAACGCGGCGGCCTGGGCAGCAAGGTGGTGGTGCTCAAGGCGCTGGGCGGCGACGCCCGGCTGCCGCACTTCGCGATGCTGACCCAGGGCTTCCCGCGCCTGGTGACGGTCTCGCGCGAGGCGCTGGTGCCCGATGCCGGCGGCAGCGACGACCTGCCCGCCGGCGTGCGCGCGCGCGTGCTGCTCAACGAAGATGCCGCGCTGATCCCGGACATCGGCAGCGTCGAGGCTTCGATCCACCAGGCGCTGGCGGCGTAGGCCGGGGCTTCGCCCCCGACGCTTCGCGTACGTTCCGACCTGGCTTCGCTTGATCGACACAGGTCGGGGCTACGCACCCGACGCTTCTTCCACGTCCCGATGCATCGGTTCGATCGGCGTCGTGGCGGTAGCCTCGATCTGCAGCGATGGGCGTCGGCGCGGTAGCCCCGAGACCTACAGGTCGCCGAAGCGCGACTGCAGCGCGGCGATCGCGGCGATGCCGGCGGTCTCGGTGCGCAGGATGCGCGGGCCCAGGCGCAGGCCGGTGAAACCGGCGGCGGCGAGCGTCTCGCGGTCGCGCGGCGACCAGCCGCCTTCCGGGCCGATCGCGAGCACCACCGGCGCCCCGCCCGGCGCCTGCAGCGCGTCGACCGCGGCGTCCGCCAGCGGATCCAGCGTGAACCGCGGGCCTCCGGCTGGCAGCCCGCGCATCGCCGCGTCCAGCGTCGCCGGCGGCGCCACCACCGGGACGCGCGCGCGCCCGCTCTGCTCGCAGGCCGACACCACCACGCTGCGCCAGTGCGCCAGCCGCTTTTCGGCGCGCTCGCCCTCGAGCCGGACCTCGCTGCGCTCCGACGACACCGGCGCGAACGCGGCCACGCCGAGCTCGGTGGCCTTCTGCAGGATCCAGTCCATCTTCTCGCCGCGCGCGATGCCCTGCAGCAGCACGATGCGCAGCGGCGATTCGTTTCCGACTTCGCGCGCGCCGCGGACCTCGACCTCGCCGCCGCGCTTGCCCGCGGCCACGATGCGCACGTCGTAGTCGCGGCCGTCGCCGTTGAACAGCACGCAGGCGTCGCCGACGCCCAGGCGCAGCACCCGCAGCAAATGCGCCGCGGCGGCTTCCGGCAGCACCACCCGCGTACCGACCGCAAGCGGCACGTCGACGCAGGCACGGTTCACGCGCATGGCACAGTCCTATTTTTGCCACGGATGAACACGGATCGACACGGATAAGGCGGGCGCGGAAGAAAAGCAGCCGCATTCCTTTTCATCGATTCTTTCGCTTTATCCGTGTTCATCCGTGTCAATCCGTGGCCAAGCTGCGCTAGCCAGCATCGGCGGTCGCCGCGTCGATCGCCGCGCGGGTGGTCCCGGCGAGCAGGGTGAGCTGCTCGTCGTCGATGCAGTACGGCGGCATCCAGTACAGCACGTCGCCGAGCGGGCGCAGCAGCACGCCGCGTTCGAGCGCGGCGCGGTAGGCGCGCAGGCCCACGCGCAGCGACGGGTCGAAGGGCGTGGCCTTGTCGCCCTCGCGCGTGAGCTCGAAAGCGACGATCATCCCGGCCTGGCGCACGTCGGCGACGTGGCGATGGCCGGCCAGCGGCGCGGCGAGCGCGGCCATCTTCGCGGCGGTGGCGCGGTTGCGTTCCAGCACGCCGTCGGCCTCGAAGATGTCCAGCGACGCCAGCGCCGCCGCGCAGGCCAGCGGGTTGCCCGTGTAGCTGTGCGAGTGCAGGAAGGCGCGCTCGCGCGAATCGTCGAGGAAGCCGTCGTAGATCGACTGCGTGGCGAGCACCGCGCACAGCGGCAGGAAGCCGCCGGTCAGGCCCTTGGACAGGCACAGCAGGTCGGGCTGGATGCCTGCCTGCTCGCACGCGAACATCGTGCCGGTGCGCCCGAAGCCGACCGCGATCTCGTCCGCGATCAGGAACACGCCGTGCACGTCGCACAGCTCGCGCACGCGCCTGAGGTACACCGGGTCGTGCATGCGCATGCCGCCGGCGCACTGCACGCGCGGCTCCAGGATCAGCGCGCAGACCTCGCCCGCGCGCTCGTCGAGCAGGCGCGCAAACGCGTCGGCGGCCTCCTCGGCGCAATCGGCGGGCGACTGGCCCGCGCGCGCGAGGAAGGCGTCGGGCGAGGGGGTGAACAGCGCGTCCAGCAGCAGCGGCGCGTAGATGCGCCGGTACAGCGGGATGTCGCCGACCGACAGCGCGCCGATCGTCTCGCCGTGATAGCCGTTCGACAGCGCCACGAACTTCGTCCGCCGCGGCTCATCGGAGCGGTTGCGGAACCAGTGGAACGCCATCTTCAGCGCCACCTCGACCCCGGCCGAGCCGTTGTCGGCGTAGAACACCTTGGCCAGCGGCGCGCGCCCGACCTCGCGCGGGGCGATCGCCAGCAGCCGCTCGGCCAGCTCCACCGCCGGCGGATGCGAGCAGCCTGCCAGGATCACCTGCTCCAGCGTGCGCGCCTGCCGCGCCACCGCCTCGGCGATGCGCGGCTCGGCGTGGCCGTGCAGGTTGGTCCACCAGCTGCTGACCGCATCCAGCGTGCGGCCGCCGTCGTGGCCGACGAGCCAGGCGCCTTCGCCGCGCGCCACCGGCAGCAGCGGCAGCACGTCCGGATGCTCGCGCATCTGCGTGCACGGGTGCCAGAGCACCGCCAGGTCGCGCGAGCGCCAGCCCGCGCCGTCGCCGGCGTCGTTTAGAATCCCCGCATCGTGGACCGCCTTCATTCCCCCATTATCGCCCGCGCCGGACGAACCTGCCCCGGGGTTGCGCCGTGACGCGGCCGCTGCCCGTGATCCACGGCATCACCGAGCACGATGCCGGGCCATACCGGATGGAGCGGCTCGACCTCGAGTTCGGCAACGGCGAGCGCCGCCGCTACGAGCGCCTGCACGGCCGCGGCCACGGCGCCGTGGTCGTGGTGCCGCTGCTCGACGACCGCACCGTGCTGCTGGTGCGCGAATACGCCGCCGGCATGCACCGCTACGAGCTCGGCCTGGTGAAGGGCCGCATCGACGCCGGCGAGACGCCGGAGCACGCCGCCAACCGCGAGCTGATGGAGGAGGCCGGCTACGGCGCGCGCTCGGTGCAGGTGCTGCGCTCGCTGTCGCTGGCGCCGACCTACATGAGCCACCAGACCCATCTCGTGCTCGCGCGCGACCTGTACCCGCAGCGGCTGCCGGGCGACGAGCCGGAGGAGCTCGAGGTGGTGCCGTGGCGGCTCGACGCGCTGCACGAGCTGGTGCTGCGCGAGGAGTTCTCCGAGGGCCGCTCGATCGCGGCGCTGTTCATCGCCCGCGAGTACCTGCAGCACCATGCCGGTCGCTGAAGCCCTGCGCGAGGAGGTGATCGCCACCGCGCGCGCGGCCGCCGCGGCGATCCTGCGCGTCTACGAAACCGGTTTCGACGTCGAGCGCAAGGCCGACGACAGCCCGCTGACCGCGGCCGACATCGCTGCGCACCGCTGCATCGTCGAGCGCCTGTCCGCGGCCACGCCGGAAATCCCGGTGCTGTCGGAGGAAGCGGCCGATGCCGTGCCGGCCGCGACGCGGCGTCGCTGGAGCCGGCTGTGGGTGGTCGATCCGCTCGACGGCACCCGCGAGTTCGTCAAGCGCAACGGCGAGTTCACCGTCAACATCGCGCTGGTCGAGGACGGCGAGGTGGTGTTCGGCGTGATCCAGGCGCCGGTGACCGGCGCGCTGTGGCACGGCGCGCGCGGGCAGGGCGCATTCCGGCGCGACGGCGACACCGACGCTGCGTTGCGCACGCGCGCGCCCGCGGCCGCGCCGCTGCGCGTGTCCGCCAGCCGCTCGCACCGCAACGAGCGCACCGAGGCCCTGCTCGCGCGCATCGCCGCCGGCACCGGCGCGGACAGCGAACCGGTCGCGCTGGGCTCCTCGCTCAAGTTCTGCCGCCTCGCCGAGGGTGGCATGGACGTCTACCCGCGCTTCGGCCCGACCAGCGAGTGGGACACCGCGGCCGGGCAGGCGATCCTCGAGGCCGCCGGCGGCTGCGTGCTCGACCCGCGCGGACGCCCGTTCCGCTACAACCAGCGCGACACGCTGCTCAACGGCGACTTCATCGCGCTGGGCGACCCGTCGCTGCCGTGGCGCGACTGGGTCGGGGATGCCGCGGCTGGTTCCTGAGCCGATGGCGCGCAGCCGGCATGCCACGCCGGTGCGTGGGACACGATTGCGTGGGACACGAT